>Ga0208191_1000771_pt1 | contig 19613 bp, 21 predicted proteins | sample June2015DPH_13_5_FD_184709 | JGI IMG/M metagenome (GOLD analysis project Ga0208191, IMG submission 184709) | Peatland microbial communities from SPRUCE experiment site at the Marcell Experimental Forest, Minnesota, USA - June2015DPH_13_40... | ecosystem: Environmental > Terrestrial > Soil >... | reverse complement strand
TTCGCCTTTCTTCGCACAACAAAACCTGTGAAGCATCGCGTAGACAACTCGGAGGCGCCGACCGAATGCAAGCTCTGCAAACAGAAACACGGCGGCGGTAGCGAAAACTAGTAGGGTAGGTGCCTGCGAACCCGAAAGGTCGGAATGCTGTGACGGATGGTAATTGTATCTTCTCCAACCAGAATGTCTTTAACCAAGGGCCATGCACGGCGGACCAAAGCGGACTGAGAGCGGACTGAGAAGAGGTCAGTCTGAGCTAAGTTCTTCACAATTATGTCCTACCGGCAACGGACTGGGAGCAGTTCGCCCGAGCGGACTGAGAGCGGACTGGGAGGGCAAGACGCGATTCTGCTAAGTTCTTTGAAAATGTGGTGGCCAGGGACGGAGTTGAACCGCCGACGCCAGCCTTTTCAGACTGGCGTTAAAGAGTATTTGCAATGACTTAACAGGTCTTGGGTGGCTGCGTAAGTACTTCAAAAGTCGTTGATGACAGGCTCACCTTGGGCCGGGATCTTGGGCTGGGCGACAGTCTTATGGTTGATTGAAATCGAATCGTTCTGAGGGTGTTATCCGGCTGCTCTTGGTAGCGCATACTCAGAACATACAATCCGGTTTCCTGCGTACTTGACCTCAACCACAGTATTGGTCAGATCTCTTGGGCCAACATGTTTGAGTGCCGCGCTGAAAAGTTCTTGCTGACGAAGAGGCGTTACACTGGGAACAATAATGATCACTCCGGATGCAAGGGTTCTTGTCCATGGAGAGTAAGAAAGTCGGAACGATTGTTCGTTACAAACGTGTAATCCTGCGCGCGGATAGTGGCCATCAGCTGCCAGTCTTTCGAACTACCGAGACCGAGATAGTTGACATGATCGGCTACGTGACCAGCAGCATGCGCCATTTCAACCAGAGAAGTGTGCAGGCACTCATCGATCAAAAGTTTCACCGTGCCCCCGAAAGGGAACGGGCGCGCCGGGTTGCACGAATCGGTTTTTGCTTCGCCCACGGGCGAGAAGCAGGACGCCCACGGCGGGGAAAGGCTTGAACATAAAGAGGAGCGAGGTCGATTTTCTCTCTATCAAGAGCTGGGTAACCCTCTAGGATCTCGTCTGGCCTCGCCCCTTGCGTCAACATGTCAGCGATAAGTTCGACCGGGATGCGCGTCCCGCGATACACGGGTGTACCACGCATAATCTCAGGGTCGGAAATAACTATGTTCGCTGCACGCTCAAGTTTCTTGAGCTCTTGGTCGAGTTCCAGGCGCACCGACTTCACCTGAATTACCAGGGCTGAACCCTCCGTAAGTACTACGGCGTCAATTCCGGGAGTTGACTCAATCTTCTTGGCGATCGCCCGACGGGCGGCTATCGGCAATAGGCGAACGCCCTCCGCTTCGAGCCGCAGGTATAAAACCTGCTCGCGGCTCAGCATTCGTTGTATCGAACGACCAGTGCGGAGCCGTCGCGGCCGAATGAGGCGACGTTCGATAAGCTTATGAACGACAGGCAGCGGCAGATTTGCAACCGCCGAAGCCTGTGCCGGCGTATATTCGATGGTCTCCATGGAATTATTCTACCCCCAATAGGGAAGAATTAACAGCAGTCGGCGATTTCGGTGTTAAGACCGCTGAGGATGGGCGGAAAGTGGGCGAAAACGCCCAAGTTCTTTGGAATGATGGTGGCCAGGGACGGAGTTGAACCGCCGACGCCAGCCTTTTCAGGGCCAAAATTAACAGTGATTACAACGACTTCGTGGCACGGGTGGCGCTAGAAGTCGCTGATAGTTAGTGGTGGAAACAGCAACTGCGGGTAAAAAGTGCGGCAGGAGAACAACTGCCCTCCCATCGAATGAGGGGGGCATCGCGGCAGCTGTCTTCCGGCTGAGTCGTCTTCACTACGGGACCCGCTTAGGTGCTTTCGGTGCGCTTCATGCGACTTTTCCTTTCTGAGCGGCAGGTTCATTCTGGGCTCTCACTGATTTCACCAGGTCAGCCGCGGACGCTCCCTCCAGCGACAGTCCATAGCCGACTTCTCGGACAATACGCTCCTTCAACGGTTGAATGAAATGCACGCGCGTATTGCGACGGGTCACTTCGGGAGCCTTCAAGTACAACTTGGCCAATTCCCGTGCCCGGCTGAGCGCCTTGCCATTCGGCACAACTTCGGCAACCACTCCCCATTCATATGCGATACGCGCCGTTATTGGCTGTGGATTCAGAAGAAATGCCTCCGCTCGTCCCGCTCCAGCGCGGTAACTCCATGTGGTAAAGATGCCGTCACCCGGCGCAACGCCCTGGGAAAAGTGGGCCACATCCTGGAAAGTCGCGCCATCTGCCGCCACAATTACACTGGCAAGTAGCGCGTAGTCTGAATGCACGTGGGCACGTCCCTCGATTGCCGCGATGACTGGGACGCGTATGTTGGCTATGTTTTCCAAAGCCTGAACACCTTCATCGTGAACCTGGCTCCAGACGCCGGGATCGGCGGCGTTGCCGAAGGAGGACCAATCGACATCCGTAATGAACTCCCCACCGGCGCCCGTAAGGATTACGATCTTGTTCGCGCGATCCTGCGAAATCCGGTAGAACCCATCGACAAATTCCGTGTGAGATTGCGCGGTCATGATGCACGGCCCGCCGTTGGAGTGGAATTCGGCAACCAGCACGCCTTTGTCATCTCGTGTCAGCTTTAGGTTGTGATAAGCATTGAAATAGTCACTCTGAAATTGCATCGTATTCTCCTTTGTGTTTTGTGGCCTAGCCGTGAATCGTTCTGCTAGTCTGCCGCGGCCGCACTCAGCGTCCGCAATTGCCTTAGCGTTTCCGAAGGCTCTGGACGAATCGTGTAATCCGCGTTTACATTGGCTGCGCGGATCGTGCCAGCTTTATCGATGATGTAGCGTGCAGGCATCGGCAACCGATATTCCGGTTCATCGTTGAATCTGTCCAGAGTGCTTCCAAAGGACTTGTAAAGGTCGCGCAAATAATCGGGCAGTGTGAAAACGAGCCGAAACTGCTCCGCAACCTTCAGGTGAAGATCCGTCAGAATATCGAACGACAGGTTCAGCTTTTTGTGCAGAGCCCGCGTATACCGTTCGAGCTCAGGAGTGATTACAGCAATCCGTGCACCCAACGCTCCCACCTCGGAATGGATCTGCTGTAGAGCCTCCAGCTCCATATTGCAGTAGGGTCACCAGTGCCCTCGGAAGAAGCTGACTACCAGCGGCCCCTGGCGGAGGAGATCGGTCGAGTCTACCTGTAGGTGATCCTGATTGAATAAGGTGAAATTGGGAGCACGGTCCCCAACCTTCAACGCTCGCCCTTCAATCCCCGTAGCCTTGAGCTCGGCCGTGGCGCGATGCATGGTTTCGATCACTTCGTGCGGCGCGTTGTATGGCGGAGCTCCGGATTCAAATGATTTCTTAAATTCATCCAGTCGTTCCTGAAGACTTGCCATTGCGTTTCCCCTCCTGCGGCTCGGAACTGAAGATTGAAAACTTTAGAGAAGTGGATTTCGCAATTTTACTTCAGATCGCGGCGCGGCCTCCATCTACGGCGAGCTTTGCACCGTAAATGAAACTGGCGCGGTCTGTTGCCAAGAAGACGATGGCTTCTGCGATTTCGTCCGCTGTAGCCGGACGTCCCGCCGGTCCCTGTGCAGCTAGCTGCTCCAGACCCTCGCCCATCGCATCCGTACCTTCTGTGCGCGTGGGCCCAGGGCTCACGGCATTCACGCGGACGCCGCTCGGTCCATATTCAGCAGCCCAAGTTTTCGTCAACAGATTGATTGCGGCCTTGCTCGAACCGTAGAGGCTCATCCCCGGGGCTCCGTAATCTGCAGCCATAGTCGACAGATTCACGATCGCACCTTTGCCTCTCTTCGCCATCAGTGGAGCAAGTTCCGCGACCAGGAAATACGGCACCTTCACATTGATGGAAAAAACGCGGTCAAACTGTTCTTCGGTCATTTCATGCGTGGGCCCGAACGGGTAGATCCCAGCATTGTTAATCAGAATATCGACGTGGCCATTTCCGAGTTCGATCGCCCTTTTCGCCGCGTCGCGTGCGCTGTCTGCATCTCGAAGATCCGAAGAAATAAAATCCGCTTTGCCTGCTGCTGCGCGAATTTCGCCGACTGTATCCTCACCGCGCTCCGCATTACGTCCCACAACCAAAACATGGATACCGAGCTGCGCCAATTTCTTGGCTGTCGCGCGACCGATTCCGCTCGTTCCTCCAGTGATAAGGGCGGTGGAAGTGTTACTTGTCATCCGCAGCTCCCGAAACGAAACTCTCCCTACTTAGACTCACATGGACGTAGGGCGGTTTCAAAGTCGATCATCATGCGTCGAGGATAATGACTTGCACCTACTGGGCACGAGTCGCTCGACGTGACGCTCGCCTACCTGAACGGCAAGGACGCCAAGTCGGAAGAAGCTCAGGAACATGCGAACAGCAGTAGCCTGGCGCTGTATGCATAATCATCAGTTGCTGAAAACTAAAAGTCTCGTAGCGGGAGATCGCCCGCCGACCAGGCCAAGGCCATCTCCCGTTCTCGTCTCTAGACGAACCATTCGTACATCCTAACGGCATCCTCGCCCATGCGTCTGGCGGATGACATCGAGCGGGACCTGGTAATAGCTAAAGGGGCGGCCGGTGACACGCGAGAGGATGGCGAGGGCGTCATTCCCCGTGAGCTCGTCGCTCGCGAGGTCGAAGCGCTTGCCCGTGAAGCGACCGGCGTCCTCAAGGACGCGAACGGCGACCGCGCCAATGTCCGCGACCGCAACTTGCGCGAGCGCCCTTGTCGGCGCGAGCGCCGACGCGTAGATCCCTTTCGCGAGCTGCTCTTTGATGAAATAGAGGTTCTCCATGAAGGCCACGGGCGCGAGAACTGTTGCACGGACTCCGGCTTTGGCGATGTGCTTTTCGACCTCGTACTTGCTATCAAAGTGTGGAATGCCCGTGTGTCGGTTGGCGGAGCCGACGGAAGTGAAGACGAGATGCACGCCGGCATCATTGGCCGCGTCGGCGGCGGCAATACCTTGTCGTGTCTCGGCGGCCGTGCCTCCGGACGGCACCGTCATCGCGAAGAGAGAGGTCGCTCCTTCGAGCGCCTTCACAATCGCCGGAGTGTCTTCGAGCGACGCCGCAACGAGCGTAGCCCCGGCGTTCGCGACCAACTTCGCCTGGCTTGAGTTTGGGTCGCGAGTGACGGCGCGGACCTTGTGGCCTCGCTCAAGGAGGCCACGCACGACGGCGCCGCCTTGTTTACCTGTGGATCCCGTAACAACGACTGTGAGTTTTTGCGCCATGTTTTACTTCCTTTCTCCGGCGGTCAGGCCTGCGGCTCCAGGCGCGACCGGAACAACCCTGAAAAGGCCGGTCGCACGTCGATGAAGATCACGGCCCACAGTACAGCCACGAAGACGGCCATCGGAAGCCCGCTCGGGGCCATCAAGGCGTGGAACGTAAGGATGTTGACAATCACCGGTGCCAGCACTGCCAATGCCAACGGTACGTAACGGTTGACCAGCAGAAGTACACCTGCGAGGACCTGAAACGCGAAGATCACCCACAGGTAGTGCGACACATAGAGGGCACCCATGAACTGTCCAGCAATGCCCGGCGGCGGGGGAAAGGGAATGAAGTGCAGGAAGCCGTTCAGCCCCATAACAAGAAAGATCAGGCCCGCCAGATATCGGGCGATTACGGAAGCGGTTCTCATAACTGGTTTCTCCTTTTTCGATAGACGCCATTGCATTGGCGCCATGTATATTGAGATCAATAGAATTGATGCTGTATACTTCTGGGAGATTCAGGTTTTTATGACCCGAGGCAATCAAGGGACGGACCACGTCTGGCTAGTAATGATGAAGGCGATGCGCGCCCTGACAAAATATGCAGCCGCTGGCATTGAAGAGACCGGACTCGGCCTCTCTGATTTCGGCGTGCTGGAAGTCCTGCTGCACAAAGGGCCTTTGCCCGTCAATACGATAGGCCCAATCGTCGATCTGACCCCAGGCTCGATCAGTATCGCTGTGGACCGTCTCTTTGCGAAGGGCTTGGTAACCCGGGTCGAGAGCACGGAAGACCGGCGTGTTCGTATCATCGCCCTGACCCCGCGCGGGAAGGACCTCATCGTTCCCGCTTTCAGAAAGCATTCCGGGCAGATGAAGAGAGTGTTCTCCGAACTAAGCCCGGAGGAGCTTCGCGGCCTTGAAGTGAAGCTCAAGAAAGTAGGCAAGCGTGCTGCCGCGCTGATGGAGGAGAGTTGAGCGGCTCCATGGCTCATCTCAGATTATCTACGCCAGCCGCAGCGAAGGCTGGAAGTCTATCATCGCACCAGGACGAACACCGACTGGTGGAGGATGATCCGCGCCGCTTTGGATTTCACAACCTTCGCCACAGTCTGGTTTCGTTTCTCGTGCGCACGAGAAACGATCCGAAGACCGTACAAACTCTACTTCGCCACAGCGATGTCAAACTGACGCTGACGTTTTAGAGTCACGCCATCAGCCAGGATCGCATGGCCGCAGCCGGACAACTGCTAACCGCGATTCTCAGCCATGAAAGCGGACTGAGAACGGACTGAAGAATGATCGCGCCACCCTACGTTATTCACAATCAGCCAGCTACGAAAACTGCTTCAACGCGTTTTGTAAAAGCGGACTGAGAGCGGACTGACACCAAGCAACAAGGTCAGGGCAAGTCCTTTGGAATGATGGTGGCCAGGGACGGAGTTGAACCGCCGACGCCAGCCTTTTCAGTAGAGTGTTTACAATGACTTGGAACGCACGGACGACACCGTAAGTCATTGATAGTCACCTGAGGTCAGGAGTTTTGTGGGCTTTTTTGTGGGCTTCGCCACAAACCCCACTCTCAATGCGAATGCGCTTATCCTTCACTGCCTCACCCAGCGTGTATTGAGTGATACGTAGCTGGACTATATCTGCTTCAACTGGCATGATCGACCTCGCGGGGAAACCTCATCGTACACCAGCTTTGAAGGCGCACTACTTCCTTGCGAGGATGGATCGGAATCACCATATCTCCGCTGCCCGGTCAGAACAGCGTCCTCGTTTTGTAGGGTCGCGGGTGGGGCACGTTGACAGGAGGGGTCTATGTGAATTTGAAACTGAATTCACGGGATAGCAGCCGTAAGGCATAGTAAAGAAAGGGTGAGGTCGGAACCCCCTGACTCACACTTGCGCACTGGTCCTGAGAATTCTGGCATCGAGTCTGTTGAGTGGCTGTGACGCATTGTGCAAGCTAAGCTAATGAAATCGTGCTTCGCAATTGGCTTAACAAATAGACGCACCAATGCACAATCGTCGAGCGAACAGCCTCGCCCGTGACCCAATCTTGATTTGTGGGAGTGGATACTCAGCTTCGAAAGACGGTGCTAAGGAGACCCAAAAGATACAGCGAGAAGGTGAAACCTGCGAGCAGCAGAGCCGCGTATCCGAGGCTACACAGCGTGCATCAGCCGGACGATGCTGCCCAAGGAAAACAGGCTTTGCCCGTTGCAAATGCCCAGACCACTTTGCCGGCACGTTTGATCGTTCCCGGAAGTTCCTTCGCATCCTTGAGTTTCTTCACGATATTCCAGCCTTTGCGGATGTTCTGGAATATCGGATTGTTAAGGACACGTTTAACAATTTCGACGATGATTTCAGCGGCAGCCTTCGCGGTCTCCTTAACAACTTCCACGAATGAAGAAGCAACGTCGACGACAAAGATGATTGCCTGGCACGTTTTCACAGCGACCCAGACCAGTGCCTCTGTCGCCTTTCGTGCCACCCATTTGATCAATCGCATAAAACAACTCCTACCAACAGAGCATAGAAAACCGACCGACTGTTGGATGCCGTCTCCGCGTTGATGGTTTGGATTAAAGAGCCGGTACGCTAATCGGTAGGCTGAACCTGTTCATCAGTTTCCGGCCCACAGCACGACGTGGATCTGTGAATCGGACAGAATTCGTTGGGGCGCAGTCTCATGGCGGTTCTCCCGTGGTGCCTGGGTTGAATTGCGGAGCGGTTCAGCGCGATGTCGGGCGAAGGGAAGGCAGGAAGGATCTAACAGTCCACGTTTTCCACAATTCCGTTCACAGATATTTCGTTTTCACCCTGAGAATTGCGTTGACATCGATGAAGCGACTGTTTAATTTGGCTGGCGTCGACGGCTGAAAGGATTGGCGAAATAAACCTTGCCACTCCGAAGTAGGCTGAGTGATCTGCTCGGCAGGGCGACCTAACGAGCAACCAGACCCGAAAAAACCGACTGGTTCTGCGAGGAGCAGTTGGGGTTTGGAACTGCGAAAGCAGTGATCGCATCAAGGGCTGCGACGGTGCATGCATCCACGCTTTTGGCTCCCTCGCAGGAGCTGATGGCTGGAGCATAACCAATGTCGCAGCCTTTCCTATTTCCGGGATGCAGGTTCGCCGTTGTTCCTCGGGTTTGTCCGCTCTCGGTGGAAAAGAATCTTCGTGAGCGGATCTGATATCTCTCTTCCACTCTTCGCAGTTTTCAACACGAATTGTGGATAAACTCGCCAGAGATCACCTCGACACCTCTTCCTGCGAGGCTTTGACCGGTTCGCACCAACGAATGGGCGTGGAGCTCTTCGGCTAAAATTGCTATGCGATGCCAGTGGCGATTGAGCTGCAGAACCTCGGTGATGCTCAGTTATGCAGAGAAATTGCTGCGAGTATCGAGCACGCACTCGGCGACAAACGTGGAGAGTGGCGTGTGTCGATTGCCGGATCGCGAGCCAGTGAGAATTGGGAGCTGCGGGTTGAAGGGCTCAACGGCTTTGAACGGACGTATACTTTGGCGGGTGCTGCCGGGGAGCATCAACTTGAGGCAATTCGCAGACTGATTCTTCAGTTGGTACCGACCCGTTCTTCCTGAGCCGGTGTTCTTGTTTTGCAGCACCAGACCGAGCACAAAATGAGCACCCTTCAACAGGTCCGCCTTCAAGCCCGAGAACCGCAAATGCGCAAGGTTCCAAATGCGAACCACCGTCTCGACGAGCATCTCCTGCGAGCCTTGAACAAGATCAAAAAGCCGGCCACGGCTGAAGAACTCACAGAGTTGCTCAATCGCGACCTCGGCCCCGGAGACCAGCCTTTTCAGGTCAGAGAAGTTGCGAGCTGGTTGCGCAACGCCGAGGAAAACGTGCTCTCCTTGTATTGGCTGGGAAATCGCCCGCGCAGGTAACGCTCTTAACCATTCCTCGACGTCCTGGTCCGACCTCAAGGGGTACGAATCGAGGCGGATGCGACATTTTGCGTATTTCGCTAGAATGTGATGCTCACGAAAGGAGCAGTATGGCAAAGAAGAAAATTGACCCGCTCAACAAGAAACAGTACGGTGCGGTGTCCGCGATGCTCACGGTCTCCGATATCCCAGCTGCTGTGAGCTTTTACCAAAAGACGTTCGGTTTTGCCAAACGCGCCGTTATGAAGGGTCCGGATGGAAAACCGATTCATGCTGAACTCACACTGCGCGGCACAACTCTGATGCTTGGCCCCGAGAATGATGCGATGGGAAAGCGGAGCGCGAAGAGCGTAGGCGCTTCTCCGGCCAGCCTCTTCATCTATGTAGAAAACGTGGACAAGGTCGTCGACAAAGCGACCAAACTCGGCGCCACCAGCCAAGGTCCGGTGATAGATATGTTTTGGGGTGATCGCTGCGGCACGGTGGTAGACCCGGACGGTTATTCCTGGATGGTTGGCACCCATAAGGCTGAACCTACGGCAAAAGAGATGAAAAAGGGGATGCTGGAGATGATGCGGCAACAGCCGACGGATACGGCCACAGCTGCCTAAATGCATTATCACTCGAAAAGATCCGGCTGAGCACGAGGTCGTTCGGCTTCCCGAAAGTTGCTCAAGCCTACGCCGACGAGCCGATAGCGTTGTTGTGGTTCCAAATCCACTCGTTCTCGCAGCTTCAGCGCGATGCCTGTCAACTCTTCGCACGACGAGGGAGGAGTGTCGGGAGTATGGCTGCGAGTGAGTATCTTGAACTCGCTCGTCTTCATTTTGAGGACCACGGTACGGGCTATGCGTGATTCTTTGCGCGAAGCAGACCAGAGCTTCTCTGCGAGGTGCCGGATCATGGGCTCGGTTTCTGCCAACGGCACGTCATGCTCGAACGTATCCTCGACAGAGATCGATTGCGTAGGCCGGTCCGGGATGACTTCGTTATCGTCGATACCGCGCGCGAGTTCGTGCAGGCGCCGACCGTAGCGGCCGAAGTGGTCTTCGAGCATACGCAAATCGAAGGTTTGCAAATCCCCAACCGTCTTTATTCCAAGTTTCGCCAGCTTCTCTCCTGTAACCTTCCCAACGCCGGGCAAGTGTCCAATCGGCAGTGGCAGGAGAAACGGATCTATGTCCTCAGGCTGGATGACAAAGAGCCCATCAGGTTTGCGCCAGTCAGAGGCGAGTTTTGCCAAGAACTTGTTGGGCGCTACGCCTGCTGAGGCCGTCAGATTTAATTCCTCTCGGATTTGCTTACGAATCGCGCGTGCCACCAGGGTTGCCGTTGGTAAGCCCGTCTTGTTCTCGGTGACATCGAGGTAAGCTTCGTCAAGCGACAGAGGCTCGATCAGGTCGGTGTGGCGTTTGAAGATTTCCCGCACACTCTGTGACACTGCCCGATAGCGCGTGAAATCCGGAGCGACGAAGATCGCATGGGGACACAATCGTTCTGCGCGTACTGCTGGCATGGCCGAATGCACGCCGAAGCTCCTGGCTTCGTACGAAGCAGCACAGACAACAGAACGTTTGGCCTGCCAGGCAACAATCACGGGCTTGCCGCGCAGGTCGGGGTTGTCCCGCTGCTCGACGGACGCATAGAAAGCGTCCATGTCGATATGGATAATTTTGCGCACAATTCTCTGGTCACAATCTTAATTCTGGTCCAAGGACCATTGTGAGCGTGCATCCAAGCGCATGTGATTTGCTCTTCGGCATCTCAGCCCATAGGCACGATTCCGTATTTCACGCTCAGAAACCTCTGCAACGCACCGGGTAGACAAAGGGTGAGTTCCTGCCACGTTAGGACTTTGCATCTAGCGCGAAGACCGGCAAATCGTATGCAGCGCACAATGCCGTACCAGTCCTCGAGCAAGTCCGGCCGGCGAGCGTCGAGCAGCGTGCAAAAATCGAGACTTAACGCCTGAGCAGCGAGCACATTGCGTATGAGCTGATACGAAACGTATTTCCTGCCGACCCTTAGGAAGGTGTCGACACTCAAATACGTCCCTAAGATCCCGATATCCCTCGACCAGTTCCGCGCGCTGGATCTGAAAATCGCCCTCCGTAAGTTTCGCCTCAAAAATCTTATTCCCGAGCTTCATATCAACTTCGGTCCGCTCGGTTGCTTCGCTGAGTAATGGAACGCGAGGCATGAATCCAAATTCGGGGACGCTTCCGGGTTCGAGGCCCAGGATTCTGCAAACCTCCCTTCGCCGTGTCACGCCGGGGTAGCAGAAGATGTTCATCAGCAGCACATCGGAACTCAACGAAGAATCGAGTTCGCACCATGACCCATCCATCGCGGGCAGCGAGCGCTGTCCCTGGCTGTGCACTTTCTGCAATCGTTTTCGCCACTGTGGCCTTCTGAGAATTGCTCGATAGCTGGCTGCGATGAAATTCCCGTGGTGTCGGCCGCATTCCGATTGCTGATAGACCACAACCGGCAATTCGCCATAGCTGGTTACGTGCGGCAAAAAATTTAGGGAGGCATAGGAGCTGTTTCGGGCGATTAGCTCCTGCCGGAGAGCTGAAACGTAGCAACTGCGGCCGGTGGGCACGTCTTTTCTCATCCTCGCAGCCTTGCCTGGATCATCTCAGCCAGGCGGATGCTGTCTGCGATTTTCGAGTGGACGACTGGCGATGATTTGATCTCTTCTCGGTTCAGTCGCACTGCAGCGATGAGTGATGCCGCAATCAGGAGGACTGCATTGGGCTTTTTCTCTTCCTTATTATTGGGCCTCCTACGGTCATAGCAATTGCTACTCGGACCCGGCGCGGCTTTGAATACTTCAGCCGGACTGTAACGGTACGCAGCCCAACAGCATGGACACGTCACAATGACACTGTCATGAGGCGGCGGATCGGCATTGTCTGGCTGAGAATGTTCGATCTGAGGGTCGATAGCGCGGCAATTGATCGTGCAGCCGCACTTCTTGCACTTGACGACCCAGGCGTGGGCAGCCCTAGATTCAGACCGGTCATACCCCGCAATGATAGGCGAATAAACGACGAAAGTCATCCCTTTCAAGAGAATGGGTATCCCTCGTCGCTGTAAATTCAAGGTATGCATGCAGCCTCAGCCTTTGTTGCTTCTGATTTCTATTCTGCACTCGCGACTGCCGTCCTCTTCCTGCATGCTATGTTCATTTTGTGGGTGGTTTTCGGTGCCCTCCTGACGCGCTCTCGCCCGGTTCTTCGCTGGCTTCACATCGGATCGCTTGTCTGGGGAGTCCTTACAGAAGTTCTTCCGTGGCCATGTCCATTGACTCTGTTAGAAAATTGGCTCGAAGGCTGCGCCGGAATCGAGCCGTACCAGGGCGGATTCCTGCTCCACTATCTGGACAAGCTTGTGTATCCCGACATTTCCGCCAAAGTGCTCACCATCGCCGGGGTAATCGTTTGCGTCGCAAATCTGGCGTTTTACGCTCGACAAGTTTGGATCAGCCGGCGCGCTCATCGCTGATGTTCGTTGTACTCAGACGGACAGTCCCAGACGGCGAAATCCTACTCCGTGAGCGTGCGTACGGCCGCCGCCAGACTGCGAGTTCAATGCTTCAGGAGCTCATCCGCCAGGGCGCTAGCGTACACGCTAAGCCGCTTGAAAACGCTCGCCTCGAACGGCGAAGCGGCGCCGGTCTCCTGAAGAATGGGGCGCAGGTTTTTCTGCAGTGCCTCAAAGATCACCGTCATCTGCCGCACCGTTGGTTGGTTGCGGTGCCGGACGAAGGCACTGAGCAACTCGCGGAACACGCCGGCAGGAGTGCCCCCGTGCGCGTAGACGTCTGTTCCGTTCAGGTCACTTAACGATTTCTGCGGTCGCCATGGCCTGGTCTCGAAGACAAACCAAGTGTGCTCTCTGTTCGCACGACGGGTGTGGTACCCAACCGCGAGACCCAGCTCAAAGGGCATGTTGAAGCGTGGGGTTGGCGGCGGTCGCCGGTCCAGTTGAACCCTGGACATATCGTGAATGGAATACTGACAGGATTCCATGAGCGCCAAAATCCGGTCCAGCCGGCGAGCACTGCCTGGGATCTCGAGAGTCGCCCGTGGGATCAGACCGAACGCGCTCGTGCCGGCGACATAGGCGAGAAAGAGACTGCGGAAACGGGCATCGTAAGGAAGATTTAGAAAAACCGATTTCTGTCTAGCGGCGCTTGCGCGCCCTTCTAGAGATGGTCCGTGCGCCATTGCTCCCGGCCTTGCCTCTGCGGCTACCGGCTCGTGAAATGGCGAGTTCGGCCATGCGGACCAGCTTCTCCCTGTTGGCGCGCGAGACGCCAAGAACCTGCGCCGTTTCGGCAGGTGAAGCAAAATCAGTGGTTATGACCGCCCTTGCCATCGCATCCTCCGACAACAACAGATTATCATCGATTCCTAGCATCTTGATGTCAAATCTGGCCGCGAGATTCAGACGGCGCGCTTCCGCCGTTGAGCCCGCGTATTCATTGGTTCTGGGCTACGTTGTCCACCAAGATGACCTTGTTCACACTCTTTGCTCGTACTCCAGTTCATCAACTTATGAGCAACCGCTCGTGCTGCATCACGGGAGCATCAAGGGTGTTCCTTCGGAAGAGTAGTCCCGCGGCAGGGGCGATGCTGACTGCAATTTTCAGCCACGCCGCAGACAGAAGCGGACTGAAAGCGGACTGAGCGAGAGGCACTTCGAGTTTAAGTCCTTCACCGTCATCGTAGCCAGGAACCGAACCGGATCTCGCCGAAAAATGGCGGACTGAGAGCGGACTGGGAGGGCAAGACGCAGTTCCGCTAAGTTCTTTAGAATGTGGTGGCCAGGGACGGAGTTGAACCGCCGACGCCAGCCTTTTCAGAACCGTGGTTTTGAGTACTTACAACCCTTTACGAGCCGCCGAGGACTGCCTCGGTACGTCTAAACCCTCCTAAAACGAAAGCGCCACAGGTGTAGACCACAGGTGCGAAATTTCCCAGGCACTAAAAACCCGAATCCTAATAACGAACACAAGGCGAAGATGCTACCATGCCGCTGCATGGCGAGAGCCGTAAACGCCTGGTGGCGACGTCCTACGAGATTACACAACTTTCTGAAAAGCTCCTCAATGTAGCGTGGTTTCCCCAGGACTAGCGCCGAGCTTATGACAGTTCGATTTCAATTCTTCAATTGTTGTTTCACCGAAGAATCGTTGGTCCTCACGCGCATTTTCGTGATCCCTAATTACTTTCAATTCCTCGGTAGCCTGTTTATCATTCTTCGAACTCGCGCACACAGAAGCCTGCGCCAAGTCCCACCTAATTTCATCAAAAAGGGCCTGCTTGCCGAGGTTCTGAATCCCCTCAAGGGTCTTGAGCGCCCCGTCGAATTGGCCAGAGGCCAACTGTACTTCGCCCAAAGTTGATTCATATACTTGGTGGTCTCTAAACGAACCCTTATCCTCGGTCAACCGTACGGCTGTCTTAGCGCGATCAACTGCCGTACCTAAGGCAGCGGAAGTGGGTCCCTCTGCGCTCTCGCCACGAATCCATGACCAGTACCATTGCCAAGGAAGGTAGCCACAGGAGTTAAGGGCACCTGCATCGTACCGGGCAAGGCCAATGGCTTTATCACATTCTTCCAATGCCATGCTGTACAGCCGATCGGACCGTGTTGAGTCAGCGGCCCCTTCAGCCTCGCCAATTAACTTCTCGGACAGCGTTAAATGGGCTCGTTCATCCTTGTCCAGCTCATTCATAGGATCTGGGTACCCCTCAACCAACCTGAGCGTGGCATATTCACAGCGAAGGTAGGAAAGGATACCGTGGACAAGATCCGCCGTGTGATGAACTTGGTCTTTAAGCACGGGCAGACCTATGGCCTGATTCCTCGCACCGGGGAAGCCAATCCGATGAAGTTTGTTCGGGTGAAGACTCAGTCGGAATACGAGGCGAAGATCATCACACCGGAACAATGCTTCAAGATTCTCATGGCGATGCCTCAACCGGAGCGGACTCTCACACTCCTCATCGCGGCGACGGGGCTTCGCATTTCCGAGTGCCTTGGTTTGCAGTGGGTAGATGTGGACTACGACAACCAGCAGGTTTTCGTCCGCCGCTCGTGGACAGGCGGCAAGATTGGCAAGCCAAAGAGTGCGGCGAGCAAGGCTCCCGTTCCATTGGTCCCGCTACTCGCAGGCTTCATTCGCCAGTGGCAGGAGCAAACGCCCTACGGTCAGCCGACGGATTGGGTGTTCGCAAGTACCCGGCTAAAGGGCAAGCGGCCCCGCGTCGCAAACATGCTGGTGGAGGACTATCTCCGTCCGGCTGCCGTGAAAGCAGGCGTGCTTAAGAAGGGCGAGAAGGTGCGCTTTGGATTTCACAACTTGCGGCACAGCTTGGCGAGCTTCCTCGTTCGGAAGGGAACAGACGTGAAGACTGTACAAAAGCTGCTCCGCCACAGTGACGTGGCTACTACGCTCGGGATTTACGCTCACAGCATGAGCGAGGATCGTCTGGCAGCGCAGGATGACATGCTGGCGGCGATGATGACGCCGTCAAACGCGGTGAACTGAGCGGCTACAGGTGTGAAACACAGGTGACTGACCACCGCCAGATTGCTTCCGCATAGCCCGTCGCTCGGGGGGAATCTACCGGTTTCTTGTCGATTCCTTTAAGCCAACAGCCTAGAATGATTGGTTGAGGTGAGGAGGAAGGACCATTTCTCCCCATGGCCAGCCGAGCATCAGGCCAGGATTTACTCGTCGGCACCGAGCTGAGCCACTACCGCATCGTCGAGAAGATCGGCGCCGGCGGCATGGGAGAAGTTTATCGCGCCCGCGACGAGCGCCTCGCCCGTGATGTTGCCATTAAGGTTCTTCCGCCCGGTACGCTAACCGACGCATCCGCCCGCAAGCATTTCCACAAAGAAGCTCTGATTCTCTCGCAGCTTAATCATCCCAATATCGCCACCATCTATGACTTCGACACCCAGCAGGGTGTGGACTTCCTGGTGATGGAGTACATCCCCGGGATCACACTCAGCGAGAAGGTGGCAGCTAGACCGCTGCCGGAGAAGGAAATCTTCCGTCTGGGCGCACAACTCGCGGAAGGCTTGGCCGCAGCCCACGAACACGGGATAGTTCACCGTGACCTCAAGCCCAGCAACTTACGGGTTACCAGCGACGGACGGCTGAAGATTCTAGACTTCGGGCTGGCGAAGCTGTGGCGTCCGGTCACGGACACTGCCCCGACAGAGAGTTTCAGCGAGACACAAGCCATGGCCGGGACTCTGCCCTACATGTCACCGGAGCAGCTCCGCGCGGATGTTGTCGACGCGCGTACCGACATTTACGGCGCCGGAGCGGTCCTCTACGAGATGGCGACGGCTCAGCGCCCTTTTCGGGAGAGCCAGCCCACTCGCCTGATCGACGCGATTCTCCACAACTCGCCGCAGCCGCTGAGTTCGCGTGGATCAACCGCTTCCGCATCGCTAGAATCGATTATTTTCAAGGCGCTTGAAAAAGAGCCGGCACGCCGCTACCAATCCGCACGCGAGCTCTTGGTAGCACTGGAATCTACGGGGGTCACCGCCGGACCTGCGTCCCGCTCGAAGTGGTCACCGGCAAGACTGATCGCACTCGTTCTGATATTGATCGTTGGGACCGCGATAGGACTCAATCTTGGGAAACTGTACGACCGGCTGGTAAGCCGATTGAATCCATGGGGCTTGACAATGCCGGCCCGGCGATCTGTCGCTGTGCTTGGCTTCAAGAACACCTCGGCTCGGGCGGAGACAGCCTGGCTCTCCACCGGACTCTCGGAAATGCTGACCACGGAACTGGGGACGGGCGAACACATTCGCACCGTGGCAGAAGAAAATGTCGCCCGAGCAAAAATGGATCTGGCGCTTTCCGATGCCGATAGCCTGGCGAAGGACACGCTGACGCGAGTCCGCAACAATTTGGGCACGGACTACGTGGTCCTCGGCTCCTTCGTGGACCTCGGCAAAGAAGCGGGAGGACAAGTTCGCGTGGACATGCGTCTCCAAGACGCACGTACGGGTGAAACCATCGGCATCGTTTCCGAAACTGGAAAAGAAAGTGAATTATTCGACCTTGTCTCTCGCGCGGGCCGCGACCTGCGAAGCAAGCTCGGCATCGGGAACATTTCGGAAGCAGAAGCGGGGAGCGTCCGCGCGGCGATTTCGACGAATCCGGGAGCATTGCGACTCTACGCCGAAGGACTCGAAAAACTCCGCATCTTTGACGCCCTGGCCGCGCGCGACCTTCTAGAAGAGGCTGTTGCAGCCGATCCTAACTATGCCCTGGCCCATTCGGCGCTGTCTACAGCCTGGTCATCGCTTGGCTATGACGCCAAAGCCGCGGATGAGGCCAAGAAAGCGTTCGATTTGTCGGGAAGCTTGCCGCGCGAGGATCATCTCTCGATCGAAGGGCGCTACTACGAGGCCACCAAGAACTGGCCGAAAGCTGTTGAGGTCTATCGCACCTTGTGGACCTTCGCTCCTGACAATCTCGATTACGGCTTGCGTCTCGCCCAAGCACAGACTTCTGGCAGCTTGACAAAGGACGCTTTAGCAACCGTCGGCGCACTCCGTAAGTTGCCTCTGCCCGCTTCCGAGGATCCGCGGATTGATCTCGCCGAGGAAGACGCCGCCTACGGCCAGTCCGATTTCAAGCGTGAACTTGCGGCGGCGGTACGTGCGACAGAGAAGGGTCAAAGGCTGGGTGCGCGGCTGCTCGTGGCGCGCGCCGAACTGGCGCAGGGGCGCGCTTTCGACAGCCTCGGCGACGTCCAACAGTTCCAAGCTGCCGCCGAAACAGCACGACGGATTTACGCGGAAGCAGGTGACCGCAGCGGCGAAGCCAACGCCTTGCACAATCTGGGGTCGGGGCTCTATGACCACGGCGATCACACCGCCGCGCAAAAGCTCCAGGAAGAAAGTCTCGAGACCTGCCTCAAGATCGGCAATAAGCGTTGCATGGCCGATGCGCTGAATAGCATCGGCATCGGCCTGGATGATCAAGCGGACTTCACGGGCGCCCTGAAGGCTTATGAACAAGCGATTGCCATCCACAGGGAAACTGGCTACCGGATCGGTGAAGCCGTGGGGTTGAACAACATAGCCATCCTGCTCTACGAGCAGGGCAAATTGGCCGCTGCGAAGAAAGAGTATGAACAATCCTTGGCCATCACGCGCGAGATCGGCGAAAAACGCGGAATCGCCCGCGCGCTCACGAATTTGGCGATCGTGCTTCAGGACCAGGGCCAGCTTGCGGAATCGCGCAAAGTGCATGAACAATCCCTAGCTATTCGCAGGGAGATTGGTGACAAAGTTGGCACTGCTATCGCGCTGAATAACCTTGCGGCAGTGCTCTTCGACCAGGGGGATCTCGCCGCCACGCAGAAAGCGATCGACGAGCAATTGTCCATCTTTCAGCAGGCTGGGAACCAGCGTGGACTGGCGTATGCCATGTTCATTCAGGGTGCAGTCCTTAAAGAACAGGGAAATCTCGACCAGGCGCGCCAGACTCACGAAAAAGTACTCGCGATGCGTAAGACGCTGGGAGACAAGACCACGACCGAGGACAGCCTTTTGGCCCTAGCCCAGCTCTCGATCGAAGCGGGCCGCGCAGCGGATGCCGAACAACCGGCCAGGCAGGTACTGGAGCAGGCCCAAGCGGAAAAGGAACTCAGCAACGAACTCAACGCGAGGGCCATACTCGCACGTTCGCTACTCGCGCAGGGGAAGTCGGCCGAAGCGGGGAAAGAGATTCACGCCGCGGAGGCTGCAGCGGCAACAACGGAAGGCCGGCTGTCGGCCATCGCTTTCATTACAACCGCGGCCCGCATTCACGCCGCCAATGGCAGGGTGGCGGAAGCGTCCAGCAGCCTGGGCAAGGCGCTCGCGGAAGCCACCAAGCTCGACTGCGGTCGGTGCCAGCTCGAAGCGCGTTTGGCCCTCGCGGAGATCGAAATGAAACAGGGTAAGAACCCGGCGGCGCGTGAACACCTTGCGGCTCTCGAGAATGACGCCACCGCGAAGGGTTTTCTACTCATTGCCCGCAAGGCCAAAGCGGCAGCCAACAAGTAAAGCCAATGCGCCTAGAAGAACGCCTGGCCCGATACCCATAAGGTTAAAGGTCGAACTAACGTTGGACTGGCACGGTTGGCATGGAAGGCGTACTCGGGAAACCTGGGCGCAAATCCGATTGAGGTCATTACCCACTCCACGGGCGATTGGACACTGATCTTCCTCCTGGTTACGCTCTCGGTCACGCCGCTGCGCAAACTGACGGGCCACCTCTGGCTGATTCGCTTCCGGCGCATGTTCGGGCTCTTCTCATTTTTCTACGTAACTCTGCACTTCCTGACCTACA
>Ga0208191_1000765_pt1 | contig 19738 bp, 12 predicted proteins | sample June2015DPH_13_5_FD_184709 | JGI IMG/M metagenome (GOLD analysis project Ga0208191, IMG submission 184709) | Peatland microbial communities from SPRUCE experiment site at the Marcell Experimental Forest, Minnesota, USA - June2015DPH_13_40... | ecosystem: Environmental > Terrestrial > Soil >... | reverse complement strand
CGGATCGAGGAATATTCCGCGGGCGTCGTGTTCCGGCATGAGCAGACGCTGGCCAAGCCGAAGGCTGACCGACTGGACCTGCTGCGCGCAACTCGCGCCCATTTCGGTCAAATCTTCATGCTGTATAGCGGGGCGGGCAAAGTGGATGCCCTGCTCGATGCGGCGGCAGCCAAAAACGCGGCGGCAGCCAAGAACAAAGACGCCGACATCGAGGTCACCGACGAGTATGACGTGGTGCACCGCGTCTGGAAAATCTCCGACCCCTCGGTCATTGCCTCCGTGCAGGAACAGCTCCGGGATCGGAAGCTGATCATCGCCGACGGCCACCACCGCTATGAGACTGCCTTGACTTATCGCAACCAGCGGCGAGCCGAGGCGGAGACGGGATCGGGCCTTCCCATTCCTTACGACTCGGTCATGATGACCTTCGTCGACATGGATCATTCTGACATGGATCGTTCCGATATTGGTCGTTCCGATTCCGATAACGATCGTCCGGGCCTGGTGATTCTGCCGACGCACCGGCTCGTGTTCGGCCTGCCATCTTTTTCGGCCGCACAGTTTCAAGCGGAGGCCCGGAAATTCTTCAACGTCGAAGAGGTCGATGCCGGAATCGATGCGGCCCGCGCCACCGCCATTCTGCGGCAGGCAGGGCACGCAGGAACGGCGCTGCTGGCGGTCACGTCCGGGCGCGCCTTTCTGCTGCACTCCCCGAAGGCCATTGGCACTCGCTTGTTCGGAAACCTTTCTCTGCGCCAGCAAGCGCTGGACGTCGTGCAATTGCACAAGTGCCTGCTGGAAGGCGTTCTGAAGATCTCGGAGGAAGCCATCCGCAATCAGGAAAACGTTTCGTATTGTCGAGAGGCCGCTGAAGCGCTGACACAAGTGCAGAGTGGAAAGGTCCAGGTGACGTTCCTCATGAATCCGGTGCGCATGGAGCAGGTTCGCGACATCGCCTTTGCCGGCGAAGTGTTGCCCCAGAAGTCCACCGATTTCTACCCCAAGTTGCTGAGTGGGCTCACGATTTATGCGCTGGAGTAACATAAGGTGGAATGGAGCGCCGGGCGTCCCCGCCCGGCTGGACCCTTCGACTTCGCTCAGGGCAGGCTCACGAGACGCCCGTCCCTCCACTAGCAAGGGCTCTGGCGCAAGCGGCACTGGACGGGGTAGGGTTTAGCAGAAGTGCCCTCCATCACGACGCCGACGACTTTGACAAAGAAGGCTCTCGCCATTCTGTTGGCCACCTTGACGCTTCTATCCGCGGCGCCCTCCGCCGACGAAAAACACATCTCCGTCTTCTCTCCGGTCGCGATCTACACCCTCCCGGTTCTGGATCGCGGGGGCCACGAGTATATCGGCCTGCTTGAACTTCTGGAACCGCTTGGCCGCGTAAGCAGCCAGTCAGACGGACGCCGCTGGAAGCTTCGCTATAACGCGATCGATGCCGAGTTTGTTGCGGGAAAAACGCGGGCCAGGATTCGTGGGCGCGATTTTGATTTCATGGCTCCCTTCCTTATTGAAAACTCGCGCGGATTGGTTCCGCTAAGCTCGCTAACCGGGTTCCTACCGCGCTTTCTGGGATCGCCGGTTAATTTTCGCGAAAGCGCGCGCCGGTTATTCATCGGCGATGTCGGCATCCAAATCAGTTTCCAATTGGACGCGAGCAACCCGCCCCGGCTGGCGCTGAATTTTAGCGCTCCGGTGAATCCGGCGATCTCCACGGAACCGGGCAGGCTGCGGATGGTCTTTAAGCGGGACCCGGTCGTGTCCCCGGGAAGCCAGTCTATTTCTTTCGACAACAAGGTCATCACGCATGCCAGTTACTCCGAGAACAACGGTGACGCCGAATTAGACGTGGCTGCGAACCAGTCGCTGATGGCAAGTTTCAGCAACGACCGAAAGACGATCATGATTTCGACGATCATGGTTCCGGCGACGCCGAGTGGCGTTGGAACTGGACCGCAGAATCCGGCGCAGGCCCCCCCGGCGGCAAACATGGCCTCGAGCAATGTCAATGTCAACGTCAACGCCCATCGCATTCTGGCCGTGGTCGATCCCGCGCACGGTGGCGACGAACGGGGCGCGGCCTTGACGGATACGCTGGCCGAGAAAAATGTCACCTTGGGATTTGCGCGGCTGCTGCGGCATGAACTGGAGATTCGGGGGTTTGCGGTTGCGTTGCTGCGCGACGGCGATAGCAGTTTGACTCTGGATCAGCGCGCCGCCGCGGCCAACGTTGCGCGCGCCGGAATCTACATCAGCCTGCACGCGGTCTCGCAAGGCAGCGGCGCGCGCGTCTACACCGCGCTGCTTCCGGTCGAGGGAACGAGCGAAGGAATCTTTCATGCGTGGAATGCCGCACAGGCGCCGGCTTTGCCCGTCAGCCGCATCGTGTCGGCGGCAATCGTTGCCGAGATGCAGAAGAGAGCATTCCCGGTTCGAGCATCTTCCGCTTCACTGCGGCCGCTGAACAATGTGTTCATGCCTGCGGTCGCGGTAGAACTGGCGCCCGGAGCGGACGGTGTCGCCGATTTGATCTCCGCCAATTATCAACAGCGGGCCGCGTCGGCGATTGCCGATGCTGTCGTCTCCGTCCGCGACCGCCTGGGGGTTCAACCATGAGGGTGCAACCATGATCCCTCGGCATCTTCTGATCGGGGTGGCCGCGCTGCTGGTGCTGGTGGTGGCGATGGGAATCTATCTGCGCCACATGCGGCGAGAGGCTGGGGAACTGGAGTCTCCGGCGGCCGACGCGTTGCCCGTCGCTCCCCCGGCCTCCGGTCCGACGGAGACGGTGACTCTGTATGTGGCGGATGACGCCGCCGGCATGCTCCGCGCGCGCTCGGCGCAGATTCCTCTTCCCGGAGGACGCCAGCAGCGAGCCGAGGAATTGTTGCGCGCGCTGCTCCGCATCTACCAGCAACCGGGCGCGGCCCATCCTCTGGCTCCGGCGGCGGACATCCGGAGCATCTACCTGGTCGCTCCGGGCGCGGCCGTCATCGATCTGAACGCTGCCTTCGCCGACCAGCACCGCTCCGGCATTCTCAGCGAGCAGCTCACCGTGAATTCGCTGGTGGAAACGCTGGCCGTCAACGTTCCGGGGATTCAGCGAGTCAACATCCTGGTCGAGGGTAAAGCGCGCGACACGCTTGCGGGGCACGCGGACCTGAGCGAAACGTTCGACGTGACCACGGTTGAGCAGGCGGGCAGTCAGTAATCTCAAAATGCGACTGCATGTTTACTCTTTAGTTACTATATCTGTTTTCCCTGATTTTTTTTATTTCTCGCTCCTTTAGAATCATTGGTTTAGGAGGAAATTCCCGCCAAATCTTTGAGTTTTAAGGACTTATATGCAAAATATTCCGGAATAAGGACTTATGCTGTTTGCAGCCTCCAAAAATGGTTTTGGGGCAGCTTCGAGGGCCGTCTTGGTGGACGAACCTCGAAACTGCCCCAATCGAATAATCATTGTCGCGCGCGTTGGATTTTAAGTCAATGAAATTCGTGGGCGTTTCGTTTCTCGTTCGTCGGTGGTGTCTTAATTTGAATGTGCCGCTATGAAGACTTTCATCCTCTTCGCACTTCTCTTTTTCGCAGCTAATCCGGCCCCGAAACCGGACGGGAAGGGGCATCAGAGCGATGCCCGCAGCGATCTGAAAACTGAATCGCCTATCGTAATAGTTAATAACTGCTATCCCGACAAAGAGGCAGACCATGCTAAGGCAGAAGCACCAAAATGGGACGCATCCGTATGGGCCAATTTGGCTAATTGAGCGCTCGTTGCAGTGGGAATCGTCACGTTTCTCGCTGCTTGGAAACAGGCGAAGGAAACCGCTAAGGCGACTAAGGCGATCATCCGAAGCGACCATCGTTAGACTCGATCGCGTTGGTGAGAAGAACAGCTTCCGAGTGCTAGACCGCGCTGACCTGAAATCGATTGCAGTTGATCCTTTGCTTCAATCGGCTCGTGTCCTGGATGGCATCTTCTACCCAGCGGCTATGGTGGTGGAGGCGGATTCGGATGCCCGCTTCTATCATGCCGCCTCACACAAACTCTCCCCTAAAGCGGACATTCACACTGTCAACGCGCAAAATAAACAAACTGTTGCGAGAGTAGCGTCGTTGTATAGAAAACTTGGCTTACGCTGCGCCGGTATTGTGGATTTTGATGTGATTAACGATCGAGGCGAGTTCGCGTCACACCTGGATGCTTTAGGTATGACTGAGGCGGAAAGGCAAGACGTGCTTTCAGTGTAAGTGTCAGAGCAAACACACGGTTGACAGATTGAATCCGCAGCCATACCGACTTCGTCTGGCGTTTGACTAGTAAATTCTCAGGCAGTGGACCACGTCACGTTTACGGCAGCGGCGTTAGAAAACCTGACCAGAACTGCTCCCATGGAAGCCTCGTGAAGATTGGCCTTCTTGATTTCCACACCTGGCGTTAGGAACGCGCAGTTTTCTAATGAGGCCATAGCGTTCCCTCACCCTCTGGAAAGACGCCGACCCCGACATCCTGGCCTGCATTCTTGCCCGGAAAATTTCACTTTGCCGTGGGCGCGTCCGGCTTATGCACCGGATGAAATTCCAAGTCCTGGTAGTCAAAGCTGAAGTCGGCCAAGGGCGAAACCGGCAGCATCTTAAATCGCTCGATTGCCCCGTCTGCTTTTAGAGAAAAGGTCAAAAACGCGTCGGCGATGATGCGGTCGCGCCAGTGTGTTCGGAAAGTGTCGTACTGCCAAGGTTCCAGTTCTGCGATCATTGCAGGCGTGTGGTCGAAACTGACGACAAGATGATTGTTTTCCATGCGGATTGTGGCCGTGCCATACCAGGCATCCTCGTATGTTCCCGCATATTTCTCTAACGGAAGCGAAGGGTGAGAAGCGGTGTTGCGCTCTTTGTTTTGCCGTAGCCCAGTCTCGGCGGCGTCCTTCAGTTGAAGGTCCTTCGCCGCTTTGTAGGCGGCAATCCAGTCCGTGGACGGCAACTGGAAATAGTGATCGAGAACGTGATAAAGAATCGAATCAAAACCGCCGGCTTGTTCCGCATTGGTCAAAATCACCACGCCGAGATTTTCTTCTGGCACCAGCATGACGCGGGAAACGAATCCGGCCACTGCCCCAGTGTGTCCGACCAACTTACGCCCATGGTAATCGCGCAGGCTCCAGCCCAAGCCATAGTCTGCGAAGTTCGCTTTGAGAGTGGCCAAGGGTGGTGACGGATCAGGAGTCGGAAGGATGGTCTGCGGCGACCACATTTCCCGCGACTGAGTTTCGCTGAACATGCGCCCGTCGCGATCAGGGAGCCTCCCCCGGTTCAGTTGCAGCAGCACCCACTTCGCCATGTCAGCGGCGGATGAGTTGATGGAGCCGGCAGGGGCGGCATTATCAAGGTTCACGAACGGGATGACCTGCAACTTGCCATCCACATTGGAGTGCGGATAGGCGAAGTTTCCGCCAGGCTTGAATGCGGCGTTGCTGACGTTGGTGTTCGCCATACCGAGGGGCGAGAAGATTCGCTCGCGCACGAAGTCGTCCCAGGAGATACCCGTTACCGCCGGGATGATCTGTCCGGCTGTCATATAGAGCAGGTTGTCGTAAGCGAAGCGGCTACGGAAACTGGATGCCGGTTTCATGTAGCGCAGCTGGTGAATGATCTCCGCGCGCGTGTAGGTCGAATGAGGCCAGAACAGCAGGTCGCCCTCGCCCAAACCCATGCCGCTGCGATGGGTGAGCAGATCGCGGATCGTCATCTCGTGCGAGACGTAAGGATCGTACATCTGGAATTCGGGAAGACGCTGGTAGACCGGGTCGTCCCACGAAATCTTGTCCTCATCCACCAGCATCGCCAAGCATGCAGTGGTGAACGCTTTGCTGTTCGATCCGATGCCAAACAAAGTGTTCTCGTCAACCAGAGTGCTTTCGCCCAGCTTACGCACCCCATAACCTTTCGTTATCAGCACCTTGCCGTCCTTCACGATCGCGATCGACACGCCAGGCACGTCGAAGGTTTGCATTGAGCGGGCGACCCAAGTATCAAGATCGGCGGGAGGCGCCGTCTGGGAAAACAGTGCGACTGCGGAAAGAACAAATAGGAATAGGACAGATACGCGCGCGAGTTTCATTAGTGGTGCTCCTGCATCTCTGCGGTTTATGGGTTGGGCAGCGTGACCATGCCAATCAGGCGACCGGCAGTTCGAGTTTGCTCCAAACTCTGGAACTCTGTTTCTTGCTAGAACTCTTTTCCAGCTACGCCGGCGTTAGCTTCTTCAAGAACGCCGGATCAATGTCCAGGCCAAGGCCGGGCGCTGTCGGCAAATAAACCGTGCCTTGCTTAATTTCCATCCCGCCGATGATCGGATTGCTAACGTTGAACAAGTAGGAATCCAGGTCGGCGTAAATGAGATTCTTTTGGGATGCGATGACATGAGCCGCCGCAGTCAGCGAAAGGCTGGTTTCGTTCATGCAGCCAAGCATGCACTGGATACCGGCAGCTGCCGAGATCTGCGCAATGCGCACCGCGTTGAGAATGCCGCCGGTCTTCATGAGCTTGATGTTGATAAGATCAACGGCATCTTTGCGAACCGCTTCGATCGCATCGTGAGGCGAGTGGACGGATTCGTCGGCCATGATCGGGACAGAGGAGTGGTCACGCACGTATCTGAGGCCTTCTATATCCCAGTACGGCACGGGCTGTTCACAAGCCTGGATGTGGTAGTTTTCCATCCCGCGTAGGCTGCGCACTGCTTCCGCCGCGCTCCATCCCTGGTTCGCGTCGATGCGCAAGGCAATGTCGTTGCCCACCGCTTCGCGGATCGCCGCTAGCCTTGCGATATCTTTCTCGGGAGACTCTCCGACTTTGACCTTGACGGTTCGAAATCCCTGGCGCACTACGTCCCGGGCCGCTTCGGCCATTGCCGGTGGAGTTTCGATGAAGATGGTCTTGTCGGTTTCAAAACTGTCCCGGTACTTTCCGAGCAAGCAACAGATGGGTAGTCCCGCAATCTTGCCGCAGATGTCCCACAGGGCCATCTCGAAGGCGGCTTTGATGCTGGGGTTATTGGGGGAGAACATATCCATGTCGTCAACGATTTTGGCGATCGTGAAGGGATCACGGCCACGAACCAGGTCAGCAAGAGTGCGAGCCATGGCGATGTCGGTCTGCTGCGTCTCGCTGGTGACTGCGCTGTACGGAGAGGCTTCCCCCACTCCGGTAATGCCGTCTTCTGTGCGCAAACGAACAAAAACATTTTCCATGGTCAACGGGGTCGGCAACGCGATCTTGATCGGCACCTTCTGCTGCAGAGTGAAGGGGAAGATTTCAACATCGCGAATTTTCACCGCCTTGGCCGGGACTCGAGCCTTATCCTGAGCCAGCAACAAAGCCCCACTTTCGCCACTCAGGAACCCGCAGGTCGTCGCTGCTCCTAACATACTTCTAAGAAAGAATTTCCGTGTCATTTCCATGTGTCCTCTCATTCGTGGAAAACAGTTCCAAATTGCTTATAATCAGTTGCAAGGCCGGTCCGGTTTCGTCCTCGGCCTACCTCCTGACACCTCGGTCACACGTGCTAGTAACGCAAACTCCAATGCAGCATGTTCCAGACGAACACGAACCACACAAAGCCGAGACATGAGACCGCAATAAGGGTGTCTCCCAGCCGGCTAAGCCACCAGTGCCGTTCCTTCCATGACTGCCAGGCGCCGTAGAGAGCGGCGAGCGTGCCCAGCAATCCAAGCCAGCCCACTAACTGGATCGTCCGCAGCAAGGGATTAAATCGAGGGCTCAAAATTCCGATATCCTTTTCCGCCATGGCAAAGAACCCGACGAAAAGGACCAGAAACACCAGATCGAGAAGGCACGTTAGTCGCACGATCAGACGCAGACGGCGCTGCTGCGGCGTCAGGTTCAGCGGATGACCATAATGCTTGCGTAGGAGCGCCCCGACGGGCCAGAGCAGCAACGTCAGCACGAAGATAGCGATGGCAGCGATGATCATCCAAAGGTTAAAGGTGCCGTTCTCGGTTCCTGGCGACCGCTGGAACACGAAGAAGGGATAGTCAATGACCATCACCAACTGTCCGGCGTCGTCCCGCTTGAATGCGACCCGGTCCTGGCCATGGACCTCCCGGAACATGAGCGGCCCGATTTCCCGAAATTTCTTCGGTTGTCCGTTGAGGCCTTTGAGTGCATCGACGCTGATAGTGTCGCCCGCGTTGGCAAACACTTTCGGTTCGCCCAGGACGTTTAGGACTTTAAGCACAGTGGTTTGCGCGCGGCGGCTGCTGATATACCTGCCGGAAACCATCCGCGCGTCTTCGGCTGCATTTGCCACTGCGGCTGCCGCCGGCGGCTCGTACGGGTAGTAGCGGTCCAGAAATGCATGCCACAACGCGTCCCGCGGGCTCATTTCCCCCTTGCCCGCGCTGTTGTAGGAAACGAAAAATCCCACCTGCTGGTCCAGAATCAGGTGCAGATCGCTGTGGAAGTACTCCGTGTCGCCGGCATGCCCAATAATTCTGTGCCCATTCCGGCTCTCCTCATAGAATCCCAGCGCCATGCCGTTCATGTCGGGCAGGTTGGAAAACTGCCGCGAGTGCATGAGCCGCGCCGTGTCCGGGCGCAGAATCTGTGCTCCTTCATACTGGCCGTCCTGCAGATGGGCAATCATGAAGCGCGCCATGTCCGTACCAGTGACCGAGGAGCTTCCTGCCGGGGCGGCTTCCACAAACTCGAACGGCTTCGCTGGCTGTGAAGCCACGCGGTATCCCTCAGACATGAGCGGCTTGAGCGCATCCGGCAGGGGTTGCCGAACGGTGCAGTGCATCATCCCCAGAGGATGGAAGATGTGGTTGTCAATGTAGTCGTCAAAAGGCTCGCCCGAGACGCGCTGCAGAATGTAGCCCGCCATGGTGGTCGCGTAGTTCGAGTATGCCGGCGTCGTGAAGGGCGGGAAGATGCGCTCTGGCAGATGCGTCTTTACGTAGTCCCCCAGGGGCGTCAGATGCGCGGCATCGGCCACAAAAAGTTCCTGCGCGGTCTCCTCGAATCCCGCAGTATGGGTCATGATGTCGCGCAGAGTGATCGGCTTCGGGAAGGTGGGCGGAATCTTGAAATCAAGATAGTTGTTGACATCGCGATCCAGATCGAGCTTGCCCTGCTCGACCTGTTGCATGATCGCCGTCCAATTGAAGAGTTTTGAGATCGAACCGGGACGGAACAGCGTGGCGTCCGGCGAGACCGGAATTCTCTTTTCTACGTTGGCGTAGCCGTAGCCTTTCGCGAACAGAATCTTACCGTCTTTCACTACCACGATCACGGCGCCGGCAATGTCTTCCCGCGCCAGTTGCAACGGCATGATGCCGTCCAGAAACGCCGACACATCGGCGTTTGTCATCTCCGGGACATTCGCCCGTTGTGCTGGGGCAGCAACGGCGGCAGCTGCTTTCGCCGGCGCTCTTGCTGCGGCAGGGGTCTGGGCCATCATCCCGATACCAATTGAGATCACGAGAAGCGCGAGGCCAGCCCCTATGCACAAGCAGCGGCTGCGGCGGTCACGAATGATTGACTTCCCAATCATGGCTACTTCCTCCTAAAGAAAACCGGCGTTCATCTATTCACTAAATCCCTCTGCATGGCTTCTCCTGATTTCTAGTGGGGAAGTGCGACCCACCACCTCATTGCGTATGCCGCATCCATTCTCCTACCCGAAATCAAAAGTTCACCTTCAGCGCAAATTGAATCACTCGTGGGTTGGAGGCCGTTGTGGTGATGTGACCAAAAGATGGACCATCCGAGACGGTGTTGTCTGGGTCGCTAAAGATCGGGTGATTGAACGCGTTGAAGAATTCCGTGCGGAATTCCACATTGGTGCGTTCGGTCACCGGAAATAATTTGATGAGAGAAAGATCGGTGTTGAGCTGGTCAGGACCGCGCAAGATGCCCATTCGGCTGTTGCCGAAGGCAGTAGCAATCGCGGGACAAGTGGGCAGGCCGCAGCTACCTGGGGGCTCGGGATCTCCGATGATCGGGTAGGGGGCGATGCAGTTTTGATTGATCCAGTTGTTGAGTCGGTGCGTTGTCGAGCCGCTGGTTGCGATCTGGCAGCCGGGAACGATTTCAGCAAAATCCATGACGATGCCGTAGGCATTCGAGGTGTCGTTATTGAGCAAGGGCAGCCGATGTCCGGACTGAAACGTGCCCACACCTGCTAGTTTCCAGTTTCCCAGTGTTTCTCCAAGCAAGGAATGCCGTTTGCTGGGCCCAGGTAACTCGTAGACCGCGCTGAGCACGAAGCGCTGCGGGCGAACGAATATATCGGGACCATAATCAGCCCGCGGGTTGTTGTTATCCCCGTACGCGACGCCTCCGTTAGGCTGATTCGTGCTCCCCCAAACGTTGGCCAGATCACTGGACCACGTGTAGGAAGCAAGGAACTGTAGTCCGTGGCTGAATCGCTTACTCAGACTAGCTTGCAGCGCGTTGTACCAGGCGAATCCGTTCGACTGGATGTCGTACATACTGCCGGCCGAAAAGCCCTGGTACGGGACTCGCAATGGGATGTTCGCCAGGGTCGTGGTGGTTTCCCCGCGAATCGGATTCTCAGCCGTAGCTGGCGGGGCTTCGTTGATGTCACGAAACACCAGCATGTGGGTGCCCCGCATCCCGGCATAACCAATTTCCAGCACGAAATCCCTGCCGATCTGCGTCTGCACGTTCAGACTGTATCGTTGAAAAACCGGTGGCCGGAGATTAAGGTCGATAATGACCGGCGAGAGGCTGGTGCCCAGGCTATAAGGAGAGAATTGAGGGAACGCCCCCGGATCGGGTGGAAAGGGATTCGCAAAACCGTTCGTGTAGTCGGGTGCAACCACGCGGATTAATCCAAAGGGCTGATTCGAGAGCTGTTGCAAGTATGGCTGACCCGTGGCGCGCTGGTGGTACACTCCGTAGCCGCCCCGGAAAACAACGCGATCGTTCCCGGGCAGGCTCCAGGCAAAACCGACGCGCGGATTCAGAGTGTTCTGTCCCGTCCCGTTGATTCCCATGTTGTTGCCGCTGGTTGTTACTCCCGCGGGTATCGTGCCCGGGAAATTATCGGAGACGACGATACCAGCCAGGCTGCCGCCAGAGGGAGGATTGGGGTTAATCAGAGCGGGATTCATGCTTGCGTTGCGCCCATTGATTTCTCCGAAGTCGCCGAGACGCTCGTAACGGAAGCCGAAGTTGACTGTGAGACGGGGCGTAAGCTTAATGTCATCCTGTGCGTAAAGGTTACCGTCCCAGACCCGCCAGTTGCGCGGCGTAATGCCGGCCAGATCTTCAGTCTCAAATGGATTGTAGGGAGGCAGGCCCAGGAGCAGGCCCGGGTAGCTGAGGAAAATCGAATAGCCGCCATATTGGAAGCTCGACAAGTTGTCCTGCGCGCGGGTCAGACCACCGCCGAGGCGGAAGGAGTGGCGTCCATGGATCCAGGAGAGAGTGTCCTGGAACACATACGTGTTCTGGCCTAGGATCAAGCTCTGGCCGTTCCCTCCGACACTCAATCCTCCGAATACCGCGATCACCGGCCGCGCATTGTCAAAGGAGGGAACGCTGCTGCCAATATCGGAATAAGTGAGTGGAAAGCTTTGATTGGTGCCCGCATAGGTGCGGTGAAACCCGATTTCCGCTTGGTTTACCAAATGGGTACTGAACAAATAAGTGTGGGTTAGAGAGAAGTTGCGGAAATTCTGCGGGTTTGCCGTCGGAGAGCCGGGGAGGGTGCCGGCAAACGAAAAGCCCACCGGTAGGGTAAATGTGGCTTGGCTGTTAGCAAAGAAGAAGCGACCCTGGAAGGTGCTTTTCGCATTCTGCAGCCAATCCAAATTGGTAATGAACTGATCTTCGCTATAGGGACAGGAGGAACTGTAGGTAGAGAAGCCCTGCGGCTCCGGCTGGCCGGTGACCGGATCTGTCCCCATCTGCAGAACCTGCGGGTTGGGAATCACATACTGGCCGTTGGGCAGCTTCGCATTGAACAGCTCCTGCGCCTGCGAACTGACGTTGGCAGCAGTCACGGGCCGGCCCAGCGGATCGAAGCCACCGAACGCGGTGTCGGGTCCCACCGCCGCCGCTAATCCAGCGGCCGAGCGGTCGGCAGTCAGCACCGGCAGAATCGCGCTACTGGAACAGCTGGGATCGATGCCGTTGTGTTGCCGCGTTCCCTGATATGAGGTGAAGAACAGCAGCTTGTCCTTCTTGATCGGGCCGCCCAAGGCAAACCCGAACTGGTTCTCACGCAGAAGCCCGCGAGGCTCCCCCGTTTCATTCCGGAAATAATCGTTGGCATTCAGATCTTCATTGCGGAAATATTCCCACACGTTGCCATGCCAGGCATTGGAACCGGTCTTGGTTAGGACGTCGACGTTGGCGCCGGCATTGCGTCCGTATGAAGCATCGTATTGGCTGGTTTGCACCTTAAATTCCTGAATGCTGTCGGGATTAGGCGTAGCCACGCCGCCACTGAAGTGACCGCTCCCTTGCATGTCGTTAATCTCGACACCGTTCATTTGAAAATTGTTGTCGGAAGCAGCGCCCCCACCCGTCACCAGGCTATCGTCCACGCCGCCGCGGCCAAGCTCACCGGCATTGAACACCTCGGCGGAAACTCCAGGCGACAGTCCAAGAATCTGGGTGTAGTTTCGAGTCACCAGTGGGAGAGCGGAGACCTCTTTTTGGTCAACGACGTTGCCCAAGGTGCTTTGTTCGGTCTTCAGTAATTCGGAATTTGCTCTTACCTCCACCGTCTCGCGTGACGCGCCGATCGCGAGTTGTACGTTAACCTTCGTCGTCTCCGTGATGTGCACTGGAATGTCCGCGTTCACCGAGAGCTTGAAGCCATTCTTAAACACCTCCACCCTGTAGGTCGCGGGCGGCAACAGCGGCACCAGATAGGTGCCCGTGCTCGAGGAAACGGCGGTCCGCTTTTCACCCGTGGTCACATCGATTGCACTAATCGAGGCGCCCGCCACGACCGCACCGTTGGGATCGGTAATGGTGCCGGCAATTGCACCGGTACCCGCTGTCTGCGCCAGGCTCAGCGCGGCCAACGAGGCAAGAATCACTACAGAGGCAAGGAAACTGCGCAACAGGTGTTTCATGGTAGCTGCTCCTCCGAGAATCATCTCATGCACAATGAAATGCTTGTTTCACTACGCCGGATACCTTTTTCTTAACGGCAACACTCTACGATGCTGCTCTGGAGGTGTCAAGCACTACGAGCAGCACTCGTGACCGCATGACCGCTGATTGAAACATATGATTCCTTCGATGGAACTGGGAGCATTTATGCTATAGCGGAATTTGAAACATACGATACCGTTTGGTAGACTGCCGCAGTGAACCAGTGCCAACGGGACGCCGTCCGCTGGATGAAGAAGGTAGCTTCCGAGTCTGATGAACGACCACGCTACAATCCGCGATAATACTGCACACTTTCTGAAAATGCGCCCTGCGGTAGGCCTGGCACATCGCGTATCCCAACTCAGCCCCCGTCGGCGCGAAATCATCCGGCCTGCGCTGGAAAATCCGCAGCAATTTGTTTTGCTCAGCGTGCGGGATATGGCCAAGAGGCTGGGCACCGATCCGGCGACTACCGTGCGCATCGCCCGGGGACTTGGCTTCGCGAGTTACAAAGAGTTCCAGTACTTTCTGCACGAACTCTCCGTCGTGGGTGCGACCGCTTTGGACGCGATGCAAGCGGCGTCCGCCCATGATTCCAGCGTCAATTCCCGCATGCAGACGTCCCTCAATCAGGAACTCAAGAACTTTCGCACATTCTACAATGGGGTGGATCTGAAGCGTCTCGAAAAGGTAGCTCGCCGCCTCTGGAAAGCTCGTCGGATTCTGCTCTTGGGAGGGGACTTCGCAGCCTGCCTGGTCGCTTACTTCCGTTATCAACTCAACATCCTCGGTCTGCCTGTTTTTACCGCCGTCGCACCGGGCGAGGCCGTCCACTCTGTCCGGAATCTGGGACAGGGCGATGTCCTTTTCGCCATCAGTTTCCGTCGCGGTCTCCGCATGACCATTGAAGGTATCCAGCAGGCCCGCAAACTCGGTGCCTACTGCATTGGCATCACCGATACCTATATTTCGCCAGTCGCACGCTCCTCGGATGAGTTCTTCCTCACCCCGGTCGACGCGACTACGTTTGGCGTATCCTATTCGGCTCCGCTGTGCTTGCTCAATGTCCTTGTGGTCGCAATGACAGAAATCCACCGGCCCAAAACCCTGCAAATCATGAGGAAAGTCGCCGAGGAGCAGCGCCACGGATTCCGCTTCTACGAGGAGTAACCGCCTGTATCGAACTGAGTTGCTCTGAATCGGACCTTGCACCTGAAAGATATTGGACAGACAGACGGGAGAGACGGGAGGTCTCGCTCCTACGTGTTCAAGCATTCTTCCTATTTTCGCTTTGATATCCAAGCCAAATAGGCTGGGATACCGGCGGCAACAATTCCAATTCCAATTGCAGAACGCGCCGGCTGAACCGCAATCGTATTCGTCACCAGGGCAAGCGCACCGGCGATGAAGACAATCGGAGTCCACGGATAGCCGGGCACGCGGTAAGGGCGAACCGCGTTCGGAGTTCGCTTGCGGTAAACAAAAACGCTGGCGGCCGCCAGGGCATAAAAAATCCAGCCAACGAACACAACGTAAGTCAACAATTGCTCGAAGGTTCCGGTCCACGCCAATACCGCGGCCCAAATCGAGGATGTGATGATTGCGAATGCGGGAGTTCCGAAGCGAGGGTGGACCTCCGCCAAACGGTGGAAGAATACTCCGTCTTTGGCCATCGCGTAGTAGACGCGAGGAGCTGTAAGGCTGATCGAATTCGCCGCGCTGAAGATTGAAATCAGTATGGCAATACCGACGAGTTTATTCAGACCGGGATGGCCAGTTGCTGCCATGGCCGTCATCGCCACTCGATTGGAAGCCGCTACTCCTTCCGGACCGAGAACCGCTAGGTATCCAAAGTTCGCAAGAAGGTAAATCCCCATCAGCGCAGCCGAGCCAATCAGAAAAGCTCGGGGAAAATCGCGTTGCGGATTGAGCGACTCTCCCGCGCTGAAGGTGGCATACTGCCAGCCTTCATAAGCCCATAACACGCTGATCATCGCCAGACCAAAGCCGGAGAGCAGTGAACGGGTGGTCTCGATTTGGACGGGGCTGCCCAACGCAGGATTCTTCCCCATCCAGAGTAGTGCCATACTCATTGCAACGATTGCCAAGACCTTGGTTGCGGTCGTGACATTTTGCAGATCTGCGCTCTCGCGCGTTCCCCGAACATTGACAAGCGTAATGAGAAAAATCATCGCCACGGAGATGGTTTTCGCCATCAGCGCCGGGATCGGTATGAATTCTGAAAGGTAATTGCTGAATGCGACGGCGAGGGTCGCGATCGACCCGGCACTGATGACGAAGAACAGGGTCCATCCGTAGAGAAATCCCATCAGCGGCCCGAAGCAATCTTTAATAAAGATGTAAAGGCCTCCGGCTTGCGGATGCATGGCGGTGAGCTCTCCGTAGGTGAGAGCCCCGATCAGCGAGAGCAGACCACCTGTCAGCCACACTCCGGCATCGGCTGCGACGGAGCCGTTCACGAGACGCAATACGGCGCCAGGGACTAAGAAGATTCCCGAGCCGATTACCGTACCAATCACCAGCAAGATCAGATCGCGCAGGCTGAGGACGCGACGAAGCTCGCGCCTGGCGTCGCTGGCCGCGACTGGAATTGAGTGCGGCTCGCCCGTAAGAGTAGTATTCCTCATTCGCTTGACTCTTAGTGCTTCGTCCAGCCGGGGCCATGCAGCACCGCTCCGGCCTTCGTTCCGGTCAGGCGTCCCTCTTCGTATTCGAGTTGACCGTTGACGAAGACATACTTGATGCCTTCTGAGAGTTGCGCCGGGTTCTGGTAGGTGGCGCGATCGCGAACGGTTGCGGGATCGAAGATCGTGATATCGGCGAAAAAGCCTTGTTTGAGCAGTCCGCGATCGACCAGGTGTTCGCGTTGCGCCGGTAGGGATGTCATTTTGCGAATGCCTTGTTCGAGTGGAAGCAGATGCTCGTCGCGGATGTAATGTCCGAGGAAGCGTGGCATGGCTCCGAAGGCGCGGGGATGGGTATGAGGCTCGAACAATGGGCCGTCGAGCGAAAGCTCGTTGGCGTCCAGGCAAAGACTGGTCCAAGGCTGTTGTAATCCAAATTGGAGGTCGTCTTCGTTGGCGATGAAGTAGATCGCGCCGGTGCGAGCCTTATCATCGATAACCAGATCGAATAGCGCATCGAGCGGATCTTTCTGCTGCGCTTCGGCGATTTGCGCCAGCGTCTGACCGTCAAATTGTTTCAGGTCGGGATTGACGATCCCGGAGACCAGAACGCCGCTTGCGCCTCCACTGCCCAAGTACAGGTTTTCCCAATCGGGATGCTCGGTTGCCATCTCCTTTTTGATTTTTTCCCGAATGGCCGGATCGTGGAGCCGCTGCAGCAGTTTTTCCGGGCCTCCGTCTGCTACCCAGGGTGGAAGGCTCGATGCGAGCGCCGTTCCGCCGGCAATGTAGGGATACATGTTGGCAGAGACATCCTGGCCGGCGTCGCGCGCGGACTGAATCATCGCTACGATCTTTGGCATGGAGCCCCAGCGCGCTTGGCCTACGACTTTGAGGTGAAAGACTTCGACCGGTAGACCTGCCTCGCGGCCAATGCGCAATGCCTCGTTGAGGGCTGCTATTTCGGTTTGTCCTTCACTGCGCATGTGGGTACCATAGATACCGCCATATTGCGAGGCGACCTTGGCAAGCTCGATCAGTTCTTCGGTTTTGGCATAATGGCCGGGCGGATAGATAAGCGCGGTCGAGAGTCCGAACGCGCCTTGCTGCATGGCTTCGGCGACCAACGCTTTCATTTGCTCCAGTTCTTGCGGAGTCGGCGCGCGGTCCTCGTCGCCGATGACCGCTTCTCTCACTTGAGCCGCACCGACGTACGTACCGATGTTCAGCGGCGTGCCTTCTTTCTCTAATCGCTGGAAGTACCCGGCGAGCGTCGTCCAATCGACTTTGAGGTGGTATTGCTGCTCCAGGTCCGGTTGCAATGAGGCGAGGGTCAATTTGTTTTGCGGCGCAATCGAGCCGCCTTCGCCCGTGATCTCGGTGGTAATGCCTTGAGAGAGTTTGCTGAGCGAACGATTATCGACGAGCAGAGCGACCTCGGACTGCCCAAGCATATCGATGAATCCGGGTGAAATCATGAGTCCGCCGGCGTCGATGACCCGCTTTGCATGTGCAGCCGGAGCGAAATGGCCAATAGCGGCGATCCGCTCGCCGCGGATTGCGATATCACCGGAAACCCATGGATTACCTGAACCATCGATAATTTTTCCATTCTTGATTATCACGTCGTAATCCAGGGAATCTTGCGTGGAACTAGCTTGGGCCAAAAGCTGGTGCAACAAGGTAGCGAGCAACAGGATCAGGATGAGGACAGCTGATCTTCGACATTCAACTTTCATATGCATCTAAGGCCCTCAACAAACGGGAACGCGTTGCGCTGAGTTCTGCTACGACAAAAATTGTTTGATTACACGCTACAGCAATAGCTGCAACATAAATCGATTAGCCGGGACCGGCCAATTGTCAATGAGCGCTAAGGCCTGATAGCGCCACCTACGAACAGAGTCGGGTCCCCTGAACGCTGGTGCGCTCAGGGCGGGGCGGGCCTACGGCGGTATTACTTTCGTGATTTCGATCCCCGCGTCGGAATCTTCTATCCGCCTTCTATCCGCCCCGCTCGAACTCGGTAATAACGCTGACCACCATCTCGACGCATTGGACGGGAAACTTGCCCACGGCGGTCTCTGATGCCAGAACGAGGCTATCGGCGCCGTCGTGCAGCGTGTTGTAAATGTCGTTGATCTCCGCCAGCGTCGGCACGGGGGACTGCACCATCGATTCCAGCAAGTTGGTAGCAACGTAGACGGGGCGGCCGATGGCTTTTACACGCCTGATGATGTCCTTCTGGCATGCGGGGATCTGTTGCAGCGGCACTTGCCGTGACAGATCGCCACGATCGATCAGTATCGCGTTGGAGAGCCGGGCGATCGCCTCCAGGTGGACAATACCGCTGCGCGATTCAATTTTTGAAATCAGGGTTGCATCCGGACCGATCAGTTCCCGCATCTGCTGCACGTCCTCCGGCCGGTTGGCGAAGGAGAGCGCATAATGATCGACGCCCATTTCACGCCCAATCTCGATAGCCTTGCGGTCCTTGACTGTGATGGCGGGCAGATTGATCTCGCGATGCACGTTGCACGCCTTGTTGCTGCCGACGCGGCCCGCCTTGCGAACGCGCAGAACCGCCCTCTCGCTGTCAATCTCCATGACTTCAGCCACAACCGCATGGAAATCGATGGTGATCAGGTCGCCCGGTTCCAACAAATCAATCGTGTCCGGAGGCGTGAAATTGAACTTCTTAGCATCGCCACAAACGGAATGGCGGTGAAGTTGGATGAGGCTATCTTTTTTTAGACTAGTGGGTGCGACTGCGAACGATCCAGTCCTCACCTGCGCCCCTTCGCTGTCCAGGCAAATCGGCACAATCGAGTGTTGCTGCAGAAAAGCGATGGCGGGACCGACCCGCTCAATCGGCGTGTGAGAAAGGTTGATGCGAAACAGGTTCACGCCGAGTTGCTGAAGACGCCGGATGACCTTGGGTTTCAGCGAAGCTGGGCCGACGGTGCAGATAACCTTGGTCTTAGTAGGAGGCACAATACTCCGTCCCATGGTCCAACCGCCCGCGATCTCGGATCGTTCTCTCATCCCCGTAACTTGCATAATCTTCCCTTACCAAGACTGCGGCGAGTGCCACCACCCGCGCCCGAATTGGCCAAAAAAGTCTTGCCACCATCGCTTGCGTTTCGACGCAACACGACGCTCGCTCGGGTCACAAACCAAATCACAGAATTCTCAGACCGGATCCGTGAGTTCCAATCTTCCCCCGTTGACCAGTAGCCGCCCCAGGAAGGTCTTGGACTTCAGGAATAGCTTGGCGGCGAAATAGCGCGGGTAGAGGATGCGCATGAGGCTGAGCCTCGGCCCTAGCGGAGCCCGGTTGCGGCGATCCGTGGTCAGGGAGTAGCCAAATTCCTCCAGACAGTCTCCGATCAAGGCCTCCAGAGCCTCCACCTCCGGTGGGGAAAGCTTATTTTTCCATCGGCCGATCGGACTGAAGGTTTCCGTGCTGGACTCTTCTTTCCACACCGTGTTCGGAGAAGCCACGCGTCCGACACTGTTCTTTTGAATGCGGCCATAGTCAAGATCGTGATCCAGAAATTCTCCAACCGCGCGCAAGGTTTTCCCGGGATCGCGAACCAGGTCTTCGTAGCGCACTTCAAGGTAATCGTTGGGAAACAGCTTTCCGCAACGTCTTCCCATCTGCACCGTCCATTGCCAAAGCAGCGCCCACGCGTAGAGGGCGCGTTCTTGAGTCTGCCCGAGACCGTCAGCTCCATGTTGTAACTTCAGCGAGAGCGCGGCATCGCGGCCGTCACGAACGACGTGCACAAACAAAGCATCGGGAACCTCTTGCTTGACGGTTTCCATATACATGATGTTGTCAATATCGTAAGAAGCCCAGCGTTGGACATTGGCCCGGCGCGCCAGCTCTCCGAGAGTAATTCGCAAAAAGTCGCCGCCGCTTTTGC
>Ga0208191_1000759_pt1 | contig 19840 bp, 21 predicted proteins | sample June2015DPH_13_5_FD_184709 | JGI IMG/M metagenome (GOLD analysis project Ga0208191, IMG submission 184709) | Peatland microbial communities from SPRUCE experiment site at the Marcell Experimental Forest, Minnesota, USA - June2015DPH_13_40... | ecosystem: Environmental > Terrestrial > Soil >... | reverse complement strand
AGATGGAATAACCCAGGGGCACGACACCAGACGAGCGTCTTCTATGGTGAGAGGGGCTGGATGGCGCGAACCAAACCTGCGCCTCCGGCGGAGGGAGAAAAATGTTCTTGACATGCCCTTATATAGACCAGGCGTTAGCACTCAGAACCCGGAGTCGTGAGTGCAGAAGCAGCCGGAGAGTGTCGCTCATGGCATCGCAGACTGGCGAGGAGCCCCGAATACCGCCTCTGTGGACGGTCGTTGCGGACCGCGATGCCAAGCGCCTTCTTCTGCCCGATCAGCACGAGCAGCCGCTTGCCCCGCGTGATGCCCGTGTAGATCAGGTTCCGTTGCAGCAGCATGTAATGTTGGGTGGCCAGCGGGATCACGACTGCGGGGAACTCCGACCCCCTGCGACTTGTGGATCGTGATCGAGTATCCGAATGCGTGTCCCACCAGCTATGACGGTCGTTCCACGAACGATCATGCAGCAGATCAAATAGGGCACAATTACAGATTTGCGCCCTTGCGAAAAAGGGGGCAGGTATCCACTTCAATCTTCAATCCGTGGACAGCTGCCCTTTCTTTTTACACGTTCTCGATTGGGGTCTCTTGATTGAGATACAGGCAACGGCTGGTATCGGTTAGTGTTTGCCGCCAACTGCGTGACCGCGTCCATCACGCACTTCGTTCCCTTTGAAGTTGGCAACCTTATCGAGACGCTTTCCCGGCTCGGGTTTGTCGCCACGGTTTGGCTTTGGGCCCTTATAGCCGTGCTCAGGATGGAGACGGTTATTTACGTGGCCTTGGAAGTTGTCAGCGCCATGAAACCACGGGCCAGCGCCAATGAAGACGCCACCCGAAAACCATTCCGATCCGTAGTAGCCGTAGGGGGCGCAGTCGTATGGAGCGACATCATAATAACCGTAGGGACATTCAGGCGCGACTCCGATGTTGACGGCTACCTGAGCCTCTGTTTTGGGAGTAGTTGCCATGAAGCAGATCGCAGCAACAGCAGCTAACGCAAAGAACTTAAATCTATTCATAAATTATCCTCTCCATCATCGGGGTGGTCATCCACCGACCCCTGCGCTACTGTAACGACTCAGATCATCTTGATCTGAGCAATATCGAACACATACGTGTAAGGTTGTGGTCATCATCCCGGTAGTTCTTGGCTTCGAGGTTCAGGATTCCAAGCAGTAGCGACAGCCACAGGGCGCTCAGTTCACCGTCGCTCCGCCGCAGCATTTCTTGTATTTCTTCCCGGAGCCGCACGGGCACGGATCATTCCGCCCGACCTTGGAAGCATTGCGCCGAGGCTCACTCGTGTGGGCACTGGAACTGACTTGCCGATGCTCCCGGAAATAGCGATACGCCCCCAACAGCCCAGCCGCCATGTGCACGATGACTTCTTCCCGCTTCTCTGGACTGATCGGCTCGGGGCGCATCTCCGGGTCTTGGTCGTGCTCGTGGCAGAGCATCATCATCGGGATCAGGCATCCGCCGTGCTTCTCGTGCCCGAACCCCGGAGGATCATGACGTACACGTTGGTGCCCTCCCAGAAGCTGCGGCGAGTCTGGAGAGGAAGATCGTTCCACGCCTTCGTGAGGGTCCCCAAGGGTGAGGCGTCATAGGCCATAAGACACGCATAGTCGTACTTCCACTCCGGGTGCTTCTTAGTCGCGGCGAGACGCGGCAGCCCACGGTAAAAGAAGGCCTGATAAATATCCGTGACCAACTGTCGTTGTGCGAATTCCGGTAAACCGCTGGGGAAGTATTTCCCCTCGAACAAGATGGAATGCGGGAACGGATCGCGAATGGAGAAATCCGGGCAGCTTCGTGCTACCGCGCGACCGTCGTTGAGGTTCGTCCAGCCGCGGTAAATATCACCGGGCTTGGTGCCCATAAGCTTTTGGAAAGGGTGACGCACCCAGTAGATGGGCGACCATAGCGAGATGTCCGGCGTCCCCCGGTGAGACTCATTGAGCAGCGCCCGTCGCGCGTCGTCCGTGGACAGTCCACCGCCATAGGTCTTGAGTAATTCGAAAAGCATCGGAAGAGCCTGCCCATTGAGGAAGGCGGCCTCCGGAAGACGCAGATGCTTCTGCTTATCATCAGTCTTTGCCGCTGCGACCGTGTCGCGAATCCAAGACTTCATGTCGGTAGGGCCGGGCAGCTTGCTATTCAATGTCTTCTCTAGTTCCTTTAGAAAATCTAGTGCCTGATCTTTGGTCGCGTCGTCCACGTGGGTTCCTCCATAGGTTGGCTTAGAGACTTCTTAACTGCTCTTTCGGCACGTTTACGGTTAGAGATGTCTTGAGTCTAGCGCAAAACTAGCTGTGACGGAAAAGTCGTCAGCATTGACGACGCAGTTGGAATGTTAGCCGTTAACTAAGGTGTGGATCGGTCCGTGACGGAATAAATAGTTGGGTCTGTCTTCGTACGACAGGAATTCGAGAACGGCTTCACGGGTGCTCTCAACAATCTCGGACCAACGGTCCGCAGCGATCGAGGTTGGGCAGCGCCCGAGGAGCCTAACTGTCGCTGAACCGCCGTCCCGCCATTCGAAGTCTTCCAGAAAGGCGACTACATATTCGCGTTGGAGTTCGTCGTACAGGAACTCGACACCGTGTCCCAAATCATCCAGTTCGTCGGATTCGACCCACTGGACCAGCCGTGTCTTTCCCGCCTGCCGACCAGCGGCACGCAACTTCCGCGTTCTCGCGGCCTTCTTGCCTGCTTCCCTACGCGTGCTCGATTTCTTTACCATAACGCAGTACTGCACCGAAGCGTAATTCTACTCTCGTTCCGAACCGCTCGGATGCTGGGACGATCTGGCACGCCCGTGAGCAACTGCCCACCAAGGGCTCCGTCAGGAAAGCGGGCGACGAGTTCGCCGTCGAAGCCGAGATGGAAGGAGCCAGCGCACGAGATTTGAATCGCACGTTTCTTTCCGCCTTGAGAAAGGTGGCGAAGAAAACGACCCTCCGTGCGGAATGGACTTCCAACGACGGCACCAGCGAAAGGTTCTTCGACTATGCCCTGAAGAAGACAATCAAGAATTGACCCGCCACTGGGCGGCTACGCGGCTGGTTCGGACGCCTTTCAGGAAGCCCCATCTGCTGGGATTTGGCTGCCCGGGGGCGTTCGGGTCGGTTCGGGCGTTTCAGAGGTGCTGGCAGCCTTTGTGACCACCCCAGCGACCGTCTACGGGAACGATGATGACCGGGCGTTGCGACTCTACAGGCGCTGGCTGCATCTCGAAGTTGGACCATCGACAGCCGATTCGCGGAGAGGGAGGGATTCGAATCCGCGCTGAAACGTACATTCAACAAGATGCAGAGCAAACGGACGGCAATGCGCGTAGCTCAGTTGGTTAGAGCGCTACCTTGACACGCTTCCGTGGTTCCATCCTTCCAATAACTTAGAGACCGTCGAGGACTGCCTTAGCACGTGTTAATACGTGCAAACCGGAATTCTTACAGGTGATTTTACAGGTGTGATTTTTCTGCTCCTCAGGTACGCGAAAATACGAGTAAGCTGAAATTTCAAGGGACGAAGTTTCTTGCCATCACTGCAACATGTCCGGGGTGACTGTTTCGTTTTTCAGCAAGAGCTTGGCGACTTTCTCGACTTGTGCCCATGTCTCACGTTCACGCAACATTCGGTAGACCTCGGGGCCAACGTCATGGATTATCTCGTCCGCCCTACGCCTTACATCAAGAGGCACTCGGTAAGGACGACTTCGGTATGCAGCGACTAGTCGAGGTAGCACTTCCGCGTCAATCGTAAAATCCTGTCGGCTGATCTTGTACACCCACGCGAACGCCCAAATATTCGCTTTATCGTCGAGGAGGGTAGCCGGGTGCCGTTTCGTGACTTGGAAAAAGAACCAGTTCACAAATTCCACTGAGCAGCACATCTGCTCCAGAAGCAGAAGGTCAATATCGCGCTCTCTCACCTTCCGAAAGATTACATCCATGGTTTTTGGCTCCACAAGCAAAACAGAACATGAGCGGCCCCCGATTTCAAATGCCCCCCAAAGCGTATATTCAGTGCTCCGTGTAAGTCAAAAGCATTGCTGCGCAGCGGATGTCCTGCGGTATTTGGACATACGATCTGATTGGCGAGGCTCTGTGGCGGATTTAACGATGCGGAGAATCCCATACGCGACTTTTGGCATCGGAACCATACACACAAGACGGGCAAGATGAAATTCCTCAGCATGGAGCAGATGGCTGGTTCCTACTGGTCAACCAGCCCCCGGAACGGCTGGGTGCAATGGGAGAACGGTGATCCGGATATCGGTCCCGTGTGCATCAGGCTGGAAAGGAAAGCCAACGGGAATGGGCAGGCCAATGGCAAAGCGGCGACGGCAAGACCACCAGCTCCACCGGAGCCTGAGCTCTGCCCGGTGCTACATGCCGTGGATGCAGCAAGGAGTATTGGGATACCTTTGATAGTAGGGGATACCCGATACGCGAGCATAATATTCCTGCTCGGACGAAGGCCGCAAACGTGTGCTTGCGATCGTTGCGGGAATCCTCGTGGCGCGACACCTGAAAACCACGGACGACCTGTTTGACAGCCGCTCCAGCCCGAGGACGGAGTCGCTGGTCGCCGCTGCGATCCAGTGGACGGAGCGGATCATGAAGAAGATTGATAACGCGTTTCCGAGATAGGCCCCGCCAGAAACAGCCTAAATCAATATTTTGGAGAATCCTCCGTCCCCACAGTTCGGAACGCAGCTATGATAAATCGGGGCCGTGGATGCCGCCTGCCGATGATCGAATCCGGCACGCCATACCCGAAATTGGGCTGGGAGTGCTATTGTGCGCATGATGAGCACTGCTGCACCGCGTCCCGCCGCAAACATGATCGCTCGCATGTGGCATGGCAGAACGAAAGCTGCCGACGCCGACAAGTATCTCGAATACCTGAACCAATCCGGAATTCCCGATTACCGCCGCACGCCGGGCAACCTTGGCGCTTGGGTGTTCCGCCGGATAGAAGGAGACGTGGCTCATTTCATCACCCTGACGTTCTGGGAATCGCGCGAAGCAATCCGCGCATTTGCCGGCGACAATATCGAACTGGCCCGCTATTATCCGGAGGACAAGAAATATTTACTGGAATTCGAACCGGGCGTCGTTCATTACGAGGTATTCGCGACATGAACCGTGACAGGATTTCCACCGCAAACGACCCGCAAGTCCTTCTCGGTCAAGAGAAGCGGTGCAGGTTCTGAACTACTTGCAACGTCCTCAAGGAAAACGGGACGATCATAGGGCCGTAAACGACGGGCCGGACCCCACTTCTTATAACGACCCTCTCTGCCGCTCAGATGCCGAGAGAGGCACGTTCATCCTCTGCGGGACCCCTAACCACTTCATGCGAGGCTTGGCGGAGGGCGAGTTCGCGAAAGTTGGACAGTGCGATAAACTTCACCTTGCGTTTGTCGGCGGTCATCTGGACCTTCGACCAACTGCGCGTAGTAGATCTCGCTGTTGGCATCGTCCAGAATGACCAGTAAGTCATACCAGCGCTCATCCTGGAACCAGCGATGCTCGCTGCCGTCGATATGCAGCAGCATCCCGGGCAGGGGCCGCCGCGGACGGCGTTTGCGATGCACTCCGCGCTTGCGCCCCTTCGCCACCATCCCCGCCCCTTGCAGCAACCCCTTCACCCAGCTGTAGCTGATCTCGACCTGGTGCTCCTCCTGCAGCTTCTCGTGAAAGTGCCGCACGTTCAGATCGAAATACTTCTCCCGATACAGCCCCAGGACTTTCTCCACCACCACCAACGGCACCCGCTTGGGCGACGGCTTGCCCCGCCGCCGGTCAAACAAGCCCCGGAACCCGAACTCTTCATAACGCTCTCGCCAGCGCCGCATCTGCCGATCGCTGATCCCAATGATCTCGGCCGCTTGCCACCACGTGATCTTTTTCGCCATGGCCCGCAAAATGACTTCCTGTACCTTCATCGCCCGCTCCATCGCGGCCTGCGTGTAAGAGAACATGCCTTCCATGGTCTCCTACCCTCGCCGCCTGCATAGCGGACACTTCACTTGCTTTCTCAACCGGACATATCATGTGCTAACGACACCACTACCGACACTTCCTTGACATCACTCCCAGAAAGTGCTAAAGACTCCTGTTATCTTTTCTGGCAACTGAGACTGTGGATTCACCCGTGGAGCGGGAGACCATGCCGCAGCTTCAAAGGAGTGTCGCAACATGTGGGGGCAGGCAACAACTCGGAGTAGGCTTTCGACGCGGACAATAGCATCTAGACCGTGTCTGTTAGAGATTTCCATTCGGTCCTTTTGGGGGTAGACATGAGCATAAGCAAACGCCTATTCCAAAACATCTCGTCGCGGTCGTTAACAAAAGTGGTGTTGTGGCTCTGCCCTCTCGCTTTGCTGTGGTCGGTGGCCGCACCCACGGCACGGGCTCAGACGTTCACCAGCGTCGGGGGTTCAGTTCTGGACCCGACTGGCGCGCCTGTGCCCGGAGCCCAGGTAACCCTGACAAACGAGGGGACCGGTGCGGTCCGTACGACTTTGACCAGGGCTGACGGAACCTACGGTATTGAGCAAGTTTCCGCGGGGGCATATGCGCTGACGGTTGAAGCAAAGGGGTTCAAGAAATCGATTCGCGAACATGTGCAGGTTCTCGTTGCCACTCCGACAAGAGTTGACGTCACCTTGCAAATCGGCCGCGTGGATGAGTCGGTGTCGGTAACGGGTAACGCCGAAACCGTGAATACGCAGGACGCGAGCCTCGGGTCAGTTGTCGAAGAGCAGCAGATTACGCAGTTGCCCTTTGCTGCGCGTAACCCGGTCAACTTGCTCACGCTGCAACCGGGCGTTGTTTTCACCGGCTCGTCCGACACCGACATGCTCTCCATGGGCTCCACGCAAGATTTGGATCCACGGGAAGGTGTGGTGAACGGTGTGCTCGGAAACCAGAGTTACGTATCTCTCGATGGAATTGAATCGAACGATTTTCAGAACCAATCGGCGTTCACGAGTGCCTTGCCAGTCACTTTGGATGCTCTCCAGGAATTCCGCGTGATTACCACGAATGCGACGGCTTCGAGCGGAGCGGCGGGCGGGGCTCAGGTGGAAATGGTGACCAAGTCGGGAACCAATAGCTTTCACGGAAATCTGCGCTGGTTCAATCGCGACACGGTTTTTGCGGCAAATTCATTCTTTAACAATATGGAGGGAGTGGGGAGAGCGAAGCTGATCCGAAACATCTACGGGGGATCGCTGGGCGGTCCGCTATTGCCAACGTTGAAAGATCGCGTCTTCTTTTTCGTGGATTATGAAGGAAGATTGGATCGCAGTGCGACTCCGGTCAGCCGAGTGATTCCGACAAACAGCCTGAAGGCGGGAGATTTGTACTACACGGTCGCGGCGAATGGCCCCGGGGTAATTCCTTGCCCCAACAACGCTGGCACGTACTGCGAGGAGTTGACGCCGGCGCAAGTGGCGCAGCTTGACCCAGCCGGCACTGGCGTGAACCCGGTCATGCAGACGCTTATGGGTTTGTATCCCACAGGCAACGATCCTTTGTTAGGGTTCGATGGCGGCCTGAACAGCACGGGCTACCTCTTTGATGCTCCCATCAAAACCACCAACAATATTTATACCGCGCGGCTTGATTTCAAGTTGACGCGCGATGGCAAACATTCGATCTTCTGGCGCGGGAATTTGGCAGGGATCGACACCGATATAACTCCGGCGCAGTTCCCAGGCTTCCCGCCGAATAATGCATTTCGAAATAACAGCCGGGGAATTGCCGTAAGTTATACGGGTATATTAACGCCCAATCTCGTGAACACTGCGGAGTGGGGCTTCATACGCCAAGGCGTCTCGGAGACTGGAGGAACGTCAGTCTCGCTCACCGCGGAAAATTTCGCGGATCCTCTGAACTTCACTCGTGGATTCGCCCGAACCGTTCCGACGCAGGAACTGAGGGACGATATCAGCTGGGTACACCGGTCACACACGATTCAGGTGGGCGCTGATTTCCAGTTGCCTCGAAATCACTTCACGACCGAGCAGATCGCGTACCCTAGTTATGTCTTGGGAGATTTCGCGTACTGCTCGAACGATTGTCGCGATCCTATCATTGCCCTTCAGAATGCGGGGCAGCAAGTCCCGTCGGATTTCACTTCGTTTCTCACGTCTTTCATGGAATTAACGGGATCGATTAGCGAAGTTGCCGCCACGTATCTTGTCGATCCTAAGACTGGGCAGGTTTCGCCACCCAGTGGCCAACCGCTGAAACGCCATTACGCGGAGAATGACATTGAGTGGTACGTTCAGGACAGCTGGCGGGTGAAGCCCCATCTGACTGTGAATTACGGCCTTCGCTACAGCTATTTCGGCGTGCCCTGGGAACAAAACGGATTTCAGACGATTCCAACGATGAATTTGGACAAGTGGTTTGGAATGCGGGTCGCTGACATGAATCAGGGAATTCCCGCGGACTCATTGCCGCTGCTTTCGTACATTCCGGGCGGTAAGGCAAACCACCAGCCCTCGTGGTATGGCCCGAGCACCCGAGACTTTTCTCCGCGCTTGTCATTGGCATACTCTCCCGGATATCAGTCCGGCATTTTGGAGAAAATTTTCGGTGGTGCCGGGAAGAGTTCGATCCGCATGGGTTTTGGGATGTTTTATAACCGCATGGGCGGTGCGATTGCTACGGATCAAGCCGTAAACTCGGGAGATCCCGGCCTAACGGATTTTCAGGGAACTCCCACTGGAATGTTCAGCCTGGCGACGGCACCGCGCTTCTCCGGAACATGCAGCATGAGTGCCGGATGCTCGGGATTGCCCCCGATTGCGAGTTTGTTGTTTTCCGTGCCGACGGGCGGTTTCCCGTTCACGCCTGACCAGGGAATCGACAACTTCGACTTTGCCGTAGACCAAAACCTGAAGACTCCTTATTCCTACGATATGGATTTCACCATCGAGCGTGAGATCGGCAAAGGATTCACGGTCCAAGCAGCCTATGTCGGCAACCTGGGCCACCGACTGTTGCTGAAGAAGGATTACGGGCAATTTCTCGGCAATTTCAAGGATACACAATCAGGGCAGACGCTTTGGCAGGCCTACAACCTGCTCGTTAAGCAGATGGGCCCCTTGAACAACCAGGCTCCTGCTTCGCAGATCACTCCGATTCCTTGGATTCAGAACCTGATGCCGAACATGCCGGCGTATGCGGCAGCTTATCTCGGCAATCCCGCTATCGCTAATATGACGGCCACCCAGGCTTTCTACTCCATCGTGCAAGGCTATGCTCCGGATTGGAGCGACGCTGTGCTGGCGATGGATGATCCCCCTCCGGGTATCGGAAGTCCGTGGTCCTCGGCCGTGGATCCCCAAGGGAATGGGCGGGTAATGTTCGGGCCGCAGTTTGCCAGTATGCCCGCGTGGACATCCGTAGGCACTTCCAGCTTTCACAGCTTACAGCTATCTGTCCGGAAAAAGGCGGGGCCGCTCATTCTTGACGTGAATTACGTGTACAGCAAATCGATTGATGATGCGTCGGCAGGGGAAAACGCCGACCTGTTTCTGTCCGAGGGACAACAGAACGGCCAGATTCCCGACGCGTTTAACGTGCGCGCCGGGCGAGCCGTTTCGGACTTTGACCTGAAGCATAATTTCAATGCGAGCTGGGTTTATGCATTGCCGTTCGGGCGCGGACGGCGATTTGGCTCGAGTCCATCGAAGGTGGTGGGAGCGTTGATCGGCAATTGGCAGTTCACCGGGACTCTGCGGTGGCACTCCGGGTTCCCTTTAACTCCGCGCGACGGATTCAATTACCCGACCAACGATTATCAGCCGGGCCCCGCAACCATTATCGGGCCGCTAAAGAGTTCGGTGACCAAGAAAGATCCGAATGGATATCCGAACTTGTTCAGTAATCCCGGTCAGGCCTACGAGGAGTTAGCTTTTACTCTGCCCGGATCTCCTGGCAGCCGGAACAAGATTTTTGGCCCGGCTTATTTTGACGCAGACATGGGCTTGGGAAAATCGTTTACGATGCCCTGGAACGAGAAGCAAAAACTGCAGTTTCGATTCGAGACTTTCAACACTTTCAATAACGTCAACTTCGGGAGCACAGCGGGTCAATTCTCGAGCACCTATGCCGGCTCCACCAGCCCGATTGATGGGTTCGATGTGTCGACGCCAGGTGTCTTCGGCCGGCTCTACACGACAGCCGGACCTCTCGGCGGAGCGCGGGAAGTTCAGGTCGGAGTTCGGTTTGATTTCTAGCGATTGATTCTTTTTAGCAAGCTGCCAGGAGAGAGGCCTGCGGCTAATGGGGGATTTATGAAACGTCGAGAGTTTATCCAGTTTGCAATGACCGGCGTTGCGGGACTCGGGATGAACGCGATCGGTGGTGAAGCGTTCGGCCGCCTTTTACCGGCGGATCACGTGCGCGTGCGCGCGGAACTAGGCAAATTTTTCCCGCCGCTCGCATTAGTGCGCCGCGTTCATCGAGCAAACGGCGCAGAGACGTTTTTCTGGATGCCGGGCCAGAAGAAAGAAGCGAGCTCGACCCTTACGAATCCCCCCCGTGTTCTCGATGTCGCCTTCCGATTGCCAATAACCGGCGGGCAAGAAAATGGAGGGAATCTGCCAGATGAGACGCAAGCTCTGGTGACGCGTCAGATCAAGTTGCTGCTCGAGAAAAATTTCAATTATCACGTGGTTAAGACCAACGCGGCATCCAACGCGGCGTTCTGGTATCCGTATCCGGGCAAGGCAAACGGAAATTTAGTGTTTTGCCGATTGACCGTGACGAAAGTTCCTTCCGAAGGATCGGTTTGACCGTTCGGATTACGTAGATCGGGCTGGGGCTGCGCACATCTTTTGCATCAAGCCAATCCGGCTGCGTGAATCGTTTGCAAAACAAACAGGATTCCGCCGCCGCGGCGCTATCCGCAAGAAAAGGATATCAAGGTGAGAAAACTAACGAAACAGAATCTAGAGGACATTATAGTCGGCTGCTCATTTCTGGGGACGGGCGGCGGAGGTAGTTTTGATTCGGGGATGAAGCGGATCTACAGCGACCTCGAGGCCGGGTTGACTTTCAATCTCGTCGCACCCGAAGAGCTGAACGATGACGACTACGCTGCCGCTCCTTATGGGGTCGGCAGCACGGCCCCTCTTACTCCTGAAGCGAAGAAGCGTTACGAAAAACTCCCGAGGATCAGCGAGGAACCCACCGCCGTTGCCTTTAAGCTGCTGGGAAAATACCTGGGAAAGAAATTTGTCGCTACCATCGCCGGAGAAATTGGACCCGGCAATACCGCGCTGGCGATGTCGGCGGCGGCGCACCTCGGAATCGCTCAGCTCGATGCGGATACAGTGGGACGCGCGGCGCCGGAGATCGATCAAAACACAATCCTCGCAGCCGGGATTGCAGTGGCGCCGGCAGCGGGCGCCACTGAATTTGGCGACGAAATACTGCTCACGAAGATCGCGACGATATCGAGAGAAGAAGATTTTTTTCGCGCCATTTCGGAGGTCAGCATGGGCATTGCCGTAACCGATTCGGCGATTTCCGGCAAGCAGATCAAGACGCCAGGCGTGCTCGCGCAAGGCTCCATCAGCCATGCAGAAGAGATTGGCAAAGCTTTCCGAACAGCGGTGGAATCGCACCGGGATCCGCTTCAAGCCGTCTTGACGGCAGGCAACGGGATGAAGCTTTTCGAAGGGAAAATCTCCGATTTCCAATGGAAGGACAAGGGCGGTTACCTTGTCGGAGACGTCGAGATTGCGGGCACGGGCGCCTACCAGGGAAGCACCTACAAGATCGCCTACATGAATGAAAACCTTATGGCCTGGAGGGACGGGGAGGTTTCGGCTACGTGTCCCGACCTGTTCACGATGGTCGTGAGCAAGACGGCAAGGGCAATTTCAAATCCAAATTTCGAGAAGGGCGAAGACACAACGGTAATCGGATTTCCCGCGCCGGCTCCATGGCGCAAACCTGGCGGCCTGAAACTTTTTGGCCCGGCTCATTTTGGCTATGACGTGCCGTACATTCCAATCGAGGAGCGGCATCCTCCCGAAAGAAAATGAGCTCTCCGCTCTCCCCGCAAAGTCCCAGGTGAAGAGCGAGCGTCGCGCCGTCTGCCAGCGGGCGTTATTTGTTGGGTTATTTTCTGGCAGCGCCGATCCATGTCCAGACGGCATCGGGGTTGGCTGTTGACGGCATCGTCAAGAATGTCTTTGGATTCTCCTCGCCGGCCACTTTTATCATTCTGGTTGGGATTTTGAAAGCGATTCTCGCGGCGATGGGTTTTGAGGAAATTAAATTCCTGAACCAGCTCGCGGTGCCCGCTCTCGTATTCTTGGCCGCTTGGATGCTGACGGACCTCCGTCCTTTCGTTCGAGGATTCGAGCCGCTGATTCATGCAAATCCAATTTCAAAGAACGCGGCTTTGAAATAGACTCTCACGCGGGTGAATGCAGCACCGAGACCGGCCCGACGACGGGATTGTAAGACGGCCTCCGTGCCGTCGGAAAGGCAGAGTGGCAAATGAACAGGAGCGCGATTCGAAGCGGGACGAGTCTGGTGTTTGCGGTGACGCTGCTCGTGGCGGCCGGTGCGGGCAACGGGCAGGACGCGCCAAAAGATGCCTACATCAAGGCGCACTATACGAAGTATGAGTACTGTATTCCTATGCGGGACGGGAAAAAACTCTTCACCGCCGTCTATGTACCGAAGGACACCTCACAATCATATCCGATTCTGATGGTTCGGACGCCCTACTCCGTGTCTCCGTATGGTGAAGACCAATACCCGGAGCACCTGGGACCGTCGCCCGAGTTCGAGAAGGCCGGGTATATATTCGCTTACCAGGATGCGCGCGGCCGATATCTCTCGGAGGGTGTTTTCGTCGAGATGCGGCCGCACATCGATGTGAAAAAATCGCCGCAGGATACGGATGACAGCTCGGACACCTACGACACGATTGAGTTCTTGCTGAAGCATGTGTCAAACAACAACGGCAAGGTTGGAATGTGGGGGATTTCCTATCGCGGATTTTACGCCTCGGCGAGCATGATTGACTCTCATCCCGCATTGAAAGCGGTCTCGCCGCAAGCGCCGATGACGGACCTGTTCATGGGCGATGACGCATACCACGGTGGGGCCTTCATGTTAACGGACAACTTCGAGTTTTATACATCTTTCACGCAGTTTGAAAAGCCGGCTTTGCCGCCCAAGGTGGAGGTGCGCTTCGAATTCGGCACTCCAGATGCGTACGATTTCTATCTCGGCGTCGGACCGATCTCAAACCTAGGAAAGCTGTATTTCAAGGGATCCAACCCGTTGTTCGATGATCAACTGTTTCACACCACCTATGACGACTATTGGAAAATCCGAGACCTCTCAAAGCACATGAAAAACATCAAGTGCGCGGTGATGACTGTGGGCGGCTGGTTTGACGCGGAGGACCTTTCAGGCCCATTCAAGACTTTCCACGCCATCGCGAAGAGCAATCCAGACACTCCGAATACATTGGTCGTGGGACCCTGGGTCCACGCTGGATGGGCGCGAACGGAAGGAGACCACCTGGGCGATGTGCAGTTCGGAGCCAAGACGTCGGAGTTCTACCGCGCGAATATCGAGTTTTCATTCTTCGAATACTACTTGAAGGGCAAAGGCACAGCGGATTTGCCGAAGGCATACGTTTTCGAGACCGGCACGAATGTTTGGCGGAAATACGACTCATGGCCTCCAGCGGGCGTGAAGGCGCGAACTCTTTATCTTCATGCGGGAGGGAAACTGTCATTTGAACCGCCTGCCGAAGAAGAGGGATTTGATGAATATGTGAGCGATCCAGCTCATCCCGTGCCGTTCCTGGATTACACGTCCGACAGCGTTCCTCAGCGCTACATGGTTGATGATCAGCGGTTCGCGGCGAAGCGCCCGGATGTGTTGGTTTATGAGTCCGACCCGCTCGCACAAGATCTGACGATCTCTGGGCCAGTCTCGCCGAAATTGAAAGTGGCTTCGACAGGGACGGACTCGGATTTCGTCGTGAAGTTGATCGACGTCTACCCGAACGATTACCCGGATAACACTGCGGCGAACGAAGGGGCAAGGCTGTTGGGGACGCCGGATGTTCGCATGGGGGGCTATCAGCAACTCTTGCGCGGCGAGCCCATGCGCGCTAAGTTCCGCAACAGCTGGGAAAAGCCGGAGCCGTTGACGCCGGGCGAGCCCACCGAAGTGGATTTCACGATGCCGGATTTGAATCACACGTTCCGGCGAGGGCACCGAATCATGGTGCAGATTCAGAGCTCGTGGTTCCCGCTGATTGATCGCAATCCGCAAACTTTTGTGGATATACCGAACGCCAAGCCGGAAGATTTCCAGAAAGCGACTGAGCGCGTATTCCACGAGGAAAAAGCGGCCGCCAGAGTCGAAGTGTTGGTTTTGCAGAAGTAGGATTCTGTATCGCGGGAGGAGGTTTGTGAATTCGATTAGCGGCTGCTTTCCGTTGTGTAGGGCTTGTCACCTAGAATCCACCCGCTCTGCCGCTCAGATGCCGAGAGAGGCACGTTTATGGTCGGCGGGGACCCGTAACCAATGCACGTGGGGTTCCACGGAGAGAGGACGCCGGGAGAAGGCTGCTGGCAAACCTCCACTTGGCAGACCAACGATGATGTTTATGGTGGGCGTATGGAGAGAGTCCGCGCAGCGAGTCCATGGTCGCCGCTGCGGTTCAGTGGGCTGATAGGATCATGAAGAAGATTGATAATGTGTTCTTGGGCTGAGGAGGTGACCAAGATGAAACGCAAGCTCAAGGCACGCATCAATTCCGATGCCCGCTGGTGATTTCCATGCAACCCAGACGCCAATGCAACGCCGAAACCTTTTTCAAAGATTGGTTCCTCCGTCTGCGCGGGTTTACACCCTATCCGTGGCAGACGGCGCTGTTCCTCGCAGTCTTGGCAGGCACTCCGCCGTCCCTCCTGTACATCCCAACAGGCGGCGGGAAGACCGACATCATCACGGTCTGGCTGCTCGCTATCCTATTGCAGATCAAACAAACAGGGACGACGGTCATACCGCGTCGGCTATACTTCGCCGTTGACCGCCGTGTCGTTGTGGATCAAACCGAACCTTTGGGTGAGACATTACTCGAAAAGGTTCGCAGCGAACCCGAACTATTACACCTTCTGCAATCGCAGACAGCTTCGGAAAATCCTCTGATTATATCCGTCCTTCGCGGTCAGCGCGTGACGGAGCAGGAGCCGCTGATAGCCGATCCGTCCTGTTTCGCAATCGTGCTATGCACACCCGATATGGTGCTGAGCCGTTTGCTGTTCTCGGCGTATGGTTGTAGCCCGAGGGTAGCTTCCCGGGAAGCTGGTTTAGTCGGTCACGATGCTTGGATTACGCTGGACGAGGCGCACCTGTCGGACGCTGGCCGCAAGACGCTGGAGTTCGTCAAGGAGCACAACCTTGGCGGCGCAAAAAACTTTTGGGCTACCTGTATGAGTGCTACGCCCCGCAGCGGGCTGACCGCCAACGCCCTGACTCTCGCCGAGGAGGACTTGGGGCTGATGGCGGGGAAGCTGCGGGCGCATAAAGCAATCAAGGTTGTCCCTATGGAGGAAAAAGCCACTGTCAACAATGTGCTAGCCATGGTGGAGGAGGTTGACGAGTGGAGGCGGATGATTATTTATGTCGAGAGCCCAAAACGCGCTGCGAACTGTGCGATGAATTGGAAGGCAAGTACGACACGACATTGTTGACGGGCACGATGCGGGGCCTCGAAAAAAGCAAGCTGAATCTTTCTCCGTTTAAGCAAGGGGCTACCTGTGAGAAGCAGAGCGTGCTGGTTTGTACGAGCGCGGGCGAAGTCGGTCTGGACGTATCATGCGACATTCTAATTACTGAGTTTACATACCTTGAGAGGCTGCTCCAGCGGTTGGGGCGGCTCAATAGGTGGGGCGAGTGCAGCACAGCATATGGGTACGTCCTGAAGGTTGCTAAGAAGAGAGCCGAAGGCGAGAAAGATAGCGAGAACCGTCGAGCATTGACTGCCACGTTGGATTATTTGGAATCATTGCCCGCCCATGATGGCTGGTTTGATGTAAGCGGCTACGCTCTGTATCAGAACCCAGCACCGGAAGCCGCTTTTAGCCGCCCGCCAAAGTCTCTTGCTCTGAATGAAGCAATTCTGGCCCAGCTTGCCAACACGTCATCCATTGAGCACGGGATTCCAGTAAATGAGTATATCCGGGGCAGGGACTCCGCATATCAGATCAATTTGGTGGTGCGCAAAAAGCAGGAACTTGACGCTCTGGTGAAGATGGACGATGACGAGCTACAGAACTACGTTGCTGCCGTCCCCGTGATGACGGAGGAACTTTTTAAGGAGTCTGCTAATAGGGGATTTTTGTCGGTTTTAGGGGAATTGCTTGATGAACGAAAGACCTTGTTTGTATCCGTGACAGGCGTGCCCAAGATTGTTGATGCGGATCAACTTGACTACTGGGAATTGCGCGAGGGTACGTTGTATTTGCCCGATGACTTAGCCTGCATCAATGAACGCGGGGTGTTCGAAGTAGGCGGCACGGGCACAGGCGACGTGTTTGCGAAAGCGCAAGAAGAGCGCCGCAAGTTAGTTGATGATGCCCCGGAGTACATCCGCTACGCCGTTGATGATTTTGGGTACGCATGCCTTGACGACGCTGAAAGAAGTCAAGAGAAAAAATCAAGGAAAGAATTTCTGAAGGCGATTGATGCCGGGAGCACGCGCAAGGCAAAAATTGTATTCGATGGAGGCAGGCTGCTCTACGTCAAGATCGCAAGAAAACTGAAAGCTGTCACAATGTCTCTGACGGATCATGCCGAAGAGGCTAAATCCGTAGCTGTGCAGATCGTGTCTAAGCTAGGGCTTAACTCGGATGTAACCAATGCCGTAATAGAGGCGGCGTTCCATCACGATGACGGCAAGGCACACCCGCTTTGGCAGGTGGCGCTGAAGGGCAACAATAATGGAGAGCCGCTGGCTAAGCTGCCCTATTTCAGTAAGCCAAAGCTGCTGGCTGGCATGCGCCATGAGTTCGTGTCGGCTTTAGACGCGAATTTGGGCGAATTGGCAACGTGGCTGATCGGCAGTCACCACGGGCGTTGCCGCCCGTCATTCCCTGAGAAGTCTTACGATCCCCTTCGTCGCGAAGAGAGCGCTGCGTTTAACGCCAAGGTGCCGTTCCTATTCGAGCATCTGGTCGTGGAGCACGGGCAATGGGGGTTGGCATACCTCGAAGCAATTGTGAGAGGTGTAGACATCCAGAGTGAGGAGCAGGAATGAGCATAACCGCAATCTCGATTGATACTAAGAACCCGACTGAAGTTTTGGGCTGTTACGGCATCCTTGCCTTGGACTTCCTTCTCGATAAACAAATCACCCGTTCCCGCTTTGTTGAAAGCATGGAAGTCGAGGTAGGGCCGGACGGCGAATTCAGGACGGGCACGTTTGAGTTTGAACACCCGGACTTCGACGGATTCTTGAGCCGCTGTCGGGACATGAAGCTGCACGAGGACGGCGATGAGGTAATCGTGACCGCAGATGGGAAGTCAGTGCGGCTCGATTGGTTCCTAGGCAGCAGACTGTTCCTCGGCGACAGTGGTAATTTCTCAAAAGCCAGCAAACTCGCGTTTGTCGAGACGCATCGTCAAGCGATGTGCAGCATCGTTGGCAGCAAACCGAAGTACAAACATTTATTTTCCATCGCGACCAAGCAGTCTGCGCCGCACTATTTAGCTTCTTATAGCTCACATAAAGTGGATTATCTGGACGCAGGTAGCGCATATGACCGCAATGATTTGTTTTACGCTTCCGAATGGTTCCTGTTGTTTGCCCTACAAAGTTTCCGCCACTATTGTGAGAAGCGGCTAAGGAATGATGACAAGTTATGCTACGCCACGTATGGCGACTGGCTCCCGACCGCCGCCGCGTTCGCTGCGATGACGGGCAGCTTCCATTCGAGCAAACGATACGAAGCCCAGAGCACAAAGTTCGGCAAGGGTTCTGTTTTGAAGGCCGTACGGGAGCTTTGAAATTTGTGTCTCGTCTCTAGTTTTCTGGTTGGCCAAAGGAGGCCCAATGAATTTCATTGAATCAATTGCAAACGCTACACATCTGCTCCTAACCGAAGATCTGAAGGCACCGCTCGGTCAGGCCAACATGCCCTCCTATGCAGGCGAGAAGGAGGGCGATCCACCTCGGTTTGTGACGTGGCTCGGCAAGGACGGTTCAGTCAACGCATTGCTCGACTCGATCCAATCACAGGCAAACCGCATTGAGCCAATCTTTGCCAAGTTCCCGGAACTGGTTCCAGCGAGCACGGTCAAATACCCAAACGGCACGGTACTATCGCTGCTCGAAGAGCCCCATCGCGCCGCTGCCCCTCTGATCAGGTATCACTTCACCGCTGAACTTGAGGCGCTGAAGGCGGGGGACGCTGCGCCGCTGGCAAAACGCAACCCCACCGCCCTCCTTTTCGGGCTGGATGCACGTACCATGTGGGTCAAGTTGCAGCGCATTATTAGTTCGACCGTTAAAGTTTGCGGTGCTAGCCGCCGCCCCTCGGGGTCTTCCTTGTCGTCCCCGCTAGACCCGGACACCCGCAAACAGTTGGTGGAGGAGACCGGGATGAAGGCTTCCGAAATCGGAGCCGACCAAGTACCCACTTTCACTCAATGCTCTGGAACACTGGACACTACGGACGCCGTGATCACGCGGCGTACTGAACTTCCGTTGGTGTTGCTCGACAAGTATCCCCCTGTGCTGCGAGATTACTTGAAGGGCCTCGCCTTCGTCGCTTTTTTGTACCCGATACCTCTCAACCTGCGATCCGGTGCTTCGCTTGTTCGCCAGTCGCGCACGCTGGAAGCATTCAGCGACTTCGAGTTATCCTCAAAGACCATCAGTCTCGAAGGGGCATTCGAGGATGCTCTGGCGTTTGCACGCGAGGCTGCCAAGCAGTTCGGCATCGGGCGACCAGAGACCATAGTAGTTGACACCGATAAGGTCGTCGAGTTCGCAAAGGCACAGGGCGCAAAGAAGACTGCGAAGAAGGCTGCGAAGAAGGCAGAGAAAAACTTGAAGAAGGCGGGTGCGTGATGCTGATCCGCATCGACATTTCATACCCGCACCTCGCGCACTCGGGGAAGCAATTTCCCGCCGCGCCCAGCACATTGTTCCAAGCCGTGGTCGCCGCCAATGGCCACCGCTTGGGCGTGGTCACCGATGTGCTCGAAGCGTTGGAACAGGGGGAATGCCTGCGCATCGTGCAGCATTGCGATGCAAAGCCCATTCGTTTTCGCACTGCCGTGCCACGACTCCCCAAGGACAACAAGCTGAAAGGCATTAAAGTGTACCGTGATACGCCCGGCAAGGTTCTCATGCTCGTCCCTAGTGATAGCGGGACAGACAGCCCTGAGCCCCTGATGAAGCCGCAGATGGTGTTCCCGCTCGAACCCATCCCCGTGCATGTCTCGTACTACTGGTTGTTGGGGCGGGAGTTCACGCTTGAGCGGTTGACCGACGTGTTGCGTGTGAATGTATTGGGGAGGGGCGAGAGCGTCACCATGTCACATGTATCGGTAACCGATAAATTGAGTGACACTGAAGGCGGCATTGTGTGGGAGCCCTCGGCGTTGGGCCAGCGGCAGCTATTGATTGTTGAATAATATAGTGACATTTCTAGCTGGGTATGCTATCGTCGGCCCATGGGAAATCCGGCGGGAGTGCGGCGAGATTTTCAGGCACTGGAGCAGCGACGCTTGCGGGCGGCGCGGTT
>Ga0208191_1000758_pt1 | contig 19848 bp, 15 predicted proteins | sample June2015DPH_13_5_FD_184709 | JGI IMG/M metagenome (GOLD analysis project Ga0208191, IMG submission 184709) | Peatland microbial communities from SPRUCE experiment site at the Marcell Experimental Forest, Minnesota, USA - June2015DPH_13_40... | ecosystem: Environmental > Terrestrial > Soil >... | reverse complement strand
AGCCGCCCCAAGCCTGAAAATGATCTCGCGTTCTTGCCCATCGGCCAGCTCGAACGGCACCTGGATCGCGGCACAGGGATCGAGTGCCGCGCCTACCCTGCAGGAAAGCCGCGGCAACGGCATAGCGGCCGGATTCAGTAGCGTTCCGTTGCGACCAATGAATTCAGTCCTGTCGCCACTGAAACTTCGCGTCACATCGTCCACATCGAAAAAAGCAATCCGTTCGCCGAACTCCACGTTGTATGCGTTACGCGCCAACAGCGCGCCGATGTTGGGATCGATCTCCGTGATCACGTGCATCATCGATTTCGGCCGCAGTTCTCCCAGCACCCATTCGATGTATCCGGTGACGGAGAGGCGGCGCAACCGGCCTGACTTGTTGCGCGCCTTCAACACCGCGAACTTGATCGGAGCATCCAGCGCCACATAAACCCACAGTTCGGAGTCGATACCGTCCTCCGTATGGGTAAACACACTGTAGCCGAATCCGTGCCGGCAAACGTAATATCCTTGTCCGCGGCTGGGCCAGGGCGTAGGTGACCAGAAGTGTCCACTTTCTTCGTCCCGGAGGTAAAAGGCTTCGCCGCCAGAATCGCTTACGGGGTCGTTCGACCATGGCGTGAGGAGAAACTCCTGCGCGTTCTCGCTCCATGTGTTGGCGCTGCCGCTTTCCGAGACGATGGTGCCGAAGGATGGATTTGCGAGTACGTTCACCCACGGTGCCGGCGTCACCTGGCCGGGTGCGATCGTAACGACGTACTCGCGTCCATCAGGGGTGAATCCGCCAAGCCCGTTGAAAAATATCAGATCGCCGCGAGAAGACTTAACGGCCGCCGCTGGTTCTGCGTGCAGCGGTCGAGCGGGTGTAAAAAGCGGAACAACGGCTTCAGCAAGGCTGCGCCGGTTGATCTGCTCCGCCAGCGCGCCTCCTCTGTCATCGAGGACCACGCGAGCAACCGACTGAAGCAGAATGCGGTCCTCGCTTGACAAAGGCCCCGCAAGTCTCACGAATATCCCACCCGGCTGATCGTCCAGATTGGCTTCAGTGCCTGAGGCGATCAGCGTCATGATCTGATCGTGGAGCGGTTGCCGGCTACCTGCACCCTCTGAGTTGCAGATCACCAGATCGACTGTCAGTCCCTTTAAACGCCAGTACGCGTGGGCCTGCAATAGCTGGCGCACCAAATCGATATTGGCCGGTTCCCCGATCTGCAACAGAACGATCGGTAAATCCCCGGAAATTGAATTGCCCCATAAACCGGATTGACCGCGGCGGTTCTTGATGAGAATGTCAGGATCGGCGCGTAGCGAAGCATTGGCGTAAATAATAGAGTCGGCGAGGCGGCCATAGAGTTGTGCGTCGGCCTGGGTCGCATCGAGCTGCCGCAGGACCGACTGGCTGTGTGCACATGCCAGGTCGAAGACGCGATTGGTCAAATGCCGATCCCGGTATTTCTCGATGAGCGTCAGGCATGCGTCACGGGTCTCACCGATACCGGAGACGAAAGCGACCGTTGCCGATTGTTCCGGATCCAGTGTCATCCGGCATTGGATGGCGACAATCGGATCAAGCACGGAACCCTCGCTGCCCGACAGCGGCGCGACATCACGCATCGCCTGCGGATTGACGAGCGTATTTCCGCGGCCTATGAAACGCATCCGGTCCGTTTCATAGGATATGTCGCCCAAAACCGACTCATCGGGGACAAGGAGGTGAAACATCCATAGTGACGGCTGGTCGACACCACCAGACCGGCGATTGCACAGAATCACCCGCTGCTCACAGAGGATCTCCGTCTGGACAAAAAGATTGCTGAAAGCGGGATGCGCAGCGTCGGCAGCAGCCAATGCAAGAACCACTTCTGCATAACTCGTCAGGTCGATTACCTTGCGTGCCCCCGAGCGGTTCGTGATGCCAATTCGACGTACCTCGATGTCATCCTCCGGCGAAACGGCAATCTCCGTGTGCGCATCCATGCCCTGTTCATGACACCGGAAGGCCGCGCACGCCTCCGAAAAGTTTGCTTGATAGACCGCCGATGGGTTGAGTGTTGGTTGATAGGTGGTTGACCAGAACGCACCGTTCGCCACATCGCGGAGATAGCAGAACGTGCCCCAATTGTCGCGCGTACTATCCTCGCGCCAGCGCGAGACCGCGATGTCCTTCCAGCGACTGTAGCCGCCTCCCGCGTTCGTGATCATCGCGTGGTATCGGCCGTTCGACAGCAACTGCACTGCCGGTATCGGCGTGGCGACGCCGCTGAAAACACGCGCCGGTGCATCTAGGGGGTTGTCCATAAGCACAGGGTTCATAACCAACCCCCGCCAAAACCCGCGCGCCGCAAGCCGCTGGCGATGTATGGGCAGTTTCGCATCAATCGCCACAATAAGCCGGTACGATAGTTTTCGATCATCAAAATAATCGGTCCTTGATTAAGCCCGTAATGCCACGGCGATACCCAGCCAAAGGGATTGCTGGATTTTACCGGATAGGTCGGGTTAAAAGTCGCTTTGAACCCGTAGGGATTGTGCTCTGTTAATTTGACCTGGTGAATACAATAGTCGATCGCGGGCAGCACGATCTCGGGCGCGAATGGCAGCGACGTCACCACTGCCCACGGCGCGATGGTGCCGTCGTCGGGCCCATACGGCACGCCTCGTCCCAGGTAATTGAAGAATTGGCGCTCGATGCCGCTCACTTTGATCGTGTCGGGGCCTGGGCCGTCGCTCGCGGTAATTCCCCAGCAATGGCGGCCATAGCCCTCGAACTTGAGCGGGTTGTTGATCGCGTACTGTTGTTGCACATAAGTTGCACGGCGGCTGTTCTCGAAATAGTCGATGCCCTTGACGCGCATGAACGCGTCCTGAATACCGCGAAAGTCGATCCAGACATGTGAGAGCTGGTGCGTGAACAACGGTCCGGCGTACAGATATTCATATCCGTAAAAGTGTTCCCACCGGTAAGTCGAAGTCCACGCGGCGTAGCTGCTCTCGGGCAGCGGATGAGCGGGCGAGCCCAGCCCCAGGATATACAGCAGCAACGCCTCGTCGTAGCCTCCCCAGCGGTACTTGAGAAATCCGCCTTCGGACTTCCATCCGTGCGTGACCGTTGCGCCGCCGTCTTGCGCCCACTGCCAATCCGCACGTCGGTAGAGTGCGTCGGCGAGGGTGCGGATTTCATGCTCGTCGGCCGTGTCCGCGTCAAAATAAATCCCCGTCGTCAACGCACCCGCCAGCAGAAAAGTGCTGTCTATCGTTGACAGTTCGCATTGCCAGGCGCGCCGGCCGGTCTGCATGTCGAGAAAATGATAATAAAAGCCCTGGTAGCCGGTGGCGTCGGGTTCGGGGCCTTGCGGGCTGTTCCAGAAAAAACGCAGCGTGGTCAGCGTTCGTTCTACCGCCGCGGCACGGGGCATAAATCCGCGCTCAACAGCCACCGGGTAAGCCGCCAGCGCGAGGCCGGTGGCGGCAATACTGGCAGGCCAATCCGCTGCGGTCTTGTCGATCACCAGCCCGTTGACTGAGTTCGTCTCATGCAGAAAGTAGCTGAATGATTCGTCCTGAAGCTTTTCCAGCTCAGCGTCAGCGGTCAGTTCCCTGCTGCTCACGGTTTCTCCTTTATATTTGTCTTGGACGGAATCCTCGGCTGCTGCGGGGACGCAGCCAAAGCATCGTTGACGATTGTCTGCGCTTCTTCCAGGATGCGGCGCAGATGATCCGCTCCACGGAAGCTCTCGGCATAGATCTTATAGATGTCTTCCGTCCCCGACGGACGCGCCGCGAACCATCCGCTTTTCGCTGTTACTTTCAACCCGGCGATGGACGCGCCGTTGCCCGGAGCATGGGTAAGGATGGTCCGGATTTTTTCCCCAGCCAGGTCGGTGAGCCGGACCTGCTGCGCCGAGAGTCTCTCCAGCATTGCTTTTTGCTCCGGAGTGGCCGGGGCCTCAACTCGGTCGTAAACCGGCTCACCGAACTCCCGGGTGAGTTCGGTGTAGATTTCGCCAGGATCTCGGTCCATCCGGGCCGTGATCTCCGCCGCGAGCAAAGCCGGGACGATCCCGTCTTTGTCCGTGGTCCAGACGCTGCCATCCCGACGGACAAACGACGCGCCCGCACTCTCTTCCCCGCCGAAGCCAAGCGAGCCGTCGAGCAGGCCATCCACGAACCACTTGAAGCCCACCGGCACCTCGTAGAGCTTCCGCCCCAGCTTCGCGGTGACGCGATCAATCATCTGGCTGCTCACCACCGTCTTGCCAACCGCCGCTTCAGTGCGCCACTTCGGTCGGTGTTGGAAGAGGTAGTGGATAGCGACTGAAAGGTAGTGATTGGGCGGGAGAAGGCCCGCGCTTTTGGTAACAACCCCATGCCTATCATGGTCGGTGTCGCAGGCGAAGGAGACCTCAAAGCGATCCTTCAGACCGATCAACCTCTGCATCGCATAGGGCGATGAGGGGTCCATGCGGATCTGGCCGTCCCAATCGACCGTCATAAATCGGAAGGTCGGATCTACGGCCTCATTGACAACGGTGAGATTCAGCCTGTAGCGCTCGGCAATCGGCTTCCAGTAGTGGACTCCGGCGCCGCCGAGCGGATCCACCCCCAGGCTGATCTTCGTACCGCGAATGGCGTCCATGTCAATCACACTGCCGAGATCGCTAATGTAGGCATTAAGATAGTCATGCCGGTGCGTCGTAGAGGCGCTAAAAGCCTTCTCGACAGGAATCCTTTTCACACCCAGAAGGCCGTTCTCGAGAAACTCGTTTGCCTTCGCTTCGATCCAATCGGTGACGACGCGTTCCGCCGGCCCACCGTTTGGCGGGTTGTACTTAAAACCACCATCATGGGGCGGATTGTGTGAGGGCGTGATCACGACGCCGTCGGCGAGTCCTGTCTTGCGCCCGCGGTTGTACGTGAGAATCGCGTGGGAGACAACAGGCGTTGGTGTATATTCATCCTTCTCCGCAATCATGACATCCACCACGTTGGCCGCCAGCACCTCCAGCGCGCTGGCAAGAGCCGGCACCGAGAGCGCGTGCGTGTCCATACCGAGAAACAGCGGGCCATCGATCTTCTCCTGCCTGCGGTACAGGCAAATGGCCTGACTGATGGCGAGAATATGCCATTCGTTGAAAGCTTTCTGGAAGGCCGAGCCGCGATGGCCTGAGGTGCCGAACGAGATCCGTTGCTCGGGTATGGAGGGATCGGGAGTCTCGGTGTAGTAGGCGGTGATAAGCTTGGGCACGTTAACAAGCATGGACGGCTCAGCAGGCTTTCCCGCAAAAGGGCTCACTTTCATGATTGCCCTCCTTTGAACCAACGGTAGTGCCGGATCAGTGAGTTGGTCGAGCTGTCATGATGGAGCGGGGGGTCCTTGACACTTTCCATCTCAGAAATGATCCGCTTCGCCAGCACTTTGCCGAGCTCGACGCCCCACTGGTCGAATGAATCAATGTGCCAGACCACCCCTTGCGTGAATACACTGTGCTCGTAAAGCGCGACGAGCATGCCGAGGGACTCCGGTGTCAGCCTCTCTGCGAGAATCGTATTCGTCGGACGATTGCCTTCACACACGCGGTGCGGCGCCAGCCAGTCCGGTGTGCCCTCGGTCCTCACCTCGTCCTCTGTCTTACCGAAGGCCAGCGCTTCCGTCTGCGCAAATAGGTTCGCCATCAGCAGGTCGTGATGATGACCGAGCGGGTTCAACGTGCGGTAGAAGCCGATGAAATCGCACGGGATCAGTTTGGTTCCCTGGTGAATGAGCTCGTAGAAGGAGTGCTGGCCGTTGGTGCCTGGCTCGCCCCAATAGATGGGCCCTGTTTGATAGTTGGCGACCGCGCCTGCAAGCGTGACGTGCTTGCCGTTGCTCTCCATGGTCAACTGCTGGAGATAGGCCGGGAAGCGTTTGAGATACTGTGCGTAGGGCAGGACCGCAACCGTCTGCGCGCCAAAGAAGTTATTATACCAGATTGAGAGGAGCCCCAGGATCACCGGCAGGTTCTTGTTGAATGGAGCGGTTCGGAAGTGCTCGTCCATCGAGTGGAAGCCGGCAAGCATGGCGCAAAAGTTCTCCGGACCGATGGCGATCATGGTCGAGAGCCCGATGGCCGAATCCATCGAGTAGCGGCCCTCGACCCAGTCCCAGAACCCGAACATGTTCGCGGTGTCAATGCCGAACTTCCCTACCTCCTCGGCGTTGGTCGAGACGGCAACAAAGTGCCTGGCAACAGCCTCTTCATGGTGCAGCACTTTCAGCGCCCACGTACGGGCGGTGTGAGCATTGGTCATCGTTTCGAGGGTCGTGAAGGTCTTCGAAGAGATGATAAAAAGCGTTTCTTCGGGGCCAAGGTCGCGTGTGGCCTCTTCGAAGTCGGTGCCGTCCGCGTTCGAGACGAAACGGAAGGTCATGTCACGCTTGCTGTAGTGCTTTAGCGCCTCGTAAGCCATGACGGGGCCAAGATCGGAGCCGCCGATGCCAATGTTAATGACGTTGCGGATGCCCTTTCCAGTGTATCCCCGCCACTGGCCGCTGCGAACCTGCTCTGAGAAAACGGCCATCCTATCAAGTACGGCGTACACCTCGGGTACGACATCGACTCCGTCAACGAGAATCTGCTTGCTCTTAGGCGCACGCAAGGCGATGTGAAGAACGGCCCGATTCTCCGTAGCATTGATCTTCTGGCCCTGGAACATGGCCTCGATGTGCTGACGCAATCCGCACTCCTCAGCGAGATTCACAAGAAGGCGAATCGTCTCATCTGTAATGCGATTTTTCGAGTAGTCGAGGTAAACGCCAGCGCCTTCGACAGCCATCCGTTCGCCCCGGTGCGGATCATCGGCAAAAAGGGATCGCAGATGCACATTGCGGACGTTCTGGTAATGCCCCCCAAGGGCCTTCCACGCCGGCTTCTCCGTCAGTAGCCGCGTCTTGGATGTTGCGTTCATGGTCATCATCGTTTTCCCCCTGTTTGAGTCGTCTTGCCGAGCATGTCGCACTTTGAGGCGATGGAATCGATCAGCTCATTCCAAGACTTGTCGAAAGATAGGGCTCCCTCCCTCTGGAGCTCGGCGGCGAGCGCCGCATTGTCCACACCAACCTTTGCGAATCTGGCGAGTATTTCTTCGGCATCGCCGCCGTCAACCGGCAACACGTCATTCACTTTGCCGTGATCGGCGAAGGCGAGTAACGTGTCCGCAGGCATCGTGTTGATGGTGCTTGGGACCGCGAGCGCCTCGACGTAAAGGACATCTGAAGCCTTGGGGTCTTTCGTTCCAGTGCTGGCCCACAGGAGGCGCTGCGGCTTCGCTCCTGCTCTGGCAAGTTTCTGCCACCGGGGCAAGGCAAGCAGATCCCGGTAGGCTTTGTATGTCCGTTTGGCGATGGCAATACCGAGACAGTTCTGAAGGTCCTCTGGAACCTTTCCCATAACCGCTTTGTCCCAGCGGCTGATGAAGAGTGATGCCACGGAGCCGACTTCCGGGCCGAGGCCGGCTTCGATGCGTCGCTCGATCCCTCGCATGTATGCTTTGGCTGCGGCGACGTACTGCTCCCGCGAGAACAAGAGTGTGACATTGACCGGCACGCCTTTAAAGATCGTCTCCTCAATCGCCGGGAGTCCCTCTGGGGTGCCCGGAATCTTGATGAAGAGGTTAGGTCGTTTCGCTCTGCCGTGCAGTTCAATAGCCTCTTTGATACTTCTGGCAGTATCGTATGCGAGAAGCGGTGAAACCTCTAAGGACACCCAACCGTCAACCCTGTCCGTTGCGTCGTAGATGGGCCGAAAGAGATCGGCAGCCTCGGTCAGATCCTCCAGGGCAAGTTCGAAGAATAACTCTTCCCCCGACTTCCCCTCTCGCACCTTTTGGCGGATGGCATCGTTGTAGAACTCGGTATTTTTAATAGCGTGATCAAAGATCGTGGGGTTCGAGGTGAGCCCCGTCACCGAAAATTCGGCGATATAATGGCGGAGAGTCCCCTTTGTCAGGAGCCCACGGGTAATGTTGTCGAGCCAAAGGCTCTGACCGAGATCATGCAGTCGTTGTGTCGCTTTCATGATTCCTCCTATTGCGTGTTGTCGGCTTTGAAGGCGCCGAGCAATGCAGGTAAGCCGTAATTGACCAGATCTCCGATGCGCTCAACCGTGAGGTCAGCCGGCGGATAGGTGGCAATGGCTTTGGAGTCGAGCGCGTAATGTCCCTGACGCGGCCATATGGTCGTCAGCCGGTCGCCCCAGATCCTTTTCATCGCCGTCAGAATGCGCAGCTTGTCGTCTATCATCACATAGTGCCCGGCCGGGTAGCGTTGCTCAACATCATCCAGCATCTGCTCTTTGTGGATGTAGATCAGCACCCGGCCCTCGACCGCATCCCATAGCCCCGATCGTTGAACTTTGCGCGGTTGGAAGACTACGTCGCCATCGGACAGGATGACGGTTTCTCCCCTGGTGCCAACGTGGTCGAGGGCATCGAGGGAACCAGGGTACAAACGGTTTGCAAACGGATAATCCACCAGAAACGAAGACATCAATAGCAGTCGTGGATCGCACAGGTCTTCAAGCCGATAACGCTGCAAAGCCCCCAGGTAGTCCGTATAGCCAAGCTCGGCGCGCAACTCTTCAAATATTGCCCAGTACCGATCCCGGCTCTCAGCTCCGAACTCGCGCTCAAGATGGTTCCTGAGGTCATCTTGTACGCAGTCGTTGTCGAGCAGGGTATTGTCCACGTCAAACAGGAACACAACTTCGTTGGGTGATGTCATCCGATCGCCTCCTCGGGCTTAGGGTTGTACCAGCTGTCATCGCGTGCAATGATCCCCCCGGCTTCGGGGAGCCCCGGGTATTCGGTTCGTACTCATGGATCAGCGTCACGTTTCCCAGGATCGGATCCACAAGGCGCCAAGCGGCTTCGACGCTGTCCTCGCGGGCGAAAAGCGAGGCGTCGCCTCGTACGGCATCGCTGAGCGGACGCCCATACGGTGACATCTTGTCTCCGGAGTGGTGGCGCACAACCAACTCTACCTCTTCGCCAAGCTCAACAAAATCGGGTGGGCTGGATAGACTGGTGTCCACCACCCTCCGCTATTCCTGCACCTGACCTCAAAAATACCCGTTTACCATTCTTCTTTTACAGGGGCTACAGCCCAGGTTACATCAAATCCGTCTTTCTTGAAATTTTGTATGATTTTTTTTGGATTTTTCGTTTTTAATCGAAGCTCGATCATCCAGTCACCCTTTTTGCGCTGGGGCAGGACAATCATACTTAAAATCATGGTTTTATTTTTATTGGTAATCGAAATAATCTTCTCGAGTTCCCCTAATTTTTCTCCCAATCCCACAATCGTGATTCTTGATCCTTCCTCGTGGATGCCCAAGGCATGGATCAGGAACCTGATGATGTCCGATTCAGTTGTAATGCCGACTAGTTTTCCATTTTCTACTACAGGAAATGAACCAATTTTTTTCTCCTGTCCGATCCTTAAGGCATCTTCAAAAGGGGTATTTGGAGTGACGGTCACCGGATTTTTCTTCATAATCTCCTTCACCTTCATTTTTGAAAGAAGGTAGTTCAGATCATGGACGCTCACCGGTGCAGCAGGTGAAGGCGCAGCATCGAGGAGGTCATGTTTAGTGACAATTCCAATCAATTTGCCTTTTTCAAGCACAGGAAGCCTGTGGATATTTTTTTCTTTCATTATCCTTCGAGCATCCAAAACCAATGTGTCAGGACTCACTGTTACGGGATTCTTTGTCATCATTTCTTTAACTCTCATTTGGGTTCCTCCTTTTAGTTAATTTTGGTACCTATGCGCATAGCGCGACAGTGTGATTTGATAGATTAGCATAAATGGATTTTTTGTTTTAACATTTTCCTTTCTTTTAGCATGCCCATTGCGCCCTCGGAGGTGGTATGAAAACCCATATCCCTTTTACACTAAAGTCATTGTTTAAGTCTTGTGAGTTTGATGGCATTGGACAACAGGTTGACACAAGGCTCATGCTGCTGGTGAAGGAGCGTGGTGAAGAAAAAGGGTCGGTATAGAGAACCGTCAAGTTGGCCCAAAACGCTTGGCCGTATCCATGGGGGATTTTTTGAGAATGGACGAGACCAAGGGCAATCATTGATGGAACACCGCTAATCGATTTTTGGACGGAATATATTTGAATCACGATCTGTCCCCTTTGCGGTTCTCCAGGACGGTAGGCAACAACCAGCTGCGTCCATCCCTTGCAATCAGCATTTTGGCTGATTCAGGCCCCCATGTACCGGCCTGGTAGTTGGGGAAGGCGACGGGCGTGGTCGCTTGCCAGCCTTCCAGGATGGGGGTCACCACAGACCATGCAGCTTCCACCTGGTCAGCGCGCATAAAGAGTGTCGCGTCTCCAATCATCACGTCCAGAAGCAAAGTTTCGTAGGCGTCCGGAGAGGACGTTTGGAAAGCTTCCCGGTAAGTAAAATGCATGTCCACCGGGCTCAGCCGCATCGTTAGCCCTGGCTGTTTGGCCTGAATGCGTAGCAGGGTCCCTTCCTCCGGCTGAATGTGGATCACCAGACAATTTGGTTGCCAGCCTGTGACCGCCGAGGAGGGGAAAGATTGGTGTGGCACAGGGCGAAATTGGATTGAGACTTCCGAAACCTTGCCAGGCAAGCGTTTGCCCGTGCGCAGATAGAAGGGCACATCCTGCCAACGCCAGTTATCCACACACAGCTTGAGGGCGGCAAAAGTCTCGGTGGAGGAATCAGAGGTTATGCCAGATTCCTCGCGATAGGCGGGGGCACGCTGTCCCTGGATCCGGCCTGCCCCATACTGCCCCCGCACGGCGAATTGATCCATCCGCTCCTGGGATAAGGGGCGGATTGCGTGGAGCACATCCACCTTTTTGTTGCGAATTTCATTCGCGTCGAAAGAAACGGGCGCTTCCATAGCGATCAGGCATAGAACCTGCAGAAGATGATTCTGCATCATATCGCGCATGGCTCCGACATGGTCGTAGTAACCACCGCGATGCTCGACCCCCGCTTCTTCTGCTACCGTAATCTGAACATGGTCAATGTAACGTCGGTTCCAGATCGGCTCAAACAGGGCATTGGCGAAACGCAGGGCCAGGATATTTTGCACTGTCTCTTTCCCCAGATAGTGGTCTATCCGGTAAATTTGGGATTCGTCAAAGACAGTGGTGAGCGTGTGGTTTAGAGTGCGGGCTGATGCCAGATCTCGCCCAAAGGGCTTTTCCGCGACAATGCGAGTCCGCTTCCGGTCGCCGGACAGCCTGGCCTTATCCAATTGTCGGGCGATAACTTCAAACTTTGCAGGGGGTGTAGCCAAGTAGAAAACGCGAGTCGCGGTAGTGTCCCACTCTTTGTCTAACTTTGAGAGGTGATTGACCAGGGTGTCATAGGCAGCGCTGTCATCATAGTCGGCCGCGATGTAGGTGAGATGTCGAGTGAAGTCCTGCCAGTCATTATCGTGGGCCTTGCCACGGCGAGAGAACTGATCTACCCCCTGGCGCAGATGTTCACAAAATGAGGTCTCCGTAAATGAGGTGCGAGCAAACCCGATTAGAGCGGCCCTTTCAGGTAGCCACTTGTCCAAAAAAAGGTTATAGAGCGCCGGCACGACTTTGCGCTGCGTCAAGTCACCCGACGCACCAAAAATAACGATCACTGTTGGTTCATGCTGTGATGACAATGGCATCATTCATTTGCCCTCCCGAGGTTGACCCCATTGGGTGTGAAAAACCCCCTTTTCGTCCATCCGTTCGTAGGTGTGGGCCCCGAAGTAATCTCGCTGGGCCTGCGTCAGGTTGGCTGGTAGCCATGCGCTGCGATAAGCGTCGAAATAGGCCAGCGACATCATCAGCCCCGGTGCAGGCAGGCCTAAGTTAGCCGCAACAGAAACTACCTCGCGCAAGTTTCCCTGCCGTGCCATCATCTCCTTGCTCAAATGGGGATCCATGAGCAGGTTTACGAGTCCCGGCTGTTTCTGATAAGACGTCCGGATATCCTCAAGGAGGGCAGCTCGAATGATGCAACCCCCACGCCAGATCCTGGCCACCGCCTCCAGATTCAGACCATAACCGTAAGCATTGGAGGCTTGTTTCAGCAAGGCCATACCTTGAGCGTAGGTAATGATTGTGGCGGCGTAAAGGGCATTCTTGAGCTGGCCGATGAAAGCCTTCCTGTCTCCTCGGAATGTGGTCTTAGGTCCCTTCAGCACCTTACTCGCTGCCTCCCGTTCGGCCTTATAACCGGACAAATCTCGGGCTACCACGGCCGCATCAATCGTCGGCGTCCCCACCTGCAGATCCATGGCATCCCAAGATGTCCATTTGCCGGTGCCTTTTTGTTTGGCTTGATCAAGGATCGCATCAATCAGCCTTTTGTCCGTCTTATCATCTGGCTGCAAGAAAATGTTCACAGTAATTTCCATTAAGTAAGAGTTCAGTTCTGCCCGATTCCACTGGTCGTAAACGGTGTGGAGTGCATCGTTCGTCAAACCCAAGCCCCGTTTCATCAAGTCGTAAGTCTCTGCGATCAACTCCATTAGACCATACTCAATTCCATTATGGAGCATCTTCACGTAATGTCCTGCCGAGGCGGGCCCAAGGTAGGTCACACACGGCTCGCCGTTTACCTTTGCCGCAGCCGCTTCTAAGATAGGTCGCACTCTCTCATAGGCTTCCTTCGGTCCCCCAGGCATCATGCTGGGGCCATGACGGGCGCCATACTCTCCTCCGGAAATACCCATCCCCATGTAGAGGAAACCCTTTTCAGCCAGTGATTTGGTTCGCCGGTTCGTGTCAGGAAAGTGAGAATTGCCTCCGTCGATAAGCAGATCGCCGTGTTCGAGATGAGGGAGAAGACTCTCAATGACAGCGTCCACCGAGGGACCCGCCTTGACTAGCATCACAATGGCCCGCGGTTTCCGGAGTAAGCCCACGAACTCCGACAAAGCATAGCCGGCCCGGATGTCCCGTCCTCCCACTTCATTTTTGATGAACACCTGCGTCTTCTCAATAGTCCGATTGTATACGGCCACCGAAAACCCTTGATCGGCCATGTTTAAGACCAGGTTCCGTCCCATCACCCCCAGGCCTATCAACCCTATATCGCATCCTTGATTTTTCATGACGGCGACTCCTTTTCAAATGTTCTTTCCCTTGCCCAGCACGGCCCAAAAGCCAGGGCATCGGACTAAACACCAAGTTCGCGCAAGGTGCGCAGATAGCTGACGACATCTTCTCGGCTGAGCATGCCCTGGATTTGCCCATCTACCATCACGGGAAGTTGGTTGACTCCATCACGGTCCATCTCTTCCAGAGCTGCCCATAGTTCCGCATCGGGCCGCAACCGTTTCATCTGTTCCGCTGGAATCATCGCTCGGGCGGCTGTCATGGTCGGCCAATCAGAACGTGGAATTCCCTTGAAGTGATGTAAAGTCAACAAACCGATAACCACGTCACTCCGTTTAACCACGAAACTCCGGCGACCGCTCGCCAAAATGTGATCATCCACCAGGTGTTGCAAAGTAGTGTCGGCAGGGATGGCTGTATATTGCCGATTCATCGCCTGGGACACCTTATGGCCGGCCAACACATTCTGGAGCGCCAGTTGTTGAACCTGCCCTTTTGCGGCACTCTCCAGGAACCAACCGATGAAAGCAATCCACAGACCGTTGATGAAGTTGCCGCCAAACATTTGCCACACACCGAAGAAGATGAAGAGGTAGGCGATGAATCGCCCCACATTGGCAGCGACGAGAGTGGCCTTGCGCATGTTGTGGGTGATACCCCAGACAATGGCTCGTAAGACACCACCTCCGTCCAGGGGAAAGCCTGGAATGAGATTGAACAGGCCCAGAGCGACGTTGATATAGATTAGATATTTGGACAGGGCGAGTAGCGGAGCAAAACCGGCGAAGAAAGACTGCGTCAGACTGAAGAGGGCTGCCAAAGCAAAACTCACGACGGGGCCGGCGATGGCAATCCAAAATCCGGCCGTGGCGCTGGGTGGTTCGGTCCCAATTAGAGATATACCACCAAAAATAAACAGTGTAATGCTTCGCACCGGGATTTTATAGTGCATTGCCACCACTGAATGTCCCAGTTCATGGAGCAGCACACTCACAAAAAGCATGATGGCTGTTATCGCTCCCACGAACCAATACTGCACTACAGGCCAGTTCTTAAATTCAGCCGGGTAGTAGCCAACGGCCATCGTCCAGGTGATAAGCACAAAAATCAAAAACCAGGAATAGTCCAGCCCAATGGGGATACCCAGAATGCGTCCTAATGGAATCGTATGTCGGTTCATTTACTCTTTTCTCCTCTCCTTACAATTAAGACAGGTATATGCGTTTCTTTATGGATGACACCGTAGGTTACACTTCCAAGGAATACAGCGGCCAGCGCCCTCGTTCCATGGGAACCCAGAATGATAAGATTGGATCTTGATCGTTCCGCCTCTCTTATAATCTCCTCGGCAGGATGGCCCGAGGAAATGACCGTTCGACATGAAACGCCTCTTTTTTCGCAGAGTTTTTTAACTCTAGCTACATTCCTATTAGCCGCCTCTCTGAGGAAATCCTCTACTGGTTCCGTGATGTGAATCACTGTAGCCTCAGGAGGAACAGTGTAGTAGCTTGGCAAGGATCGATTGTCAATCACGCCCAGTATAGTTATTGACGCACCTAATTGTTTGGCTAGGGTTACTGCGTATCTACTTGCTTTTAGGGCTGTTTCCGAACCATCTATGGCTACAAGAATTTTTGAGATCATGGTTTTCTCCTTTCATGAATGGTTATCCTTTGTCTTAGGTTAGTTTCAGTCTTTCCTTCAACCAATCTCATTTGAACCCGTTTTTTCTTCTATGATCTTTCTGCTTTAAGGAAAAGGAAGGCAGACACCTCAAGAAGCTGCTTTGTCCAACTCGATTGGGCACTGTCTCTACTGTTAGTCTTGCTGTTATTCCATCCAATTACCACTGATTGCCCTCTCTTAAGGATCGAGGTTGCGATATTCTATTATGAAATCGATCAGGTTCTCCTACGCCTAATACCCTTCCGTTCCCTTTTTTAGCTTCGGCGCGGGTGAGAAAATCTCTGCATCCTCTCCCCCTCCTTGCCGTGCTTTTTCTGCCTGGCATCCCTGGTCTGAGAGTTCTGAAACACAGAACCCAAAACCTTTGTATTTGAAATAGAATTCACACGGTCCGTTGGGGTTCAAAACACAATGATGTTCTTTCTGTTTAGAAGCCATCTGTAAAAGATCAGCAGGCCCTAACATCCTTAGCTCGGTCTTTAATTTGCAAAAATCTACCATCCCATCCTTATTTCCTTATTTCCTTCCTGGCTTTTCCAGCACACTGATAATGTAAGAATATAGTTTCATCGCTAGGGAGGGCATAGGTACCGGAGATCCTTCAGGTCGGCGCGGATTGAGTATAAAGCGAAGAAAAGGGTTAGCCTCTACCAACGGGGTGGCATAACCGACGCAGATCATATCACAAATCCCTATCTCCGGTGGATAGCCCTAATCCCCCGACTTACCGGTCGGGAGATTAGAGGCGCAATACAAAAGCAAGAAGAATGTCCCCATTGAATCTATCGGACTTTGTAACGATCAATCACTCGTTTTTTTCCATCCAATCCAGGCTGGGATTCCCTCCTGGTCTCTCAATCGCAAGACTTCATTTCCTAGCTTCACGGTCATGGCAATCATTAAGGGTTCACCCTTAACTGTGACCTGTGAGCCGCTCACGGTGACCTTATCGCCCAATTTAAAGTGTTTTGCTTGCCAAGGGCCTATAAGGTAGAAGACGGGACCCAGGTATACCGGCACTATATCTTTTTTGTCAACAAAAACAGTCAATCGCATTTGCAAACCAAATCCAAATTCGGGAACTTGGTCTATTTTTATTACTTGTCCTGAGATGATTTTAATTGTTTTAGAGTCAAAGATTTTTATGTAGGGGTCTCCTCTCCATGGAGCAGTTTTTATCCCCAAACCAGGAGAGATCGGGTAATTAGAACCATAATAATCATCATAACCATAATCGTAATCGTAACCGAGTGGCCCCTTTTGTGCATAACCGGAGGGGGCACCATAATACTTGAAAACGTTAGCCCCCCAACGCATATCCCCCATGTCTGGCAAATTCTTCTTCTCAAAAGCAGGTGCCTTTTCGATTTGTTCTTTGGATTGATTGAGGAAGAATATGCCTTCTGCTGGAAGCGCTGCAAGGGATACCCAAGGGACGGGAACGAGCTTGCTACCGATGCCCAAAAAACCACCGCAATCAAGGATAGCATACACAATTCGTCCCGTATCGACATCGACGACTAAATCTTCAACCTTTCCTAATGTCTCCCCTTTCAGATTAATTACCTTGGAGCCTATGATTTTGTCCAGCATAAAGGCATTAATCCGCTCACCTTCTGCAGGTTTGCCACTTTTCTCTTGAGCAAAGCCATTCATCCCAAGAAATAGACCGACGATAGCCAGAAGAATGATTATCAGATGCTTTTTCATTTTGTATTCCTCCTTTCTGTAAGTTTGTGGTGAAATGGTTGGTTACGAGACCTTTTCTACTGAAGGTCAGGATTCTGATATCTTTTTTTCTTCACTCGGAATGCTCCTCTCTTCGGTTAGGTTCTTTTTCACTAAATCGCTTCTGGCCAATACGGACGGGCATTTCGAGTGTTTTCGTTTACAAGGCTAAGACAATCAAGCTTACTTAGAGTCTAGTGTGATAAACCTAACCCTTCTTTACATTCGAACCATTTTATATTTTACTCTTCTCAAATTAACCCTTAAATAGGGTGAATGTTGTATTTTATGAAATAAGAGACCCCATTGATGTTTTGATGTGCCCTATCTTCCGTCGGCGGTTTGGATGCGGAGAAAAGTGTGGACAACATTCAACTCACCTGTTCCTTCTCCCGGAGTCATTTATTATTTCAGCTTCAACTCGGCTTCACTCGTGCCGCCCGTAAGCCAATGAGTTGTAAACCTCAACCGCCTGAAGACCTTGAGCATCCTCTCGTTCTCTGTGAGGACCTCTGCTCGGATATTCTCAAGCCCCCTTTCCCGGCCTATCCCAATGAGTACCTCTACGAGTTTATGCCCGAGGCCTTTCCCCTGAAATCGATCGTGCACGAGAACGGCGAGTTCGCCGGATGTCAAGTCCGGATTCATAATAAGTCTTGCAACCCCTATCATCTTTTCCTTCCCGTTTTCCCGCACCTCCGCAACGATTGCCATGTGCCGGTCGTAGTCGATATTACAGAAGAGGATAAGCCACTCATGGGATATGTTTTTGATGGTGGAGAAGAACCGGGTCCTCAATGTTTCTTCAGACAGCGAAGAGAGCATCTCGTGCTCCGCGGGCTCGTCTTCGGGTCTTATGGGCCTTAGAAGCACTTCGGTTCCCTCCGACAATTGCCAGGGCGTAATGTACTTCGTCGGATAGGGAGTGATAACCAAGTGTGGATATGGAGATCGGCTGGCTGCGCTGTAATCCCTGTCAATAATGATCCGTGCGTCAAGGGCAGAAGCCCTGCCATTCGATATGGCAAGAGGATTTATGTCGATCTCAGCTATTTCTGGGAAGTCGACGATCAGATTGGAAAAATTGACAACGATTTCCTCGAGCCCTTCAAAATCTGCCGGGGGTTTGCCGCGAAAGCCCTGGAGCATTTTGTATACCTTCGTGTCCTGCATCAACATCTTTGCCAATGTCCGGTTGAGCGGCGGGAGCCCAATCGAAAAGTCTTTGATGAACTCCGCCGCCGTCCCTCCCATCCCAAAAAGGATGACCGAACCGAAATCCTTATCCTTCTTGGTCCCAAGGATGAGCTCGTAATCGACATCTGTGATCATCTTTTCTACAGCTACACCCATTATGGCCGCTTCCGGGGCACGTTTCTTCACCCTTTGCATCAACTTTCCATATGCTTCCTTTAGGGCTGCGCTTGAATCGATTCCTATGATGACGCCACCCACATCGCTTTTGTGGGAGATGTCAGGTGAGACGACCTTGATGACGACCGGATAGCCCACCTTTTCTGCTATGCTCACCGCCGCTTCGGGACCCTGAACGAACTGCGGCATTGTCACCGGGATACCGTAAGTTTTAAGAAAATCCTTGGACTCTTCCTCGTTAAGAAGCGTTCGTCCTTCCGTGAGGGCCATCCTGAGAAGTTCTTTCAGGTGGTCTTTCGAGGGCGCTTTGTGCGCCGGCAACTCGTCAGGGGTTTCATAGAGCTGGTCGAGATGTCTCTTATACCTGCACATATTCACATAAGTTCTGACAGCCTCCTCCGGGGTGTCGTAGGTCGGGATGTTGTTCTCAACAAAAATGTGTCTCCCTTCTTCGACGTCTTTCGCCCCCATCCACGTTGCGATGACAGGCTTCCAGGCGTTTTTTGTACTATCGGCCACCGCTTGCGCAAGCTGGGTTGAAGGGGCAGAGTCCAGGGGTACATAAATGACAAGCACTCCATCCACCATGGGATCACTGAGGCATATGGTGAGCGCTTTTGTGATCCTGTCGACGGTTGCGTCCCCGAGCACGTCGACAGGATTAGCTTTGCTCCAGTACGACGGCAAAAATGCATTGAGTTGCTTCATGCTTTCTTCAGAAAGTTTTGCCAGTTCCCCACCCAGGTCGATAAGGGCGTCCGTGGCCATCACGCCAGGCCCGCCGGCAGCCGTTACTATGGCGAGCCTCGGGCCGGCTGGTAACTTCTTCGAATCAAGAACCTCTGCAGCATCGAACAGCTCCGCTATTTCCCGCACCCTTACGATGCCGGTCCTCCTGAAGGCTGCTTCATATACTGCATCGTCACCTGCCATAGCCCCGGTGTGGGAATGTGCTGCCCTTGCACTCTCTGCGAATCGCCCTGGCTTTAAAATGAGGATAGGTTTGCGGCGGGCGAACTCCCGAGCCGCACTCATGAATTTTCTTGCGTCGCCGACACCCTCCATATAGATCAGAATGCTTTTGGTGGCCGCGTCATCTCCCAGGAAGTCGATCATGTCGCCAAAATCGATATCGATCATGGAGCCGAGTGATGCAAACATGCTGAAGCCTATCCCGGCGCTGACCGCCCAATCGAGTATCGCGCTGCCGAGGGCGCCGCTCTGAGAGATGAAGGCCATATTTCCCGGTGGGGGGTTGCCCCGGAGAAAGGTTGCATTTAAGCCCAGGACTGGTCGCACAAAACCGAGGCAGTTTGGTCCCATAATACGCATCCCATATTTTCTTCTGATCCGGTCGATTTCGCTCTCTAACTGTGTACCTTCTTCACCAATCTCCTTGAACCCGGCGGAGATTATTGATATGCCCTCTACGCCTGCCTGGCCGCATTCCTCAACCACTTCGGGTACTGACCGGGCAGGAGTTGCCACAACGGCCAGATCTACGTGCTCGGGAACACCTGCGATGGTGGGATAGCTCTTCACATCCAATACCTTCTCTCTAAGGGGGTTTACCGGAAATATCCTCCTCTCTTTTGACCGGAGCAGGTTCTCCAGGATTGTCCGTCCGACGGCGGCTCTCTTCTCAGTCGCGCCGATCAGGGCAACCGTTTTGGGATTAAACATCACTTGTAGGTGACCCATCTTTATACCTTCAGTCCTTATCGTCCGTCATGACCTGACCCTCGACCGTTAACGATGGAAAGGACATCTTGATGCGTTTTGCCCTCCGAATTTTTATACGGGCTATCATCTCTTAAAGCCTGAAACGGAAGAGGGGATTCAGGTAACGGGAAGACGGCGCTTCCTCTTAAGACTTCATCGTCGGGCCGAATTGTCTTTGAATTCCACTTTTCGTTGTTATCAGCCCAAT
>Ga0208191_1000751_pt1 | contig 20056 bp, 20 predicted proteins | sample June2015DPH_13_5_FD_184709 | JGI IMG/M metagenome (GOLD analysis project Ga0208191, IMG submission 184709) | Peatland microbial communities from SPRUCE experiment site at the Marcell Experimental Forest, Minnesota, USA - June2015DPH_13_40... | ecosystem: Environmental > Terrestrial > Soil >... | reverse complement strand
TTGCACATCGCGCAAAAAGCGCGCGATTCGCACTTTCCCACAGCCGCGACGACGGCGGGTTTAGGGTTACATTTCCAATGTCTCGACGAGCGGCCCCAAGGTTACATTCTTAAATGGCTTGACGCGGATAGCTGTCGTTAAGAGGCGATTTCACAAACTGAGAATTGTTGGTGCAAAGGCGATGTTTCGACAGCAACCCACGACAGAAATACTATCGCTGGCGATGAAAATTGTTTCACATTGACGCGAACAGCGATTGGGGCGAAAATGGCGGCCTTTGTTGGGGTCAAAAAAGCAAATTCCGGTTAACGTTGTCGGCGTCGGAGAAGTGCTGTGGGACTTACTTCTCACTGGACCACAGTTGGGTGGGGCCCCAGCGAACTTCGCGTATCATGCCCACGCCCTGGGTGCGCAGGCCCAGGTCATAACGCGCGTGGGGAATGATGACTACGGGCGCGAAATCATTCGCCGCTTTCATGAGATGGGCCTGCGAGATGCCACTGTGCAAGTGGATGAAACCGCACCCACCGGGACCGCGAAGGTCGAGCTCTTCGGCAATGGTCTTGCTCATTTCACCATTCAAGAAAATGTGGCATGGGATTACCTTGCTGCCACCGGTGAAGCACTCGCGGTTGCCAGCGCGGCCGACGCAATCTGTTTCGGAAGCTTGGCCCAGCGTAGCGAACCCTCGCGAGACACAATTCAGCAACTGGTCGCAGCGGCGCCAGCAAACGCGCTGCGCGTTCTTGACATCAATCTTCGGCAAACGTTCCACTCACGCGGCGTGATTGAAAAGTCACTCCAGTTGGCGAGCGTGCTGAAGTTGAACGATGACGAACTGCCGACCGTCGCGGGCATTCTTGGCCTGACCGGTTCGACCAAGCATCAGATTGAGTGGTTGGCGAACACATTCAGCTTGCGATTGGTCGCACTCACGCGTGGGGCCAATGGCAGCCTGCTTTATCAAAAGCAAGAGGAAGAAGGGCGGTGGTCCGATTGCCCGTCTCGTTTGGTGAAAGTCGTCGATACCGTGGGCGCCGGTGATTCGTTCACCGCCGCATTAGTTCTGGGACTGCTCCGGAGAATGGACTTGGACGAAATCAACAACATTGCCAACGAAGTGGCACGATACGTTTGCTCCCACGCGGGCGCGACCCCATCTCTGCCGGTAGAATTTGCGAGAAAGTTTTCGACCGCGCCACCCCAGTGACCGCAGCCGATCACAATCCGGTCAATGACCGCTATCGCGATTTATCAACAGTTAACGCGTGGTGCTAGTCTGGCGTCACCGCAGCCACAAGCGATTTCACCAATTGCGCTGTGGGCAATGTGATTACGCTCCAAGGTATTTCTGCAGAAATTGCAGGCTTCTTAGACCGGCGTCGCGCCAGATGGTTTGGTCCTCGAAACCGTGGCCGGCTCCGGGGTAGATCTTCATTTCGTAGGGGATTCCCTTCTTCTCCAACAACTTTTGCAGCTGGTAGGCTTCGTCGACAGGGACGGTCGCATCGGCCTCGCCGTGCAGGATGAGCACGGGGCAGAGGCGCCGCATGAAGAGGTGGATTTCTTTGGGCATGCCTCCGAAGAACTCGACTACGGCTTGCACGCGATGGTCGATGGGGGAGTTGGCGAGCGAGAGGTAGGCTCCGAGAGAAAAGCCCAAGAGAGCAATGCGCTTGCCATCGGCTCGCGGCTGCGTTTCGATGAAGCTGATTGCGTCCCAGAGGGTTTTCATCCACAGCGGAAAATTGCGCAAGATCGTCGGCTTGTCGGCGGATTCAGTGCCGGTGCGATCGAAGTAGTGAAGCAGGTAAACGGCGAACCCCTGGGCTGCGAGCATGCTGGCATATTGCTCCATGCCGGAGATGTTGCCTCCAGCGCCGTAGAGCGCGACTACGGCGGGAAGTGGGTCGGCGGGCGTGTCGGGGGGCAGGTAGGCGTCGAGGCGGGTGGGCTTGCCGCCGCTCTGGAAGGTGAGTTCGGACTGGGAAATGGTGGGCATCAGGGATGGGTCCGAGGCAATCTGCCGAGCTTCGCCCGGCTGGGCGGACGAGGGCGTCCGCCCCTACGTGAGCTTTGGCGCCTCCGACAGTTTTCGCAGCGATTCTGTGTACGGCGCGCGCGCAATTCCGCGTTCGGTGATGATCGCAGCTATGTATTTTGCGGGGGTCACGTCGAAGGCAGGGTTCTCGACCTGAACTCCGTCGGGGACCAATTGCTTGCCGGCGATGTGCGTGACTTCTCTCGGGTTGCGCTGCTCGATGGGAATTTTGCTGCCATCGGGCGTGGCGAGATCGACGGTTGAAATCGGCGCTGCTACGTAGAACGGGATGCCGTGCTCCTTGGCGAGGACGGCCACGGTGTAGGTGCCGATTTTGTTGGCCACGTCTCCGTTGGCGGCGATGCGATCGGCGCCGACGACGACGGCTCCTATTTTGCGTTGCTGCATCATGGCTCCGGCCATGTTGTCGGAGATGACGGTGGTGGGGATGCCGTCTTTCATCAGCTCCCATGCGGTGAGGCGCGAGCCTTGCAGAAAGGGACGCGTTTCGTCGGCGTAGACGTGAATCTTCTTGCCTTGTTCGACAGCCGCGCGGATTACGCCGAGCGCGGTACCGTAGCCGGCGGTGGCGAGCGCTCCAGCGTTGCAGTGGGTGAGCACGCCGCCGCTGGACGGCATGAGCGTTGCGCCGTGGCGCCCTATGGCCTGATTGGCGGCGATGTCTTCGGCGTGCATGCGCCGGGATTCTTCGACCAATTCCTGCTTGATTTGCGCGATGGGGCGAATGCGGATACGCTCAAACTTCTGCTGCATACGGCGGATCGCCCAGAACAAATTCACGGCGGTGGGGCGCGTCTGGCGGATGGTTTCGCAAATCTGGTCGAAGTCTATTTTGAGGTCGGCGCCGTTCTCCGCCTTGGAATTCTTCACGCCCAGCGCGATGCCCATGGCGGCGGCGACGCCAATGGCGGGCGCTCCGCGGACAACCATGTTGCGGATCGCGCCGGCAACCTGCTGGTGCGTGGTGCAGGTTACGTACACTTCTTCGGTGGGCAGCTTCGTCTGATCGATGAAGACTACGCCGCGGGGAGTCCATTCCAGGGTCTGGATCATAGGTCAGTCGTTGGTCGTTAGTCGTTCGTCGTTCGCGGTTCGCTGTTCGCGGCCAAATGCTAAGTGCTCATTGCTAAATGCTCTTTCCGCACCTCGTTCGCGGTGAAGATCGAGATGAAGTTTGCGGGGGCGGCGGCTTTTTCTACGCTGGGGCGGCCGTGGGCATCCTGACGCTCGACCAGGCACATGACGCCGACCACTTCGAATCCGAAATCGCGGGCCGCTTCGATGGCTTGCACAGTGGAGGATCCGGTGGTGCAAACGTCGTCCACAATCACCACCCGCGCGCCTTTTTCGCGGAAGCCTTCGATGCGCTGGCCGGTACCATGCAGCTTCTCGGCTTTACGCACCAGGAAGCCGTGCAGGGTCCCGCTGGTGACAACGACGGAGACGACGATGGGGTCGGCGCCCATGGTCAGTCCGCCGATGGCGTCGGCTTCCCAGCCCTGCTCGCGGATTTCATCGAGGAAGACTTCGCCGACCAGTTGCGCACCACGGGCGTCGAGCGTAGTAGCGCGGCAGTCGATGTAATAGTCGCTGGTGCCGCCGGCGGATAACTGAAACTCCCCCAGGCAAAATGATTTATGCGCCAGCAGTTTCAGGAGCTCTTGTCGCGCGGTGGACATGAACTTCTAATTTAGCAGCAGTTGCCAGTTGCCGGTAGCCAGTTGCCAGTGAGAACCGAGCGACTGGCTACTGGCAACTGACTACTGGCTACCGAGTTTTTCCAGATGGCGGAATCCGTCGGTGGCGGCGAACATGAATACGGTGATGGTTCCGTTGTAGGCCATGTGGATGAGCAGGCTGGCGGCGACGGAATTTGTTTTGGCTCGCACCATCGTCAGGACCAGGCCGACGAGGAAGACCACGAGCACCGGCCCCCAGGCGAACATCAATTGCGCACCGTGGAGCAGGGCAAAACCGAGCGCGGTGACGAAGACGGCCAGCGGCAAACCGAGGCGGCGTGCGAGCACAGGATAAAGAAAGCCTCGGAAAAAAAGCTCCTCCATCAGCGGTGCGAGTGTAACGCTGAGGATGCTGAGCGCCCAGGCTTCGGCGGGGGTGCGGAAAAAGCTGTCGATCGGCAACTCTTTCGGAATCGGCAACAGATGGGCCAGACCTTGCAACGCCAGAGAAAGCGCGAAGCCCGCCAACACGTAAACGGCAATGTTGGAAGGCCAGTTCCAGTGAATGGCGGCGAGAAAATCGGGACGACGGCGCTCGCGGGTCACTAGAACATACATGTAGGCGAGGATGAGAAGGTAGGCCAGGGATTGTCCGGCCACTACTACTAGAGGAATGCGAGCGATTTCGCCGAGGGCGGTGTGCGGGTAAAACCGCCAGCGGGCGATGAGCAGCACGGTAAACACGCCGACGAAGAGCGCCACGATGGTGAGGAACGTGAGGCGGAAGACGTCCCAGCCATTCCACGCTGGATCAGGCGGCGCAGGGGGGACGAGTTCGGCGGACTGGGCGTCACCGGCGGGCAAAGCGGATCCAGAGTCACTGTGGCCGCGGGCGTCTGCCGAGCTTTGCTCGGCCTGGACGGGCGAGGGCGCCCGTCCCCACACAGGCACCGCATCAGCAGTCTCCGGCTTCGGGCTCTCGGGGAGATCGTCAGCAGAAAAGTTCACACGAGTTCCCCTGTGCCAGTGGGCGCGAGCACGCCTCTTGCCGAGTCATTTTTTGCCGACCCATTTCTTGCCGATCCATTTTTTGCCGAGCCGTTGAAATACGCGGTCAGCGCCTGTCCAGTGTAGGACTTTTTCACGCGCGCGACTTGTTCGGGCGTGCCCTGGGCTACGATGCGGCCGCCTCCTTCTCCGCCTTCGGGGCCCAGGTCGAGGATCCAGTCGGCGTTGCGGATTACGTCGAGGTTATGCTCGATGATGATGACTGTGTTTCCGAGATCGGTGAGACGGTGTAGGACATCGAGTAACTTGCGTACGTCGTCGAAGTGCAATCCGGTGGTCGGCTCATCCAGCAGATAAAGCGTTTTTCCGGTCTGGCGCTTGCCGAGTTCGCGGGCGAGCTTGATGCGCTGGGCTTCGCCGCCGGAGAGGGTGACGGCAGATTGACCAAGGTGAATGTATCCGAGGCCGACGTCGACCAGCGTTTGCAGCTTTTGGTTGACCTGCGGGATGTTTTCGAGAATCTGGAGCACGTCCGATACGGGCGTTTCAAGCAGGTCGGCGATGGAAGAGCCGTTGTAGTGGACCGACAGCGTTTCGTGGTTATAGCGGCGTCCACCGCAGACTTCGCATCGCACGTAAACGTCGGGCAGGAAGTTCATTTCGATGCGGCGCTGGCCTCCGCCCTGGCAGGCCTCGCAGCGTCCGCCGGGAACGTTGAAGGAGAAGCGTCCGGGTTTATATCCGCGCTCGCGGGATTCGGGCAGCATGGCGTAGAGGTCGCGAACCTGCGCGAAGATGCCGGTATAGGTTGCGGGATTGGAGCGCGGAGTGCGGCCGATGGGCGACTGGTCGATGCGAATGACTTTGTCGACCAGCTCCGCTCCGGTGATGGCTTTGTGCGTGCCGGGCTCTTCGCGCGAACGATAAAGCTGCTTGGCCAGCGCGCGGTACAGGATATCGTTGACCAGGGTTGATTTGCCGGAGCCGGAAACGCCGGTGACAACCGTCATCACGCCGAGCGGAAAAACGACGTCGAGATTCTTAAGGTTGTTCTCGCGCGCACCGAGAACGGTGAGGGCTTTCCCATTGGGGCTGCGGCGCTCGGGAAGCATGGCGATGTGCTGGCGTCCGGAGATGTAGGCGCCGGTGAGGGAGGCGGGCGAGTGCATGATTTCGGCGGGGGTACCACTGGCTACCAACTCGCCGCCGTGACGACCGGCGCCGGGGCCGAGGTCGATGACATAGTCGGCGCGCCGGATGGTTTCTTCATCGTGCTCGACGACGAGGACGGTATTGCCAAGGTCGCGCAAGTTTTCGAGCGCAGTGAGAAGACGCCCGTTGTCGCGGTGGTGCAGCCCGATGGAAGGCTCGTCGAGAACGTAGAGAACGCCGCGCAGTTTGGATCCGATTTGAGTGGCGAGGCGGATGCGCTGGCCTTCTCCACCGGAGAGCGTGGCGGCGGAGCGGCCGAGCGACAGGTAGCCGAGCCCGACGTTGTCGAGGAATTCGAGGCGTTCGGTGATTTCGTGCGCGATGCGTCCGGCGATGGTCAGCTCCCTGCCCGTCAATTTGATCGTGCGCGCGGCTTCGAGCGCGCGCGCAATCGGGAGGCTGGTGAAATCGGCAATGGACATGCCGTTCACCTTGACTGCCAGGCTTTCCGGACGCAGGCGCTTGCCGTGGCACACAGAACATTCGGTGGCCGACATGAAGTCGAGCAGATATTCGCGATAAGTATCGGAAGTGGAGGCTTCGAGATTCTGCTTGAGGTGGCCGAGAATCCCGAGAAATCCAGTCCTCTTTTCGCGCTGGCTTTCGCGCTGGCCGCCGCGCTGCGGTTCGCCGTAGAGCAGGAGGTTTTGAATCTTGTCAGGAAATTTCTCGAAGGGCGTCGTCAAGTCGAAACCATAGGCCAGGACAACCAACTGCAGGCTGCGAATCAGGTTCTGCGATGACGAACCGGGGCCCAGGCCGCCGTCGAGCAGCGGCTTCGACCAATCGACAATCACCTTGGCCGGATCCAGATCGTAGCGGCTTCCGAGGCCGTGGCACTCGGGACAGGCGCCATAGGAACTGTTGAACGAGAATGATCGCGGCTCAAGTTGCGGAACGCTGATGCCGCAGTCGGGACAGGCGAGGCGCGAGGAATAAAGGGTTTCGTCTCCGTTGACGACGGCGACCAGGACGAGACCGCCTCCGAGTTTCATGGCCAGCCCGACCGAGAGTTCGAGGCGGTGTTCGATTCCGGGCTTCACCAGCAGGCGATCCACGACGACTTCGATGGTGTGGTTCTTGCGTTTGTCGAGCGCGAGGTCGTCCTCCAAATTCACCAGTTCGCCATCCACGCGGGCGCGGGAGAAACCGTGCTGGACGAGCTTCTCCATCTCTTTTTTGAATTCGCCTTTGCGGCCTCGAACGATGGGCGCCATGATCATGACGCGGTCGTCGGGCGTGAGCGACATGACGCGCTGCACGATCTGCTCGGCCGACTGCCGGGTGATGGGCTTGCCACAATTCGGGCAATGGGGCACACCGATCGAAGAGTAGAGCAGGCGCAGGTAATCGTAGATTTCGGTGATGGTGCCGACGGTGGAACGCGGACTTCGGCTGGTGGTTTTCTGCTCGATGGAAATCGATGGGCTGAGGCCGTCGATCGAATCGACGTCGGGGCGCTCCATCTGGTCGAGAAACTGGCGGGCGTAGGCGGAAAGCGTTTCGACGTAGCGGCGCTGGCCTTCGGCGTAAATCGTATCGAAAGCGAGCGAGGATTTGCCGGAGCCGCTCAGACCCGTAATGACCGTCAAAGTATTGCGAGGAATCTCGACGTCAATATTCTTCAGGTTGTGCTGGCGCGCGCCGCGCACCGAGATTCTGGTGATGGCCATTTAGCACATTACTTTATGGACTTCCGTAACGTGGACGAGTCCCAAGAAATGTTGGAGAGTGGAGATACGCAGTTCGATTCTCGTATTTTATTAGTTAACAGCGGCGGGGGTCAAATGCGGATAGAGTAAAACATTTGCAGCCGCGCGATTCGCAGGGTGGCTGCCAGCAAGGGTCAGTATTGTGAGCGCACTTTCCGTGGCATTTTTGGTTAGCAGTACCGCAATCTTGAGTGTGATTCTGGGTGTATTCGGCGCGTATTGTGCGATTCGCGGCGTATTGGCCGCCGTCAACCCCTCTCGACCGTCCAATGTCCTTCGGGCGTTGGTACCCCATCAAGGCCACATAAACGGCGACTAAGCGCTCCCCGCAAGCTTTCTGTTGAGTCTGAGAAGTAGTGTTTCCTTGGAGGCCCAGGGATACGCGGCTACTGCTGGGGCGGCTGCGGGGGAGTAACGACGGCACCCCCGGACTGCTGTTGTCTGCGGAGCATCTCCAGAATCTGCTCAGGAGTTCTCGGCCCCGCGCTGGGCTGGTTTGGTTCTGGCTGTTGCTGCTGGTCCTGGGCGTTTGCTCCGGGTTGTGCAGGTTGTCCGGGCTGGGGCTGGGGCTGGACCTGATCGTCGGCGCTGTCGTCGGCATCGTCATCTTTGCTGTCGTCGGCTTCGACAGCTGGTGCAATCAGAGCTTGTCCCGGCTGCGGCGGGAAGCGGTTCGCTGGCGCCGCCCTCGGATTGTTCTCATACACGTTCGCGGCAGTCTGGGCCTCTCCCTGCGCCGATGGTTTTGCCATAAGGATCACGCTCGAAACCGCCGTGGGATCTGAGTTTGAACCCAGCATCACGTAATTGAACGAGGAGCCGTTGAGCAATACCGCGAGAACATCCCGCGGCGCTCCCGGGCCGAGGTCAGTGACCACTCGCTCGTTTGTGCCTGGAGGGATTTCAATCGAAGCCCCGGTGAGCTTGCGCACATCGCGCAGGATTTCGCCTAAAGTCGAATTCTGAGCCGAGATCGTCAGCAACCCGCCTTGATAGCTGACCTTCGCCGGCGTTGACGGAAGCTGGTCCATCGGCAACTGACTCATCGGATCGCCCGGCAGCGGCGCGAGTACGAGTGGTTTCGGGGTCTTATGGGATTTGTGGTGCGGGGTGGTCGGCGGGGCGGTCTGGGCTGCGGTCTGGCCGGCATTCTGAGCGAGAGCAGTCTGAGCGAGAAGGACCGAAGCTGCCAACAAGAGCCCCAAAGCGATCGATCTGCGTGTGCGTGGCATCAGAATTTCCCGTTCGCGCGAGCGGCTAAGGGTCCCACCGCCGCTCGGTCCCTGCCTGATTTTACCACCGCTCATAGAACGCCGGACGGCCTTATTTCTTGCGTATTTGTGACTAAAGACCCATTGCAGGTACAACCTCTGCAAGCATTTAGGCTGCCTTCGGCTTGGACAGCGCGTAAAATGCCAGCGGAGGCTTTCCCTTTGGGTATGGCTTCGGGTGTTCGTTCGGAATTCGCGCTCCGGAATCGACGGCGCTGCCGGCGATGGCTGTGGCTGCTACTGCTGGGAGCCTCGTCCCACGCCCAGACCTGCCAAAGCGCCGCGGACATGGATGCCTCGGTGCGAACCGCGCTCGAAACCGTGGCGAAGCGTTATTTCGAAATGTCGGCGCGGGGCGATTCAGCCGCTCTGAAGCAGAATTCCATTGCCTCCGTGGCAGCCAGTTTTGCTGGAATCGAAGCCGCAGTCAAAGAGAACCAGTCCGCGTTCACCGGCGCAAAAGCAACGGTTCGGCCGCCCTTTTTGCTGACCGCCGATGGCCCAGAACCGCTCGCACGCGCTGAATTTCTGTGCGGAGTGTTTGGGAAGTTGGGTCAGACGAAGGATAGCGCGGTATTTGTCCTGCCTAATCTGCCGCGTGGCCAGTACGGGGTGACGATTATTGACGTGAACGGCGACAAGGCTGTCATGACGCTGACGCTGGTCCTGGAGCAGGAAGGCAGCGACTGGAAGCTGGCAGGTTTTTTCCCCAGATCCTCGCAGGCGGCAGGACATGATGCCGCATGGTTCACGCAGCGCGCCCGCGATTTCAAAACCAAATCACAGAATCACAACGCCTGGTTGTATTACCGCGAGGCGATCTTCCTGACCGCTCCCGTTGACGTCATGAGCACGCTCGCCACCGACCAACTCTACGACGAGGCACAGGCAGCGCAACCCGCCGATGTGCCGGTGAACGGAAACACGGTGGATCTAAGCGCCGGCGGCAAGATCTATCATTTGACCGAAATCTTTATGCTGGCCGTGGGCAACGATCTTGACGTGGAGGTAAAGTATCAGGCCGCCGATGTATCGAACACCGCGCGCACGTTTCAGGAAAATACGGCCGTAATTAAGGCACTGGTGGCGAGGTCTCCCGAACTCCGCGAAGCTTTTGACGGGGTGGTAGCGCGAGCCGTCGAACCCTCCGGCCACGACTACGGTTCGCTCATGGCGATGAAGGACATCAAGTAACGCGGCGGTCAGTGCGCAAAGGACATTCCGGAAACCCGCCGGAAGCACCCCGATAGAGTGCTACAACATCTTTGACGCGGCGCTGCCCTTCAGCGGCTGCAAACAGTCGGGGGCGGGGACGCGAGATGGGCAAAGACGTTCTCGAACTCTACACGCAGACCAAGGCGGTGTGTGCGCGGATTTAGCAGCGAGTGCTGAATCATTATGGTGGAGCGACTGGCGTCTTGCCCGTCCCAGGCGGTTTGGCGGCCGGGCGGGGATGCCCGGCGCTCCACTGTTTTTTGTGCAGGATAAAATTTGGAGGCGCGGGTGAGAATCGAATCCGCCCTGAAACGTAAACGCAAGCACTTGCAGAGCACGGCTGGCACTGAAAGTTGACATTAGTACATGGTAGTTCGCGTTAACGGATCGCAAACGGATCGCGGGTCCGCGGTTCACTTCCCGCTTAGTTTCCGCGGCTTCTCCAACGTCGCATCGATGGTAGAGCTTCCACCAGCGGTGACTGTCATTGTCCGCTGCCAAGGCCTCAGCCCCTCTTTCTCGACTGAAATTTCGTGCTCTCCGGGGGCCAACTGGATGGTGGATGGCGTGCTACCCATCCACTTTCCGTCAACGTTTATGTCAGCGCCCGGAGGCGTGGATTTCACGACTATGCTCGCAAGCGGCATCGCAGGTTCAGATTTCTGTGGGACTATCGCAGGTTCGGATTTCTGTGGGACTACGGCGAGCAGTCCGGCCTGTGTCATCGCCCGAAATAGCACGTCACCAGCAAGTTTGTTCTCTTCTTCGGGATGGTTCGATAGATAAAGAGTGAACACTTTGACCGCTTGTGGAGATGTCACACCCTTTTCAATGGTGTAGGTCCCGAGAACGCCTTTATCGTCGGTTCCCATAGTTCCTTTAATTCCATAGACGTAGCCCGTGATGAAAGACTCGCAAGCAGTTGCGTGAACAAGAATCATTGGTTGACTGAGACTGTAGCCGCCAGCGTTAACATCTCCACTCCAATCGTTGCAAAGTTTTTCAAGATTGGCTGCGGTATATGCCGCATGAACGAACGGCGCGGAAAACGCCAGAGCAACCAACACAATCAGTTTCGATACGAGTTTCATAATTCCTCCTAAGTAAGAAAATCGCTGCCACTGTGTACCGGAGACAATTCTCAATAGCGTTTTTGCTCTTGGGCTGTGCTGCTACAGGGCTACGCGCGGGTGCCAACGGCGGCTCCTGCCCCTGCGCTGGTAGAAGCAACGCTCTGAGCCTGTCCACACTTCCGGCAGAACTGCGAATCATCAGGCAGTTCAGTTCCGCACTTCGATGCCCAGCGCATCGCCTCTAACGTCTCTCGCGTTTCAAGAAGTAGTTCGTGCCTACGACCGCAACTAGCTCCCATCCTTCCTCACCAAGTCGGTTCAGCACAAGGGCTACGTCTCCTAGAACAGGGACACTCTGTATCTGATATTCCCATTTCCTCATCGCTTGGAACCTCCACTCCGCTGCTGTAGCGCGGAGCGGTCACCGGGATAAGATTACGGTTGTAGGGGGTAATGGCAGCAGCGACGATGGCGCACCGAGATGCGTTCACCGGGCCTTAAACGGAGTGAAGGCCCTCGCGTTCAAATCCGTGAAGGCCCTTTGGTCTGTGACTCGACTGGCGTAGGAGTGCAGGATACACCACGGATCACAGGGCCAGCTAAGTCACTGAAAAATTGGAGGCGCGGGTGAGAATCGAACTCACGATAGAGGTTTTGCAGACCTCGGCCTTACCACTTGGCTACCGCGCCGGATATTTCACTAAAACGACACGCTGAAACGAAAAGCCGTCGCTGGGGCAGGGCTTTTAAGAAACTGGAGCGGGAGACGGGATTTGAACCCGCGACTTCGACCTTGGCAAGGTCGCACTCTACCACTGAGTTACTCCCGCCCAGCCCTTTGAGTATAGACGACGGCCTCCCAGAGGAGCAAACGGGGCGATCAGGACTGCAAGTGTTCAGCCGGATGATGCGGCGACCACTGCGGATCTTCATCGGCCGCTACGATCTGGCCGTCGCGCATGTGGACGATGCGGTCGCCATACTCGGCGGCCTCGGGATTGTGCGTAATCATGAGCACGGTCTGGCCCAGATCCTTGTTCGACTGGCGCAGCATGTTGAGGACGACGCTCGAGCTTTTCGAATCCAGGTTGCCGGTAGGCTCGTCGGCGAGCACGATGGCGGGGCGGTTGATGAGAGCCCGGGCGAGCGCGACTCTCTGCTGCTCGCCGCCGGAAAGCTCGTTCGGCCGATGCTCCAGACGTTGGGCGATGCCGAGCATATCGGTGATCTGCTTCAGGAACGCGGGATCGGGCTTACCCAGGCCGGCGATGTCGACGGCAATCTCAACATTCGAGCGGGCGCTGAGCGTGGGCAGAAGGTTGAATTTCTGGAAGACGAATCCGATCTTGCTTTTGCGCAACCGGGTGCGCTCGCCGTCGGAGAGCGTGGCAAAATCCACGCCGTCGATGGTGACGCTTCCCGAGTCGGCGCGGGTCAATCCGCCGAGTAGATAAAAGAGCGTGGACTTGCCGCTGCCGGAAGGGCCTACGACGGTGACGAACTCTCCCTTTTGCACGCTGAAGGAGACGCCGCGCAGGGCTGGCACATCCACTTTGCCCACCCGGTAAGTTTTGCGCAGTTCCCTGGCTTCGATAAAGGCCGGCATCCAGTGAAAACGATATCACACGCGGACAGCAAAATTCGGGGGCGGTCTTACTTCATGCCACGGTCGCGTGCTCCACGGGACAGGCGTGGAGTTCAGCGTGGCGCTTGGGGCCGCGCTTGCGCACCAGCAACAGGCGAATGCGTCCCAGCAGTTCCGCGGGTTCGTACATTCCCTTGGGCAGAAAAACATCGGCGAGCGTTTCGCGCTCGTAGATTTTGACTCGGCCGGAGATCAGCACGGCCGGAGTCTGCGGAGAAATCCGTTTGATTTCTTCGATCAGCCGCGAACCATCCACTCCCGGCATGATCAGGTCGGTGAGCACCAGGTCAACGCCGCCGCGGCGGAAGGCTTCGAGGGCCTGTTCGCCGCTGTTGAAGGCGAGCACGCGGTAACCCCGCGTTTCAAGCATGATTTTATGGATGGAAAGGGCCTGTTCGTTATCGTCCACACAAAGGATCGTTTTCTTGGGCTTCATTGGCCTGACCGGGAGACTGTCGTCGCAAATTTTTTGTGAATTTTCCAGCTAACTTCTTTTTCTGAGAACCGGGAGCGAGGTGAATGCTAAATGGAATTGGAGCGCCGGTAAAGTGCCGCGCTCGCCAATGGCACTCTGGCGTAAGGGGAGACCGTGCCGTGGGCCTCGGAGCCGCGACTGTCACGGTGTTTCGATCCGCCAGATGGCGATCGTGGCTTCACCGCGGAGAATGTCCACACAATTTCCACCGATACGCACAGTGACCACATGGTTATCCCGCTTCGTGGCGTGAACAGAAATGTTGCTGGGACGGCGCACTTCGCGGCCTTGCTCGATCAGAACCTGCTCATCGCTCGGAGCAACGGCGTGCGCGACCATCCAGGCGGAGCAGCACCCGGCGGCGGAACCGGTGGCTGGATCTTATCGGTCCTTATTTCGCGGGCCATTTCACGGGCACAGGCGTAAACCGCAGCCCGATGCGATACCATAATTCCTAGTGGTAGCGCCGCTGAAGTAGTTCGCGGCCGGAAGCGCATGCGGTCCGGTGATCGTCCCGGTCTTCAAAACCGGCGGGCGGCATCTTCGATGTCGTCGGTGTGTTCGACTCACACACGCTTCCGCCAAAATAAAGGACTTAACTAGCCTTCCCTGCCATCCACCTGCCGTTAAGGGCTAAACCTGCCACTTTTCCACACGCTTCGACCATTTCATCGGTGACCACATCGCCGTAGGTGTTCATCGTTGTGCGAATGTCCGCGTGCCGCATCAGCTTTTGTTGAACGGCTATCGGAGTTCCCACGGCGTCAAGCCATGATCGGTACGTGTGCCTCATACTGTGCGTGCTGACGCGTGCGATTCCAGCGGCTGACGCGGCCTTCTTGTACGCGTCGTTGACGCTATCCGCTGACCACGGCAACCGGCCTAGCTGTGCCGGGGATGCAAAAATCCAATCCCCTTGCGCGGAAAACTGAGTTATCTGCTTCCACGTCTTGAGGGCTTCGAGCATGGTTTGGGTGACCGTGATCGCCTTGTGTGAAGTTTCGGTTTTCACGTCATCCACCCGCTGACGAACGATGCCACGCTGAACGCACAGCTTCCCGTTGAACCAATCCACGTCCGACCATCGCAGCGCCAATGCTTCACTGATACGAAGACCGAAGCAAACACACACAAGAGCGATGGCGTGAAAAGGTTCGCCAAGATGAACAACGAATCGTTGGAACTCATCCACGGTCAAGCTACGCGGTTTGCTAGTCCGTTTCGATGCGCCTTTGATAGTAACCAGTTCCATCGGGTTTCGCTGTGTCGGCACGTCACCGCGCCACATGGCAAAATCCCACAGAATACGAAGCAAACCGCGAACGGCTGCTCGGCTCCGTGGTGTCAGTTCGAGAGATTCGAGCCACAACTCCGCAGGACGCGCTTGCACGGCTGTAATCTCACATTGTCCAAACTTCGGGATCACATGATTCTTCAGCCATGCGTCGTATGATCTGCGAGTGCTGTAGCGTTTCGGCATCTTCTCTACTCGGTACTGTTCGACTAGCGTGCCCACGGTCGGTACGCTGGTGCTGACTCTGACTTTATTTTCTACCGCATCGCGCAGCAACTTCGCGGCCCGCCATGCTGATGCTTTCGTGGGATATTGGCTCATGGTGCCGATTTTTTTGGAACGCCGCTTGCCATTCTCCCAGAAGAAAAAGTTCCAAGTTTTGATTCTCCTGTCGAGTACCACACTGCCTTGCTTTGCCCGTGCTCTCTTCACTGAGTTCTCTCCTTTTCGAGAGCAACGGACGGCCCGAGAAGCATAGCATCCAGATCAGCGGAAAGAAATCGCCAGGTCTGGCGGCGAGTGCCGGAGAGAATGTATCCCCTCACCTTCCCCTGCCTCGCCCACATCAGCAACGTGCGAGGCTCGATTTTCAGATACGTGGCGGCTTCTGTAGCCGTCAGCCAGATCGAAGACGAGTTAATCATAAGATCACCTATCGCCGTTTCCATCTACTCGAACCATCCGTTCAGCACGGCGCGTATCTTCCGCATGAAATTCATCGCGCATGGCGGTAGTCAGAGCCCGCCATCCCGCCGCCGCATACGCTTCGGGCGCGGTTCCGCCCGCCGCGCGGATCGCTTTCTTGAGATCAGCTAGGCAGTACCATGCGCCGCGCCACAGATACACGCGCCGCGTCTCATGCCCGCCCGTCCCGCACAGAAAAACAGTTTCCTGGTAGCGGATCACGCGCGTCACCGGCTCGCTCGCGGGCCCCCCGGCCTTCGACTTTTTCTTCGCCGTCATTTCGTCACCGCCTTTGCGAACATTGGATCGCTGGCCACTCGCCAGTTAGTTCTATAAGACTCGTTCACCCCGGTTCACCCCTCGCGCCGACATCGGCACGCGACTTTTCCAGTTCAAAATCAAGGCGAGACAGCCGCTGCAACAAAGTTTTTCCGTGCGGACTCGAAAATTCCTCCGGATTAGCAGGCAAAGATGCACCTACAAGACACACCTTCGCCGTCGCGCGCCGAGAGAGTTTTAATTGTTTCAGTTGACCCATGATCCACCGTCCTTCTGTCGAGACGGACTGCCACGCTCCCGAACTTCATCAAGATCAGAAATCCCGCGCTCCTCAAAATAAGAAAGTGGCTGCCACCCCAGCTCTCGATTCGGTTTCAAAAAACACTCTGAGTCGCCACAAGGACAGCGGAGATCGGCTTCGATGTCCTCTTTTGGAAGGCGATTAAAAAACCAGCCCAAGCCATCCACACGACGGCAACCCGCGAAGGCCAACTCCAACTCGAAGGCGCGCTCGGCGTCAGGCGCAGCGTACTTTCCTGTGTACTCCAAGGCGTGCTTAATCGCCGCGTCGAAACTGTAGGCTTCTGCGATCAACACACGCAAACTGCCATCATTGCGAATCTCTCGCCATCGCTGACTAAGCCATTCCTGCTCGATGTACGGCGAAAGCAGGACACCGTGGCAATGCAGATTGTTGTTATCGAATCCGAATTCCAGGCAGTACAGATAGCCCGTCAACTGCTTGGAGTATGGCAGGCCGAACTTTTCCGCGACGTGGCGATTTACGCGCTCAATTAGCTTCTTCACGTCGACTTTGAACTTGCGAACATCCTCAGGAGAAGGCATCCGTTCGCCGCGTTTGATGGCGGTGATGTCGAGGATGTGAAGGCGGTAAGATGGATGCCCCGCCAGAAATTCTGCGATGGGTTTTTCCAGGCCAAGGTACTTAGCAACTAACTTCTGATGGACATAAGGCCCACAAACAGGACAGTAGCGATTGTGGCAACGAAAATGCCGGAAATACACCCGCCCACACTTCTCCGCGTCGTACTGCTTCCCGAACAGACCGCAAGCGACCTGCCGCTGTGCTTTCAGTTTCCAACCGCGCGCCTTCCGATCCTGTTTTCTGATCTGTTTCAAAACTTCCACTAGGGCTAACTCGCGCTCCGATGCTGTTGCAGCCAATTCCAGCACGGCCTCGACATCTGGACGCAAAGCCCGGATGCGTGAGTCAAGACTTTCCAGCAGGAAAGGATTTGGAGCAGGGCATCGTTCCTCGCGTTCAAGAGCCCTACATAGAGCGTTCTGTTTCCGAACCGTCTCAAGGCCAACCATGATCGCCTCAGCCTTTGAGATTTCGCCAGACAAATGTTGACACTGCACTTCGTGCCAGCGCCGCGCATTCACGAGTCGCGTTTCCTTCAAACCTTGCTCATAGAACAGTCGCGCCTGTTCACGAGATCGGCCCGAAGCCCGAAAGGCCATCTCTGCGAAGACAGGCTTTCCGTCACTGCCCTCCGAAATCAGGGGATCGGGTGCAAACTTCCCCTTACTCTCAGCCGTGTCCACGTAGTCCGTGATCGTGCCCTCGGGTGCGTGCGCCAGAATGCCCTCGGGTGCCGGTATGTAAGGAACGATCTCGACGCCGAGACTCATCCGCGCTCACCCTTTCAAAAAACCAGTTATTCGACGTTGTACAAGCATAGAAACCACCGCCTCCGCAGCCAGGTCCGCCGCATCGAAGAAGCACGGCGGGAGTGGTGGACGCGGTTCAGGACAGAAAAGCGCAGGCTTTGGCTCATCCCTTCGCTGTGCCCAACTAGCAGAGCGCGCCGCCTTCGGCGGCGCGGGCCGCGCCTTCGGCGCGGTAACCTCACCGAGAATGAATCGCACAACCTCTCGCACTGCATCGGAAAACCCGCACCCGCGCTGATACATCACGAACGAAAACACATCACCGCCGCGCTGGCAGCCGTGGCAGTAAAAAATCTGGCGCGTTGCGTCCACTTGAAACGACGGATGCCGCTCCCGATGTCCGGGCAGCGGACAGAGGCCGACGTATTGGCGACCACCCAGGCGTAGGCGGGTGAACTGAGCGATATAGTTCACCAAGTCCACGCTGGCTTTCACGCTGGCCGCGTCCGGGTGCCGTAAGGACAAGGGATCAGGAAGTTTCATGTGCGCTCACTTTCAGAGCCGCGCATCAGGAAAAAGGGCTTGTAAACAGGCGGGGAACTCGGATATTCTGGGGTTGCTAGGTCCACAGATTCCGAGATCGGTTTCCCCGCCCGCGCCTCTTTCCGGTGCGGGCTTTTCTTTTCCTACCCTCCGAACAGTTCCGTCAACAAATCCTTCTTCGGCGGTTCCTTCGATTTAACTTCCTCAGCGGCCTTCGCTTCGCGTTCGTCCAGGGCTGCGGTCACGGCATCCTGGACGATCTTTGCGAGTTTCTCGGCGCGAAGCCGTTCCGCGCGCTCCTGATCGTTCTCGTAAACGATCTGCTGTTCCGGCTTTGGTTGCGCTTCGGCTTTGGGTGTACTCGTTGTATTCGGTTGAAACGTGGTAGTCATTGACAGCACCTCAGTTTGAAATAATTTAGTTGCTCAACACCGGAGTTACTTCCAGGTAAGGCGCGTGTGTTCATCTCACTTCCCGCTTTCTGAACGCCAGAAAAGCCAGATCAGCACAATGATCTCGGCAACGATGACGGGCTGTTGCCATTCTTTCGGAACCGGCATTGCCAGCAACATCCCCTCACCCTCATCTCACCGCTGCCCGTTCCGCTCGCCGCTTCCGTTCTGCGACCAAAACCCGCAACCGCTTACGCAGTGAAGGAAGAAGCCAGATTGGGCCGCTCTTGCGAGAACTTAAAGTCGAAACAGCCCGACGTACGCCCCGGATTTGCTCATCGAGACTCATGTTAGGCATCAGCTTTGCAGACATCTTCCCCTCCCGTGTTGGACGCGCCATCGTTTCCATCCTGTTCCTCAGCAAGAAAGTACACAAGGTCTCGATGGTACATACCTCACCCCCAATTAACGCTTATGAAACCAATACAATCAAGGGACCCATTGAGTTTTCTCCCCACGTTTTGTTAGAATTATTCGATCATGGGTTTACGTGGACCGAAACCGAACGCAAAAAGGTTGCTCCTGGTGACAACCGCCTATCCGATCTACGATGATTTTTGGGTACTTGCAAAAGGCGGAAGAAGGGGCATCGTGGTCAGCCAAGTGTGCAAGACCACAATCAGCAAGGGTGTAAACCTTCCGGCAGAATGGGACACCGTGGAGGCATTGCTTGAGGCCAAAACAGCGAGGCAGATACGAACTGCTTGCGCCCGATCAACATGGATGAGGAAACAACCAGACGCTTCCCTTACACGCTGTCTGCCAAGACTCGCACAACAATTTCTGGACGCAAAGGAAGATTCTCACTATCCCGACTCAGATCGCCCTAGCAGTGTTCCGAAAAAGTTTTGGTTTCTAGCGTGTGCTCTCGCTGGCGCGATGTACGGGCTCAGCCCGCGCAGGTCTATCAATCTTGTTGGGCCAGGGAAACCGGAAGAGATTTTCGAAAACCTAGAGCAATCGTGAGGAGGAACATTATGATTCCTGAATTCGATCTAAACAACATCCCGAAGCGGTTCCTTCGAGTCGGCTTGATTTACCTCGACCAAGGTGAAACGAGCTACGGATTCGGAGTGCTGTGCGAGGAGACCTTGGCCAACTGTCCTCAAAAGGAGCGCGAGCTACTCATTGATGCGCTGGAAAAGTTCTGTACATGGGTCCGCCGCGACTCCACACAACAGTCAGTCCAGTGAACCGGAACCGGATTGGAGCCAGACGAGCCGACGCCGACCTCGCGCCGACATGCGGTATCGGAGCCGTCCGCGAATGTCCCGCCCGCGATCCAGCAAGCCAAACCGATGAAGCCTGAGAAGGTAACCGACTCATCAAGCGATGGCAAGTTCTCTCGTTGACGGGTAGTGTCCTAATTTGGATTTTGATTCTACTTGTATTTGGGGACTTGACAGGAGTCTATGCTTTCGCCGCTTGCCGTGGCGAAAAATCGGCCTTTGATCGTCTGAGCTGGAACCGGAGCTTGCAACGAAACAGATCTGCCAGCCTCATCCTTAAACCCCCACATGAACTTGGTACGACACAAGTACCCGAATTGATCGCGGTAGCCGATACATCCTGCCAACCATATTCCAATCAGGCTATTGTCGTGCTTGACGCTGATCTTCGTCGTGCTCGGGTAGCTAGAGCGTTTTCTGAAATGGTGTAGAGTGAATGAGGCGAGACTCTGCGGCGAAGCATAGATGGCGAGAGCCTACGATGACGATTTGCGCCGGAAATTATTGGCGGCCTACGACCGGGGCGGAGCCACGCTCGGCGAGTGGGCAGAGCGTTTTGGGGTGAGTCGGGGCTGGGCGTGGAAGGTC
>Ga0208191_1000745_pt1 | contig 20201 bp, 17 predicted proteins | sample June2015DPH_13_5_FD_184709 | JGI IMG/M metagenome (GOLD analysis project Ga0208191, IMG submission 184709) | Peatland microbial communities from SPRUCE experiment site at the Marcell Experimental Forest, Minnesota, USA - June2015DPH_13_40... | ecosystem: Environmental > Terrestrial > Soil >... | reverse complement strand
AAGAGAACAACGTCGGTAATTGTGCCAGATCATGTCAGCAGACCTGAAACCCTGGGCTTTAGCCCAGGGAGTGGTTCATTTCTTGTGATGATCATCGGTGGCGTCGTGGGACTGAAGTTTTCCTCGGGCAGGTAGGGCACCCCGTACTGGGCGCGGGGCGGGAGTGAGCAATTGTTAATTGTCAGAGGTGTCCTGATGTATTCAAAGGGAAGATTCGTATATGAACCCTGTTTTGATTGTTGAGGATGAAAAGGATATTCTTGATCTGGTTGAATATCATCTCAGACAAGCCGGTTTTCCTGTCATCACAGCCTTGGACGGCTCTTCCGGATTAGAAGAAGCCAGAAGGAAACACCCAACCCTCATTATTCTGGATCTGATGCTCCCCGGGATGGATGGAAAGGATGTCTGCCGATCGCTTAAGGCAAATCCGCTCACAAGGTTGATTCCCGTTCTCATGCTCACGGCAAGGGCTGATGAGGTAGATAGAATTATTGGGTTTGAGTTAGGTGCAGATGACTATGTGACCAAACCTTTCAGCCCGAGGGAGTTAGTCTTGAGGGTGAGAGCTATCCTTCGAAGAAGGGAAACGGATCGAGAAGGCGAGAAATTCATCCGGATCGGAGATCTCCTGATCGATGTGGAAGGCCATCGTGTTTCCGTGAACAAAATGCCAATTCAATTGACTTCAACCGAATTCAAACTTCTTGTGGAGCTTGCCTCCAAAAGGGGGCGAGTTCAAACTCGGACGAGCCTTTTGGACAGAGTATGGGGGTACACCTACGAAGGGTACGATCGGACCGTGGATACTCATATTCGCCATTTGCGCGAAAAACTTGGAGAATTGGGCGACTCCATAGAAACACTCAGAGGAGTGGGATACCGATTCCGAGCGGAAAACGAATGAAGCCCTCTCCTCTTTAATCCTCCTGCCTCTTTGACGTGGGAACCTTTCTGATCGACCTCAACTCACCGCTCTGTTAAATATTCACAGAAATTCTATTTGCCCGACATCTTTTTGTAACATTCGGAGGCTATTCTGTCCGTGATGACTGAATGGTTACTGACCGACCTCCACATCCATACCACATGGAGCGATGGGACCATCCCGATAGAAGAAGTGGTAAAGATTTATGGAGAAGCACGCTTTGATGCCATCGCTATCACAGACCATCTGTTTGACACCCAATCCCCAAGAAGTCTCGAACTCTACGATGAAGGAAAGTCGATCAAGGATCTGAAAGGCTATTTCCAAAAGATTGAAGAGGTTTCGCGCTGGGCCCAAGAGACCTACCATCTCTTGGTGATTCCGGGCCTGGAGATCTGTAATTTGCTTGAAGATTACCACATCCTCGGCATTGATTTGAAGGAAGCAGTCGATCCCAACCAGAATGCGGAGGGCGTAATTAACGAGATCCATCGCCAAGGTGGACTTGCTATTGCCTCCCATCCTCATCTGAAGCTCTCTTATTTTATAGAAGATGATAAAGCTTCGATTCGAAACCATCCCCTTCACCTTTGGAAGCATAGGGAAAGATATCTCGATAAACTCGATGCATGGGAGATTGCCAACCGCGAGGATCTCTTCTCAGTTGTAAGCTTAGAGCACCTTCCTTTTGTGGCCAATTCTGATTTCCACGAGCGCCATCATCTCACTTCATGGAAATCACTCATCTTTGCGGAAAAGGATAAGGAGGCCTTGAAGCGATCCATTCTTCAAAGAAAGCTGTCTCTTTTCTTTCTTAACGAGAATGGTTCGAAGGGAAAGCGAGAACAGGCGAGAGTGATCCATGAGGAGACAGGGCGGGTTGAACCGGCGGGAGGCGGAGAGAAAGGAAAGGTATTAATTGTCGATGACGAGAGAGACCTTGTCGCGATGCTGGCTTACAACCTTGGCAAGAGAGGATACCAAATTTCGACCGCCTATAACGGGTTTGAAGCTTGGGAGAAAATCGAGTCAGAAAAACCGGAACTTTTGATCCTCGACCTGATGATGCCGGATCTCGATGGCTGGGAACTCTGCCGTTTGGTCCGCCGGAGTCAAAAAAAGGAGATCAGCGACATAGGAATATTGATGCTCACTGCCAGGGCCATGCCCGAAGACAGAGTTTACGGTCTTGAAATCGGGGCGGACGATTATCTCACGAAGCCATTTTCTCTCAGTGAGCTGGTTCTACGAGTAGAAAAGCTGGCTGCTAAGAGAAAGTCCGTGTATCAGCTAAAAGAGGAGATGGAGTGCCTCCAGTCTTCAGTGCACAGTAAAGAGACGGATCTCAAAAGAGTTGTCCACGATCTGAAAAACCCTCTTCTCTCCATGGGAGCCTCTGCGAAGAGGATGCTCCGGAGGAGCCAAAGCGAAGAAGATTTGAGTATTCTTAGAAACATCTATGACAATAGCGTGCGTTTAACCGGATGGATCGACGATACTCTTTCTCCTGATAAATCTGGGATCGAAGTCAAGAGAGTCGACATCCAACTCATGATTCAGCAAGCCATCCACTTGCTAAAGGAAACGCGTCAGGCGAAGAACATCGAAGTTCACTTTGATCCTTCACCCTCTGCCGCACACATTTTCTGCCATGAACAATTAATCTTTCGGACCATCGAGAACCTTTTGAATAACGCCTTAAAGTATACCCCGAGAGGCGGAAGAATAGATATCACGATAACCCCCTATCTTCAATGGAAAGAGGGAGGTTTTGTCGAGATATCCATTAAAGATACAGGGATAGGAATTTTGGATGATGAAATCGATCGAATTTTTGAGCCTTTCTACAGGGGGAGAAATAATTCTGGACAAGCGGGAGCTGGGTTAGGTCTTTCTTTTGCCAAGCAGACAGTGGAATTGCACGGAGGTAAAATATTGGTTCAAAGCGAGCCTCTCAAAGGGAGCATTTTTTCCATCCTGTTGCCTGTTAAGTCAAGAATCAAATTGACCAAAGTGACGGATAATTGACATTGTTGAGAAATTCTTGAGACGGTCATCGTTTCCCCTTCATAGAAATTTAACATCCCTATCATGAAATCGTGACATCGATTTGTTTGAATAAGGGTAATCCACGGATTAAGGGGGTTCATATGAATTGCCAACGCTCTATGAATTGTCCTCGCTGCGGCAGTACCATGATCTTCAAAAAATTCATTGACTATGGAGGGCATTCTTGGGGGTGGGAATGCTTTTTTTGTAAAGAGATTATCGATCAGGTCTCGGAGGTCCGTCTACCGGCGAAAGAAGATTGGAGAGGGAGGGAGAAACGGAGGAGCGGGGAGGAATGGTGCTGAATCCTGAAAATAGGCTTAGTCTTAAGGTCATTTTGTAACAAGAAATTAACTTGTCCAAAATATTGTCGTAACAATTCCCTGGCAGGATTTATCCGCGTTGATAAGAGATCAGTCATCCCGTTCGCATGAAATCTTCAACAGGTTAGAGGAGGTGATGGGTCGGTTACAAGCTCTGTGATTCATTGTTTCAATCTATTTTAACAAGTGACTTGCGCTTTGAAAATTCAAAAGGAGGAGGAATGAGAGATGCAAGAAAGAAGAAGTAAGATAAGAGGTTGTGTCTATCTTTTTACTATGTTTTTGATCGTGTCCTTAGCTTTTTCGCCCCTCAGGTCTTTTGCTGGGGATATGGAGATCATGGTCGATGAGATGGTTAAACAAGGGGTCATCACCAGAGAACAGGGCGACAAGATGTTGAAAGATATGAAAGAGACGAAAGCCAAGGAACAAGAGAAGGTCGCAGCGGAGCAACCGAAAGCGGGAGGAGAACAGGAGAAGGCCGGCAAAATCGGCGTTAAAAGTTATGTGCCAGGCGAAGGAAGAACATTGACGACCTCCCTGGTGGACCTGACTTTAGGCGGGTTCATCGAAGCCGCAGGAATTTATCGCAGCCGGTTCGAGGGCTCCGATATCAACTCGAGCTGGAACCTAGGCGCTGGGGGTATTCCACTTCGCAATTCACCCGACTACTACATGGATGAATTCCGTGGTACCGCCCGCCAATCGCGTCTCTCTTTGCTGGCCCAAGGGCAGGAAGATTACGCTTCATTAGCGGCCTATTTCGAGCTTGACTTCTTGGGAGGCGGCAGCGGTACCTCGGCAAACTCCAAGGAGAGCAACAGCTATATTCCACGAATTCGTCACCTTTATGCTACCTATGACACTGGCAGCTGGCATTTCTTGGCTGGGCAGGCCTGGAGTCTTCTAACGATGAACAAGGCCGGCATCATGCCTCGTCAAGAGTTGACCCCGCTGACCATTGATGCACAGTACGTTCCGGGTTTTACATGGACCCGCAATCCCCAGTTCCGCGTGGTCAAGGACTTTGACAAAACTGTGTGGGTGGGCCTGTCGGTCGAGAGTCCCCAGGCCTTGATAACGGCAGGGCGCCTGGGAGCGGGTGCGGCCGCAGGTTATACCTTCGCGCTGCTGGGCAAGAGCAACTTCGCGGACACCACTAGCGCCACCAATTCCAACCTTTCCAACGCCGTGTCATTAGATCAATATCCGGATGTTGTGGGTAAGGTGGCAGTGGATCCAGGGTTCGGCCACTATGAGGTGTACGGTCTGGCGCGTTTCTTTACCGATAGAACCTTATTTACTGCGAGCCGCAGCAACAACACCACCGTCGGCTGGGGTGTGGGCGGCGCAGCACTGATACCAGTTGTGCCTAAGCTGATAGACCTCCAAGGCAGCTTCCTCTGGGGCCGCGGCATCGGTCGCTACGGGTCGGCTCAGTTCAACGACGTTGTGGTCAATCCCATCACCGGCAAGCTGGATCCTGTCCCTGAAATTGAGGCGTTGGTTGGCGTGATCGGTCATCCTACCGACCGCCTCGAGCTCTGGGCCTATGGGGGCTTGGAAAAGCAGAGAAGCAAGGATGTCGTCGGGACAACAGGTGGCCTGGGCAATCCGGCCTATGTAAGCATCAACTGCGAACAGGAGGGTGGGATCTGCCCTGGCGGCACTGCTGGCAGCCTTGGCTTTGTTCAGGCTTCTGGCATCCTTCAGGGCACCGCAGGACTATGGTACGATTTCTACAAAGGCAAGTTCGGAAAGATGCGTATCGGCGCTTCCTATTCCTACAGCAAACTCCACATTTTCGATTTACCGAGCGAGAATGAAAATATTGTCATGCTCAGCTTCCGTTATTACTTTTAACTGACCGTCGCTGGCGGTCTATCTCGTGCGGCTGTCTGCTGGCGGATAGATGCTCAAAACAACGAAAATGGCCCTGGAAACCGTAGAGTCCAGGGCCATTTGCTTTATGGTCACAGTCGCAAGCCGGAAAACTCTGTAGATGAATCCGTCCAAGTCGGGAAAAAGGCTATGGCCTTGAACCCTCCGCGCCAAGCTGGAAACCTCCTCCCTTGCGTACCTCATCATCGTTGTCAGAGCACACAACGGTGTGGGCATGACGTGGCGCTTCTTAAGAGGGGAAAAATTCTTGACAAAATGAACGTAGACTCGTTAACATAAGAAGATAAGTGGGGAGGGAGCGTTTGTCTCTGTTAGTGAGTTGCCATGGCAAGACAATTGATGCCGCAGAGAGATCGGGTGGGCGCCTCACTCCTGGCCGCTATCGCATGTAATTCCGAGCTGTTTGGTCCCGCACGCGATGACAACAGAAGACGTCTGGATAAGTGCATCCCGGCCAAACTCAGATTTGAACGAGCGGCTGCTATCTTACGCATGATAGACAGCCCTCAACTACATGAACTTCTTGCTCTATCTCCCTTAAATGAGAACCGAAGAGAAAAGGGGACGGAGAAACTTCTCAGTTTCGCCGGTGAAGAAGTCTAAGAACGGACGGAAGAATTAAGTAAGAATGCTTCCTCTCTTCCATTAAATTGGAGCAGATATAAGGAGGGGTTTTGTATGGTATGGAAAAATCGAAAAGTTAATTTCTGTCATGTGAGCTTTCTCATGGTCTTTGGGATGACGCTTCTCCTTCTGCCTGGATGCAAAAAAGGACAAGGGCGAGAAGGATCTCCTCCACCCGACGTGGAAGTATTGAACGTCATCCAAAAGGATGTCCCGATGTATTCGGAATGGACTGCGTCAACGGATGGCTTTGTTAATGCCACGATTCTCGCACAGGTCCAGGGTTACCTTATTAAGCAGAACTATAAGGAAGGCGATTTCGTCAAGAAGGGGGAGGCCCTCTTCGAGCTTGACCCGCGACCCTTTGAGGCGGTTCTAGAGGAGACCAAAGGGCAACTCGCACAGCAGAAGGCAAGGTGGGAAACCGCCAGGGCCAATCTTGAGCGCATCAAGCCACTCGTGGAACAGAAAGCGATAAGCGAGAAAGACCTCGACGATGCTGTCGGTGCGGAACAGGCAACCCGTGCAACAGTAATGGTAGCACAAGCGGCAGTAGATAAGGCCAAGGTTGATCTGGGTTTCACCAAGATTACTTCTCCCATCGACGGAATAGCAGGCATTGCCAGAGCGCAATTAGGCGACCTCGTGGGCCGTGGATCTATAGAGGGACTAACAACTGTTTCGACCGTGAATCCTATCAAAGTGTACATCCCGATGAGCGAGCAGGAGTATTTGAAGGACATGCACAGTGGTGGGTGTACTCGACCGGTGCCGCTCGAATTAATTCTTGCTGATGGAAGCATCCACCCACAAAAGGGCATGCTTGCCTTCGCCGACCGTCAAGTGGACAGTAGGACTGGCACGATTACGGTCGTTGCGCTTTTTCCTAACCCAGGAAACATCCTTCGGCCTGGGCAATTCGCCCGGGTCCGGGAGCTAACAACCACCAAGAAAGGGGCGCTCCTGGTACCGCAGCGGGCGGTCATGGAACTGCAGGGAAGCTATCAGGTGGCGGTGGTTGGCCCCGACAGCAAAGTCGATATACGGCCGGTGAAAGTGGGTGACCGTGTTGATAACCTCTGGGTGATTGACGAGGGGTTGAAGCCGGGTGAGCGTGTCGTGGCAGAAGGTCTCCAAAAAGTGAAAGAGGGTATGATCGTAAACCCGATACCCTACACGATGCAGGCCCAGGCGAAGCCGGAGCCATCTTCAATATCCAAGGCGGATTCCAAATGCCCAGTCAAATCTGACAAGAGGTAGCCTGATCCATGTCGAAATTCTTTATCAATCGTCCCATCGTCGCCATGGTCATCTCCATCATCTTTGTCGTCATAGGTCTCGTCTCAATGATGCAGTTGCCTGTGGCCCAATTCCCGGAGATCGTCCCGCCTGAGATTCAAATCAATACCATGTATACGGGTGCTGATGCAGAAACCGTCGAGCAATCGGTTGCTACTCCCATGGAGGAACAGATCAGTGGAGTAGATAACATGACCTACATGTATTCGGTGAATGCCAGTAACGGCGTCATGCGGATGTACGTCGATTTCGACGTTAAAACGGACCCGAACACGGACCTCATCTTTACCCAGATGCGCGAGAGCCAGGCGGAGCCCCAGCTTCCAGTTGACGTACGTAATTACGGCGTGACGATGCTGAAGGGGAGAACCGCCCCGCTGATGCTTATTGGACTTTACTCGCCGAAGGGTACGTACGATGCAACGTTTTTGGCGAACTATGCCAATATCAACCTCGTCGACGAACTCCTCCGTTCGCCTGGCATCGCCATGGTTTATATCTATGCCGTGGGCCAATATGCGACCCGTATCTGGGTAAAGCCAGATACCCTGGGTAGGCTCGGGATCACTATTCCCGATATTGTGAACGCCGTGAAGAATCAGAACACGGTCAACCCGGCCGGGCAGATCGGCAGCGAGCCAGTACCTCCAGGTCAGGAATTTACGTATACGGTCCGTGCTCAGGGTCGCCTCGTCTCTTCGGACGACTTCCGCTCTATCGTTCTCCGTGCCAACCCCGACGGCTCCGTCGTCCGGTTGAAGGACGTAGCCCGGATCGAATTGGGCGCCCAGATTTACAATATGCGCAGCCGTATCGATGGCAATCCTGCTGCCCTGATGGCTGTCTATCAGTTGCCCGGTACCAATGCCGTTGCCACAGTCCAGGGTGCTCGAAAAGTGATGGAAGAGGCGCAAAAGCGATTCCCGCCGGACCTTAAATATACGATACCCCTTGACACGACGAGATCCATTAACGAGGGAATCCGCGAGATCGTCAAGACCCTTTTTGCAGCGCTGGCCCTCGTCATCCTCGTCGTCTTTATCTTCCTCCAGGGATGGAGGGCAACGCTCATTCCGGCCCTTGCTGTTCCGGTCTCTCTCATCGGAACCTTTGCCGTTTTTCCGCTGCTGGGGTTTTCGATCAACACCCTGTCGCTTTTCGGCCTGGTGCTGGCCATCGGACTGGTTGTGGACGACGCCATCGTTGTCGTGGAGGCAGTGGAGCGTCACATAGAGGAAGGTTTGTCTCCCAAGGAAGCATCGCTGAAGGCCATGCAGGAAGTTTCAGGGCCGGTCTTAGGCATTGCCCTGATCCTCGCCGCGGTTTTCATCCCCACCATTTTTATTCCGGGTATCACGGGTAGGCTCTATCAGCAGTTTGCGGTAACCATCGCCATCTCTGTTCTCATCTCGGCCTTCAACGCCCTGACCCTCAGCCCAGCACTCTGTGCCCTCCTCCTCAAGCCGGGGAAAGAGACACGGGGCCCTCTGGGCGCCTTTTTCAGTTCTTTCAACCGGATCTTCGGCCGGACCTCCAAGGGCTATGTTAATCTGTGCGGAGCCCTGATTCGTAAAAGTGTCGTGAGCCTTGTTTTTCTCGTTGGAATCACAATCGTTGCAGGTTTGCTCGGCAAAGGAATTCCCACAGGGTTCTTGCCGGAAGAAGACGAGGGTTACTTCTTCATTAACATGACTCTGCCCGATGCTGCATCGCTTCAGCGCACCGACGCGGCCTGCAGAACAGTGGAAGAAATTCTCAAAAACACTCCTGGGGTTGAGCACTACCAGACCGTGATCGGCAACAGTTTATTAAGTCTCTCCCAGAATACTTACAGCGCTTTTTTCTTTGTGACACTGAAAGAGTGGAAGGACCGAACAAAACCGGAAGAACAGGCCGGCGCGATCATCGCAAACCTGAACAACAAGCTGAGCAGACTGCCTCAGGCTGTTGCCTTTGCCTTTCCCCCTCCGGCCATTCAAGGTATTGGCATGGCTGGCGGCGCAACGCTCGTTCTCGAGGATCGAGCAAACAAACCCATCTCTTTCCTGGCGGAGAATGTGAACAAGTTCATCGAGGCCGCTCGCAAGAGACCTGAACTCGCCCGTGTGACAACCACCCTCCTGCCGGCTGTCCCTCAGCTTTTCGTGAACGTGGACCGAGACAAGGTGCTCAAACAGGGCATTGACTTGGGCCAGGTCTACCAGACTCTTCAGGCTTTCATGGGCGGCAACTTCATCAACTATTTTAATCGATTCGGTCGCCAATGGCAGGTCTATGTTGAAGCAGAAGGGCAATACCGCACCAGGGCACAAGATATCCGACAATTCTATGTGCGCAACAACCGAGGGGATCCCGTACCGCTTTCCGCAATAGCAACAATCGAGCAGCGGCCTGGTCCTGAATTCATCATGCGATACAATCTTTATCGCTCGGCTCAGATCAACGCCATCGGCAAGGCCGGCTTCAGCTCGGGCCAGGTGACGAAAGCGCTTGAAGAAGTCTTCCACCAAACGATGCCGCCTGAGATGGGGCTCGGCTACATCGGGATGAGCTACCAGGAAAAGAAAGCGCAGGAAGGAATTCCCGCCGCAGCCATCTTTGGGTTTTCGATTTTCTGTGTGTTTCTCATCCTGGCGGCTCTGTATGAGAGCTGGTCCCTGCCGTTCAGCGTGCTCCTCACTACTCCGGTTGCCGTGTTCGGTGCCTTCGTCGCCATATGGCTGCGCGGCCTGGTGGACAATATTTATGCACAGATCGGTCTCATCGTCCTCATCGGTCTTGCCGCAAAAAATGCCATCCTTATCGTGGAATTTGCGAAGAGGAGACATGAACAGGGGAAACGCCTTGACGAGGCCGCCCTTGAGGGAGCCCGGCTGCGTCTCAGACCTATCCTGATGACGTCCTTTGCCTTCCTCCTCGGAGTGCTCCCCCTTGCCTTCTCCAAAGGCGCGGGTGCGGTGGCGCGACAGACGATGGGCACTGCGGTGATGGGAGGCACGACCGCAGCATCAGTCATCGCGATATTCCTCATTCCTGTGACGTTTTATGTCGTCGGAAAACTCTCCGGTCGCGGTAAAAAAGAGGAACCATCGGAAAAAGATGGAGAAAAAGATTCGTAACGTTATTTCTTTTCTGCTCGTTCTTTCGCTTTTCGGATGCATGGTTGGCCCGAACTACCGTCGGCCCTCCATCGAGACTCCGTCGTCGTGGCGGTTTGAGGAGAAAGAGGCCAGAGAAGTCGCCAACACGAAGTGGTGGGAGCAGTTCGGCGATCCTGTCCTAAATGAACTCATTGAGACCGCGCTCAAAGAGAATAAGGACATCAAGATCGCCGCAGCGAATGTTCAAGATTTCATGGGCCGTTATGTGACCACCCGGGCCCCGCTCTTTCCACAAATTGGTTTCGGTGCAAGCGCAAGTAGGAGCCGGGTTACAGAGAATGCGGCCGCTCCACTCAGCAAAGGTACCATCAATCCTGGAAACAGCTTTCAGATCTTCTTGAATGCCAACTGGGAAATAGACCTTTGGGGCAAACTCAGGCGGGCAACAGAGGCAGCCCGCGCAGACCTTCTGAGCACGGAGGAGGCGCGAAGAGCAGTCATTCTGACGCTCGTTACGTCTGTGGCGAGCGCCTATGTGAATCTTCGCGACCTCGACCTGCAGCTTGAGATCGCAAAGCAAACCACCAAAAGCCGGGAAGGCACCTATAATCTTTTCAAATTGCGCTTCGGGAGAGGTTTGATTTCAGACCTTGAACTGAGCCAGGTCAAATCTGAGTATGAGCGGACCCTCTCTACCATTCCATTTATCGAGAAGACCATAGCCCAGCAGGAAAACGCTTTGAGCGTGCTCCTTGGCAGAAATCCCGGCCCCGTTCCGCGAGGCAAAACGATCGATGAGCTTATCCTTCCGGCCGTTCCTGCAGGCCTGCCATCCGATCTCCTCGTAAACCGTCCCGACATCCGCCAGGTAGAACAAGACCTCATTTCTGCAAATGCAAAGATAGGCGTGGCAAAGTCACTGTATTTCCCGGCGATTTCTCTGACGAGTGCGTTTGGCTATGCGAGCGCGGACCTCTCAAAATTGTTTACCGGGCCTGCAAGGGTGTGGAGCTTGGCCGCCCCGCTCACCGCCCCGATATTCACGGCCGGCGCCATTTCAGGACAGGTCAAATCGAGCAAGGCGGTTCGACAAGGGGTTGTCGTACGGTATGAGCAATCCATCCAGACGGCGTTTCGCGAGGTCGAAGACGCTCTGATTGACCAGAGGAAATCAAGGGAGCAGCTTGAGATTGAGACCCAAGAGGTTGCCACATTACATAACTATGCGCGCGTTGCTCGCTTGCGATTTGACAGCGGCTATACGAGTTACATCGAGGTACTCGACGCAGAGCGCAACCTCTTCAACGCCGAACTCTCCCACGCCGAGACAAAGGGAATTCTTTTCCAGGCGCTGGTGAACCTTTACAAGGCGATGGGAGGAGGCTGGGTAGTAGAAGCAGACCGTATGACAACCGAAAAGGCTTCCAAATCATATTCTCCTCCATCACAATAACGAACCCGAAGATCGCATACAGTTGACCTTTTGTTAAGGCTCTCATTTGGACGAATTCCTGCCTTTTTTCCTTCCATGCACGCCTTGGATTATGCTGTTTTTGCAATCCGGGGGGGTGCATTTCAATAACAAAGATCAATTAGAGGGGGTAAAAAAATTTAACCAAAAAGTTATAGCCCCGTAACACAATTGTAACAAAAAGAAATTAATCTATAACTTGAAAACTCTGAAACAGAGGAGGAGGGACCACCATGATTCATTTGGGAGAAAGCTTGTCAGGCATAAGAATGAAGAAGGTTTTGAGTTTCGTCACAATCCTCTTGGTCTCAGTAGTTTTTGCGGGCGTTGGCCTTGCAAAAGATGTCGAGCTCATAGGAGCGGGGGCTACGTTTCCGTATCCACTCTATTCAAAAATGTTCGACGTTTACGCCGAAAAAAATGGAGTGAAGGTGAACTACCAGGCCATCGGCTCGGGCGGAGGGATAAGGCAGCTGATCAATAAAACGGTGGATTTCGGCGGATCCGACGCAATGATGAGCGACAAGGAAATGGCCGAGGCGCCTGCTCCCATTTTGCATATCCCCACGTGCGCGGGCGCGGTGGTGGTTACTTATAATTTGGCGGGAAACCCCAAATTGAGATTTACACCGGATATCATCGCCGATCTCTTCCTCGGGAAGATAACCCATTGGAACGATCCTCGTATCTCTGCAATCAATCCCGGGATGAAGCTTCCTGATATGAACATCACGGTGGTGCACCGGTCCGACGGCAGCGGCACCACTTTCATCTTCAGTAATTATTTGAGTAAAGTCAGTCATGAATGGAATGAGAAAGTCGGATCCGGCACTTCCCTGAATTGGCCAATCGGTTTGGGAGGGAAGGGCAACCCGGGCGTTGCAGGCTTGGTCCAACAAACACCCGGAAGCGTTGGCTATGTGGAGCTGATCTACGCCCTTGGGAATAAGATGCCCTATGGTATGGTGAAGAACGCGAAGGGCAATTTCATAGATGCCACGATCTCTTCGACAAGTCTGGCGGCAAACACCGAATTGCCCGATGATATGAGGGTTTCTCTCACCAATACGAATGCGGCTGACGGATATCCGATCAGCGGGTTCACCTGGATCTTAGTCTACAAGGAACAAAATTATGGAGAGAAGCCGGAACAAAAAGCGGGAGAGGTCGTGAAGCTGCTCTGGTGGATGACCCATGAAGGACAAAAATACGCAGAGCCTTTGCAATATGCCCCCCTTTCGAAGAGGGCTGTGGAAAAAGCGGAAAGACTGATCAAATCAGTCACGTACGCCGGAAAACCAGTGATGAAATGACGTTATGGCGAAAGGGTGGGATCGGTTCGTGATATGCCTGGAAATGACACAGACGACATATCGGTAGAGCTGCAATATCCGATGGCCTTGTTAAAAGAGTCCGCAACCCCGGACGTTCCAACCAAAATCCATGCGCGGGTGAAGGCCCGGTGGAAATCCGGTTTTTCCGAATCTTCCTTTCGTAAAATACTCTACTTTACCGGCGTCTGCGTGTTGGTTCTGCTGGCGGCGATCTTCTTGTCGCTGGTCATTGCATCTTTCCCCGCCATTCGTCATTTTGGCGTAGGATTTCTTTCTGGATCAACGTGGGATCCCGTAAGAGGGGAATTTGGGGCACTCCCTTTTGTCGTCGGCACACTGATCGTTTCTTTCTTGGCTCTTATCTTTTCGGTCTTCCTCTCCCTGCCCACCTCGATCTTTTTGGGGGAGTATTTCACGCGAGGCGCTACGTGTACTTTTATAAAAAGCATGATCGAGCTTCTCGCAGGGGTTCCCTCGGTCATTTATGGATTTTGTGGACTGTTCCTTCTTACTCCCCTCGTGAGGTCCCTGGAGGTCAAATTGGGAGTCGCGCCTTACGGAGTGGGGATATTGACCGCTGCATTGGTTCTTTCTGTCATGATTATCCCGTACTCCGCCTCGATCGGAAGAGAAGTGATCAACCTCGTCCCTGCTGATCTCAAAGAGGCGGCCTTCTCCCTTGGGGCCACCCGATTCGAAGTGATCCGGAAGGTGATCCTTCCCTATGCCCGGTCGGGAATATTTGCAGGAATTCTCCTCTCCCTGGGGAGGGCACTGGGAGAGACGATGGCAGTCACCATGGTCATCGGTAACTCCAATTTCATACCGACGAGCATTTTCAGCCCGAGCAATAGCCTGGCGAGTGCCATTGCCAATGAATTTACCGAAGCCACAGGGCGTCTTTACCTTTCAAGCCTGATTGAGCTCGGACTCGTGCTCTTCGTGATCACGACCGTGATCAACGTCCTCGGAAAGGTCATCGTCCGGCAGATGGGGGTGGAGGGATGAGATGAGAGAGTTTCCGGTTCGCAAAAGGATTCTGGCGGATAAATTATTCAAAGCGATCATTCTGCTTCTCTCTTTCGCGTGCATCCTCCCCATGTTCTTTATCCTCTTCTTCATCACCAGCAAAGGGATCTCTGTGATCAACTGGAATTTTCTTACGCAGCTTCCGAAGCCGGTAGGGGAAGCCGGGGGCGGAATTTTTAATGCCCTCATAGGAACCCTCATGCTGATTGCCGTCTCAACGCTCCTGTCTGTTCCGATGGGTGTTCTTGCGGGTATCTTTCTATCCGAATACAGAAAAGGGAGACTGGTATACCTCGTCAGGCTATCGATTGAAACACTCCAGGGGATTCCCTCGATTGTGATCGGCATCATCGCCTACGTATGGATCGTTTTGCCAGTGGGTTCTTTCTCGGCCCTATCGGGAGGAGTGGCCCTCGCCATGATGATGTTACCCGTTATTATCACCGTCACAGAGGAGACCCTGAAACTCATTCCAGATTCTTTGAGAGAGGCTTCTCTGGCACTGGGTGTCTCCTATCCGAGGACGATCCTAAAAGTGGTGCTTCTGTCAGGACTGAGCGGCATACTGACAGGGATATTGCTGAGCGTCGCGCGAGTGGCCGGTGAAACGGCGCCTTTGCTTTTTACGGCCTTCGGAAGTCCTTTTATGGGTTTCAATATTCTGAAGCCCGTCAATACTCTTCCCTTAATAATCTTCAACTACGCGACGAGCCCTTATCCAGAATGGCACAGACTTGCCTGGGGAGCCTCTTTTGTCTTGATCGTGTTTGTTTTAGGTATAAACCTTTTCACCAAACTTGTGACAAGAAGATGGAAAGTACAATTTTAAGAATAGAATACTTTAACGCCTTCTACGGCCAAACGACCGTCTTGAAGGACATCAAGCTCTCGATCCCCCAGAACAAAATAACGGCCATCATGGGGCCTTCGGGATGCGGTAAAACAACGCTCATCCGCTGTGTCAACCGGATGCACGAGCTGAATCCAGACGCCAGAGTCTCCGGAAGGATTCTTTTGGACGACGAAGACATCTATGCCAGGGATCCAATTATCGTGCGAAGACAAATCGGGATGGTTTTCCAAAAACCGAATCCATTCCCGACGATGAGCATCTATGAAAATGTCATCGCCGGATATCAGCTAAACGGGATCCATTTGAGCAAAGAGGAGAAGGAAAAGATTGTCACAGAGTCGTTGAGGAAGGCGGCCTTATGGGACGAGGTCAAAGAATCTCTTCACAGAAAAGGGACTTTCCTTTCCGGAGGACAGCAACAGCGACTTTGCATAGCCCGGGCCCTTGCCATGCAGCCTGAGATCCTTCTCCTGGACGAGCCGACCTCGGCCTTGGATCCAAAGGCAACGTCGCATATCGAAGAGTTGGTCGCCGAACTCAAGAATAACGTGACCATTATGCTCGTTACCCACAACATGGCTCAGGCCGCCCGCGTTTCTGACTATACGGCCTTTCTCTACCTGGGTGAGCTCATCGAGTTCGGGGCCACAGGAACCATATTTACCGCTCCGAAGGATAAGAAAACCGAGGACTATCTTACCGGGAAATTTGGCTAGAGAGGAGGCTTTCGTGAAGATGGAGACCCATTTCCGGACTGAGCTGGAAGAGCTGAAGAAAAACCTACTGTCGATGGCCGCCCTCGTGGAAGAAGCGATCCGTGATGCCGTACAATCCCTAGTCAAAAGGGATTCCGACCTTGCCAAGAAGACATTTGAGTTTGAAGAAAGAATTAACAAATTGGAGATTGCCATCGATGAGATGTGTTTGAAGCTTTTGGCCCTGAGACAGCCCATGGCCGCCGACCTTCGGTTCATCACTTCTGCCATGAAGATTACGACGGATCTGGAGCGAATGGGCGACCAGGCGGTCAATATCGCCGAACGGGCGATCTCCCTGAATCAGGAGCCCCCACTCAAACCCTATATCGACATCCCAAGAATGGCTGAGATTACCCAATCGATGGTCAAGGATGTCCTCGACGCTTTTGTAAACCAAGACTCCCAATTGGCTCGTTCCGTTTGCAAGAGGGATGACCTGGTCGATGGGTTGAATGACCAGGTTTTCCGGGAGCTGCTCACCTATATGAATACAGACATGCAGACCATTACAAGGTCGATTCATTTGATGATTGTGTGCCGCTGTCTGGAGCGCATCGGGGATCACGCCACCAATATTGCGGAGGATGTGATCTTTATGCTCGACGCCCGTGTGATCAAGCATCACGCCGATGTTGAAATAGGAAGAGCGGATATTGACCCAAGATAATTTCTTTCTTGAATTTCGAGTCGTCTCTATAACATCTGGAAATTAAATACCCGAAGACATATTGGCAGACGAAGACCTTCCTTCTGTCGACACAGACGTTTAATTATTCATTGATTAAATCCGGATTCCCTTTTATCATTCGAGAGAGCAGCGACAATAGGTATGGTTCAGTGAATCTATGCTGCAAGGATGGAAAATGGCGAAAAAGAGACGCCTTGTCAACGCGTTTTTGTTCGCTGGCTTAATCTTTGGGATCGTTAGGCCGGAATGGGCCTCTCCTTCGGATTTGAAGGAGTTTGTTTTCCCGGAAGTGGCAGGCTGGAAACGGTCGGGGGAAATTCAGACTTTCTCGCCCAAAACTCTTTATGAGTATATCGATGGAGCTGCGGATCTTTATTTGATGTATGATTTTCAGGCATTGAAAGTGGCAGAATACCAAAATGAGAAAAAGAGTTCTGTCACCGTGGATGTCTATTTCCACAAAACCCCTATCCATGCCTTCGGAATCTACAGTCAGGAGCGTCTTCCCGACGCGAACTTCATTAACGTTGGGGCTCAGGCGTATGTTGAAAGCAATGCCCTTAACTTTTTGACCGGTCCCTACTATGTGAAGATAAGCAGCTACAACACCGGAGCAGAAGATCGGGAGATTTTACTGATCTTTGCCAAAAAGGTGGCGGAAGGCTTAGGAGAGAAGGGGTCGCTTCCTTCCATTTTGTCTTGCTTTCCGGAAGAGGGGAAAAAGAAACATTCCGAAAAATTTATCAACCAGAATTTCCTGGGTTATTCGTTTTTACATTCCGCCTTTACTGCGGATTATGAGCTTTCCGGGGCGAAATTCAAACTCTTTGTCATTGAAAGTGACCCCATGGAGTGCAAGGGTATGATGCAAAAGTATCTTCTGCAAACCGGGAGCCCTGCGAAAGAGGTCGTGGAGGGACATTACACATTGCACGACCCTTATCAGGGAGAAATCGACCTTTGCTGGCAAGGTAAATATATTTGGGGTATAGTTAACGCTAGTGAACCTGCTCTCAGATCGAAATACCTGAAACTTTTCGAGGAAGGACTCGAGAAGAATCAGCGAAAGAAGTAGAAACCCCTCACTTTGCTTTTAATACGGAGGCGACCATGAGAAATAAATTGATGGGCAGAAGAGATTTTGTGAAATCGACCCTTGCCGGGATCGGCGGATTATTTTTTCTCCCCAAGATTGGCAGGAAACAAGAGTTGAGGGTTGCCGAAGCAAAGGGGAAGGGGAAGAAATTTGTTTACCGAACCCTTGGCAAGACGGGGATCAAAGCTCCGGTGATCAGCATGGGAGTGATGAATACGGATAACCCGAACCTCGTCCGGGTGGCGCTCGATTCCGGCATGGTCATGCTCGACACCGCCCAAACGTATCAACGAGGCCAAAATGAAGGAATGATTGGAGAGGTGATCAAAGGGCGTCCCAGAGATTCTTATGTCATTGCCACCAAGGCGCGCCTTCCAAACAATCAAACCACCGGTCTTTATACAGAAGAGGCAACCGAAGAGGCTTTTCTAAAGAAAGTAGACAGCAGCCTTAAAAATTTGGGCCTCGACTATGTAGACATTTATTACCATCATAACGTATGGAAAAGAGAATCGGCCCTGTATGAGCCGATTTTGAAGGCATTGGAAAAGGTGAAGAAGGCGGGGAAAGCCCGCTTTGTGGGGATCACCACACACATGAATGAGCCGGAGGTCATTCAGGCAGCCATCGATTCGAAATTCTACGATGTGATTTTGACAGCCTATAATTTTCAACAAAAGCATTACACTGAGGTGCGCAACGCCATTGCCAGAGCAGCGCAGGCTGGCATCGGAATTGTTGGGATGAAAGCCATTCGAGGCGGGTCCAGGCAGAATCCAACTTTAAAGAATCCTGCTGCGGCTCTCAAATGGGTACTTCAGGATCCGAACGTAGGAACCATCGTCCCTGGATTCACGACCTTTGAGGAAATGAATATTGATTTAGCGGTGGCGGAAAATCCTTTGCTCACCGATCCCGAAAAGAAGGATTTAGAGAAAGTGGCCTCTGTTTCGGGACTCTACTGCCAGGGTTGCAGGCAATGTTTGGGACAATGTCCGGAGCATCTGCCCATCCCTGACCTAATGCGCGCCTATATGTACGCTCATGGTTACGGTAATCTCACACATGCTCAAGATCTCGTATTGTCCCTGAATTTACCGACCAGGGTCTGTGAGGATTGTTCTCAGTGCCAGGTGAGATGTTCGATTGGGTTTAACGTTTCAAGGAAGATCCGGGATGTGGTTCGGTTAAGAGAGGTCCCGGCACAGTTTATTGGATAAGAAATCCCTCCCGACCTCCGTTTAGTAAAGGGAGGGGAAATTCAAATCCCCCTTTCGTAAAGGGGGATGAAGGGGGATTTCGAGTTTTCGAAAAAGGAGTGATCTGTGAGTAAACACGGTCAAAAAATGACACGGCGTAAGTTTCTTAAAACCGCTGCCGCGGGTGTCGCACTGGGCCTTGTTGGCAGGCCTTCTTTTTTATTTGCAAAAGAAGAATATGACCTCGCAGTGATTTCGGGTGAACCCGCTGCAGCCACGAGAAAAGCCCTTGAAGCTATTGGAGGTATTTCGCGGTTTGTTAAAAAGGGACAGCGGGTCGTCCTCAAACCCAACATGTCCTTTGCCAGGACTCCTGATCTCAGCGCTACCACTCATCCTCTGGTGGTGGCTACAGTGGCTCAGGCTTGTATGGAAGCAGGGGCCCAGCAAGTCTTGGTTTTGGATCACACGCTGCACCGAGCAGAAATCTGCCTTGAAAGAACAGGGATTCGCGATGCATGTAAGAGCATCTCCGGCGTCCATGTCCTTGCTCTTCAAGAGAGAACATTTTTCCGCGAAGTCAAGGTTCCTAAGGGAAAGGACTTGGAAAGCGTCGAGGTCGTCAAGGAAATTTTGGACGGCTATATCTTGATCAACATTCCGGTGGCTAAATCTCATTCTGCAACAGGGGTTAGTCTCGGCATGAAAGGGCTCATGGGTCTGGTCTGGGACCGAGAGAGCTTCCATTCTCGGTTCAATATCAATCAGGCCATAGCGGATTTGGGAACAGTTATTAAACCTCAGGTCACTATTCTTGACGCCACCCGGGCATTAGTCTCCGGCGGACCGGGTGGCCCTGGTGAGGTAAGGAAACTGAACCTTATTATTGCCGGCACTGATCCGGTTGCCGTGGATTCCTACGGGGTGAGCATCGTTCCATGGTATGGTCAGAACTTCAAGGGGCGACAGGTTGAGCATCTGCTCGCCGCTTACGAAAAGGGTCTTGGGAAGATCGATATCGACCAGCTTAAAGTTTTCAGGGAAAAAGTATGAGGACGATCATCCAGGGCCTCTCTCTTCTCCTTTTTTCCGCGTTTTTCGTATTAGCCACCTACAAACTCCCGAATTGGCTTCCTGCGGACATCTATTTACGTCTTGATCCTCTTTTGGGAATGAACGCCGTTTTCGCGGCGAGAGAAATTATTGGTCGGGCGTTGTGGTCCCTCGCGACCATCGGGGCGACGCTCGTCATCGGCAGGTTTTTCTGCGCCTATGTTTGTCCGATGGGGGCATCGATTGATTTTTTGGACTTTCTTTTTTTTCGAAAGAAAAAACGTTTGGGTCTGAAGACTGAAACCGGCCTTCGAAGATCGAAATATTTTTTGCTTGTCATTTTTATCGTTGCTGCGCTGGTCGGCCTCTCCTTAGCGTTCCTCATGGACCCAATGTCTCTTCTCACGCGCTTTTATACGTTCTTCATTTATCCTCTGGTGCTCACGCTGATCAATCTATCCCTGGATTTGTTTCGTCCCTTGTTTGAAGCCCTC
>Ga0208191_1000740_pt1 | contig 20421 bp, 18 predicted proteins | sample June2015DPH_13_5_FD_184709 | JGI IMG/M metagenome (GOLD analysis project Ga0208191, IMG submission 184709) | Peatland microbial communities from SPRUCE experiment site at the Marcell Experimental Forest, Minnesota, USA - June2015DPH_13_40... | ecosystem: Environmental > Terrestrial > Soil >... | reverse complement strand
TGCTCCAGGCTCAGTTGCTCGGCTTCGTGCATGTTGATGGTCAATCCTCAGCATGCCATCCGCTCCAGGCTCATCTTGTGTTGGAATCCCACCTCCCCTTCAGGCTCATCTTGTATTGGACAAGACTCCCATTTGCGAAAAGGGCTACGCTCCGGCATAATAATGGATTGTCTTTACCTCGCCGGATTCTTCCGGGCAAAGGATACTGAAGTCTGTGTTAATGATTCGTCTGGCGCGCTTTGGCGCGCGCAAACAACCGTATTACCGAGTGGTGGTGATTGAGAAGGAGCACGCTCGCAATGGCCGCCCGGTGGAAGTAGTGGGCACGTACAATCCACGCACCAATCCGGCCACGTTCGACCTGAAACGGGAGCGCATTGAGCATTGGGTTGGGAAAGGCGCCCAACTTTCGGACCGCGTCAGGAAACTGCTGGCAACTCCCGCGCCGGCTGCGGCCGCTCCCGTCGGCTAGCCGTCCCTACACTCGCCAATTCAGGAGCCGAGTTCAGGAGTAAAGTCAATGATCGAGCCCAGCGTCAGCCCGCGCGCCATGATTGAATACATCGCCAAGGCGATCGTCGATGCCAAAGGCGAGGTTTTTATTGAAGAGTACGAAGACGGAGACGAAACCGTCATCGAGCTCGAAGTGGCTGAGGCCGATTTGGGCAAAATCATTGGACGCTCCGGCCGCGTCGCCCGCGCCTTGCGCAACGTGCTGAGCGCCGCGGGCTCGAAGTTGAACAAGCGCTACGCGCTCGAGATCATCGAATAGAAGATCGTCGAGTAGGAGATCGTCGAATCGCGGCACCGGACGCAAGCGGCGAATGGATTAGCCTGGCGGTCGTCGTCAAGACGCAGGGACGCCGCGGAGAAGTAGCGGTCGAATTACACACTGATGTTCCGGACCGCTTCCGGCAAGACATGCGGCTGTGGGCGCTCGCGAAAGACGGCCAGCGCCGCGAAGTGACGGTCGAGGATCTCTGGCCGCACAAGAGTTTTCTGGTGCTGAAGTTTCAGGGCATCGAGACGATTTCCGATGCCGAGCCGCTGGTGGGCGCCGAACTTCAGCTTCCGCGCAGTGAACGCGCCGAGTTGGAGCCGGGCTGGACGTACCTGAGCGACCTGATCGGTTGCACAGTGTTCGATGGCCAGCGCGAGATCGGCGAAATTGAAGACGTGCAGTTCGGCGCCGGAGAAGCTCCGCTGCTGGTAGTTCGCGATAAAAAGCAGCGAAGTGAAGAGCAGAAGCGGGGAGCGGAGTTGCCCTATGAGATCCCCTTCGCTGAGGCGTATCTGGAGAAGCTGGACCTGGAGCAGAAACAGGTCCGAATGAAGTTGCCGGAGGGCTTGTTGGAAGTGAATGCGCCGGTAGCGAAAGAGAGAGAAAGAAGTCGTTAGTCACTAGTCGTTGGTCGATGGTCGTTCGCTGTTCGTCGTTCGCAAAGCGCGTGTGTTCGATCTTTGACCGATTCGCTCTGCGAACTCTGCGTCCTCTGCGGTAAAGGGTTTAGTCCGCAAATGAAGATCGACATCCTCACGATCTTTCCCGACTTCTTTCGCGGGCCACTGGATTACGGAATTGTGCGCCGGGCGCGGGAAACGGGCCTGGTGGAAATCAACATTCACGATCTGCGGGCGTTCACGAAAGACAAGCACCGCACCGTGGATGACCGCCCGTTCGGCGGCGGCGAGGGCATGGTCCTGAAGCCGGAACCGATCTTTGAATGTTTGGAGTCGTTCGGCGACGTGGCGTCGCGTGAAGCACGCTTAAGCGCGGGCGAGAAGCAGTCGGTGATTCTGCTTTCCGCACAGGGATGCAGATTCGACCAGGCGCTGGCGGCGGAACTTTCGGCGCTCGACCGGATCGTCCTCATTTGCGGACGCTACGAAGGCGTCGACGAACGCATCAGCGAGCACTTGGCGGATCGCGAAGTTTCGATCGGCGACTATGTGATGAGCGGTGGCGAACTGGGCGCGGCGGTAATTGTGGACACGGTCACGCGGCTGATCCCGGGAGCGGTGGGCAACCAGGCTTCGACGCGCCAGGAATCGTTCACCGAACACGGGGAACTGGCGGGCGACGGACCGAGTTCCACGTGCAGTTCCGGCGGATTGCTCGATTATCCGCATTACACGCGTCCCGCGGATTTTCGCGGTATGGCGGTGCCGGAAGTACTGATGAACGGCAACCACGACGAGATTCGCAGTTGGCGCCGCAAAACGGCTTTGGAAAAAACGCTGCGCAACCGGCCGGATTTACTGGAGCGGGTTGCGCTGACGGCGGAAGACAAGGAATTGCTGGCCCAGATCAAGCTAGCCCAGATCCAGGGCAAGAGTTAGGAAGGAAACGTTATGCGCAATCCGATTATTGAAAAGCTGTTGGCGAAATCGCGCCGCACCGACATTCCGAAATTTGGTCCCGGCGATACCATCAAGGTGCAGGTCAAGATCAGAGAAGGCGAAAAAGAGCGCTTGCAGGCGTTCGAAGGCGTCGTCATTGCCCGAAAGCGAGGCGCCCAACCCAGCTTTACGGTCCGCAAGATCAGCTTCGGCCAAGGCGTGGAGCGCATCTTTCCCATCGATTCCAAGGTCATCGACAAGATTGACGTGGTGCGCTCAGCAAAAGTCCGCCGCGCCAAGCTTTACTATCTGCGCGAGCTCAAGGGCAAGGCCGCGAGACTGAAAGAAGTCGAACAACAATAAGCAGCGGTTAGCTTTTGTGTGGGGCCGGGGCTTTGCCCCGTCCAAGCGGGGCGAAGCCCCGCTTCCACACAGCGGCCGAAAGTCTGCTGTTGCTTCCCACCTCTTCTTCGGCGAAGATGCTGATCAGCTTCCGTGTCCAAGTCTGGATCAAATTCCGCGCCCAAATCGAAGACTTCGAACGCAGATAGGATATCTGCCTCCGCGGCCAAGTTGCGCTTCCTAAAAAAACTGCGCTGCACTCTTAATTTTGAAAAGCAGGTTTGGGCTGCAGGCGCGACACACGTTGCCGGAGTCGATGAGGTGGGCCGCGGATCGCTGTTCGGCCCGGTCGTTGCTGCCGCCGTTATCCTCTATAAGAACGACGACCCTCGACACCGCATTCGCGGTCTGCGCGATTCGAAACTGCTCCCCGCCGAGCGCCGGGAAGAACTTGCGCTCCTGATTCGCCGGCATTCCATCGCCTGGGCCGTCGCTGCCGTGGATTCCGCCCGCATCGATCAAATCAATATCTACCAGGCTTCGCGGCTTGCGATGCTTTATGCGGTGCAGCAACTGGCGCCGGCGGCGAGCCATCTTCTTGTCGATGCGGTGAGGCTCGATTGCGAGCTTCCACAGCAGGCGATCATTCACGGCGACGCGCTCTCTGCCTCCATCGCCGCCGCCTCCATTCTCGCGAAGGTCGAACGTGACCGCATGATCTCCGCCTGGGACCCGGTCTTTCCCGTGTACGGCCTGGCATCGAACAAGGGATACTGCACGCCCCGCCACCTCGCGGCCTTGCGCGAGCATGGCCCCTCGCCGCTGCATCGGCAGTCGTTTTCGCCGGTGTGGAGCGCGCCGATTCCGCAGGAAGTTCTCGGCTTTATGCTGGACGAATCAATTTCTGGTGACGAAGAGCCGGTGGCAGCGATCGCGGAAGGCTGACCAGCCCTATCCTTAAAGAATTGTCATCCCGACCCTGAGCGCAGCCTAAGGAGAGGGATCTGCAGCTCGCAGCGAAATGCAGACCCCTCGCTTCGCTCGGGATGACAAAATCAGTAACAGATACTTGATGTCTATTTCGCCCGATAAATCTCCGTCAGCAGATCCGGCTTCGACTCGTCCCGAACCAGGTGCGGATATTTCTCGCCACCGTGATAATCAAGTTTCACTACCCGGAAGTAATCCGTGTTTTCCACGATCAGCTCGATCGGCGACGGACTGGCCTTGGCGGCTCGAATCGCGTCGCGCCAGACATCCGGCGAAAACCTGCGGCCGTTCACAGCGACAATCTTCATCCCCGGCCCCATCCCGGCCTTGGCGGCAACCATCCCCTCGATCGTATCCTGAATCGCGCCATCGCTCGCGACCAGCAGTCCCACCGAGTAATGCGCATTGATCGGCTTCCCGTTGCGATCTCCATCGCGATCTCCGATGCGATCCATTTCCGACGGATTCTCGTCGTACACCAGTTTCCATCCGCTGCCTTCGAGTCCGCCGAGCGGAGCACCCGGGCCATGATTGGACAGCCGCTCCATCCAGAAGCCGCGCCAGTCGTAGGGAAGAACCTGGTTCAGCGCGTTCGCCACATCGTCGAAGGTATAGGTCTTCACCATGGGCGGACCGCTGGGCGCGCCATGAAACAGTTTGCAGAAATCGTCCAAGGATTTCGCGCCCTTCGTTTGCTGCCGGATGATCACGTCGGCCCACAGCCAGTTGAGCACGTCTTCGTCGTAATAATCGAGCGGGCGGCGATAATCTTCCCAGGCCTTGGGGGCGCTCTGCATGCTGGGAACGCCATCGGCCGTATCCTGCAAATCGCGCCAGACTCGCCCCGAGCGATGATCCAGATCCGCCGCCATCTGCGCCAGTGCGTCACGGCCCAACTCGGGCGTACGCTCGCCGCTGCGCACTGTGAGCACTTCTCCCAAGTATGTCGTCAGGCCCTCATACACCCACAGCAAGTCGGTCTGCATCGGCTGTTCGTAATCGGGCGTCGCCAGATCCGCTGGACGCCGATACTTCCCGTTCCACGAATGCACGTACTCGTGCGGCAGCAGTCCAGCGGTCTCTTTTCGTCCTTCCTCTTCCACCAACGCGCGTTCTTCGGCCCGGCTGTCGTTCGATTCGTGATGCTCCAATCCGAAATGCGCGACGTGATCGCTCAGGGTCAGCAGAAAGTGGTAATCGGTGTAGTGCCGCGCGCCAAACAAAATTCCCGCTTGCTTCACCAGGTTCCGGTAGTGTTCCCAGACTTCTTCCGGAGCATCGAGCGCCGCCGGGCTGTCCGCCGCAACATCGAGTTCCGCGGGAGGATTTTCGGTGCTTAGCGGCACGACCTTCAAATACTCGCCCGCGATGACCGGACCATCCACCAGCGTGGTCAGCGAAACGGGCGCGAAATGAATGTCGCTGCCCGCCTGATTGGAAACATGCAGCGACGTGCCAAACTTCCATCCCTCGGGCAGCCGCAAGCTGGCGCTATACGTAAGTTGATCGGAACCGTAGCCGGCAGGATAGAGCAACAGCGTATTCCAGTTGACGACGTACAACTTTTCCGTCGCCGCCATTCCGGAGCTGTATCCAGGCTCAAACGCAGCGGGTGAAGCGTAGTCGAGATTCGCGATGACTTCGTTCTCGCCCGCCGGAACCTCAACGTGAAACTCAAAACCTTCCTGCAGATCGCGCCGCCACTTCAGAGTCTTTCCGCTAGCTGTAAATTTCAGGCCGGTCAAATCCGTGATCGGCCCCGTCGGCCCGTGCTCGCCGGGAATCCATTTGGGATAGTAGAGCGTGAGCGTTCCAGGCTTGGCTGGAATGCGCAATTGCGCGTGGAAGATCTTGCGCGGCGCTTCCGACGCGTCCACGGAGAGCACGATGGTTGGAGCATTTGCCCCAAAAACTGAAAACGATGACAACAGAAAAATTGCGAGACAAAAAAAGTTCCTTACACCAAAACGTGAGCTCATTCCCCCTCCAGATTGTCGAGTCGCTCCATAGCGATCCAAATGGAGCCGTACGCTAATATATTAGTCTGCAATAGATCAGTCTGCCGGGCCGGTTCGACGACGACGGGCAGTCGCGCTCATTGCCATTGTTATTGCCTGCTCCCCACCCGCTGTCGTCGCTTGGTGTCCCAGCCTGCTATCATCCCGACGTGCCCGCGCGCGGAAAATTTATTACCTTCGAAGGCCTCGATGGCAGTGGTAAGAGCACCCAAGTCGAGAAGCTGACGCGTTCCCTGCGCGCCCACGGTCTCTCCGTCACCGTCACCCGCGAGCCGGGTGGCACCGCCGCGGGTGAAAGGATTCGCGAAGTACTGCTGCACTCCGCCACCGCGGGACTTTCTCCGCTTACGGAAATGGCCCTCATGTTCGCTTCGCGCGCCCAGCACATTCACGAGGTCATTCTGCCCGCGCTCGCCGAAGGACGAATCGTGCTCTGCGATCGCTTCACCGATTCAACCGAGGCTTACCAGGGTGCAGGCCGCAAGCTGGGCACGAAGCCGGTGCTCGAGATGCACGAAATCCTCTGCGGCAACCTGCAACCCGACCTGACGATCCTTCTGGATCACGAAGTGGCGTTCAGCGTGGAGCGCGCCCGGCGTCGCAATCGAAAACACAAAGGTGGGCACTCGGAAAGAGACGAGAACCGCTTTGAGCAGGAAAACCGGGCTTTTTTCGGACGCGTCCGCCAGGCGTACCTGGCCATAGCGGCCCGCGAGCCCGAGCGAGTGCGCGTCGTAAACGCCAGAGGCACGCCCAGCGAAACGCATGCGATTATCATGGAGTTGGTGCGAAAAAGACTGAAGATCTAGTCAACCGCTTTTCGCTGTTCGCTTTTCGGTTTTGGCCTTTAGCTAAAAGCCAAGAGCAAAAAGCGAAAAGCCACCAGCGATTCTTATGCCATTTTCAGATTTCGCCGGCAACCCGGAAACCATCCATCGCCTGCGCGAGATGCTGGCGCGCAAGCGCTTTCCGCATGCCGTCATTCTTTCCGGCGCGCACGGATCGGGCAAGTACACGCTGGCTCTGATGCTCGCCCGCGTCATGAACTGCCTCGAGCAGCCCTCGACTGACGGCGGCGGCTTGCCCGATTTCTGCGGACGCTGCTCCAACTGCATTCGCATCGCACAATCCGCAGACCTCGACGCCCGCTTCGCCGAAGCCGTCGAGGCCCGCGAGAATATGCGCGACACAGATAAGAAAGAAACCCGGCTCTTCGTCCAGACCCACCCCGACGTGCTCATCATCCCGCCCGATCCGCCGCAACTGATGATCAAGGTCGATCAGGTTCGCCACGTGATTGAGACCATCTACTATCGCCCCGCGGAAGCTCGCGAACGCGTTTACATCTTCACCAGTTCGGCCTTCATGAGAGAGGCTGCCAACTCGCTCCTCAAAGTTCTGGAAGAGCCGCCCGAGTTCGCCACTATTTTTCTGCTCACCGAAAACGCCGGCGAATTGCTGCCCACAATTCGTTCCCGTTCCATGACCTTCAACCTGGGAGCGCTCGCTCTCACCGAGATCGAGAGCCGTCTCGTCAAGCTTCGTCCCGATTGGAACGCCCGGCAGCGCATGCTGGTCGCCCGCCTCAGCGAAGGCGCCGTCGGACGCGCCTTGTCCTTCGATCTCGAAAGCTACGTGGCCGCGCGCAACCACGCCCTCATCATGCTGAGGTCCGCTCTCGGCGGCCACAACGGCGGCCATGACAACGACCACACTGACCTCTTCAAAACCACCGAGACCTACCGTTCCGGCGCCGAAGGCCGCGAGAAAATCGACAACCTTCTCCGCACCCTCTACGCGTTGCTCGAAGACCTGATGTTTCTGCAATCCGGCGCGGAGCAACTGGTCCGCAACACGGACATTCTGGGCGAACTCAAGAAAATGTCCGAAGCCGCCGATTTCGCCTGGGTGCAGCGCGCCGCGGAAGGTCTCGGCGAAGTCGAGCGCGGCCTGCGCCGCAACCTGCTGCGCTCGCTTTCGCTCGATGCCTTCGCGACCGCCCTGGAGCGCGTTTCCTGAGATGACAGGCTGCCGATACGAAACCTGAGTCTTCCCGTAGCCTGCTGGTGGTCCAGCGGCGCTCGCGATCATGATGTCCAACCACGACTCACTCAACCACCAAACGCAAACCTTTTTCCACAGTTAAGGTACATTCTTGCGCACCTTAGTGCCCTTGGCGATCAGCGAGGTTCGAGCTTATGCTGAAAGTGAATTGAAAGGCTTAGGTTTCGTTTTGCAAATGATTTCGCTTCGTCTCTACACACTTGCGCTGGGCACGGGTGGACTGGCCGCCGCCAGCTATGCTCTGCTGCGCCGCAAACCCAAGAACGCGGACGAGGTCGAGTGCGAACGCCGCACTTGGCTGAATACGGTTGGGCGCATCACCGATGGCACGGTGATTGATGTACAGGAAATCGTCACGGCCACGAACCGCCCCGCCACCATGCTGATTTATCAGTACGACGTAGCCGGCGTTTCCTATGAGGCCTCGCAGGACGTCACCTATCTTCGGCAGTGGATCAATCTGCATTCCTGCCGGCTCGGCTTGCCGACCTCAGTGAAGTACGATGCTCGCAACCCCGGAAATTCCATGGTGATTGCCGAAGGCTGGATGGGGTTGAGACAGTAACCGATTGCTGGTGGATAGCCGGGCGTCCCCGCCCAACTGGACCCTTCGACTTCGCTCAGGGCAGGCTCGCGAGACGCCCGTCGCTCCACTCAGACTTTCCCTAACGCCATCGCGGCCATGTAGAGAATTTGCGCGACCGCTAGCCCGATCCAGATTCGCTGCCGAATGCGCGAGCGGCGTATATCGCGTAGCAACTCGGCGGTGGTGGGTTCCCTAACCAGAGCTTCGGCCAGAGCATCCCGCTTTCCCGCGGGCAACGCCGCCGGTTGCAGATTGGCGGGCCTCACAGCATCGGCCGGCTTCGGCTTGTCGGGATAAAACACCTTCGGCGTGTCCACGACTTCCGACCACAACGGCAGCAGGATCCACGATTTCGGGATGATGTCCAGAACCGGCTTGGCAGTCAGATTGAGGGCCGGCTGTGTTTCCGGCGCGACGCGATCGGCGAGATTTCGCAGCAGCGAGCCCCACCAGAAGTGGCTGAGCCGATCGGTGAGGAGTTCACCGACATCGACGGGCCGCGATTCAAGTTCAAGCGGCGGCAGTGTTTCCGGCGAGATCACGTCTCCGAGGTTGGTGAACACGGTGCGAAACCAAGAAAGGCGCAGACGCTCGCCAAGCGGCAGGCCGACATTGACGGGCCGTGAGGTGAGTTCGAGTGGCGGGAGCTTCGTCGGCGCGAATGTATCGCGCAGATTGCCGGCGAGCGACCTCCAGAGCGGCTGCGCCAGGCTCGCCGGCGGGAGCAAATCCAGCGGAATCTCCGGCTGTGCCGCCGTGGATTGCGGGTCGGGATTCCAGGCTTCGGCGGCATTCGAGCGGTAAGGCATAAGATTCGGATTACTCCATCGCGGCTCCGTCAGCGCTATCCTCAGCGCTTATCGCCAGAGACCCACTCCTCGATGTTAGATGCCCCGACCAGGGTCTGTCACGCGTCTTTACGCAGCTTTACGCGTGAATTTCCGCCAAATGCCGTTCAAATACCATGTCGAAGACTGAAAAAAGTCAGGCAACTGAAAAAAGATGCGCAATCGTGGCAACGCGGCAGGCACTCCCTTCGCCTGAACGCTGACTTCCTTGGTACATGCACTTTGATGCTGTTGAGGGCAAGCCCTGCGCTGGAGCACAATCGCAGAGGAGTTTAAGGCAGGCCAAGCTGGCACAGCCGGCGAAGGTTCATCCTCTTTTCTCCTCGCGTTTAGGAAAAGCGAGTCGGAAATCAAGCTCTTGAAAGGGAGATCTGCAATGGAGAAGCTGGATTGAGCGACCCCGCAAAGGCGACAACGAAAGCCCCCTGGGGGCTGCGGCGTTTCCCCCGTTATCGTTTTGACGCACGCATTCAGGTGTCGGTGTTTCGCGAAGGCCTGACGGCCACATACTGGGGACGAACCAACGAACTCGGCGACGACGGCATCGGGGCGACCCTCAGCGGTGAGTTGCAGGCTGGCGAAGTTGTTTCCCTCGAGTTTCCCATCCCGGTCCCGCCTCACATCATGAAGGTGCGAGCCCTGGTGCGTTATAGCGAAGGTCTGCGCTGCGGATTCGAATTTCTGGTCGTGACCGACGAGCAGAAGCTGACGCTGCGCCAGGTCTGCGTACTGTTGGCGAACGCCTCCTGAGCCTTTCTGTTTTGGCCTCAAACCTTGATTACTGCGGTAACTATCGGCGGACAACCCGGCCCGCTTACCATCTCACTATCGTCAGTTCAATGTGGGAAAGGACTGTATGGGGGAGAAAATCGCCCCGGCAGCAACTTCGACCGAACTGCCGCAGGTGGAGGCGCTGCGGGACGTTCTTGAGTGCGGTGCGCCGCCGATCCTTATCCACATCTCCGATCCGGCCCCGGCCACTTCGCCCACGAACGGCTACGGCGCCGAGGGCCCGCTCACAGTGGAGAAAGCCTGCTTTGAGCAGATCATCGAGAACGCGCCGGAAGCGATCAGTATTGTCGACCAAGAGCTGCGCGTCTTGCGCATTAACGCGGAGTTTACCCGCCTGTTCGGCTTTACTGCGGATGAGGCTGCAGGAAAACAGCTCGACCGTCTCATCGTGCCCCCCGATCGCTATGCGGAAACCGCGTGGATCGCCGAGTGCATCAAGACAGAAAGCAAACTTTCGCTGGAGACCCGCCGCCAGCGAAAGGATGGCTCACTGGTCGAGGTGCTGCTCTCCACCTCGCCCGTGACGCTAAACGGCAAAAGAGTTGGAGCGTACGCCTCCTATCGCGACATCACCGAGCAGAAGCGCACCGAGGAGCTGAATGCCGCCTTGTACGCGATTGCGGCGCGCAGCCAGTCGGCCGAAGATCTGCAACAGTTTTTCGCCGCCATTCACAACATCGTCGGTCAGTTGATGAATGCGCGCAACTTCTACATTGCCCTCTACGATTCGCAGGCTCAGTTGTTGAGCTTTCCCTACTTCGTCGATGAAGAGGATCCTACCCCCGCCCCCAAGCCCCTGGGCCGCGGTTTGACGGAGTACATCCTGCGATCCGGCGAGCCCTTGCTGGTGACACCGGCAGTCTTTGAGGAACTGGAGCGGCGCGGCGAAGTGGAATCGATCGGTACTCCGTCGCTGGACTGGCTGGGCGTTCCCCTGAAAAGCGGCACGGCTTGCATTGGCGTCCTGGTCGTCCAGACTTACAACGAAAACACCCGCTTCGGGGAGCGCGACCGCGAGATTCTGAAATTCGTTTCGCAGCAGTTGGCCGCGACCATCGAGCACAAGCGCTATGAAGAGGCGCTGCGCCGCTCCGAAGCCCGCTCCCGCTCTCTGATTTTGAGCGCAGCTTTCGGCATTTGCCGCTGCACGCTCGGCGGGAGATTCCTGGACGTGAATCCGGCGCTCATCAACATGCTCGGGCATGGATCGGTCGAAGATCTTCTCAAGCTGGATGCGAGGCGCGAAGTCTTCGTCAATCCCCAGGGTTTGGACCGGCTGGCCGAGGATTATCGCCGCACTGGCAGCCTGAATGGTGTGGAACTTCAGTGGAGACGCAAAGACGGCCGCGTCATCATCGTGCGGCTCAGCGGCTGCGCCGCCACTATAAGCGATGAACCCGAAGAAGTACTGGAGCTGATCGCCGAAGATATCACCGACCGGCGTCAGCTCGAAGAGCAGCTTCGCCAGGCGCAAAAAATGGATGCTGTCGGCCGCCTTGCTGGCGGCGTTGCCCACGACTTCAACAACCTGCTGATGGTGATTAACGGTTACACCGAGGTGTTGCTGGAGCAGTTGGAACAGGGCAGCGCCATGCACCATAAGGTCCAGTCCATCCAGCAGGCAGCCGACCGCGCCGCCACCCTCACCCGCCAGTTGCTGGCGTTCAGCCGCAAGCAGCTCCTCGAACTCAAGGTGGTCGACGTCAACATCGTCATCGGCGACATGGAGCGCCTGCTGCGGCCCCTGATCGGCGAAAATATCGAATTGGTGACTCGGCTCTCACCCGAAACCGGACACACCCGCGCCGACGCCGGCCAACTCGAGCAGGTCATCATGAACCTGGTCGTCAATGCCAAGGATGCCATGCCCGAAGGCGGCAAGCTCACCGTGGAGAGTTCCGACGTTACCGTGCGCCATAGCTTCCGCGAACACCGGTTTATCCAGCCCGGACGCTATGCCGTGATCTCGGTTACCGATACCGGCCACGGTATGGACAAGGAAACCCAGTCCCGCATTTTTGAGCCGTTCTTTACCACCAAGGAAAAAGGAAAAGGCACCGGCCTCGGCCTCTCGACCGTCTACGGCATCGTCAAGCAGAGCAGCGGTTATGTTTTCGCCCAAAGCGAACTCGGAGCGGGTACAACTTTCTACGTTTATTTGCCGCGCGTGGAAGATTCCGCCGAAGAGTTGAGCCCTGCCCAGTCCCAGCAGAGCGAAGCCGGCGGCTGCGAAACCGTCTTGCTGGTCGAAGACGAGGAATCCGTGCGCGAGCTGGTGCGTCTGACCCTCGCCGCTCGCGGCTACAAGGTCCTCGAAGCCGAAAATGGCGAGTGCGGTCTGCGCGTCTCCGAGTCCTTCAAAGAAAACATCGATATCCTTATCACCGACGTCGTCATGCCCGGCATCGGTGGCCGCGAACTGGCCAAGAAGCTGCTCGCCCTGCGTCCCGGCATCAGCGTGCTCTATCTTTCGGGCTACACGGAAGATGCCGTCATCACCCAGGGCGCGCCCGGCCCCAGTACCGCGTTCCTGCAGAAACCCTTCACTCTGCAGAACCTCGCCAAGAAAGTCCGCGAAGTCCTTCGCTCCAAGCCCGCTCCCAAGTCCGCCGCAAAATCCGCTTCGAGCTGATCCCGCCCCAGCGGTTGCAACTTTTCCCCCATTCCTGCGTCTTATACTTAAGTGTGGGCCTTCGGCATCGGACACATCCACGTCTTCCTGCCGCGCGTACTTCAATCGGGGTGAACAATAGCAATGCTGATCGGGAAACCGCCTGCGATTCCGTCTTCTGAAATTACTCCCAAAGCGACCTATCTGAACCGGCGCAACTTCCTCGCCGGAGCAGCGATCGCCGGCGCAGCCGCCGTCACCGGTGTCGCCTTCCATGATCTTGCCGATCTTGTCGCTCCAGCGCTCACCGCCCACGCCAACGCTAAGATTGATGGCCTCCAGAAAAGCGGCTTCAGCACCACGGAAAAGGAAACGCCTTACAAGGATGTCACCAACTACAACAATTTCTACGAATTCTCCACCGACAAATACGAGCCTGCCGGCCTCGCAAAGAATTTCAAAACCCGTCCCTGGACGGTGACCATCGACGGCCTGGTCAAGAAAAAGCAGGTGCTCGACGTCGACGCGATCATCAAAATGGCCGCCCCCGAAGAGCGTATCTACCGTCATCGCTGTGTCGAGGGCTGGTCGATCGTCGTGCCCTGGGTCGGATTTTCCCTGAGCGAACTGATCAAGCGCGCCGACCCTCTGCCCAAAGCAAAGTTTGTCGAGTTCACCACCTTGTACGATCCCAAGCAAATGCCCGGCCAGCGCACCAGTGTATTGAAGTGGCCCTACGTGGAGGGTCTCCGCATGGACGAGGCCATGCATCCGCTCGCCCTGCTCTGTTTTGGTTTGTACGGCGAGGTGCTTCCGAATCAAGACGGCGCCCCACTCCGCATCGTACTTCCATGGAAGTACGGATTCAAAAGCGCGAAGTCGATCGTCCGCATCCGCTTCACCGGCGATCAGCCGATGAATACCTGGCAGCAGTCCGCCCCCGGCGAATACGGCTTCTATTCGAACGTCAATCCCAACGTCGACCATCCGCGCTGGAGCCAAGCCAAGGAACGCCGCCTAGGTGAATTTCTCAAGCGGCCGACTCTGATGTTCAATGGTTACGATCAGGTGGCGAGCCTTTATTCCGGCATGGACCTGAAAAAGAACTTTTGAAAGGCATTGCAGAAGTCAGAAGTAAAATTGCAGATGTTAAATCTGGCGGTCGAAAGGGTTTTACTTCTGCAATCTGACTTTTGACTTCTGCATTCCAATGAACCGCCTACGGCTCACGAAAACGATCGTCTTTCTCGCCGCGCTCGTCCCGCTGGGACGGCTTGTCTGGAAAGCACTGCACGATGGTCTGGGCGCCAACCCCATCGAGGTCATCACGCACTCTACCGGCGACTGGACGCTGATCCTTGTTCTCACCACCCTCTCGATCACGCCGCTCCGCCGGATCACGCGCCAATACTGGCTGATCGGCGTCCGCCGCATGATCGGACTGTTTGTATTCTTTTACGGAACTTTACATTGCTTGACCTACATCTGGCTCGACAAGTTCTTCGACATCCACGAAATGTTGAAAGACGTTGCCAAGCGCCGATTTATCACTGTGGGATTCTCCGCCTTCGTCCTCCTGATTCCCCTGGCCCTGACCTCGACCAAGGGATGGATTCGCCGCTTGGGCGGGAAGAACTGGCAGCGCCTGCACCGCCTGATCTATTTCACGGGGATCCTGGGGGTGGTGCATTACACCTGGCTGGTCAAGGCCGATCTCCGCAAGCCCATAGAGTACGGCATCGTGCTCGCCATCCTTCTGCTTTACCGCGTGGGAGTCTGGGCATCTGAAAAAGCGTCCGAAAAGCGCAAGCAGCCCGCCATGCCCGCCCCAGCCCGGAGCCGGGCGGAAGTCACCAAGGCCTGAGGAAACCTTCCCGCCAATTTTTTCCACCGAAACTTCCTTCTAAAATCCGGGTTAGCGCATCCAAAGAACTAAAGACAGGAGTGTCTTATGAATCCCCTTGCTTCCACCAAGTGTGCCGGACGCCTGCTCGTGGCTCTGGCGGCGATATCCAGCATCCTTTTCGCAGTCGGCTGCGGCTCCAGCAGTTCGCTTACCAAGACCAACCCCGTCGGCTTCAACAACGGCAGCCTGAACGGCACCTACGTTCTCTCCATATCGGGCACAGACGTCAACGCCACGGCGGAGACTGAATCTTTTTTTGCCATCGTGGGGGCCATAACGGCCGATGGCAACGGCAATCTCACCGGCACGGTTGACATCAACGACCCAGACCGCGGCAGCCCTGGCGTGTTTCTGGGCCAAACCGTCAGCGGGTCATACAGCATCACCAGCGACGGTCGTGGCAGCGGGACGATTAAGACTTCGGCATTGACGTTTGACATCGATTTCGTTCTTTCCTCGACCAGCTCTGGACTGATCTCGCGTTTCGACGACGCGGGGAGCGGCAGCGGTACCATCGACCTGCAGACCAGCACCGCTACTCAGGCCTCGCTCGCGTCTCTAGCCTTCTCTCTTTCCGGCGTCGATTCCAGCGGTGATGCCCCTCTTGCCACAGTAGGCGCATTCACCCTCAACTCCTCCGGGACAGTCACCTCCGGCACGGAGGACTTCAACGACAACGGCAGTGGCACCGGGACTGCGGGCGTTAGCCTCCTTACGAGCTCCAACCTGACGCTGACCAGCGCCACCAACGGAACAGCACAGCTAAACAGCAACTCTGGTTCGTTTGGCTTCGATGTCTGGCTGATCGACTCAACGCATATGAAATTGATCGAGACCGACATCTCGGCAGCCATCCTCTCTGGCGATGCTTTCACGCAAGCAACAACCTTTCCAACCGGTCAGGTGGTCTTCACGATGAGCGGTATTGACGGTGGCAAGTCTCCTTTCGTCGCCGGTGGTTACGCAACCGCGGACGCCAGCGGCGACGGCAACCTCACCGGCGGCATTGAAGACTACAATGACGGCGGCACCGGCGTCGCCAGCACGCAGAGCAACGTTGCGGCAACCGCCGCCACTTCCGGTAGCGCTCCGGGCCGCTTCCAACTGGCCGTAACCGGTTTCAGCAATGGCGCGGCACAACCGACGTTCAATTTTGCCGCCTATCCCTATACCAGCAACGGCGGCAACGGCGTTCTGTTGCTGGAGAATGACAGCCTTGGGTTAGCCATCGGCGCTGCCTACGCCCAAACCGGTACGTCGATCAATACCTCCGGGGGCTACGGACTCAACCTTACTGGAGTAAATGATGGTGTCAACTCGTTGAGCGGCTGGGTCGAAGTCGACGACATTGCCCAGTTCGCCCCCGGCAGTCCTGCCACCGCCATCTCCAGCACCGCGAACATGACCGGCATACTGGACGAAAACGACCTCGCCAATCAGCCATTTTCTACGCCGTTCTCCGGCGTCTACATTCCGGATTCTCCTGCGACTGGCCGCGGCTCGATCGTTGCTCCACCCACCAACGGAACGCTCGGAACGGCCCTCGGCGCGTTAAACCTGCAGTACTACGTCGTCGACAGCTCAACCGTCCTCTTTATCGACGTGGACTCTCTCGCGGACTACGAGGGTGAGGCTGGACAGATCGCGGTGGGGACCTTCGTGGCGCAGAGTTCGACCTCGTCTGCGGCAGCGTCGCGCCGGGCTCTCTCGTTGGTTCGTCCCGTTTTTCATCCGCACGCGGCCTTGCGGCGCAAGTAGACTCTGACGCATCGGGTAAATGACCAAGGGCGCGGCTCCAAGGCCGCGCCCTTTATTCTCGTAACGTCTTCGACACTCCGCTCCGCAGACGAAGTTACTTGATTGCTTCCGCCGCGATTCTTTCCGTCATGAACGCTTCGATCACGTCGCCGGCCTTGATGTCGCCATAGTTCGAGATTGAGATACCGCACTCCATGCCGCTGGTCACTTGGGACGCATCGTCCTTGAAGCGCCGCAGCGACGCCACTTTCCCTTTGAACACGACGACGTTGTCCCGCAGCAGACGCACTTCGGAATCGCGCTTGATCAGTCCATCGCTCACGCGGCAACCGGCAATCGTTCCTACCTTCGGGATGCGGAAGGTTTCGAGCACATCGGCGCGTCCCTGGTAAGTTTCTTTGATCGTCGGCTCGAGCAATCCGGTCATGGCGCGCTTGATCTCGTCCTGCAGCTCGTAAATGATCGAGTGCAGCCGTATGTCGACTTTTTCCTGCTCGGCCAGCTCCTGCGCCTTGCGCTCCGGACGCACGTTAAATCCAATGATGATAGCATTCGACGCCGACGCCAGGAGCACATCGGTCTCGGTGATTGCGCCAATGCCCGACCGCAGCAGCTTCAGCCGCACTTTGTCGTTCGACAATCTGCCCAGCAAATCGCCCAGCACTTCGACCGATCCCTGCACGTCGGCCTTCAGAATAATATTCAGTTCCTTCATGCCCGCCGTCTTCAACTGCTCGGCCAGGCCTTCGAGCGAAACGCGTGAACTCTTTGCGAGCGCGGCTTCGCGGGCCTTCTGCTCGCGGTATTCCGAGATATCGCGCGCCTTCTCGCGATCGGTGACCACGACGAACTGATCGCCCGCTTGTGGCAGCCCTTCCAACCCGATAATTTCCACCGGCGTCGAGGGTGGGGCTTCTTTCAGCGGCTTGCTGCGATCGTCGAACATCGCGCGCACTTTTCCGTACACGTTCCCCACCACGAAGTTGTCGCCCGCGCGGAGCGTGCCGTTCTGCACCAGGATCGTCCCCACCGGACCGCGTCCCCGATCCAGCTTCGCTTCGAGCACTACGCCGCTCGCCGCGCGTCCCGGAGTCGCTTTCAATTCCTGCAGATCCGCCGTCAGGCAAATCATTTCCATTAGCAGATTCAGATTCGTTTTTTGCTTGGCGGAAACATCGACGAACACCGTCTTGCCGCCCCAGTCTTCCGGCATCAGCCCGCGATCCGCCAGTTGTTTCTTGACCCGCTCCGGCAACGCGCCCGGCTTGTCGATTTTATTGACCGCAACAATGATGGGAACTTCGGCAGCGTGCGCGTGGTCGATCGCTTCCACCGTTTGCGGCATAACGCCGTCATCCGCCGCCGTGACCAGCACCACGATGTCGGTCGCTTTCGCTCCGCGCGCGCGCATACGCGTGAACGCTTCGTGACCCGGTGTATCCAGGAACACGATCTCGCGCCCGTAGGCCGGAGACGCCGTGTCCGAGATACGAACCTTGTATGCGCCGATATGCTGCGTGATGCCGCCCGCCTCGCCTCCGGCCACATTGGTCGAGCGGATCGAATCGAGCAGCGTCGTCTTGCCGTGGTCCACATGGCCCATGATCGTGACCACCGGTGGACGTGGGACGGCTTCCACGCCTTCCTCGCTGCTCTCGGCCGCTTCAGCCGTATCCTTTGCAGCTTGTTCTTCGAAGGTAATCACTTCCGTATCCGCCCCGAAGAAGCGCGCCATCTCGCTCGCCAGTTCCGCATCGAGCGTCTGATTGATGGTGGCGAACACGCCCCGCACCACCAGCCGCACAATTACATCCTTGGCGCGAATGCCCAGCTTCTCGGCCAGATCTTTCACCGAGATCCCTTCTGTGATCGTGATGTTCCGCGTGATCGGCGCCGGCTCGTTGCTAATGGTCATCCGCGGCGGCGGAGTGTAGCCCTTCATCGGGCCTTCCTTCACGCCTCGCGGCACATATCTCTGTCCCGGTCGCCGCGCCGGACCACCCGGACGCGCTCCTGGGCGGGTTGGTCCCGGCGGCGCCATCCCCGCTCCCGGACCTACACCCAACGGACGTGATCCCGCCGGCGCCACGCGCGTCGGATGCATCGGCCGCCGTTCACCCGGACGAAGCGGCGGACGCGATCCCGGCGCTTGGGGACGCGCCGCGCGCTGAAAAATTGGCTGTCCCGGCACAGGCCGTCCCGGCGTCGGACGCAAAGCTACACCCGGCGCGGACGCTTCCGGCGGAGGCAGAGGCGCTTTGTATACTGGGCGCGGGCCCGTCTGCGGCATGATCATTCGCGGCGGTGGTGCAATCGGAGCCGCTGGCTTCGCCGGCGCCGTCGTTTGCATCTGTGCAACATTGTTAGTCGCCGGAGGCTGCGCCGCTGACGGAGCACTCCCGGCCTGCGCTGCAGGAGTCGTAACCCGCGGCGGGACGGCTGTAGCAGCCGGGGCCGTGCTCAAGGCGGATGAAACCGAAGCCGGTGCGATCGCGGCGGGTGGCGTCACGGGAACTTTGGACGGAATCGCGACCACCGCCGACGGCCGATGCGCGGCCGCTACCGAAGCCGGCGTCACCAGTCTCGGTGTTGGCGGCGCAGGAGCAGGCACTTCGCCCGCGGGCTTGGGCGGCACTATCTTCGACGGCGCCACGGGAGCGACCGGGGCTTCTATCTTCGCTTCTATCCCTGGCATCGCAACCGGCCTCTTGAGTGTAGGCCGCGCCGCTGGATGCTCGGCTGCTTCCTTGAGCTGCGTGATGGCGCGCAGCACGTCTCCAGGCCGCGAAATATGCGAGAGGTCGATCTTGGTCTTGATCTCTTCTTCGCCGTGAACGGCACGTGAAGGCTTCGCGGAACTCGGCGCCGCATCGGAGCGGCCGCGCAGATGCTTCCGCACCAGTTCCGCTTCGTAATCTTCCAGAGAACTGGAGTGCGTTTTCTTCTCCGTGATGCCCACCGTGGTCAGCACGTCAAGAATTTCCTTGCTCTTGACTTCCAACTCACGGGCCAGATCGTTGATTCGAATCTTACTCATCCGCCGTCGTTTCCTCTTCTTGCGCCGCTAATCTCGCGTGTCTAAGCTCGCATATCTAACCTCATGAAATCCCTGTGCAATGTCACCATCGGCTGACAAGGCCCGCGCTTTCGGTCCGGATGTAACTCCGAACTCGCCACGCTCCCAGTTCAGCTCTGCTTGTCTTCCGCGGCTTCTTCGGTCGGGGCTTCTTCAGTCGCGGCTTCTTCGCTGGAAGGTCCGGCGCCTTCTGCTGCTGCTGGCACCTCTTCGGCGGGCTCGGCTTCAGCGGCCAACCTCGCCGCCTCTAACTCGCCATCTGCCGGCGATTCGGCTTCTCCGGTACTTTCCGGCTCCGCGGCCAACGCATCCGCTTCTATCGAGCCTTCTGCCAGCGATTCCTCGCTGAATGCCGCTTCGGTGGCGGCTTCTCCGGTGCTCTCCGGTTCCGCTGCGGCCACTGCCTCGCCGCCATCCAGACTGGCAAAGTAATTATTGACCGCAATACTGATTTTTTCTACCGTTTTCGGGCCAATGCCTTCAATCGCTTCCAGTTGCTCCGGCGTCATATCGGCCAGCGACTCCACCGTGTTCACGCCCGCCGCCTTCAGTTTCTCGACCAGACCCTCACCCAGTCCCGTAACATTCTCCAGCGGAGTCACTGTCTGCGTGACCAGCGCCGACATCTGCTGTTCCACTTCCTGCCGCTTTTCTTCTTCGCTCTTGATGTCGATCTTCCAGCCCAGCAGCTTCGCCGCCAGCCGCACGTTCTGCCCTTTTTTCCCGATCGCCAGCGAGAGCTGCGTATCGTCCACCACCACTTCCAGATGTTTGTCCGCCGCATCCACAATCGTCACCCGGCTTACCTTCGCCGGCTGCAGCGCTTTCTCCGCGAACGTGACCGGATCCTCGTGATATTCGATGATGTCGATCTTCTCTCCGCGCAGCTCCCGAATGATCGATTGCACCCGCATCCCCTTCATGCCCACGCAGGCTCCAACCGCGTCCACGTCCTTGTCCTTCGACAGCACCGCAATCTTCGTGCGCTCGCCCGCTTCTCGCGCAATCGCACGGATCACCACGGTGCCGTCGTAAATTTCCGGCACTTCCGTCTGGAACAGATGCTGCACCAGCTCCGGCGCCGACCTCG
>Ga0208191_1000739_pt1 | contig 20425 bp, 6 predicted proteins | sample June2015DPH_13_5_FD_184709 | JGI IMG/M metagenome (GOLD analysis project Ga0208191, IMG submission 184709) | Peatland microbial communities from SPRUCE experiment site at the Marcell Experimental Forest, Minnesota, USA - June2015DPH_13_40... | ecosystem: Environmental > Terrestrial > Soil >... | reverse complement strand
CGTCTGCTGCCGGACATTGATTTCGCCGATGTCCATGGGCAGTACAAATTCAACTTCCGGCACGCCGCCATCTCCCGCGAGGATTCAAAGCGGTTCCTGGATTGGGCGTTCTGGCGTGATTTTGAGAAGAATGGGCCGAGTCTTTATCGCATGTGCCAGACCATGCTCCAGGGCTGGCGACGCTACAAGGACTACCCCGATCCACGCGTCCGTGAGCGGTTTGAGCGGGAAGTGAAGAAGCTCAGCAGCGCTTACAATGCGGCGCTCTGGGTGATGGAGAAAGAATTCAAGAAAGTCAATCGCAGCGTGAGTGAGCGCATTCACAAGCTGCGCCGCGAAGTTGAGAAGGAGTTCCCGATCGTCGCCCGCCTCACCGCGGCATCGCTCGGCCCGATCCTGTTGTGGTCCACGCGCCGAGAGGAGAATCGGCTGGCGAAGGGACGCACCTACGAACCTCCCACCTTTGTCGAGCGCCGCAATTGGGTTTCGGCCACGTAGCCCTCCTGTCTCGTCGCCGTTATCGGCCACAAGGCCTATGCAATCGCTGCCTACTTCTTGATTCAACTAAAGGTGCAAAGGTCAACCGCTAAGCTACTGATTTTACAGTAGAAATGTGACATGTGTGAGGGTCGCCATGGCCGTCTTTTTGCGAGAAGATGACGCCACCATCGAACGCTACAGGGGCGATTGATCTCCTTCCGCCAATTGTCGTAGCTCGCGGGCCTGTTCTTGTAAATGGCTCCCACCGTTGGCTAGCAAACTGGCGCGAAGGCTTGATCCTGCAATCTTCCCAAGAATTCCAGAACGTGTCGAAACTTTCATTTTGACCATCACCAATCGCAGGAACACCTTTACGGTGTTAGGACTGATCTTCATGCGGATTGCGATCTCCTTGCTAGTGAGACCTTGTAGGAGAAACTCTATGGTTTCACGTTCTCGTTGAGTCAGATCAAACTGTTCAGAGATTTCTGCAAGCGCCGAATAACCGCTCGCTTCATCCCGCTCCAGCAGCACAGCGAAAGCGGTCTGAACGGGATAGTGTCCGTTACAGTCGACTTGGAAGCTCTTGCAAATGTAACGACGTCTACCCGACTTAAATGCTTTGACGAAAGCCGGTCCGTCCTGATTCTCATGGTCGAGGAGCGTGATGCGCACCCGATCCGCAAGAAAGACTTTGGGCTGCTTGATCCGATCCGCCCCGCTGGGGAAGCAGAGGATTTGAAGGGCACGATCATTCGATGCAATCAGATTCAATCCAGCATCTAGCAGCAAAAAGCCGCTGTTGCTCGGAGCCATTGACATAGTGTTCTCCGTGGTCCGAAGCGGCGTGCCCGTCACGCCCCCCTCACGCGAAGTTCCCGGTGCTGGGCGTGACCGGACGCGTCCCAGTCGAAGGCGCAATCAACTGGATGTTCTCGTAATTGGGTTCCGGCTTCAGGGGGAGGCGCTCGGAAGCCAGAACGATGCTAGTGGCGCAAAAGCAGGGGCAGTATCTTGCATAGGGCGCACTTTGTCAAGAGAGATCTTCGGTAAAAGAATGCGCTTCTCAGCAGGGCCACAGGGATGCGGATCATCTTGAAAACTATCTTTGATTCGCGTCTAATTTGCGGTAATCGGCGGGAACCTGAAAAATATTCTCTGGCTGCTGCTCTTCCCTGATGTTATGGAGTTCGGTTACGCGTCCGTCGGAACTTCTCGCCCGGATGTAAACGTGAATTCGCTTGTCCAGACATCCCACGCGCGTGATTCCGGCACTGCTCGATTGCCAATTGTCGCAAGGGCGGCCGTCCACAGTGTCGGATCCGAGCCTCTTGCAATCGGTCGCAGACGCAGCGGCACACGGGTTCGAGGGATCGAGCGGGCGAAGGCTCGACAAGGACAGAGGGCTCATGCTCATGGAGCTTGCATCGCCATGGAACTCCATGTAGAGCTTCATCTGGGGCAACAATACGTAGAAGGTTTGCGCTGCGAAATCAAATATCATTCCTCCCACCCGCCCGCCAGACGCGACATCGAAGCGCCATCGCTGGCCTCCGAAAAAAACATGCCCGTAGACGGCTGGGCGGTCATGGCCGGTGAGCACGAGGTCTGCCGAGAACTGTGGGTTAGGCTCAACATGAGGCAGTCGAGACGAAACGGCATTTGGAACCGTGGTGAGGACGAGCAGAAGTGCATAGGTGACTAGCTTCATAGCCTGCTCCAAACTCCGTAGAACCGTCACGCTCTTCATTATTCCACAGTCGTAGAATTCGGCCCGGGGTCGTCGCTGTTTACAGCTCCCGCATCCGGGGAACTGCTCAGCGCGCCCCACGAGGCGTGGCCGAATTTCCTCAGCAGGGCCGCCAGAGGAGGACTGGACTGCAGATAGAAGTGGAATCCAACGGCGGGGATGCCTGTGGTGTTGCGCAGGGGAACGCCAAAATCGAAGCGGCCGGAAAAATAGCGGGAAAGGTTCACAATCAATCCACCGCCGACGCTGGTGAGGTATCGATCGTCGCCGGGGGGGCGCCCGGTAGTGCGGTAACTGTCGTAAACTGCGCCCGTATCAAAAAAGAGCGCTTCCCTTAGCCGGCCACGAAGGGGCAATCCGAGTATGCGCTCCCGGCGAAATGGGGCAGGAAACTGAAGTTCCGCCGTTCCCGTGTAACCGCGATCACCGATCTGGCGCCCTTCCGGGAAGCCGCGCACGGTGGCCACTCCACCGACCTGAAATTGTTCGACGGTTGGAAGATAATTCAAGGCATTGGTCTGACCCGTAATCCGAATTAGTCCGGTAAGTCCCCACTTCAGATTCTGCATGCGCACGATGGAGGAATCATACTTGAGGAAATCCCGCGTGCCTCCCAGGTTGTGGTATCCGATCGTGAGCGTATCGCTGAACGACCACAGGCCGTTGTGGTCAAGGATGTCCAGGTTGGTGATGAAGTCGAGCGAACGCACCAGGGTGTTGCTGAGCGGCTGGTCCTGGCTTTGAAGCAAGGACGTGATGTAGTCGGCAGACATTGAGGTGGTCCAGTGAACCCGGGGATTCATCACCAGGGGCTGAGATAGCTTCAGCGAGGAGCTCATCGAGTGGCCGGCGATGCCATAGTCTTGCGTCGAACCCGACAGGATCTGAATGCGGCTATCGTCAAAGTTGGCGCCCAGGCGCGTCCCCCAGCGGTTCACGGGGATCTCGTAGGAAGTGGAATAGTCGAGCGTGCCGGCAGCTCCGTAGATCCTGACAGTGAGAGGATCGCGCAGACCCAATAGGCTGCTGTAGCGCTCGACCAGGCCCAGGCGTTCGTTGCCGACGCCGTCGCGGCCGGCGTTGTCAAAGAATAACACGGTGCTCTGGTTGGGTGGTTCCTCGACCTGAAGGTCCAAGTTGCTGGTGCCGAACTCCGCGCCAGGTTGCAGCACGGCTTTGATTTTGAGGTCCGAGGTGTTATTGAGAAACGCGAGATTCTGCTGCAACTGTTCGACACGAATGAGCTGACCAGGTTCGAGGTGCAGGCTGTTCAGGATGTACGAGTCGCGCGTGCGAGTCCTATTCGCGATTGAGATCTTACCGACCCGTCCCTCGATGAGAGTGATTTTGACCTCGCCATTTCTGATTTGTTGGGCCGGCAACGCCGCGCGCGCCGTCACCTCTCCCTTGCTCTGGTAAAGATGGTTTATGTCCTCAACCAACCGGTTCAGATCCGCGATGGAGACCTGATGGCCTTCGTATTTGGCGGAGACGGCGGCGAGTTCTTGCGAAGAGAGTAATTCGGAGGGAGTGAGGACCACGCGACGCAGCAAAAATACGCTGCTCTTGCCCGCGGAAGCACCCGTCGCAGGCGGGCTCGATTTCGCCGCGTCGCCGGACGATTTCTGCCGCTGCAGATCCTCAAGTCTCTTCTGGAGATCGTAATACTGGAAGGTCTCTTCCGATCTTTTCTGGACCGCGCCCGGGTCGACGGCGAGGAGTTGCTGGGCGTGGACTGGCCGTACACAAGCAGCAATAGCCCACACAACCAGGATGCACCAACACTTCATAGATGCAGTTCTTTGACCACTTCCAAGTGATGATCTGAGGAGGGCAAGACCCTCCTCAGAATTCGAATTCAGTTCGCAGAACGCGATCACGGCAGTCCGTAATACTTGATCAAGTCCTTCAAGATGGTGCTCAACGGCTGCGTCAAGTAGTAGCCTCTGAGGTTCGTGTCCTTGATTGTCCAGTAGGACGGGTTCGCATCCGTCCCCTGGTAGCTGCCGAAGTTGAACAGATAGAAAGGCGTGTAGCGAGTTGCGCTCTGCACCAGCGGGAACTTGTAGGTAGCGGTCGTGGTCTGCCAGGGGGTGGTGAACACGCCCTGGGTCCCGATGATCGCGTTCACGAGCTCGAGCCATTCCTCTCCGGCGTTGATGGTAGCGTTGTTGGTGGTGAGGTTGTTGAACACGACCGCGGGAATCGTGCTGCAGCCCCTCGGGCACGGACTCACGTTGATGTTCACGTTGCTGGCCAGGTTCGTCAGGTAGTTGTCACCACCGGGGTTGCCCCAGCCGCTGACAAAGAAGTGCAAGCCTTCAGTTTGCCGATTGATGTCGTTGGTCAGGCTCCCCTGATTGAGGGCGAAGACCTGCGGCATGTTGACGACGTCGGCGCGGGCCGTGATGGTGCTGAAGACATCGGCCTGGCCGACGCGGATGGTGTCGGTACCGGGGGTTGTGGTCCACGATTTGCCAGGATTGACGGTCATGGTCAGTGAGTCGGGGCTGGAAATGGTGTTGGCGTTGAGTACGTTGCCCTGAACCAGGATGGTGACCGTCTTGTGTTGCGTCGAGCCCAGGTTCGTCGTGTAGGGGTTTCCGAACGGAGAGACGTTGATGGCGTTGATCCAGGCGCTCCCGTTGTTGACGAGAAGGTCGACGTTGCCAGTCTGGCTTTCAATCATGTTGGAGGAAATCAAGTCGCCCGAACTCTCGTCAACGAAGATGCTGCCGTTGGCAAACATGTCAACCGAGTGTCCTGTCGGCGTGGAAGAGGCCGTGGCGGAAACCGTATTTATGCCATTGCGGTTATTCACCACCAGCATCTGGCTGAATGTGCCAATACCTCCGAAGATGGAAGTCAAGTCAATGTTGTTACCGGTCAAGTTGACTGCGGTGCTGCTCGAATTCCCATTGAAAATGGAGCCGTCTGAAACGATGTAGATGTCGGAGGTGCTGGAGGTGATCGAGCTCACATAGAGAGGTCCTAGCGTCTCGTTGAGGTAGATGCCGAGCTTGGCAAAGGCCTGAACGACCGCGGGAGTGGCCAGCGCGGTGCCGGCATTGGAGTAGATCCGCAATGGGTTGAATGGAGCGCCGATGCTGCCGTTGGTAGCATTCAGCGTGATGCCCTGGGCGTTGATGGAAGCGGCGAATCCGGGCACGTTGAAGATGTTGCCGTTGGCGTTGATTGTGGTATTGCCGTTCTGATCGTTAATGGTTCCGAAGAAATTATCGAGATCGACGTCGCCGACGGTTGTCGTCAGACCGACGTTACCCCCGGTGGAGGTGACGCTGTCGACGTACAAGTTGCCGACGGGGTCCAAGATGTAGATGTTGCCGGGGGCGGTGGCGTTCAAGCCGCCGAAAAATGATGTGGTATTGACGCTCACGGGGGCCGAAGATGTGCCGATGGTTCCGCCTTTGGACGTGAGATTGATAAGCGGAGCAGTAACATTGACGTTGCTCGGGTTGCCCAGAATGGCGTCGCCATTGAGGATGGAACCAAGAGTGGTCGTCAGATTCACCGTGCCGTTCTGAGATGTGACGGTACCGACATTCATGTTACCAGCGGTCTCGTTGATCCATATGTTCCCGCTGTGCGTGGAAGCAGAAACAACTCCAGGGGCGTACAGGGAGGACACCACCTCAATGGGATTCGAATAGGTGCCGATGGCTCCGTACGTGGTCTCGCTGTTGAGGACGATATTGTCGGCGCTGATCGCGGTATTGGATGTGCTGTCGGTGATATTCCCGTTGGCATTGATCGTGACCGTGCTGGCCGGGCTGCTGCTGGGCGCAAGCGCATCGACGCTGTTCGTACCCAAGTTCACGTTGCCCGCCACAGTGTTGAGAACAATGTTGCCAGTGTTGGATGTAACGTTGTTGACGTTCATTGGGCCTGTCGTCTGTGTGATGAAGGCACCCATCTGGGCCAAGCCGGTCAAAGTGCCGTTGGCGTCGATGAGTAACGGGTAGAAGACGGTGCCGATCGAACCTGCAACGGCATCAAGGAAAATGTTGTTGCCCGACACCAGGGTAAGGGAGCCATTACCATCGAGGATGGATCCAGCGGCCGACAGGTAAACGTTGCCCGCGGCAGAACTGATGGTGCTGACATTCATGTTACCAACGGTCTCGTTGATATATATGTTCCCGCTATGCGCGGAAGCAGAAACAACTCCGGGGGCGTTCAGGGAGGACCACACCTCAATGGGATTCAAATAGGCGCCGATGTTTCCGAACGTGGTCTCGCTGTTGAGGACGATATTGTCGGCGCTGATCGCGGTATTGGTTGTGCTGTCGGTGATACTCCCGTTGGCATTGATCGTGACCGTGCTGGCCGGGCCGCTGCTGGGGGCAAGCGCATCGATGCTGTTAGTACCCAAGTTCACGTTGCCCGCCACAGTGTTGAGAACAATGTTGCCAGTGTTGGATGTAACGTTGTTGACGTTCATGGGGCCGGTCGTCTGTGTGAGGAAGGCACCCGTCTGGGCCAGGCCGGTCAAAGTGCCGGTGGCATCGATGAGCAGAGGACTGTTGCTAGCGCCGATGCTGCCGCCGATGGCGGTGAGGTCGAGATTGTCTCCATACACGGCGTTCGATAAGGCATCGAGGATGGATCCAGCGGCGGTCAGGTAGACGTTGCCCGTGGCCGAACTGATGGTGCCGACGTTCAAGTTGCCGGAGACCTGATCGAGTGCGATATCGCTCAGCGAACTGGCGTTGATGTATCCATTATCAACCTGGACGTTGATGGGCGTTCCGGAAGAGCCGATGTAGCCCGCAGGGGCGCTGAGATTGATGTAGTTGGACTCCACGAGCTCAGAGCCTCCGCCGATGTTCACGATGTTGGTGTTGGCGGCCGTGAGGTTGGTGGTGCCGCTCTGATTGCCGATTCCACCCGCCAGATCCAGGTTACCGGCCGTTCCGTTCTGGCTGATCGAGATGGTGGACGTCGGGTTGTTGGTCTCTGTCAGGGCGATATTGGCGCCGCCAGTCGTGTAAGTCCCATTGAGGGTTGGCGTCGCGCCGAAGATCGAAACGATCCCGGTCACGGGGGTGTCGAAGCTGAGGTTGTTCATGACCAGGTTGGCGTTCGAATTGTTGGTGATGTTCACGTTGCTGTAGCCGTTGAGAACGTTGATCGTGCCTGTTCCCGTGAGCGCCCCGCCGCCCGAAATGGTGACGTTGCCGCCCTGCTGCTGCAGGCTCTGCATCACTACGTTGCTGCTGTCAATGGAGGAGCTGTAATTGACCGGGATCGGCGTGCTTGACCACGTGCCGTTCGAGTTGACGGTAAAGCCGATGTTCTCGAAACCGCTGGTGATGGTGCTTCCCGGCTGCATGTTCAGCGTGGTTTGGGCCGGCGCATTCACCAGGATGTTGCCCCCGGCAGTGATGTCCTGCACGAGGTTGTAGACGCCGTTCACGGTGTTATTCGTCTCGGCATAAGTCGTGTACGTTATCGGAGGCAAAGTGATGCTGAGGATGCCGATGGTGATGGTCTCGCCCGGGATGGTGACGGTCGTCAGCTGCGGAACCACCGCCGTTGCGGGATTGAGGTTCAGGTCAATGACGTCGCCGGCCTCGATGGATTGGAGGTTGACGGGCACGCTTGCCGGAACGGACTCCCCAGCCTGGAAGAATTCCATCGGTGTCAGGTTGGCGTAGAGGTTTTGGCCGGCCAGTACAGTAAGAGTGGCGGGCATGGCGGCGGCTTGCGAGGTCGCCTCGGTCGGAACCAAAATGAGGTTCAGCGGATCGGAGGAGAGGCCGATGCTGCCGTGATTGGCGGTGAGGGACACGGTCGTGGCTTCGGTCTGATTGCTGGCAGTCAACGGCAAGATACTGCCGAGAAGAGCCGACATGGTCACATCGCCGCCGGGATCGTTGATGTCGCCGTTCAGAAGGATATTTGTATCGGCGATCGTGGAGTTGTTCGTAACGGTGATCGGCGCAGCGCTGTTTTCGGTGATGAAATTGAACTGCACGTTGTTCCGGGTCGGGTCCGCGGTGATGTTGACCTGCGGCTGCCCGCTATTGTTGGCGAAGGGATTAATTTCGTTGAGCTCGAGGTTTTCGGTGGAGCTGTTGATGATGGTCACGCTCTGGAGGGAGGCGTCGTCGTGGACGGTGGCTGACCCGGCAGTGAAGCCAGCCGGGGTATTGAGGGTGATCATGTCCGTTGCGGTATTGACGATCGGATTGACGATGATGTCGGTGCCGTTATTCGTAAAAGTAATGCCCTGCTGACTAACGACACTTCCGTTGGCGCCGATGTCTAACTCGGGGTTTGTGCCGCCCTTCTGAATGATTGTCGGATTGTTCAGGGTAATGCCCTGATTGGTCACGAAGCTACCGTTCATGAACGTGCTCACGTTGCTCTGCAGAAGCTTCTGAACCGTCTGGGTAACCCACTCCGTGACTTGTTCGATCAGTGGACCTATGAACGGAATCCAGCCCAAGGTTTCGTCGACCACCTCCTGGACCGTCTCCGTTACCCACTCGACGACGGTGTTGGCCACCGCCTGGGAAGTATTGGAGTAAAAAGGATTGCCCGAACCCGGCAGGAGCGGAGCGCTGGCTTCGATGTAGAGATTGTTGGTGGTGAGCGTGGAATTTCCATTCACGATGACTTGAGGACTGAAGGTGGTGTAGTTGTTGGCCGTGGCCGTCAGGTTTCCGGTCACACCCGCGTTGATTTCCGCGTTGGCGTAACCATCCGTGTTTACGTCGCTCGAGTTGTTGTCAACGGTGGCGATGAGTGAGAGCTTTTGTGGGGCGGTGATATCGCCGCTTACCTCCACTAGCGGGCTGCCGTTCACGTAGACATTGGTGGTCGCGGTGGAGTTGCTGGCCACCGCCGTTGTCTCGGAGTAGGCGTTGGCGTTAAACAGCGCTTCCGTCAGATCTGCCTCCAAGGTGGAGGTCGTCGAGTTGATCGTGGTGCCTGCGTCGGTGATCACTACAGGCGTATCTACTGTGCCGTATTGGTTGCCTACGGTCGCGGTGACGTAATTGAAGGTGATGCCGCCAATGCTGCTGGTGGTTGCGATGGCGCTACCCTGTTCGGCCACGGAAGCTTGAATGGTCGCGGTACCGCTGGCATTGATGGTGCTGTAGTCTTCGAGATGAGCTTCGGTGGTGCCGCTGACAAGCGCAGCCGCGGAGGTGGCATTGTCCGAGCCCAAGCCGATGTTCGATGCGATAGCGATAGAGCCCGCACTATCGGTCGATTGGGCGGACATGGAGAAGTTAACAGCGTTCACTGTCGCACCGCTCACATACGCAGTGTTGTTGTTCGTGATCGTGGAGCTTGCGTTCGTGTCGCCGGGGACGTTGATCAGGCTGCCCGACGAGCCGTTGGCAAAGGAGGACACGCTGCCGCCGGATTCGGAGTTGATGCTGGCGGTGCCGCCAGCGGTCACGTTCGCCCCGTTGCCGAAATAGGCGTTGACCGTGGGCAACGAAGATGCCTCGGCATTGCCTCCGGTGGCAACAGTGATGAGCAGCGAACCCTCGGAGGTGCTGGCCTGCGCGTCCACGTTATAGGGGTCCGCGGCAGAGACGCTTACGTTGCCACCGGCATTGATCGTGCCGTCGATGTAAGCATTAACGGTCGGCTGGCTCGTGGCGTTGGCAGTTGAGCCGGTGCCGATGGATAAACCACCGTCGTTGACGCCGGTCGCAGTGGAATAGGCGTCTTCATTGCCGTTTGCATTGACCTGAACGTTACCCCCAGGCCCGGTCTGAACGTCGCCGGCAATGTGAGCATCCACGGTGGGATTGATGGTAGTGTCGGCTTCCGTTCCACCAACGCTGACGATTCCGGCCGTGAGGGCCGTGGAGTTCGCGGATGCGGTGGAACTGTCGCTTGCGGAGACCGTGACCGCTTGGACCGCTGGGAGGGTCTGGGACCCGCTATCGAGTTCGGCCGTAGTGTTGCCGCCTTCGTTCACGCTGGAGTAAGCGTAACCTGCGCCCACGCCAAAACTACCGGCAGCCTGGCCGGCGGTGGCGCTGTCGTTCTTGGTCGTGTCCGCGTTGACCTGGAGGTTGCCCTGTGTGACGTCGGCGCCGACTTCTGCCGTCGTTGAGCCGTTGTCAGTGAGAGACGTGACCGCAGCGCCGCCACCAAAGAGGAAAGCCGCTTGACCGTCATAGGTCGCGCCGGTTACGTAATCGTTGCGCGAAGCGTCCACAGTAACGTTCCCCGTCGCGGAAATCGTGGAATTATCCAGAATCAGTGCGTTCGCCTGAGTGTTCACGCTGGCGATAACGACGGAAGCACCGACGCCAACCGCCGAGAGGCTGGCGCCACCAGCCGTCAGGTTCATGTTGGTCGTGTCACTGGCAGTTACATTGACTGCGCCCGCAGACGTTACGGAACCACCATAAATCTCCGCCGTCGTGCCCTGCGTCGGCGGAGCAGTAACCGCATTGCTCACTGGAGAACCGCCTGTCTTCGAGACGAGATCGGAGTTAGCCGATTCCGCCTGGCTGCCTGCCGAGCCGCCTCCCAACTCGCTAAGCATGCCCGAGCCCTGCGATGCCGCGCTGTGCGACTGCGAGTCAGCACCGCCGTAAACTGTGCCGCTGCCCCCTCCGTAGCTTGAACCGTTTAAAGGATTCCCGCTCGTGAGCCCCGCTCCGCTGGTGTTTACCCCAGCGCCCACGCCCCAGTCGATCACGGAGGCTTGAATTGCTCCGATGGCAGTCCCTCCACTTATGGCTTCGCTATTGATGTTGCGAGTCTCGGTCGCGGAGACATCCACATCCCCGCCCGTGGTAGAAGCGTTTGCACCGATGATCTCCGCCGAAGTGGGGTTTTGGATATTGCCCACGTCCACGCTGCCAGCAGTGGCGCCAAAGAGCGCGCCGCCAATGGTGCCATTGAAGCCGGTCACGTTGGCCGTGTTCTGGGCGGAAACAGTCAGGTTGCCGGCCACGTCTGTACCGGTGCCGACAGTGGCGCTGGTCGCGGAATTGTCGGACTCAATAGATACTGCTCCGGCTGCACCCGCGAAGACGCCTCCTCCACCGGCAATCGTTCCGTCCGAGAGCTGTTCGCTTGAGTTGGCAGCCACCGTGGTGGAGCCGCCAGCCGTCGTGTTAGTGCCGTTGTCGATGTAGGCTTCGGTATTCTTCGTCACCAGATCAACGGCGACCGAGCCGCCCACCCCAACAGCACCGCCCCCCACGGCACCGACCAACAGGAGGACGTCGGTGGTGTCGTTTGAATTCACCGACAGATTTCCCCCGGCGGTCACGCTATTCCCGCTGATGTATGCCTTCGTGGTGTCATTCAGTTCGGAAACGGAAACGGAGCCGGTCGCACCCACGAATCCGCCGGAGACTCCTGCCACAAGCGAAAGAACGTCTTCGCTGGCGTTGGCATTGACGGCTACATTACCGCTAGCATTTACCGTCGCGTCAGTGATGTCGGCGGTTGTGTTGTTTGTGATAATGCCGACGTCAAAGCCCGCTCCCGCCCCGACGAATCCGCCTGCCACGCCGAGGGCGCTGCCAATATGGCCAACATCTGTCCCGGCCGCTACCAAGACGGAGTCCGTACCGGTGCCGATCTTCGCACCCGTGCCGATTTCGGACTTGGTGTTGTTGTTCAGCAGAAGGATTGAGCCGTTCGTTACGACGCCCACGAAACCGCCCGCCACACCCGCGGCCACTGTGTTGAAGTCATTCTCTGACGTCGCGGTAACCGCAAGACCGTTGACCGGGCTCGTGTTCGGAGTAGCGCGCCGTTCACCTGAGAACATGGGATCAGAAAAGAAATCACCGTTCTTGTTGGGAACTTGATTACTGTATGCGGTTTCTCCCGAGCCGAAGGGAACGTAATTTATGGCGAAGGTTCCATTGTCGGCGTTGATCGCCGAACCGTCTCCGTCCGCTGTCACCGATCCATCAACCAGTGCATTGGTGTTCTTTGTGACGTCGGCAAACGCCAGCGCGGCACCGACACCGGCGAAGCCTCCGCTGATATGGCCCTCAAGGAGGTCCAGATCCGTTTGGTCGTTCGAGCCTATGCCTACGCTGCCATTCGCCACAACCGTCGCGCCGCCATCCACCAAAGCGTTTGTGGTGTCATTGATGATGTACACGGAAGCGGCCACGGCAACACCCGCGTACCCACCGCCCGCGGCGGAGAGCCCGAGTGAATCGGCTGCTTCCTCGGAGGTTGCCGCTACCGTGACATCGCCGGTTGAACCGACATTCGCGGCGTCGTAGACCTCAGCGGTGGTGTTCTTAGAAATGGTGGTCACGTCCGCAGCCGTAGCCGCACCGACGTCAACGCCAAGTCCGATGGCGCCAGCCACGCTTGGAGTGAGGCTGGTGTTGCTGGTCGAAGTAACCGACACGCCTGCCAAGCCGGCGGTCACCATCGGACCCGAAGCGCCAGAGTTAACCGTGGGGATTGAACCTGGGACGGGCGTCGCTTCGCCGATGTAGGCATCCGTGGTTTCATTCAGGATATTGATAACAGCAGAACCGGCCACGCCAACGGCCTCGCTCAGCGCGCCGCCAGCAGCGACTGGTGTAAGCGTGTCGTTTCCGGTTGCGGAAACCTCCAGACCGCCCACGTTCACGGTGCCACCGCCGACGTACGCATAGACGCTGTCGCTCTTGTCGATAAAGGAAACCGCGATCCCCACGCCGGCCGAACCACCAAGTGCGGCCTGCCCGGCAATGGTCGTTAGATTGGTCTCGCGATCGGCACTCACGTCCAACGTGCCACCTGCGGTTACATTGCCGCTCGACGAAGCGAACGTGTCGGTGTTGTAGTCAAGAACCGTGCCGGAGCCGATTACAGTTGCGTCTCCGCTAAAACCGGCATCGGCCGCAACGGAAACCGCTGTCTGAGTCTGGTCGGCGGTCACGTTCACGTTGTTCGCGGCGGTGACATTCGCGCCGGAACCGATGGAAGCGGAAACGCTCAGCGGGCTGCCGCCGGTTCCCATCACCTCAATGTCTCCCCCTGCTCCGACGGACGCCGAATTTGACCCTGCAAAACCTCCGGCCGCATCCACAACGTTCAACGAATCGCTGGCATACACATTCACGTTATCGCCGGACACCGTCGAATTCCCGATGGAAGCGGATGTGTTGTTGGTGACGGTGTTGAAAACCGCCGAGCCCATGAAACCGGCGGTTTCGCCGTATCCGCCGCCGCCCGCGAAGAGGTAAAGGTTGTCATTGGTTAGAGCGGTAACATCGACGTCACCGCTGGCACTGACGGTGGAGCTATTACCAATCGACGCTGCTATCGTCTTCTCGGTCGTATTGACGGATGCAGAAGCGCCTAATCCTACATCGCTACTGCCTTCGCCCACGCTCCCCGCGATCTCAATCAAACCCGATGGGAGGCCGAGAGAGCTGCCGCCTTGATCGTCATTGGCTGTAACGCTGACTTCTCCGCCTGTGGTCTTGACGGTTGCGCCATTCGCGATGTACGCATCGACATCCTTGGTCAAGCTCTGCCAAGATACCGACGCGGCGATGTCCGTATCGCCGGTAACGGCGAGATCCGCGGAAATCGAGAGCTGATTTTCGTCACCGCTCGCTGTGACTGCCACGTTGCCGTTGGAATTAATGACCGATCCCGTACCCACGCCCGCCTCTACGGTGTTATTCAGAACGCCCAGATCGAGGGAAACGCCCACGCCCACGTCACCGGAGTTGTAAGCGAAAGCACCAGCAATGGAGAAGACGGTGTCGCGATTGTCGGCGGAGATCGTTACGTTGCCGGTTGGTGAGCTTGAGGTCTGTCCACCTACGGTTGTGCCGTCCACGAGGGCTGATGTGGTGTTGGTAATGTTGTTGTAATCCACGGAGCCTGCGATCTCGGCTGTAGAACTGCTGCCGTTCGGGACGGTGCCGCCCGCAGCGGCAGCGATGACCACATCGGACGAATTCGAAGTGACCGAAAGGCTTCCGGTATCGATGACTACGCCATTGGTGTACGCCTCGGTGGTTTTGTTGATCGAATTGTCCGCGAAGGCTGCTTGCAGACCGGCGGTGCTCTCCCGCACCAAGCCGCCGTCTGCGGCAAGTAGCAGGCTATTGTCCGTGGCGCTGACAGAAGTGGCAATGGAATTGACCGTTACGCCGTCACTGATGTAGCCCTTGGTGACGTCGGTGACGTTGTTGAACGCGATGTCGCCGGAAATGCCGAAGCCGTCGCCGCTACCCTGAGCAATATTCGCCGTGCTTGTCGTTGGGTTGGCGTCCGAGGTGTTGTTGGTGCCGCTCGTCGAACCGGCCGAAGGCGTACTGGTGGTTCCCGATGCGCCACTATTGGTGGGAGCGCTAGAGCTGGATACCTTGGACGCGTCCAGAGCCACCAGACGCTCGTAGGCGTTTGCGATCACGCTGACGCCAGTGGACCCGCCCGCAGTCACGCTGCCCGCAGGACCGGTAGTGGTCTCGCCTGTAACGGCATCGTTGTCGCCAATGAACCCTTCCGTGGTGTTGTTGACGTTCGTGAAGCCGAGCACGACGCCAGCGCTCACGGTGCCAGCGCTGTCAGTGTTGTCACCGATTTCATAGACGCGCGTGCTGTTCTCGGCGTCCACCTTGACGTTACCCGCGGACTTTACGATGGCAGAATCGTCGATGCTGGCATAAGAATAGCTGTTGATGGTTATGTTTGAGATGGCTCCGCTGAGCGCGATGTCGCCGCCTGGGCCAGAATCGGCACCCGAAGCAAACTTATCAGCCATGAAGTTGGTCGCAGACGAGGTGACATCCACATCGCCGGTGGTTGTCGTCACCTTCGCCCCATCCGCGATGTAGGAGTTGGCGGTATTGTTGTAGGTGATGCCGCTGTATGTGCCTCCGAACCCGCCCAGGCCTGTGTCGCCATTATCGCTCCCGAAAACCTTTTGGAAGGTACTCATCTGCTGGGCACCAGCAGTTCCTGCGGCATTAACGGACGCGGTGGTCGCCGTGGCATTCACTGTTGCCGCCTCGGCGTTGACCATGGCGTTTTGATCCACAAAAGCCGTTGCCGTGTTGTTGGCCGTCAATAGATTGACGGTTCCTGCCACGCCGATCCCGTTGCCGGCAGGCTGCCCTGTGCTCGAAAGTGAGGAGCTCAACCCGCTTGTAAAGGCGTCGTACGCGTTCGTGATGGGAGTGATGATCGAGTTCTTGATTCCGCTAGTGCTGGTCAGGTCTTTGCCAAGGGAGTCGACGAAATTCCCCAAGTCCGAGACCGCCCCAGAGACACTGAAGGTCTCGAGGTAGGTTTCGATGCTTTCCAAATCGGAGGCCGCGGCGTTCGGCAGCTCTGCCGTCGCTGTGACGTCCAGCGTCCCCCCGGCATTCACTGTGGCGCCTTGTCCCACCGAGGCTGTCGCCGAATTCGTGTAGTCGGTGATGGCCACAGCTCCGCCGATGCTTACCGAAGCCTGATCCGCGCTCCCGGTCGCGCTGGCGGCAAACGTGTCGCTAGCGTTTGCTTCGATAGTGATGTTCTGCCCAGCGCCTGAGGTGATCGTGGCGTTGGGGCCGACGGTCGAGGAAGCCTTGTTCGAATCACTGACGATGGCTAGCGCGGCGCCCAAGTTGAATGTGGGGTTGCTATCCTGCGCGTTGCTGCCGGGGTTACTGGAACTGTTGCTGCCTAGATTCTTCTGGAAATACTTTACGGCATCGTCGGCGTTGTCATTGCCGGTAAGGCTATTGTTATTTACCTCGGCATCGGCAGTGATCTGGTTGGTGTTGTCCAGGGACTCCGCGTCGGAAGTAATCGTGCCCGTAGCGGTCACAGCGCCGTTCAGATGGGCATCGGCAGAAGAACTGGTATCGCTGACGGCAATGGCTACGCCAGCCCCAAACTGGTTGTTGCATGTTGAGCAAGTACCACCCGTATTCACGCTTGGCTGCGCTGTGGTTGTGAACGAGTTATCGTTTTCGGCCTTGACATTGACGTTGTCGGCGCTGACCGTCGCCCCGGACTCCACGCCGGCAATGGAAGTCGAGTTGCCCACGCTGTAAGTGACAGCGATCGACGGCCCCATCTGAGTGATCATGGAATTAGTTAAATTGGGCTGTCCCGAAACCGCTTGGCCGTTATTCGTCAGGGTGTTCGTCGAATTCGCGGTCAGGTCGAAGTCGCCGCCCGCGGTGATGGTGGCTCCGGACAGGACTTCGGCGGTGGCGCTGGCGTCGGATTCGGCGTATGTGAAATAGAGCCCATTGGCCGTCATGCTAGCTGTCGAAGAGGCCTCCGAATCGATGGTCACCTTGCCCGTCGCAGTGATTTGGGCGCCGCTCCCCACTTCAATGTTCGAGGTCGCTTTGGAAACAACACCGCCCGCCCAGCCGCTGGTGACGGTGTTGTCTCCACTGCTGTACTGGTTGCCCGCCAGGCCCCCCAAGATGTTATCTGTGATCGAGACGGGACTACTGTTGCTGCCGCAGCTACCAGCACCGCCGACGATGATGCACAAGGCGTCGGGTGCCTGGGCCTGGCCTCCGCCCGCCGTCTCCGTTATTGTGGCGGTTTTGCTGGTCGTGGCGTTCGCCGTGATGCTGACGGTGTTACCAGAGATCGTGGCGTTGGGTTCGATGATGACGCTGGCGTTGGCTTGGTCGACATTGAAGTTGGGGTCTGGACTGCTGGGATCCCACGTCTTGGTGACGCTGCTGGTCGCGGCTATCGTGACGGCGTTCCCAAGGATCGTGGCGTTAGATCCGATGATGACGCTGGCGCTTGGGTTGTCAGGGAGACCTGGGGTCCCAGCGGCTATCTTGACGTCGCCCGCGGTAAAGCCTGTAGCGGCAGATGCGTTGAGCACTGTCGGCGCGCACGATCCGGTGCAGTTCCCGACGTTTATCTGTTGCGGGACGCCAGTAGTGTTGAGGGTGGTGAGGGAGATGTCTCCGGAGTTGCCCCCGGCTTGCTGCGTGCTGATCGTGACTCCCGGTTCAACTAATATTGTGTCGCCTGTATTCGCAATAAAAGGTCCGCCGTTCGTAGACGTACTCGCCGTAATATCAAGTGTCGTCGGATCAATCAGCACGCTTCCGGCTTGACCATGTAACGCCCCCGCCGCAAAATTTCCACCGTCCAGTGTGACCGTATTTTTCGCGCTGAATTCGATTGCACCGCCATTGCCGGAGACGTTTCCCCCGCTCGCCGCAATCATCGCGCCCTTATCGAACTCACCGTTATGCCCGGCCAGGATCTTGATCGACCCTGCGTTCGAGTTCCGTCCTTCGCCGCTGGCGCTGATGAGCGAACCGGAACTCACCGTGACGTCGTTCCCAGCCTGAATACTTATATTTCCTGCGTTAAGACCATTTGCTCCGTTGGTGCTCACTTGACCGGAGTTCTGAAAATCTCCTTGCGCAACGATTTCGATATTCCCGTTCTGAGTGGAGAGCGCATTGCCGGCAACCAGCCCGTTCACGTTGACCACGTCACTGAAGTCGGGTTGGCTGCTCGCAAAGACCGCGCCCGAAGCAATCTTGCCGGAATTGGTTACATTTTGACCGATGAGCACTGCGTCAGTAATTGTGTTGATCCTGCCCTGAACCAGAATCATGCCGTCCGAACTAATCGGCACTGCCCCGCTCAGCAATGCGGACGTGTTGGCCGCAGAAGGCGCGCCCGCAGTAAACAAGGAATCCATGAATGCTTCGGTTGGCGTGATGAGCATCAAAGCGCCCACATTAACGCTGCCGCTCTTGCCGACCACCATTCCAAAAGGATCGGCGAAGAGAACGTTGCCTCCAATTTTGCCGTTCTGAATCGAGTTGAGGACGCCCCAGATGTTGATGGCCTGTGAGTTGACAAGATTGAGAAGATCCAGGCTCCCGCTCGGAAGCACAAGATCAACGGTGTTGCCTTTGGCGACGTTAAACGTGGAGAACGAATTGTAGGCGACGGTGCCCTGCACCGTGGAGGTTGTGACGTCGGTCGTTTTACCGTTCACTTTGACGGTCGTATTGGTTTTGCCGTCGGGCACAATCTGCTGCTGTACCGCTTGTTGCTGCGCGTTGATTGGGACGCACAACAGATAGCTGAGCCCGATCACCATTAATTGCGACGCGATGCGTTTCATAGTGAACCTCCAAGGCTACTTTTTGATGCGCCGCAACGGGCGCGTGCGCACACTTGAAATGACACACTCGAACGCGAGGGAGATTGCCACCGAAGTGCTGGGCGTTTCGCAGGACACGTTGCAGGTCCCCCCCGAGACCCGCCAATGGGCAGCTATGTTGTGCCTCGCTCCCTGTCTTGTCCATTACCTAAATGGAATAACCCAAACGGACTATATCGCCTAAAAAAGCGTGGCAAGATTGCCGAGTACTTAAGAGGCGAATGGCCCCTGTCAAGCTAGATTTTGATTAAGAATCGCATGCGCATCTTAGAAGGTTTCTTCCCGGTGGCAACCACCTCCGCAGCCGTTTGTGCAGGCCACGCCACTTCGCGTGCGCGATGTTCTTCTGCAAAGAAGGATGATGAACGGGTGGCGCATTTCATTGTTTGACAAATTGCTGTGCTATACTGCCGTCCCTGTTCACACGTCAAGCGAGTCCCAGGAAATCTCAACCGCACCGGAGGTTCTCCATGTCTATCCTTTTCCGCTCTTTGGCCATTCTTCTTCTGCCTGTTCCCATGATGGGCCAGACTTCGTCGACTGCGTCGCCGCAGGCAACCACGGGCAAGCCCTCAGCACCGGCGGTCAGCAAGTCCGCGACGGTGGCTTCCTCGGTTGCACCCGACGTCCTAGCCCCGTCCACGCCGGTCATTACCGTCGCGGGGATTTGTGACAAGGCTGCAAACCGCTCATCAAGCTGCAACACCATCGTCACTCGGGAGGAATTTGAGCGCCTTGCCCAGGTTGTCCAGCCGGAGATGGCTGCCGCCGGACGCCAGCGTCTCGCAGCCCTTTACTCGCAGTTGCTGGTGTTCGCGAACGCCGCCCAGCAACGAGGACTCGACAAAACCGCGGACGCTCAACAAGCCCTTCATTTCGCTCAATTGCAAGCACTATCGCAAGTGCTCGCGCGCAAGCTTCAAGCGGAAACGTCCAAGGTGAGTTCCGACGACGTGCAAAAGTATTATCGGGAGCACCCCAAGCAATTCGAGGAAGCCACATTGCTGCGACTGTATGTTCCGCGAAACGCGCAGGGTGAGGGCAAGCCCGTCAAAGAGATCAAAGCAGAAGACGCGCAGGCGGAAATGAAAAAGTTGCGCGATCGCGCAGTCCGGGGAGAAAGCTTCGAGTCGCTGCAAAGACAGGCCTACGTGGATCTGGGCGTCGCAGGCAACGCACCTCCAAGCGAGCTTAAGAAGGTGCGGCGCGAAGGCCTCAGTTCTGCGACCGCGGCCGTTTTCGATCTGCAACCAGGTAACTTCTCCGAGCCGATCTCGGAGCCGAGCGGGCTGTACGTTTTTGAATTGGCGTCAAAACGAGTGCTGCCTCTCCAAGAAGCTACGCCGGAGATCGTGGGTACGATACAGAAACAGCGCTTGCAGCAGGCGCTGGATCAAATATCCGCGCCTGCTAAAGCGACCTTTAACGCCGCTTACTTCGGTGATACGGTGAAGGCAGCTTCGACAGGCCTTAGCCCTGCAGGCGGTCCGCTTGCTCCGGGCGACTCCGCGAATTCCAGCACTGTGCCGGTTAACACCAAGCCCAGCCCGCCGCCAAAATAATAATGAGAACTTACGAGGTCAGCGGTGTCCCCCCATAGAATAAATGATCCGGTGCTCAGTCTTCTACGAAGGACCTTAGCCTGGACAATGCCTGATCCCACTGCTCGGAGACGAAATCGAGGTATTGCTTAATTCCTTCAATTGGCTGCGGATCGAATCCGAACAGGCTCTCGCGACCGGTACGAACGCTATGCACGATTCCTGCACTCTCCAACACTCGAAGATGCTTGGTGATCGCCTGCCGGGTCAGCTTGGAACCCTGCGTTAGCTGGGAGATCGAATAAGGCTGCCGACCACAAAGCTTCGCAACCAGCGATAGCCGCGTCTCGTCGCCCAGCGCGGCAAATACGTGTGCACGAGCCCGCCATTTGGCCGGCCTGCTGCTACCGCGTTGGCGTGACATAGTTCTCGATGTTCTTCATCTGCTCTGTCCAACCGCCGTCATTCATGCGGAATGCTTCGAGGCGGCGGCCGCTGGGGACCTTGTCGAAGCCGGAC
>Ga0208191_1000738_pt1 | contig 20456 bp, 19 predicted proteins | sample June2015DPH_13_5_FD_184709 | JGI IMG/M metagenome (GOLD analysis project Ga0208191, IMG submission 184709) | Peatland microbial communities from SPRUCE experiment site at the Marcell Experimental Forest, Minnesota, USA - June2015DPH_13_40... | ecosystem: Environmental > Terrestrial > Soil >... | reverse complement strand
ACCCACAGTCGGATTCCACGCACGCAGCCGGGTATTCGACGTGCCAGCCCGCAGCGCGCTTTCACGTGCATACCATCGAGGGAGGAGCTCGGCCGGCTACGCCCTGAGACCGACACTTCTTTACCCAATCGTTACGCTCTTTTACTCAGGTCTGCGTTATGATTGAGGTAGGCGGCTGCGTCTAAGTGATGTCCCACGGCAAAGTCGCCAACGGTTGGTGGGAGGTGCTGTATGCGACTCTCCAGCCTGGTTGTTGCAGTCTTCCTGTTAGTCCCTCCAGTCGTATTCGCGCAACACTCTTCCGGAGGCGGAGCGGGCTCCGGTGGGTCTTCGGGCGGTTTTTCGAGTTCAGGTGGTTCGCACGGTAGCTATTCGGGCGGATCCAGTTCGGGCAGTTCCTCGTCGAGCGCTCACTCATCGGGTAACTCTGCTTCCTCCTCGAGCAATCACAGTCCCAGCAGGTCAGCTTCTCGCAGCTCCAGCACGGGATCAGCAGCGCAACATCAAATCGGGAAAAACGCGCGCGTGCAAGGCTCCAACGCCGCGGAATCCATCAAGAACCTGCAGCCGGCGCGTAGGGGATTTATTGCTTTCCTGCGTCATCCGTTCCGGAAGCGCGCCGAAGATGGCCTGCGGCGGCCTATCGTCTGCAAAGACAAGCCGTGCCCATGTCCTCCGGGAGAAACCAACGGGAAAAACGGAGCATGCCTTGCCATCGTCGCCACGAATCACTTCCGCCGGTGCCCGCAGGGTGAGTACTGGGGCGGAGGCGGTTGCACCACAGTTTCGCTCTTTCGCTCGGATGATTGCAGCAATCTTGCTTTGGCTCTCGACCGTCAGGCCCGGCAGTCGCAGCTCGCAGAGAGCTCGCGCCAGACCAGTTGCTCCAGCAATGCTGCGGCCCAGGAATGCTCCGAGCTAATGGCCAAATCCCAAAACGAAGCGGCCCTCTACAAATCACTGCAACAGCAATACGAGCAATGCAAGAGGCAACGTTTGGTTGGCTTGCCGGACTCGTCAGCCGTTCCACTGAGAGCCAGCATCCGGGTGTCTGATGTCCTAAGGTGGACCGAAGCCGCAGAGGAGGCGGCTGGTTCAGGAGTAAAATACAGTAATAGCGCGGCATTTTCAGGCCTATCATTCACAGTCAGCCCGAATTAGAATGAGAGGTACCTTTCTCGGCATCTTCCACGATTCTGCGGTTTTCATTTAGAGGGTTAAGACATGGCCACTACTACTGCAATTCCCAAAGCAAGAATCTCTGGCGGCGGCTTTCTTCTCGAATCTCGCCGCACTGACGAAGTTTTCACTCCAGAAGATTTCACCGAGCAGCATCAACTTATCGGTCAGACTACAGAAGAATTTGCAATCAATGAAATTCTTCCCAACTCGGAGAAAATCGAGCACAAGGATTTCTCCCTTTCGCGCGAGCTGCTGAAAAAGGCTGGCGAACTAGGCCTGAGCGGCGTCGAAATCCCGGAGGCTTACGGCGGCCTCGAGATGGATAAAGTCACCGCTGCGGTCATCGCCGACCACATCGCAAAGTATGCGGGTTTCGCTACAACGTGGGGCGCGCACAGCGGCATCGGCTTGCTGCCCATCGTCTATTTCGGTACGGAGGAGCAAAAGAAAAAGTATCTGCCGCGCCTGGCCGCCGGCGAGATTGTCGGCGCCTACGCACTGTCGGAATCCACCTCGGGCTCTGATGCCATGAACTGCCGCACTCGCGCGCAGCTTTCTTCCGACGGCAGGCATTACATTCTGAACGGCGAAAAAATGTGGATCACCAACGCAGGGTTTGCGGACCTGTTCACCGTCTTCGCAAAAATCGATGACAAGTTTTCCGCGTTCCTGGTTGAACGGACTTTCCCCGGCTTCTCGATTGGCGCCGAGGAACACAAGATGGGCATTCGCGGATCGTCCACTTGCCCAATCATTCTGAATGATTGCAAGGTGCCGGTCGAGAATTTGCTCGGCGACATTGGCAGGGGGCATATCATTGCCTTCAATATTCTGAACATCGGACGCTTCAAGCTGGGCGCGATGTGCGTGGGCGGCGGACGCGTGTCGCTGGAAAATGCGATCGGCTATGCCAAGCAGCGCAAGGCTTTCGGCAAGGTCATCGCCGACTTCGGATTGGTCCGCGAAAAAATTGCCAACATGGCAACGCTGCTCTACGTTGGTGAATCACTGGTCTATCGCACGGTCGGCATGATGGATGTCGCGCTCGGCGAAGTCGACAAGTCCGGCGCTGACGCCATTAAAGAAACCCGCAAGGCGATCGAGGAATACGCGGTCGAGTGCTCGATCGTCAAGGTCTGGGGCTCGGAGATGGTCGACTACATCGTCGACGAGACTCTGCAGATTTACGCGGGCTACGGCTTCGTCGAAGAATATCCGGCTGAGCGCGCCTATCGCGACGCACGCATCAACCGCATCTTCGAAGGCACGAACGAGATCAACCGCCTCATCATTACGGGCTTCCTGTTGAAGCGTGCCATGAGCGGGCAGTTGGCGCTAATGCCGGCGATCAAGAAGCTGATGGACGAAGTGCTCTCAGGCCCTTCTGTCGGCGAGGATCTCGAAGGCCCGCTCGCCGATGAACGCAAGCTGGTAGGACAGGCCAAGAAGCTCGGCCTGTTCGCCGCCGGCGCCGCCACCCAGAAATACATGCAGGCGATTCAGGACCAGCAGGAAATCATGGGCGCGATCGCCGACATGACCATTGAAAGCTACGCCATGGAATCGGCAGTGCTGCGCGCGCAGAAAATCGCGGAGACGAAAGGCGAGGCTGCCGCCGCTCTTCCCATTGCGATGACACGCGTCTATCTCTCGCAGGCGATAGAGAAAGTGGAGTCTACGGCGAAGAAAGTAGTCGCCGCGGTTGCCGATGGGGACATGCTACGCACTCAGCTTGCAATTTTGCGACGCCTGGCCAAGTACGAACCGTTCAACACCATCGCACTTCGCCAGCACATCGCGCAGAAAGTGATCGAGCGCGGAAAATATACACTGGCGTAGACCCTAACCGCAGAGGGCACAGGGAACGCGGAGGGATTCATGCACCGTGTTTGCTGTGATCTCTGCGGTTTAATTTTTCTCTTTTTCCATCTGACACAACTATTTCGATGAACACCCGAGTGTTATATCTCTTCGCCGCGTTGGCCCTCGTCCAATCTCTAGCTGCACAATCGAATCCAGCCGCGCAACCGGACTCCGCCGCTTTCGACTCCGACGGAACCGCCCACATAACGCGCGTGGTTCCCATGCCGTCTACGATCAGCCCGGAGGCGCAGAAATGGCTGGCCTCGCTCACACTGAAGAAAGCTGGCCGGGAGACTCTGGCCGAACGGCGAGCGCACGCAGATGCCTGGCGCGCGCAGAATTCGGCGGAGGCTCGCAAGATTTATCCCGTCAACGTCGAGGAAACCAGCATCGCCGGCGTGCGCACCGACATCATCACGCCGCTCGCAGCTCCAGAAATAAACTGCAATCGCGTGCTGATTAATCTACACGGCGGAGGATTCAACTCTGACTCCGGCTCGCTCATTGAAGGAATTCCGATCTCGAATCTGGCAAAGATCAAGGTTGTCTCGGTCTACTACCGTCTCGCTCCGGAGAATCCCTTTCCCGCCGCCGTTGACGATGTGGTCGCCGTTTATAAGCAGCTTCTGAAAACCTACAAGCCGCAGAGCATCGGAATTTTCGGAACCTCGGCGGGAGCCATTTTGACCGCAGAGGTCACCGTGCGGCTGAAGCAGTCGGGATTGCCGCTTCCGGCGGCGCTGGGTATTTTCTCGGGACTGGCGGATTTCAGCCAACCCGGAGACTCCTGGCAACTTTTCACGCTCGATGGATTCCCGGGCGAACTGAACCCTACTGATCAGAGCCATCTCCCCAACGACGCATACGTGGGCAAGACCGATCGCAGGGACCCGATCCTCTCGCCCCTGTTCGCCGATCTGCACGGAATGCCGCCCAGTTTGCTGGTGACCAGCACACGCGATATTTTGCTCAGCAGCACTACCATTTTTCACCGTGCTCTGCTTCGCGCCGGAGACGACGCACAACTGGTCGTCTTCGAGGCGCTGCCGCACGCTTTCTGGTATCACTTCCAGTTGCCCGAAACCAAAGAAGCGATCGAGGTGATGGCAAAGTTTTTCGATGAGAAGGTTGGCGGCCAACCTTGATTCAGCGGCAGAGCGAATCTGGTGTAAATGTCGAGCATTTCTGATAAAACCCTCCCATGAAGACGAGCGAGCAAGTACTGGTCACAATCGCTGGCGTTCTGCTACTGTCCACCGGTCTTGTTGCGCAGGAAAACAACAGCGTGTCTAGGAACCTTGCCCTCACCCCGCCTATGGGCTGGAACTCCTGGAACAAGTTCGCGTGTAACGTCAGCGAAGATATGATCAGGAGCATGGCCGACGCCATGGTCAAATCCGGCATGAAGGACGCGGGCTATGAATACGTCAACATCGACGATTGCTGGCAGGTGAGCCGCGACGCCACCGGCAACATCGTCGCCGATCCGCAGCGTTTTCCGCACGGTATGAAGGCGGTTGGAGACTACATTCATTCACTTGGGCTGAAGTTCGGCGTTTACTCGGACGCCGGCTCGAAAACCTGCGCCGGGCGCCCCGGCGGGCTCGGTCACGAATATCAAGACGCTATCCAGTACGCGGCTTGGGGCGTCGACTATCTGAAATACGATTGGTGCAATACCACCACACAGGATGCGAAAGCTTCCTACGCGAACATCCGCGCCGCTCTCGACGCATCGGGCCGAGCCATCGTGCTGAGCATTTGCGAATGGGGCACGGCCAAGCCCTGGCTCTGGGGAAAAGAAGTTGGCGGCAATTTGTGGCGTACCACCGGGGACATCAACGATAAATGGGCGGGCCAGACTAAATGGCCGGACGGCAGTTGCTGCTCCAACGGCATGCTGGCAATTCTCGATCTGCAAGTCGCCCTCGCGTCTTACGCCGGACCCGGGCATTGGAACGATCCTGACATGCTGGAAGTGGGCAACGGCGGCATGACGGACACCGAGTACCGCTCCCACTTCAGCCTGTGGGCAATCCTGGCCGCACCGCTGATCGCGGGCAACGATCTGCGCGATATGCGGCCTGAGATCCACGACATCCTCACGAACAAGGAAGTGATCGCGGTGGATCAGGATGCGCTTGGTCGCGAAGGCGAGCGCGTGTGGAAAAGTGGCGATCTGGAAGTCTGGGCCAAGCAGATACGAGACGGCAGCCGCGTCGTGGTTCTGTTGAATCGCGGGAGTACGGAGCAGGAAATTTCAGCGAACTGGGAGGATCTCGGCTATCCGAGCCACGTAAGCGCTTCTGTGCGCGACCTGTGGCAGCACAAGGATCTTGGCAAATTTGACGGGAAGTTTTCGGCGCCCGTGGCTTCTCACGGCGTCGTAATGATTACGATGAAACCCTAGCGCTGCCCGCTGAAGACCACTCATGAATTCTTTTTCAGCTCTTCCATCACGCTCTGGATCAACTCTTTCGCGTCGGTCAGGCTCTTCATGATGATCTGGATGTCCATCACCGGCTTGCCCGGCCAGCGTTGGCTTTGGCAATAAACACCGTGCTGGCCGACCAGCGCCATGGCGTCAGTGATCGTGTCCATGGTTACGGCCAGCCGCCCGCGCGGGACGCCCATCATGGTCTCGTAGTGCTCCAGTTCTTCCTGCTTTTCATCGAATACCGGCATCGCACGATTGTAACCGCTGCCGCGAATGGGGCATAATCGTTCGTCTGCTGACATATACCTTTTCCACGCGTCTAATTTTTGACCATAGCGAACTACTCAAGAGGAGAAATCATGCGAAAACGAATCGTATTTCCCACCCTGCTAACTATCTTGTTCACCGCTGCGGCTTTCGCCCAGATGGGCAAAAGCCGGCCCAGTCCCCCTGCCTCAACCACGTGCGATCTCGGCGGCGGCAAGATCATCAAGACCGACTACTCCAGCCCGCGCATGCGAGGCCGCAAAATCTACGGTGACCTCGTGCCTTTCGGCGAAGTCTGGCGCGCTGGAGCCAATGAGGCCACAACCTTCGTCACCAGCTCCGCTGTGGTAATCGGCGGCAAGACTGTGCCCGCCGGTAGCTATACGATCTTCACCGTACCCACCGCCGACAAGTGGACGCTGATTATTAACAAGAAGACCGGCGAGTGGGGCATCCCTTACAAGTATGAGAGCGATGAACTGACCCGCGTGGACATGAAGGTTTCCCAGCTGCCCTCGCCCGTCGAAAACTTCACCATTGCCTATGACAAGTCGAGCAGCGGCTGCACGTTGCGCATGGATTGGGAAACAACGCGCGCTTTCGTGGACATCACTGCGAAATGACTGAAGAGATAATTTGGCATGAAGCTCTTTTGCATACCCGGCAGGCGAAATCTCAGCTTGCCGGGCAGGTCGTTTGCTTACGAAGCCGCGTCGCCAAGGCAAGTCCCAAAACGAGATTTCCACACTCGGCGAGTGATCATCGTCACAAGAGACCTGCGTGCCTCTCCTCTAGTCTCAACACGGCCATCTTCGACAATGTGCCCGGTGAGCTGATCCATCCGCCAGCGTTATGCGCATCCACTCTTTGCAGGGCTTACGCGCCATTTCCATCGTGTTCGTGTTGTTGGCACATCTTTCGGGCACTCACAATTGTTTTCGCTCTCGTGTGGCGGAAAGTTATGGCAACCCGGGGGTGCGCATTTTTCTTGTCCTATCGGGTTATCTCATCACCGGCCAGTTGCTGAAGGAGCGCGAAAGAACCAGCAGCATTTCCCTGCGGACTTTCTATGCCCGTCGCGCGTACCGTATTTTTCCCGCCGGCTATGTCTTCATGGCGATAGCGATTGCCACGCACTGGGCTGTGCTTTCCCGGGCGAATGTCGCAACCGCGCTCACTAACACATTGAACTACTATCCCCACGGGAATCACGTGCTCGGTCATTTGTGGTCGCTGGGCGTGGAGGAGCAGTTTTACCTGCTCTGGCCGCTTTGTCTGCTGTTGTTCTTTCGAAAGCGCATATTGATTGTGGCTGCCGCCATCGCATCCGGCCCGCCATTGCGGATTTTGTTTTGGCTATTGTGGCGGCGGGCCGGCCTCGAACATCCTTTTCCCGTGTTCATGGATGCGTTGGCCACCGGGTCCGCCGTATCGCTGCTCGAACCCAGACTCAGAGGGTTTCACGCGTTATTTCTCAGCCGCAAGTTTGTGGTTGTGCCAGGACTAACTCTCTTGCTGCCGCTAGTCGAGTTCTGGAACGGCCGCGTCTACCAGACCGTTGCCCTCAGCCTTTTCCATCTGGGTATCACGCTCACCCTCCTGCACGTGATGGCAAGGCGCTATGCGCTTTTGAACTCACCACCGGTAGTTTGGCTGGGAGGTATTAGCTACAGTCTTTATCTTTGGCAGCAGTTTTCTTCGACCGCGAGTCTTCCGCTGAGGGCCGCATTCCCGCTGAACCTCGTGCTGGCTTTGCTGCTAGGGGCGTCGCCCTACTATCTTGTTGAGCAACCATGCCTCAGACTCCGCGAACAGCGGGCTGCCAAGCGGCTTCCTTACTGGGCTCCCAGCGGAAACACTGGCCTGATGCGTCTCGTGGGCGGTCAAGCACCGGCCGCCGCGGAGCCTGCTGCTCTCACTCGCCCAGCGACTGGCGGTTAAGATGAGGTGACGAGTCGCCTAGGCGGTCTTGTAATCGAGCGCTCAAAATCTTCGCCAACAGAACTCCTCCAATCGCGCTACAATTCTCGCAACGGCATTTTCCACGGGAGGTTCCCATGCCCCTGTACGATTATGTTTGCCTCGATTGTCATAAACCCTTCGAAACAGTCCTGACCCTGAACGAGCACGATAAAGAAGTTCCCAAGTGCCCGCATTGCGGCAGCAAGAACGTTGAGCAGGAAGCCGCAGCCTTTTTCGCGGTGACGTCAAAGAAGAGCTAGCCGAAGGTTAACTCTTCTTTCTTCCAGGGATAGTCTGACCGGAGCTTGGCATGCATCGGTCGACGGGGAAAGCCTGCGCCCCAGAAAATTGCTGATTTGTGATCGCTGATTGAAATCCAAGACGGTCTAGAGCGTTTGCAATCAGAATCAAAAATCTGCAATTACACCGCCGGTTTCCAGCGCAGGACGGGCTTCCTGGCCGCCGCCGTTTCATCGAGCCGCGAAACCCGCGTGGAGTGTGGTGCATCGAGTACGGTCTGCGGATCCTCTTGCACTTCTTCTGCAATCGATTTCATCGCCTCGATGAACAAATCCATCTCTTCCTTCGATTCGCTCTCGGTCGGCTCAATCATCAGCGCGCCGGGCACAATCAGCGGAAATGCTGTCGTGTAGGGATGGAAGCCGTAGTCGATCAGCCGCTTGGCAATGTCCATGGTGCGCACGCCTTTTTTGGCCTGCACTTTGTCGCTGAAAACGACTTCATGCATGGTTGGCGTGGAATATGGCAGGTCGTAAGTGCCCTCGAGACCTTTGCGGATGTAGTTGGCGTTCAGCACCGCGTCCTCGGTGGTTTGCCGCAGACCATCCGGGCCGTTGGCTTGAATATAGGCCAGAGCGCGGACGAACATGCCAAAATTTCCGTAAAACGCGCGCACCCGCCCCACCGACTGCGGACGGTTGTATTCAAAACCCAGTGTGCCGTCAGACTTGGTCATTAAGACCGGTGCCGGCAAGAATGGCTCGAGTTTTTTCTTGATGGCCACAGGCCCCGATCCCGGACCACCACCGCCGTGCGGCGTGGAAAAAGTCTTGTGCAAGTTCAGGTGCATCACGTCCACGCCAAAATCTCCCGGCCGCACCTTGCCCACCAACGCGTTCATGTTCGCGCCGTCCATATAGAGCAAGCCGCCCTTGGCATGAAGGATGTCGGCAATCTTATGAATCTCCTGCTCGAAGACTCCCAGCGTGTTGGGATTGGTGAGCATCAGCGCAGCCACATCTTCACTCATCTGCGCTTCCAGCGCGGTGATGTCCACCATGCCCCGCGAATCCGACTTCAAATTTTCGACAGCGTAGTCCACCATCGCGGCCGTCGCCGGGTTAGTTCCATGCGCCGAGTCTGGAATCAGAACCTTCTTCCGGGGACGTCCCTGGGAATGGTGATATGCCCGCACGATTAGCAGTCCAGTCATCTCGCCGTGCGCGCCCGCCGCGGGCTGCAGCGTGATTGCGTCCATGCCGGTGATTTCGATCAGGCACTCGCTCAGCGTTTTCAAAATCTGCAGCGCGCCCTGCGAAATCTTTTCCGGCTGGTAGGGATGGCCGTTCGCGATACCTTCCACGCGCGCCACCGCTTCGTTTACCCGCGGGTTGTACTTCATCGTGCACGAGCCCAGCGGATACATGCCAAGGTCGATCGCGTAGTTCCACGTCGAAAGCCGCGTGAAATGGCGGATGATTTCGATCTCGCTCACTTCGGGCATGTTTCCCAAGTCTCCTCTCGCAGCGGCGCCCAGCAGCGCAGACGGATCCACTTCCGGCACGTCGAGCGGCGGCAGCTTCCAAGCCGCCTTGCCGGCTGAAGACTTCTCGAAAATCAACCCTTCGTTCTGGTTGACGTGGCGCGTCGCTTTACGTGTCTCATGCTTCATCGCGTCACCTCCTCGACATCGGCTTCTTTAGGGGAACGCACCGAGCGTTCGCTTTCCGCGACCAGCCCCACCGCCGTATCGATTGCGCTCCGCGTAGTGAGTTCCGTACAGCACCACAATGCTGCATTCCCCAACTCGGGATAAAACTTTTTCAGCGGGAATCCGCCGATCACCTTGTGTCCCAGAAGCCGGCTGTTGATGGCATAGGGATCTTCTTTGGTCTGCACCACAAACTCGTTGAACCGAGGCGACGCGGCGAATAGCACCTTCCCATGCTTGGAAAAAGTTCCAGCCGCATAGGCCGTCTTAGCCAAGTTTTGCTTGGCCAACTCCTTCAATCCAACCTTGCCATACACCGTCATAAAAATGTTCACCATCAGCGCAACCAGCGCCTGATTGGTGCAAATATTCGATGTCGCCTTCTCGCGCCGGATGTGCTGTTCGCGGGTGGCTAGCGTGAGTACGAATCCGCGTTTGCCCTGTCTGTCGACGGTTTGACCCACCAATCGCCCGGGCATTTGCCGCACAAATTTTTCCCGCGTGGCAATCACTCCGCAGTAAGGCCCACCAAATCCCAGGGGTACGCCAAACGATTGTGCCTCCATCGCGATGACGTCCGCCTGGCGCGGCGGTTCCACGATTCCCAATGACACTGCTTCGGCAATCGATACCACGAGCATTGCGTCGTGCCTGTGCACGATCTCGGCGATCGCCGCCACGTCTTCTATGGAACCAAAGAAGTTCGGCGATTGAATCAGCACGCAGGCCGTTTCCGGCGTAATCAACTTCTCGAATTCCGTCAGATTCAGCCGCCCATCATCGCCAAAACTCGCCACAGAAAGCGGCATTCCCTGATGCGTCGCGTAGGTCGCGAGCACTTCGCGATACTCCGGATGCAAGCTGCGCGCCACCACTACCGACCGCCGGCTCGTCAGGCGCACGGCCATCATGACCGCCTCAGCCGCGGCGGTTGAGCCGTCGTACATGGAAGCATTGGCCACTTCCATGCCGGTCAGTTCGCAAATCATGGTCTGAAATTCAAAAATCGACTGCAGGGTGCCCTGGGAAATCTCTGCCTGATAAGGCGTATAGGCGGTAAGGAATTCGCCCCGCGAGATCAGCGAATCAATAATCACAGGCCGGTAATGGGAGTAGGCGCCTGCGCCCAGAAAGCTGGTGTAACCTTCACCGTTTTCCCGCGAACGCTGGCGGAAATAGTCGACGATTTCCGATTCCGCCATCTGGCGCGGAATTTTCAGGTCGCGGCTCAGCCGGTATTCCGCTGGAATTGGCGCGAATAGTTCGTCGACCGAGCACAGGCCAATCGCCTTCAGCATGGCCTCGCGGTCGGCAGGAGATTTCGGTAGATAGCGCATAGGAAGTTGTTTAGATGTGATTCGAGGTCAGTTCGATTATGACAGGTGCCCGCTGGCTCAATCCGTGTCCAGAATCACATGATTTTCGATTACCAATTTCCAATTTCCGATCGGAACCGGGGCACCACCCATTCGGCAACTGGAAATCGACAATCGGCAATTCTTCAGTGCCCCGCTTCTTCCGCCACGAACTTCTCATAATCAGCAGCGGAAAGCAGCGCATCCAGCTCGCCCGCATTCTTCAGCGTGATCTTCATCATCCAGGAGCCGTGTGGATCCTTATTCACTTTCTCCGGCGAGGTAGCTAGGTCCGCGTTGATCTCGGTCACCGTTCCCGAGGCCGGAGCATATAAATCCGACACCGCCTTCACCGATTCGACCGTTCCAAACGTCTTGCCGGCCGCGAGTTCCGCGCCGACCTTCGGCAGTTCGACGAAAACAATGTCACCCAATGATTCCTGCGCATGATCGGTGATGCCGACGGTAGCCGTCGCTCCGCTCGCCTGAATCCACTCATGCTCTTTCGTATATTTGCGATCTGTTGGATAGGCCATGATGGCTTCTAGCTCCTAAAGCTTCTAGCGAAACTCTCTGTGTGTTGCTCCCTGTGCGGTTAAGCCGTTTTCGGCCTCTTATAAAACGGCGTCGGCACCACTTGCGCCGCAACGCCCTGCCCGCGAATCTCCACCTTCACCGCCGTGCCCACCTCGGCGAACTCTGGTGGCACGTAGGCCAACGCAATATTCTTTTTCAGGAATGGCGCGGGCGATCCGCTGGTTACGCACCCAATCTCGCGCCCGCCGCCACCTAAAATTTTATATCCGTCGCGCGCGATGCCGCGCTCTACCATCTCCAAGCCAATCAGGGTCCGCTTCACGCCTTCGGCTTTCGCCTTTTCCAGCGCGGCCCGGCCGACAAACTCCGGCTTCTCCATCCTGCAGAAGCGGTCGAGCCCAGCTTCCCAAACATTAATCGTATCGGAAATCTCGTGTCCGTAGAGCGGGAGTTTGCCTTCGAGGCGCAGAGTGTTTCGCGCGCCCAAACCGCAGGGAACAATCCCAAATTCCTTGCCCGCGTTCAGAATCTCATTCCAAACGCGCGCGCTGGTCGCTTCATCCGCCGGAACGTAGATTTCAAAGCCATCTTCTGCTGTGTATCCCGTCCGCGCAATCAGAATTTTCTTCAAGTCGCAGACAGAACCGCGCGTGATCCAATAAAACTTTACCGCGCTCAAATCCGCGTCAGTCACTTTCTGCAGCACGCCCACAGCCTTGGGCCCCTGGATCGCTATCTGCGTGAAGTCGTCCGACAGATTTTCCACCGCGCAGTCGAACTGCCGTGTATTGTCGCGCACCCAATGGAAGTCTTTTTCGCGCGTGCCCGCATTAATCACCAGCAGGTATTCATCTTCGCCCAGTCGGTGAACGATCACATCGTCCACAAACGTCCCCTGCGGATAGAGCAGCGCCGAATACTGCGCCTGCCCCACCGCCAGCCGTGAAGCATCATTCATGGAAATATGCTGCACCGCGACCAACGCCTGCGGGCCGACCAGGCGGATGTCGCCCATGTGGCTGACGTCGAAAATGCCCACGCCGGTGCGCACCGCCATGTGCTCGTTGATGATGCCGCAGCCGATCGCCGCGGGGTACTCCACCGGCATGTCCCAGCCATTAAAGTCCACCATCTTCGCTCCCATCTGGCGATGGACGGCGTTCAGCGCAGTTTTGCGGATGGCGGCAGTAGCCTCAACAGAAGACAAAATCCAAACCTCAATCAGCGAGCAGGGTCGTCAAGAACGGTGTGACTGATTACCGTAACACGTGGTTTTTCAGGCGGTCAAACGAGAAGTCCTAACCCCAGAGGTCACAGAAAGAACCAGGCGCTGATCGGAAATTCTTTCGCGTCTTTGTGCGCTCAGCTATCGAGATCTATTACCGCCCGAACTGCACCGTCACATGCGCGCCCGCGGCCACATGCGTCCCTACTGGCGGAGATTGTTGCCGCGCCACACCGGAGCCGACGGCCTCCAATTCGAGGCCAGCATCCTGCGCGGCTTCCAACGCTCCCCGTACGGTCTTGCCGACGAAGGACGGCACTTCAATTCCGCCTTGCTCGACGTCCAAGACCACGGTTCCACTCGTCGGCGGTTTCTCCTGGCCTGCAGCATCGGCAGCGCTTGGATCTTTTGCTGGCACGGGCTGGCTGGCCGCTCCCGTCAGCGGCTCACTTTGCCGCATCGCCGCCTGCACTACGTTTCCGTTGCTGCCGCCCGTCGCGGGCAAAGTCTGCCCTGAGCTTCTCGAAGGGAGCGCCCGCGCCGCACCATCCTTGTCCCCTGCGGGATGTGAGGAATCACCATCCACCTCCGCGGTCTCCAGCGGCTCGCCCGGGTGATCCGGCGTGCCTTCTTCCAAATCCTTATCCTTCATCCTGGCTTGCGCCAGTAGCAACTGATGGTTCGGCGCGAGCGGCAGGTCGTGCGGCGTATGGAGATATTCGAGCACCTGCTGCGATACGCGACGAAACACCGGCGCGGACACTTGCCCACCTTGGTGCAGTCCCACGGCTGAATCCAGAATTACGGCCACTACAATCTGCGGATTATTCACTGGCGCGAATCCCGCGAATGACCCGATATATTTGGTCTTCGAATAGGCCCCTGTGGCCGGATCCACCTTCTGCGCCGTTCCTGTCTTTCCCGCCGAAGTGTACCCCTCCAGAAGCGCCTTGCGTCCCGTGCCCTCGAGCACCACCTTCTGCATCATCGACCGCATCTCGGCCGCGGTGTAACTGGAAATAACTCGCCGCGACGCTCCCGGATGAAACGCCACAGTCCGCGGCGAGCCCTGCGCCTCAACCGGGCCCGCGACGATGCGCGGCGCGACCCAAACTCCATCATTGGCAAACGTCGAAATTAATCCCGCCAACTGAAGCGGGGAAATCCCAATCTCCTGACCCATGGAGATCGCCGCGATCGACACCTTTGACCAGCGGCTCACAGGTTTGGTCAGTCCGCGCGTCTCGCCTGGCAACTCGATCCCGGTCTGCTGTCCAAATCCGTAGGCACGAATGTATTTGTAAAACCTATCTTCACCTAGCCGGAGCGCAATTTTGATCGCGCCCACATCGCTCGATTCCGCCAGCACGCCCCACACCGGCAACAGACCATGCGGCTTCGAGTCGCGAATGCGCATGCCGTTGTAGACAATCGATCCCATCTGACAGTCGAACACTTCATCGGGATTCGTCAGCTTCTCTTCGAGCGCCGCCGAAATGGTTACCAGCTTGAACGTCGATCCCGGTTCGTACACATAACTTACAGCACGGTTAGTCAGCGCGGCGGGAGTGATTTGCTTACGCAGATTCGGATTGAACGTTGGCCGGTTGGCCAGTGCCAGAATTTCCCCGGTATGCGGATTCTCCACAATCACAGTGCCCGCGATCGCCTGCGTATCGTGAATCGCCTGATCCAGTTCCTTCTCGGCGATGTACTGAATGTTCTTGTCAATGGTCAGGACAAGGTTTTCGCCCGGCTCCGGCTGCTTCTCCACATCGGAGAACCACCGCCGCCGCGCATCCACTGAGATGAACATTTTACCGGCGCGTCCCCGCAGTTCATCGTCGAACGCGTGCTCGATGCCGCTCTGGCCGGCGTCTTCCATGCCGACGGTTCCCACCACCTGCGCCGCCAGGTCACGCGCGGGATAAAATCTCTTCGGCTCTTTCTGAAAATGGATGCCCTGCAGGTTGAGCGACTTGATGCGCTCAATGGTCTCGTCATCGGCCTTGCGCCCGACCCAGCAAAAAGTTTTGTGATTGCGGCAATCGGCGAGTACGACGTTGTGATCCTCGCCGGTGATGCGCGTGACGAGAGAGACTGCGGTGGGAAGGTCTTTCACTTCCGACGGCACAGCGAAAGCGGAATCGACCAACACCGACATCGCCAGCTCATGTCCGGCGCGGTCGTAAATCACGCCGCGCTTGGCGGAAAGCGGAATCTCGCGCTGCTGCTGGTGTTCCGCCTGCTTCACAAAGCTGCCGTATCGGAAAATCTGCAAATAAACCAGGCGCCCGCAGATGGCTAGGCACCAGAACAAAAGCAAGCTGCCGAGCAGGTAGAGCCGCGAATTCTTGCCGAGGTTGGAGCTGGTCGCCATGAAGCTTTCGCTAATCGTTGGCCCGCTTAGACAGACATCGCTTAGACAAACATGGCGGTCCCACCAATCCGGCGGACCGCCACTTAAGTTCTTGCGGGGACAGCCGCCCTCGGCAGTTCGCTAAGCTACTGCCCGGCCAACACAGAAATAGGGACTGCGCTCGCCATCACCGGAGCATTCGAATCCGCTGACGCGCTGTCCATACGGATCACCTGTCCCGGTTCCAGCGGAACCAGCCCCATGCGACGCGCCATTACGTCAATCCGTTCCGGATCGCGCAAGCTTGCATCCTCCAACCGCAGCGCCCGGTTCATCTCGGTCAGGTTGCTGAGCTCCCGCTTTGCCGACTCGATCTGATAGCCATATTCAATCGCGCGGAAGTGCTGCCAGGCATAGGTAAATACCAGCATGAACAGGACAGCGAGTGCGGTACCAAACTGTTTCATCTCGCGATTGTGTCCGGGGTCTTCCACCTTCACCAGACGCGAATTGTCGATCGCCTTGGCGAAATAAATCTCCGGTGTTCCCGTGAAGAAAGTGTTCCGCCGCGCTGCCGGAAGTGCACCCCGCATTACAGCTGCTGCCGTCGCCATTATGCCGCTCCTGCGAAAACCTGTTCCGTGTGCTGCGAAGATTGCAACTCGAAAAGCCGCCGCAGTTCCGTTTCCTCGGTTATGCGCTTTTGCTGAGCGCTCCGTTCAGCGCGTTCCACCGCCGCCATCAAATCCTTGATCAATGTTCCCGAATACATCGTTCCTGAATACATCTCGCACCTTCCAACTCGAATTCCCACCCAGAACCTGGCTTCCGAAGCGGAAACCTTTTTTCATCGGCGAATCTTTGTCCGCCTTTTTCAGAACCTGAACGACCCGGCACGGCTTGTACGGCTATGCCGGGGACTCCAGCAGGTTTTCCGGAGCCTAAACTTTTTCCGCTGCCCGCAACTTCGCGCTTCGTGCTCGCGGATTCCGATCATGCTCTTCTTCGGATGCCGTCACCGGTTTCTTGGTCAGCACCCGGAAGTACTTGTACTTAATTTGTGCTTCGCGGAAGGCATCCTTTACGATGCGATCTTCCAACGAATGAAAACTGATCACGACCACGCGTCCTCCCGGCTTCAGAACCCGGGGCGCCGCTTCCAGCAGCGCCCGCAGATCGTCCAGTTCGCGGTTTACGAAGATTCGGAGAGCTTGAAAAGTTCGGGTCGCCGGATGAATTCGCCTCTGTTCAGAATTCATTGGCCGGGCCGCGGCTGATATGACATCCGCAAGATGTGCGGTAGATCGTATCGGCCGCGACCGGACAATGGCTCTGGCGATTCTCCGCGACCTCCTTTCCTCTCCGAATTCGTAAATCACATCGGCAAGCTCGCGCTCGTCGAGGTGGTTTACCACTTGTTCGGCGGTTCGCTCCGACCGCGGGTCCATCCGCATGTCGAGCGGTCCGTCCGCCTGAAAACTAAATCCGCGCGCCGCATTGTCCAATTGCAAACTGCTTACTCCAATGTCGGCCAGCAGTCCGTCCGCAAAATTCTTGCCGAACCGATCTCCCACTTCCGCGAACGAGCACTGCAACAGCGTGACCTTCGGAAATTCTTCCCCGGTCAACTTTGCTTGCGCGATGTCCAACGCCGCAGGATCTTTATCGAGCCCAATCAAATGTCCCGGTGCGCCGAGGCGTTTTGCGATTTCGTAACTGTGTCCGCCCAAGCCCACCGTGGCGTCGATGTAGGTCCCACCACGCTGCACGTTTAGAAAGTCGATGGCTTCTTTTAAAAGAACCGGAACATGGCTCGCTTCCCTTCCACCACCATGCCCAACCCCCTGAGGGGTGTCTGTCGAACCCTGGCCCACTAAATGCCCAATTCGTCGAGCGTCTTCTCATCGTCAGGCGTGAACTTTTCTTCCTCGACCTGCTTGCGGTACGCATCTAGGTTGCGCACGATCAAGTGCGTCAGATTGCCGGTAACCGCAACCTCGCCTTTGATTTGTGCCGCCTCGCGCAGCAGTTGCGGTATCAGCAACCGCCCTTGTCCATCCATTTCCACCATCTGCCCGTAATAGTTCACGCGGTCCAGAAACTTCTTCTTCGTCGGATTGAAGGTGGAGAGCCCCGCCAGCTTCTGCTCGATCCGCTCCCATTCCTCGAAGGGATACACTTGAGCAACCTTCCCATCCAGACTTGTGATGTAGTATTGCTGTCCATACTTCTCGTCGATCACCCGCTTGAACTCCGCCGGGACCTTTAACCGTCCCTTTTCGTCGACGCGAGTTGGGTGATTGCCGCGAAACATGTTCTTTTTCTTTGTCTGTCACTGCGACTGCAACCGGGGAGGTAAAAACGGCGCAAAACTTGGTCAAACTCAGCTGGTTCGGGTTGTTCGGCCTGCTTTCGGGTCGGATTTCCACCGGCTCCTCTTTTTCAGCTTCCCGTCCCCACGATCTTAAACGACTTGGCCACTCCGTACCACTTTGTACCACATCTTAGCTGTAAGTTGTTGATTGTCAAGAGGAAACTTAGAGGTAGGACCCGCCACTCCAGCGACATCCAGCAAAGCACGAGGACTTGTGGTTAACCAGTTATACGACCACAATAGGTTGGGTTTACGCTTTGGATTCCTTCGCTATTCATTCGCTGATATTTTTCTTGCAATCCGCGCTGGTGGCGGAGTTCCTGTGGAAAATCAGAAAAAAGCTCGCATAGGAACAGCCGCCTTGACTGTCCCCGGGCGTCCTGAAGCGGCAACGGCAGAACGTAGCACTACCGTCCCGACGGCGCTACTCTACTAAGGATGCCCTCTCAGTACACCGCGTTCCCCGCGCGACTGGTGTGAATCTGTCCAGACTCCACCGAGATCGAATACGCCTCGCCGCCGTCGCCATTCCATCCTCGGATGTCGAACGTCGATCCCGCGGGCGCGTGATAGGCGGCCACGTTGCGCAAGGTTAACGGCTGGCCGGGCTTGCACGCCTCTGGCGCGTCCGTGACTTGCAGAAAATAGGCGCCCAGCCCCGTGCCAACCACCTTGGCTCGCCCGTCGACTTCCACCAGCAGCGCCGACTTTTCATCGATGGCAATTTCGCGCGGAGTCCTCGACCAACCATCCGCCACGATCCTTGCCAGGAACCCCAGACTTCTGCCCATGCGGTCGCGTTTGGCGAAGTGACTGTCGGTGAGAATGTTTTCCAGTCCCGGGACATCAAAAAAATCGCGCACCAGCGCTATGCGTTTAGCGTAGGGATCGGCTAGAACCTCGCGTGACGTGAGATCGGCATCGTTCGGCTTGTCCTCCAGACATCCGTAAACAAACTGGCCCAACACCGCCAGACCCGCGCTGGTTCCTCCGATGGGCTTGCCGACAGTCACGTGGGCGTTGATGGCGTCTTCCACCAGCGTTCCCTTCCAGAAGTTGACGTAGCGTGACTGGTCGCCGCCAGCAATAAAAATAACAGTTGCCCGCCTGATGATCTCCGCTACACGCGGCTCGCCCGCCGCTTTGCGATTGGGAATGATCAACGTCGCCACGGAATTCATCTGGCACACTTTATTCACGTACTTGTTGTAGTCGTCTTTTCCATGCGCACGAAGAATCAGAAAGTCGCCGCCGTGGGCCTTGCCACACAGCCAGCGGAACGCTTCGTCCAGATCGCTGCCGCCGCCCATCATGGCGATCCCGGGTTCGGTATGAGTTTGCGCATCCAGGTCGCTGCCCAGGCGCTTGTATTTATAGGACGCCGTATGGCCAACCGCGACGCCGCTGTAAAAGATCAGACTAAGGAGCACAACGCGCGCGAGTTTCATGATCCGACGACTATACCCCACAAGATCGCCGTAGGAAAATTGACGCACCGAAGAGCCACCGCAATTACAGCCGGTCAAATTGATCTCCCACGCGCTCACCCATGGGTGTACACTGCGTCCGTTTACGCAGCGACAATCTACGGAGGCGCTTATGCATTTAAACCGAGGCAGGGTCTGGCTGGGCGGATTGGCTGGAGGCGTGGTTTGGAATCTGTGGAGCTTTCTTGTGTACCGCTACATTACCGGTACGCGCTATGTGGAAGCCCAGAATGCCGGGTTGTTTCTGAAAACGCCGCGCTATCCCTTCTTCGTGGGCCAGTGGACTGTGCTCGTGTTTATCCTGGCGATCGCAGTCGCGCATCTGTACGCCTGGGCACGCCCGGGACTGGGGCCTGGTCCCGGCACAGCGCTGAAAATCGGCTTTCTGGCTGGCTTCTTCGCCGGCTTCCCGGAGAATTTCGCGCAGGCGACCTGGTCCGCCGTTGATCGCGCGCTTCCTTTTGGCTGGATGATCGAGATGTGGCTGGGCGCCATTCTGGCCGCGTTGGTCGCAGGCTTCTTCTACAAGGAATGAGATCGTCTAGGATCTAATCGTCATGAGGAATCGGACGATCGTTTCTGTGCTGCCGAGCTCCATCCTGCTTTGTGCCGGTTTTTCTCAGGCTCCGGTGAGAGGCTGGCTCTCCGTCAACCCTGACAGTCCCTGCGTGACTGAGGGTGCTGTTGATAAAGTGGCAGGCGGCCATCTGTCAGTAAATACTCCCAAGATGCGCGCCTACATCAATGCATGGACTTCGCAATCCATCGAGGTTCGCTTCACCTACCTGGGGCCAACGCGGAACGAAGCGGCTTTGGGTTCGGGGGAAATACGCCGCCAGTTTGGACTCAAGCTGCGCGCTCAGGATCCCTGCAACCTGGTCTACGCGATGTGGCGCATCGATCCCGAGTCAAAGCTGGTGGGATCGGTAAAGAGAAATCAGAACGCGCACACCAGCGCGGAGTGCGGAAATCATGGCTATGAAAACATCAAACCACGGAACGCCTCCCTCGTGCCCCGCCTGCGCCCCGGGGAGTCTCACGCTTTACGCGCTGAAATGAAAAAAGAGGAATTGAAGATATTCATCGATAACCGCGAAGTCTGGGACGGGAACGTTGGATCACACGCCGCCGGACTCGATGGGCCGGTTGGGATCGCTCCGACAATGCGCGGCTCGAATTCGATCTCAAGGCTGGCGAATACGAGGGCATCCATTCCAATTCCTTGCACGCTTGCAAGACCGGCGCTGCGAATTCTGATTGAATCGTGCGACCCGCAGACAGTTTGACGTGAACTCCCGCGTTCCGGTGTGCGGAGCCAACTACTTCACGGGTTCCACGAACACAGCGGTCCCATAGGCCAGCACTTCGGTGACACCCTGCATCACTTCCGTCGCGTCGTAGCGAGCGCCGACCACTGCGTTCCCGCCCAGTTCCGCCGCATGCTGCAGCATCAGATC
>Ga0208191_1000733_pt1 | contig 20494 bp, 14 predicted proteins | sample June2015DPH_13_5_FD_184709 | JGI IMG/M metagenome (GOLD analysis project Ga0208191, IMG submission 184709) | Peatland microbial communities from SPRUCE experiment site at the Marcell Experimental Forest, Minnesota, USA - June2015DPH_13_40... | ecosystem: Environmental > Terrestrial > Soil >... | reverse complement strand
TACCGCTGTGAGAGCTGTGAGTAGCTGAAACCTGCCCGGTGGCGGACCAACTCGTGGGTCAGAGCGCGGCTAACGCCGGTAATCAGCAGGCACCAGACGGCGTGCTCGAGCACGCTGCCGTGTTTTGAAGTCAGGATGTTCTCGAGGTATTCCTGGTTGGATTTCCGCCCTTTGCCGAAAGACATGTAGCAGGTGCGCCCGGCGACTTCAGTAAGCACCTCGGCAGCGGCTTGCGCGTCGGTGGTGAACGCCAAGCCCTCGTCCTGGAGAAAACGCGCCAACTCCTCGCCCACCACGCTCTGGCGGCCCACGACGTAAACTTTTGGTTTGGTGATATAAGGATCAGGCATCGGGTGTCAGGTTTCAGTATTGGGTCAGTTTGGAATTGGACGATCCTGGAGCCAACGCACGACTTGATCGGCACTCTCGTTGGGCGGAAACACTGGATAGAAGACGTGCTCTATTCGCCCGCCTCGGACGATCAGTGTCAGACGCCTCACAAGCCGCATTCCGTCCACCTCGAATGTCGGCAGGCGCAGCGCCTCGCACACTCTGAATTCAGCGTCGCTCAGGATCTCGAATGGAAGGTGGAGGCGGTCGGCCATTTCAAGTTGATATTCCGTCGTTTGAGTACTAAGGCCGAAAAGGTCGGCCTTGAGCCGCAATAGTTCCTGATGGTGATCCCGGAAGCTACACGTCTGGGGAGTGCAGCCACGCGCGCCGGGGATCATGTCCCATCCTTCGGGCAGCGGCTTTCCTGGCACTCCGGTCATTGGATAGCAGTAGATTACAGTTCTAGCCGCGCTCAGATCTGAAAGGTCGACCATCCTTCCCGCCGTTGAGCGGAGGGAGACCTGGGGCATCGGCATGTGCCGGAGATGGTCTGCCGCCCCATCATCGACCGGCCGAGGTAGATCAGGGGGCAGAGGGAAGTCTGTCAGTTGCTGCATCCCATCCTCGCCATCGAAGTGTTCTACGAACTACCTTGCCGCCATGCGCGTGATTTCAGAGGGCTCAGCGGCTGCCCCGAAGCCGTGTGATGCACGTCGCCCGTTTTCAATTTGACCCACTGCCCAGGTTTCAGATGCCCAAAAACATCCCTCGGGGTGACTGGAGCCAGGCGTTACGCCATCTGAAACCTGACGCCTGGCGCCTCGTTTCCTACTTGCTGGGCAGCGGCGATTTCCCCTCGCTGAGCACCGCAGCGGCCTTCCTGAAGTCCGCATACTTGCGTTGGAACCGCTCAACGCGGCCTGCGCTGTCCATTATCTTCTGTTTCCCGGTGAAGAACGGATGGCACTTGGAACAGATTTCCAGGTGCAATACGTCGCTCTTATAGGTGGAGCGCGTCTTGAAGGTGTTTCCGCACGCGCACGCTACGGTCACTGCGTGATAATTGGGGTGAATAGCCTTCTTCATGGAACTCCTTGAGTGCTAACGTACAAACCGTCATTATAGCTGCCGCCGCCCCAAGTTTCAATCCGAAACGTGAAGGATGATCTTGAGAGTTGTCCGTTCTCAGTTGTCAGTCGTCAGTACTGAGTTGTCAGCTATCAGCAAACGACCAAGGCGACCGGCGGCAAGCAGACCGCTGACGGCTGATTAACTGACACCTGACACCCGACACCTGACACCTATTCATAGCGCAGCGCCACCATGGGATCGACCTTGGTGGCGCGCCGGGCGGGAACGAGGCAGGCCACGAGCGCGACGGCGGTCATCAGGAGCGCCGCCAGAATGTAAGTCGCGAGATCAGTGGCGCGCACGGCGTAGAGAATGCTGGTGAGGTAACGGGAAAGGGCCCAGGCCCCCAACAATCCCACGGCCACGCCGGCGATAACCAGGCGCAATCCTTCCCTCAGCACCATGCCCAGAACGTTGCGGACCTCAGCGCCGAAGGCCATGCGGATGCCAATCTCCCGCGTGCGCTGGGAGACAGAGTAAGACACAACCCCGTAAATGCCCACCGAAGCGAGCGCCAGCGCCACGGCTGCAAACAGGGCCAGCAGCAGGGCCACGAAGCGTTTCTCGCGCGAGGAGTCGGAGACCATTTCCCAGAGGGTCTGGACGCTATACCACGGCAAGCCTTTATCCAGGCCATGCAGGGCGTTGCGGATGGCAGGCACCTGCGCTTGCGGGTCATTGGCGGTACGCACCACCAGGACCAATTCAGAGGACGTATTTTGTGACTCGGGATAATAAGCCTCGGGAATGGCTGGCTCGGCCAGGCCGAATTCCCTGACATCGCCAACGACGCCAATAACCGTGACCCACTTGGCGTCAGGGTCGTTGTGCTTGAACCGCTTGCCGACGGCGTCCTGATGGGACCAGAAGCGGTGTGCCATGGTCTCGTTGATGAGGGCGACGAGCGGCGCTTCGGGCGTGTCCGTTTCGGCCACGTCGCGTCCGCTGAGCAGCGGAATACGCATGGTCCGGAAGTAGTTGGGCGTGACGATACACGACTCCACCAGGGGACTGGACCACATATCCTTGGGCGCCGGCTGGCCTTCAATGACGATGGGGCCGTTGTTGCCCCCCTCGAGCGGCAGTTCCGAGGCCGCCCCGGCGGAGAGAACTCCCGGCAAGGCCTGAACGCGGTCGATCAGGTTCCGGAAGAAGGCCTTCTGCTGCGGTTCTTTCGGGTAGCGCGAATCGGGCAGCGAGACGCGTCCCGCCACCACCTGGCGTGGATCAAAACCGAGCTGGACGCCCAGCAAGCGTACCAGGCTCCGGGTGGCAAGCCCCGCGCCGACGAGCATTACGAGCGCAATGGCGATCTCTCCGGCCGTGAGCAGGCCGCGCGCGAGCCCGTGAGACGCCGCCACGGCAGAACCGCTCTCCTTGAGCATTTCGCTGAAGCTCACGCGGGTGGCATGCAGCGCGGGAATGAGCCCGGCGAGAGTCCCGGTGACGAACGCAACGAGGAAAGTGAAACCAAAGACGCGGGAATCAAGATGCACGGAAATCACATCGGGGATGTAGCCGGTGGGCGCGGCGCGGAGGAGAAGGCGCAGGGCGGCCATGCCCACGGCCAAACCCGCAACTCCGCCCAACAGAAACAGCAGCAAGCTCTCGGTGAGCAGTTGGCGCACCAGGCGCCGGGCGCCCGCGCCGACGGCAAGTCGAATAGCAATCTCCCGCTGCCGCCCCACGGATTTGGTGAGCAGCAGGTTGGCGACATTCGCGCAGGCAATCAGCAGCAGGAAACCCACTGCGGCGAAAAGCACCCACAGAACTTCACTGACGTCGCCGGTAAGCTGCTCGTGCAGGCTCTTGACCCGCGCGCTCACGCCCGTGTTCGTCTGTGGATACTGCTGGGCGAGTTGCGCGGAGATCGTTACCATCTCGGCGGCGGCCTGGTTGAGCGTGACGCCCTTCTTCGTGCGTGCCAGCACCCAGAACCAATGGTTCCCGCGATCGGTTTTCCATTTCGGCGCGTCCATGGTTATGGGCGTCCAGAATTGCGGATTGCGCCCCCAGACGCTCGGGAACCTCAGATCCTTGGGCATGATGCCCGCCACGTCATAGGCCTCGCCATCCATCGTGACTTTGCTTCCCACGATGTTCTTCTGTCCTCCGAAGGTGCTCTGCCACAGTCCGTAACTCAAGATGACCACGTGATTGTGGCCGGTCGGACCCTCGTCCGGCGAGAAGCTCCGGCCAAGCTGCGGCTGCGCACCGAGAAGCTGAAACGTGTTGGGCGAAACCGACAGACCACGGAGTTGCAGCGGCTCGCCGGAGCCGGTGAGCGTGGCCCCGGCGCCGGTGATGGCGGACATACCCTCAAAACTGTGGTTCATCGCCTGCCAGTCCCGAAAGTCCGGGCCGGTGTCGGGAAACAGGCCTCCAGGGCCGCTGGGTTCCGTCACCCAGATGGCCGCTAGACGGTCAGGGTCGGCATAAGGCAACGGTTTCAGCAAGACGGCATTCACCACACTGAAGATCGCCGTGTTCGCGCCGATGCCCAGCGCGAGGGTGAGCACCGCCACGGCGGTGAAACCCGGATTACGGGCCAACATCCGCAGACCGAAACGGATGTCCTGCACAAAGTACTCGAGCCAGTTCCATCCCCACATGTCCCGACTCTCCTCTCTCAACACGATTTCGTTCCCAAATCTCCGGCGCGCCGCATACCGCGCTTCTTCAGGCGCAACGCCCGCTTCGATCTGCTCCTGCTCCCTCAGCTCGCGGTGCAGGCGCATCTCTTCGTCCAAGTCAGCATCGAATCGCTTGCGATGCAGCAGCACCCAGCATCGTCTGCCAAGTTCGGCGAACATGTTCATCTTCGTAGCGCGGACCGCCGCTTTTGCGGTCCGCGGCTTTGCTTGCCCCCGCCCTACGCGCGGCTTACAAGGAGAACTTACACGAAGAGCCGCGGACCCCAAAAGCGGGGGTCCGCGCTACCAGACCGTCAGCACCCAGCTTTCAGCTAAAGTACCAACCACCCGCTTGTCACTTGTCACTCGTATCTCAGCGCCACCATGGGGTCCACCTTCGTCGCCCGCCGTGCCGGAATATAGGTCGCCACCAAAGCGACGCCCGCTAGGATCAGCAACGCAAACGCAAACGTTAGCGGGTCGCCGGGCTTGACGCCGTAGAGGAGGCTGGACAAAAGGTGAGTTACTCCCAAGGCGCCAACAATTCCCATGCCCATCCCTGTCAAGGCAGGAATCATGCCTTGATGTACCACCATGCGGAGCACGTCGCTCTTCTGCGCACCTAGTGCCATGCGGATAGCGATTTCGTGAGTGCGTTGCGCCACGATGTAGGAAAGGACCCCAAACAAGCCCACCGCGGCCAGCGCCAGTGACAACCCGGCGAAGGCGAGCAACAAAGTCGTGTCAAAGCTGGCGTCCAAGGTGGTCTTTCCGATGAGCTGGTCCATCGTGAGGACACCCGAAACCGCCAAGTCGGGGTCAAGCTGTTGGAACACTCGTTGCACGGGCAACGCTAAGCCGGCGACATCATGGCTCGAGCGCACGGCAAGCATCGCGTAGTTTGGAACAGCACTGCCGTAAAGCGGCGCGTAAATGGGAAAGTACATGACGGGCAAGGGAGGCCTGGCGAGCTCGGAACGTGTATCGCCGACGACCCCGATTATTGTAAAGGGCTGATGGCCGATTGAGATCAGATGCTTGCCGATCGGATCCTCGCCGGGAAGATACTGGCGAACAAAGGACTCGTTAATAATGACCTCGAGCGGTTTGCCTGCTCGTTGCTTCTCATCGAACCGCTGTCCTCGCAGCAGGGGAATTCCCAGAGCTGAGAAATAACCTGGATCGGCCCACTGAACAATGCAGTACTGGACCTGTCCCGCCGGGAGCGGGGGATGCTCCGCGATCGCGAAGCCGCTGTCTCCGGGGTATCCTCCACCGGGTACGGACCGGACCAGTCCCGCCCGCTGCACGCCGGGGAGCGCCCGCACTCGCTCGAGCAGCGCATCATAAAAACCCACACGCTGCACCGCTTGGCGGTACTTTGCCTCGGGAAGGCTGAATTGCATGGTGAGCACGCCGTCCGTCGCACAACCGAGGTTAACAAAACGGAGCCGCGCGTAACTTTTAAGCAGCAGGCCGGCCCCTACCAGCAGCACAACGGTGAGGGCCACTTCCAGCGACAGCAGCCATTTTCGCAGCCGCACTGGCGCTTTTCCCGCACTGTGCGAACGGGACGATTCCTGGATAGTAGTAAGAATCTGCTCGCCGCTCACCGAAAGCGAGGACGCCACGCCGGCAAAAAGCGCGCAGGCGAAAATCAGGCCCACCACGAAGGCCACGACCATGCCATCCATGTGGATGGCTTCAACGCGCGTCACGTCTGGCCGCACTGCCACGACCCATTGGATAATGGCATACGCCAGGAGGAGGCCTGCGGCAGCTCCCGCGGCGGAGAGGAGCAAGCTCTCGGTGAGGTGCGCGCCCAGTAGTCGCCAGCGGCTGCCCCCCAGGGCGGCGCGAACGGCGGCCTCTCTTCGCCGGGCGACTCCTCGGGCCACGAGGAGGCCCGCCACGTTCAGACACGCAACCAAGAGCAGGCACGCGGTGGCGCCGAGCAGGATGTATAAGGGCGTCTTGAGATCGCCGACCATATCTTCAAGCAGTGGGCGGCTGTGCGCGGCTTTGCTGATGAAAGCATCATCGGGGTGTGCATCGTGCAGGCGGCGCACAATGACCGAAAGCTCTGCCGTCGCCTCTGCCGCGCTTACCCCGGGCTTCAGCCGTCCAATGGCAGCGAAGTCATGAGAATCCGGCGCCTCCATCTCTTTAGGCGACTCCTCGTGATAAACCGGCGTCCACAACTGGGTAGTATGGTCCGGATACGCAAACCAGGCGGGCATGACCCCCAGCACGGTGTAGGACTTGGCATCCAAATGGATGCTCTGGCCGAGGATGGAAGGATCCCCGCCGAAACGTCGCTTCCACAATCCCCAGCTCAGAACAACCGTTGCGGCGGCGGATGGGCGGTCATCGGCGGCGGTGAAATTCCGGCCCAGCGCTGGTTCGACTCCCAACGTGGGAAACAGATTCCACGAGCATTCGGCAAAATTCACTTTTTCCGCAAGCTGCCCGCCCGCTGACGAAAGGTTGTACTGCCCACCGCCCACAATAGCCAGATCGGAAAAGCCATGGCTTTGCTTTTTCCATTCGGCAAATACCCCGGCAGCATTATTGTTATAGGGGAACTTATCATCCGAACTGTGCTCGTACAGCCGGAGCAGCCGCGCCGAGTCCTTAAAGGGCAACGGCTGCAGCAGCACGGAGTGCACCACCGTGAAGAGAGCGGTCGTGGTTCCAATGCCCATCGCCAGTGTTATCACCGCTGCTGCCGTGAAGCCGGGATTGCGCCGAAGTTGGCGCAGGCCATAGCGGGCGTCCTGCAGGAGGTTCTCGAGCCAGTTCCATCCCCACATGTCGCGACTCTCCTCTCTTAAAACGAGAGCGTTCCCAAAGCGTCTCAGCGCGGCGTAATGAGCTTCCTTCGGCGAAAGGCCGCGCTCAATATGTTCCTGTTCACGCAACTCGCGGTGCAGGCGCATCTCTTCTTCCAGGTCAGCATCGAACTGCCTGCGACGAAACAGCATCAAGACCCGTCTTCCGAGTTCAGCCAACATGTTCACCTTCCAAGCTGTCAGCAGTCCGGGGTAGCGCAGACCTGTGTCTTTTGCAGGTCTGCGGCATTCAAAGATTCACCACGGGAAAAGCCGCAGACTTCGAAAAGCACGAAGCCTGCGCTACCTACGGTTCTGTGACCACTAGCCACTAACCACTGGCCACTTCTTCTTCAGGCCGTCTGAATGACGCGGGTGATGGCTTGCATCACGCGATCGAATTGCGAGACCTCGGCCTCCAATTGCTTCCGGCCCGCCGCCGTGAGCCGGTAGTAGCGGGCGCGGCGATTCCCGGCGGTGGTGCCCCACTTCGCCGTCACCCAGCCTTTGATCAGCATCCTCTGCAACGCCGGGTACAGCGACCCTTCCTCAACTCGTAGCACATCCTCGGAAATATGCTGGATGGAGTTGGCGACCTCATAGCCGTGCATTTCACCTCCGCGGGCGAGGGTTCTGAGAATCAGCAGATAGAGCGTTCCGGGCGGAATCTCATCTTGGTGCAAGCGATCACCTCCTGGCATAGTTAGACTATGCCAGTGTGAAACGGTTAGCCGCGAGCGTCAAGTTTATTTGCCAACTGGAGAGGAAAGGGGGGAATGGCCAGCGGTCCGAGTGTTCGACTGGCGTTGCGGACCAGACAGCATGATGATCTGTAGCACTGGGCGCCAACTTCATCGCGCGGCGCGAAGAAAAGCAGATTCTTCGCTGCGCTCTCCAAAAACTCGACGCGTTACTCGTTTCCATTGAGCAGATTGGGCCGAGCCTCTCTGATCCGTCCCCGCCCCGCAACTAACCCCTCACCCGGCCCGGGACGGCTGGTAAAAGCGCCGTCGCGGTCCACCCTCTCCCCTTGGGAGAGGGCAGACCCACTTTGCGATGCGCTCCGTTTCTGATACCACGGAATGCGTTCTTCGGCTATACACGCTCAGGATGGCGGGAATTGGCGATTTTCGATTGGCGATTGGCGATTGCCGGTTGCTGATTGACGGCGGAGGATGTTGCAATACGAGTTTTTCAATCGGCAATCAGCCCGCCGCTGCGGGTCAATCACCGATCACCAATCGCCAATCGGCAATGAAAACCTGGTCTTTGGTTGCGGCCGTGCCGCGCTGTCCTCACTCGAGTTCCCGCTCGCCCAGAAGAAGTCGCGTGCCTCGCGGTGCGGCTGCAGTGTAGGTGGGCTCCAGAGCGTCAACGGGGCCCACCTTGCCTCGCCAAAAAGGGAAATTCCCCAGCCGTTTGAGCAACGCTGCGCCGGCTTGGTGGAGTTGGGCCTCGCTCCAAACCTCTTCCGGGAGCTTACCGGGAGTCCAAAAGTGGGGATCGGCGGGGGCGAGGGGTTCTGGCTGCGATGAATTCTCCTTAGAGGGTTCAGAATCAGAGACGCCGCCTTTCCCCGTCTTCTTCGTGGCCTGGCCATGACTCTCGCCCAAAGCCGCGACGAGCTCTTCCTGAGTCAATCCTCGCATCTTGAAGATGAGGAAGGGATCGCGCTCAAATTCCTCGCCCAGCAAGTAATAGACGGCAGCAATGTGTTTGCAAGGGTTTGACCAGTCGGGACAGGAGCAATCGGTCTCCAGGTCCTTCTGCTTGTTGGGAAAGAGCGAGAGCCCGGCCTTTTGAAACGCCTGCTCAATCTCCTGCGGCATTTGGCCCGCCAGCAGTTGCGCGGCAAAGATGGCCTGCTGCGAGAGCATCCCCGCCAGTTTTTTCCACTCGCCGGCGGTCAGGGGCTTCACCTTAATCGTCACCGCATAAGGACTAGGCCGGGAACCTTGGACCTTGGCCCGAACCATGCCTTTTTCGATTTCGATGGAAAGGACTTGGCCGCTGCGGGCGTAGGAACGTCCTCGGTTCAAGCGTGCGCCGATTTGAAAGCTCTCCAGTACGGCAATCCAGCGCTTCGCCCACCAACTCTCCCCGAAGGAGCCCCGTTTGGATTGAGCCCGGATGCCTCCCTTGGCTTTGCGGGGAATCGAGGGAGGGAAGTACCCACCACCGTAGTAATCCCACCGGCTCATGCTATGCCTCCAGCGCCTCCTTGCGGAGCGCAAAGATTTCCTTGAGTTCTGCCGTCGAAAGCTCCGTCAGCCAACTCTCGCCGGCCCCAACCACACCTGCGGCAATCTCTTTCTTCCGCTCGATCATCTCGTCAATTTTCTCTTCCAGCGTTCCCACGCAGAGGAATTTGTGAACCTCAACCCGGCGCGACTGGCCGATGCGAAAGGCACGGTCGGTGGCTTGGTTTTCTACGGCGGGGTTCCACCAGCGGTCAAAGTGGAAGACGTGGTTGGCGCGCGTCAAGTTCAGGCCGGTCCCGCCCGCTTTCAGCGAAAGGATGAAGAGGTTGGGCGCGTCCGGATGATTCTGGAAACGGTCGACCATCACATCCCGCTGTTTTTGGGGCACGCCTCCGTGCAGGAAGAGCGTTTCCTGTCCAAACGTCTCCTGGAGATGGCGCTTGAGTATCTCACCCATCTCCGCGAACTGGGTGAAGATGAGCGCTCGGTCTCCCGCCGCGAGCATTTCCTCCACCATCTCGACCAAACGCGCCAGCTTTCCGGAGCGGTCCGGGAGGGGAGAATTGTCGCCCAAGAACTGCGCCGGGTGGTTACAGACTTGTTTGAGCTTGGAGAGCGTGGCCAACACCACGCCCTTCCGCTTGATCCCCTCGGCGGACTCCAGGGCTTGCGTGGCTTCTTCTACCACGGCGGCATAAAGCGAACCCTGCTCTTTGGTCAGGGTGCAGAAGACCTTCATTTCCATCTTTTCCGGCAGGTCCGTAATGATGGCCTTGTCCGTTTTCAGGCGCCGCAAGATGAACGGCCCGGTAAGCTGGTGCAAGCGCTTCACCGCCTCCGGGTCACGCTGCGCCTGAATGGGAATGAAGAACGTCTTCTTGAATTCGGCCTGCGAGCCCAACAATCCGGGATTGAGAAATTCCATGATGGACCACAGGTCACCCACGCTGTTCTCGACCGGGGTGCCCGTCAGCGCGATGCGATAATCCGCTTTGAGAGTGTGCGCGGCGCGTGACTGCTTTGTTTCCGGGTTCTTGATGTTTTGCGCTTCGTCCAGCACCACGCCGGCCCAAGGAACCTCCTCCAGAATTCCCAGGTCGCGTTGCAGCAGCGCGTAACTCGAGATCACAAGGTCGGAACTTCTCCGCTTCCTCCTTGAAAGACTCGCCCTTGGCGCGGCTGGCGCCGTGGTGGACCATCACGCGGAGCCTGGGAGTGAAGCGCTCGGCCTCCTTGTGCCAGTTCCCTACAACCGACATGGGGCAGATCAGCAGCACGGGGTGTTGACCGTTCGAGCGCGCTTCCCGCTCCAAGAGCGCCAAGGTCTGAATGGTTTTTCCCAAACCCATGTCGTCGGCCAAGCAAGCTCCCAACCCCCATCGCCGGAGGAAGGCAAGCCACGATAGACCGCGCACCTGATAGGGACGCAATACTCCCTCGAACCCCTCGGGAGTGGGTAGCGTCTCGAGGGTGGCGCGCCCGCTGAGTTGGGCCAGCAGGTCGCCCATCCAACCAGTGGCCGTAACTTCGTCGCAATTCACCGGCATTGGCACAGCGCCCATAGCCGTTTTAAGGACCTCTCGCGCCGTCATCGCATGCGCCGCCTTGGTTTTCCAGAAATCCAATGCCGCCTGGATTTCCTCGGCGCTCAACTGCACCCATTGGCCACGAACCTTTACCAACGGAGCTTTGAGTTTCGCCAGGGCCTGGAGCTCCTCGAAGGAAAGCTGCTCGTTGCCCAGCGCCACCTGCCACTGAAAATCCATCAAATCTTCCAGTGAAAGTCCTCCACCGCCTTGCAGGGTGGGACTCTTAACATGCAGGCGAGCGCTCAGCCGCACTTTGGTGCCTTGGCGCGTCCACCAAGCCGGCAACAGAACGCCGAAACCGCTCTGCTCGAGCGCCATCGCCTTTTCAGTCAGGAATTCGTAGGCCCCAGTGGCATCAAGCTCGTAGCCTTCCGGTCGAGCTGCCCGGAGGCTGGCTTCAATGCGCGGGCAGAGCCCTGAGGCTTGCCCGAGAGATAACAATACATATTCGCGCGTCTTGAATCCGCCTTGTTTTAGTAGCGCCGACTCGCTCCCACGGGCGCTCCAGGCTTCCTTCACCGGGATTTGCAGGCTGGGGTCGTCCGCCGCTTGCAACAGGTAGCGGACATACCAATTCCCTTGGCCCTCTTGTGCCTCTGGCGCCTTGCCATCCTCTTCGCGCGGTTCCTCCAGCCGGAGGCAGAGCCGGAAAGGCGAGCGCGTGGGCGCCAACACCGGGCGTTGCCATTCGCGCACCTGGGAGGCGAATTGCTCGAGAGTCCCTTCGTCGCCCTCCAGGGCAGGGTTCCAGGAGCGGAGCGCAGCGAGCCACTGGTCGTGAACGCTCTCCAGGCCGGGCGGTCTGGCGGACCGCATACCCTCGGACAATCGTGAGGGACGAACCGAGTAACCCGAGAAACGAACCAGGTAGTCCACCACATTATCAACAAACCTTGAAAGCACTGCCCGACGAGGCGTTTCAGGCGGCGGTCCCAGCGCGGAGGTTAGCGCCCGCGCCGCAACGGGCATGGCCTCCGCAAGCTTTCTCGAGCGCTCGGCATCCGGTCCGGTGATGACTGGCTTCCAGCAGGCGCGATAGCCGCCGTTCGCCTTCTCGATACCCGGCAAGAACTGTTGCCGGGCTACCAGCGCGCCGGCAAAACGCATAGCGATAGCCCAGTAAGCCAGGTCGCTCCCGATGATCACACCGGGTTTCAAAACGGTCTTGTTGAGGCAGGCGATGAGCAGCGAGAGGCTGCACTCGGTATCCAGTGGCAGGACAGTGACAGCCCAAGGATGCAAGTTCGCCGCCTCGGAGGGCTGGGACTCCTCTGACACCAGAGGGCTCGAGGCCAGCGGCCGCCCATTCAGCGTGGGCAGCCAGGCAACTGACTCTTTGAGGTCCTTGTGGTGTGGCTTGTATTCGTAGCCTGTTTCGCGCAAGGCCTCAAGTAGTGCTCCTTTTCCAGCGCCGTAGGGCAGAGGGTCGGTGGGGGCCGTCTCCGCTTTTGGCCGACGACGTTTCGCCCGGGAAGTTGCCCCCCCAGCAGGAACCTCGCCCCAAAGCAGCAATGAACTTTCCCAGAATCCGGCGTGAAGGATGAGCATGAGAGTTGTCCGTTTCCAGTCGTCAGTTGTCAGTCGTCAGTTGTCAGTCGTCAGTTGCCGCAAACCCTCAGCCGCTGTGCCCTGACACCCGACATCCACATTTCTGTTTCCTCACTCCTGGCTTCCTGCTCGTCACTCGTCACGGGTGCGTCGGAAGAAGGGCGCTCGGGGCTGGGCCTGGGGGAATTCTGAATTATGAATTTTGAATTGCTCCCTTCCTTCTCCCCACTGCCTACTGCTTTTGAAGAGCCGCAGGTCTCCCGCAACGCGGGACGGGACCTGCGCTACGCTTGCCTCTGTCTCCTGAATCCCGACTCCTGAATCCTGACTCCTTTACCCGAGCACGGGCACAACGACGGAGCGCACGGCTCGGGAGTCGTCGCTGAGGAGAAAGTGGATAAGGCGCGCCACGTCCTCGGTCTTCACCCACTTGCAGAAGTCCGCCCTGGACATGGCGAGGCGATTGGCCTCAGTATCCATTGTTCCGGGCAGGATGCAGTGAACGTGGATGTCGTACGCCTTCAGTTCGTCTGCAAGGATTTCGCTGAGCTGGCGAACCGCCCCCTTGGAAACGGCATATGCAGCAATGCCGGCGCCGCCCCCGCACAGGATTGATCCGCTCGAGACTGTCACGATTCTGCCGAAGTTTTGACGAATCATGACCGGGACAATGGAACGTAAACAGAAAATGAGGGAGCGGAGGTTCAGGTTGAACATGTGGTCCCAGGTCTTGTCATCGGTCTCGAAGCTCTTGCCGGCCGCGAAGCCACCCGCCACGGCGACGAGGTGATCGACGCGCTGCCACTTCGACAAGACATCTGCCACCAGGCGTTCGACTTCAGGGGCCTGGATCAGATCCACTTTCGCGCCGCTGAGATTCCCACGGCGTTCGCCTGCCCGGCCTTCCAGTGCGGCCCATTCCTTCTCGGACCGGTACGTAACCACGACGCGGGCGCCAGACCGTAACAGGTCCAAAGCCACGGAACTTCCTAATGCGCCTGTGCCACCTGTAACAATCGCGACGCGATGCTCAAATTCCATGGCACCTCCTCATCTTGTTCCGAATTTCCAGCGGAAAATGATGATAGCAGATTAGAGATTGCTGGAAAAAGCTGATCGGTATGTGGTAGGCGGTAGGTGGGGAAAACATCTGGTTCTGCCTTCTGCCGGCTGCCCACTGCCTACCTTCGGTATGTGGTAGGTTGCAGATGGTAGGTGGGGAAAAGCATCCGCCCACATACGACCTACTACCTACCACATACGGGTGGGTGGGGAAAAGCCTCCCCCCCACATACCACCTACTACCTACCACATAGAAGCTGTGAAAAAATCCTCGTAGGGGCACGCCATGGTGTGCCCCTACCTGAATTTTCAATGGGTTACACAGGCCGAAATCCCCGGTTCTCGAATTTTTCACAGCTTCATACGGGTGGGTGGGGAAAAGCCTCCCCCCCACATACCACCTACTACCTACCACATACGGGTGGGTGGTAGATGGTAGGTGGGGGAAACACCTCTTAACCACTGGCTTCTCGAAGGTGAGTTCTGGTTGCGGGAGGATCAGCGCACACGACGACAGACCATCATGGCTGAGCCAACTTCTTCTTATGAAGTTTGCGACGAATATCGGGCCAGAATTCTTTCAATTCATAGCCCGCCACATCTCCCAATATCTGCTCCCACCAGATGTTGGCGCTGTCTAGGGCAGTCCGGTCTTGCGCTGGATGGTAGGCGTTGGAAATTGCTGCCGCAAGTGCGCTGCCTGCCACCTCGGAGTAGTTGAATTGTCCCTTCCCGGAGTCGCTGCGCGTGATAACGACCCGCAATGCAGCGTGACCAGCACGCCGAAAGAACCCTCCTTTACCCAACTGGTAGTAACGAGGATCTTGGTGGAGCAGTGTTGGGAAGACGGCGCCCACCATGAAGTTCTCGATGGTGGTGTCGGCAAAGGCGGCCCCGTAGCGCTTCGCATAGCCAGCAAAACCCTGTCCGTAGCTGGGATCATCATTTTCAGCCTGATTGATGAGGGCGAGAACGCCCACGTACGGGTACTGGGCGGGGTCGAACGCTCCCAAGGCCACCAGCTTGAATTTCTGCCCAGTCGTGAGCGGCGGGAGCTGTTTGGAATTCTCCACCGTCAGATAGTTTGGCAAGGCAAAGAGAAGGCGGTCATTCTTTGGGCTCTTCTGTTCCTGGATCGCGGGGTCCTTATTGTCCGCACTTTTCTCTGTCGCCTTGGATTGGCCTTGTGAAGACGTATCCGCAGGCGCCGGGTTTTGCTGCTGTGCCAAAAACTGGGAAGTTAATAATAGCGTACAAATTACAATCGCGCTAAGGACACAGCTCGGGGCCCACAGATATCGGTTGATCATCGTTGCTCATCGTCTCCCAGCTCGGGGACCTGTGCCAGGAACTTAGCTGCTGAGTTTCCGGGTTTATTGCCCCTTGACTTTGACGTGCAAATGACAAAAAGGGTTACCTGTACATCTCGCCCACCACTGCCGAAGAGGCTCCACCTCGCTGCCGGCTTCAATGTCTTCCCGCAGTTCTCTCCGGATGGCAAGCGGGTGGTTTTCGCATCCAACCGCAACGCCAGGCAGCCGCATGAGATTAATATTTTCCTGGCGGATTGGGTAGAATAACAGGAGGACTATTCCATGGCAAAACAGCATTCCCCCGCATTTCTGGCGCTCGTCCGGGACGCGAAACAACGTGTCCGCGAGACCACTATCCCAGAGTTGAAGAAAAGGCTGGATGCGAAAGAAGATTTTCGTCTCATCGACGTCCGCGAGGATCATGAATGGGCTGCCGGGCACATCCCCGGGGCAATACACCTTTGCAAGGGAATCATCGAGCGCGATATCGAAAGCCAGATCCCGGACCGGGAGGCGGAGATTCTCCTCTATTGCGGTGGTGGTTATCGCTCCGCGCTGGTCGCCGACAATCTTCAAAAAATGGGTTACAAGCGCGTGGTTTCCGTGGACGGCGGTTGGCGGGGCTGGAACGCAGCGGGATTCCCGGTCGAGAAAGAAGGCGGCTAAATAGGCGTAGACGCCCGAATCGCACACTGACACCCTTCCCCCCCGGCTAAGCTATCTGTAAACACAAGGCGGCAAGAGACGCCTCACTTCTCCCCAGCTACCTTGCCGCAATAGGGCACAGTTTCCGATATGCCGACACGTCCAAGTGATCATTCGCATTCTCTCCGAGTGGCCGACTTATCGTCAGGCGTCGGGTTGCGAAGAGCAGTCCTCAAGTGAACGCAGGTTGGGTGGCGCGCACATTCCTTTTCATAGCGTACTTCGCTTGTATGTCCTGCGGGGGGTTCCCTTTGCGGCAATACTTCTGTTAGAATCCGTGCTACGGGAAAGTTTCAGTGGCGCTCATGAAGATTTGCCACACTTGTCAACAGACCTACCCCGATGATGTCGAGTTCTGTCCGCACGACGGCGCTCGCCTTGCCGCCCCAGCCACGGAGACCGAGGCCCAGCTTGCCGCCGGACTGTCCCGCCGGTTTCGCCTTGTCCGCCGTCTGGGCAAAGGGGGCATGGGCACGGTTTTCCTCGCCGAGCAGATTGGGGTGGGTAATCGCCCCGTGGCGCTCAAGGTCTTGAACCGCAAACTTCTCGATGACCCTGACTTCCTGCAGCGTTTTCAAAATGAAGCGGGTTCCACGGGTCGCATTCATCACCCTAATGTCGTCACCATTTACGAATCTGCCCAGTCGGATGATGGCACGCCTTACATCGCCATGGAATTCCTGCAAGGTGAATCGCTCCGTGATGTCCTCAAGCAGCGTGGGGCTCTTCCCCTCGCCGAAGTGGCGGAAATCCTCCAGCAGGCGGCGGGGGGCCTGAACGCCGCCCACAGATTGGGCATCATCCACCGGGACCTCAAACCGGACAATCTCTTTTTGACACACGGGGACCAAGGCGAACTCAGTGTCAAGGTGGTGGATTTTGGGATTGCCAAGCTGCGTGAGTCCGCCATGCACACGCAGACCGGCATTGTGCTTGGTACGCCCGCCTATATGTCATTCGAGCAGGCATCGGGCATGAGGAGCGACGAGCTGGATGCTCGGTCCGACATCTATTCGCTGGGCGTGGTGGTGTACGAGATGCTCACGGGCCGCACGCCCTTCCATTCCGCCACGCCGGTTGGTTACCTGCGCATGCACATGCAGGAGGACCCACCTCCACTCCGTGCCGTTATACCGGACCTCCCCGCGCTCGCCCAAGTCGAAAGGGTGGTGATGAAGGCGCTCGCCAAGGACCGCAACCAGCGCCAAGGCTCGGTGTCGGAATTTGCCCTGGAGTTCGCACAGGCAGCCGGTACTCAGGTTGCTGCGCAGCCGGAGCCGCAACGGGAAGCCGCCAAGCCTCAGCCGCAGACCACAGTCACGCCTGCGCCCAAAACAATCGTTCCCGCTGACGTGGGCGACACAGTCGCCGCCAAAGCCGTCCCCGAAACAGCCCGCCTCCCACGGCGACAATGGCTTGGGTCCCGTTGGAAAAGAATAGGAATTATCGCTTCAGTTGTGTGGATTCTTGGAATGGGTATTTACTTCCTGAAGGCCACGTATGATTCAGATCTGCCCGCTACTACGCAAGCGATTTACAGTGACCTAATCGTTGTAGCAATTTTCGCATTCGTCCCCGTACTGCTGTTTTGGGGGTTTAGGTATCTGGTTATCTTTCTTGTGCGACGGATTACCCGAGCGGCAACAGCTCACCCTTCACGACGAAAATGGTTCGTCGCCGGATCCCTTGTCTTTCTGATGGTTGCAACGGCCGGGGGGCGGTGGTTCTATACGTCTTACTTACAGCACCCTGGTTTAACCCGGTCCAATAAAACGACACTTGCCGATGCCTACCACGTCAGAGCTTTCAGAGACGGCGCTTACATCATTGAACACAAGGGCCACCGCCTGACCGCAAAGTGCCGAGAGTCCTTGACCTATCCTGATGGCCCGGACAAACCCGGCCGACCGATGATTGACCATGATTGCATGTATATGTCCAGCTCGGTTGGAAAGAGCATAGGAGATGATCTTATGCGGCAAGAGGGCAATACATTAGTGTATTCCCCTTGGAGAGGAGTAGACACGGAGCAAACAGCAGATTTCTTAGACATTACTCACGACGAGCCAATTCAGCCAGGGTCCGGGCAGCAAGTCCCTGCCGTCGAAACTCCTGCCCCAACGTCACCGAGTCATATCGAGAGCGGAACGGATGTGGCGGACCGCCGCAATCAGGTCGACGCCGCGAAAAGGCAGGGCGACAATTATTATGAGAACGGTAAGTATGATGAGGCGATCAGCGCTTATCAGGGAGGGCTGAAGCTGGACCCGTCAAACGCCCAGCTTCTCCAGGCCCTCCGGCACGCGCAAACTGCCAAGGCGGCGGAGGAGAAATTTAATCAATAGGGGAGAAAACATCAGCATGTTGCAGCGGCGGACATTCCGAATACGAATCACACTGCCTGTAGCTCTGCTTGTCGGTGTTCTGTCTTGCGCAGTCAATGTCTGGGCGCAGGGGGTCTCGCCGCGGCCCTACTCGAAGGAAGCCATCGTCGGGCTGCTGAAGGGTGCGGTGTCGCCCAAGCGAATTGCAGTGCTGGCGCGGCAGCGGGGCATCGATTTTCAGATTACACCAAAGGTTGAAAGCGAGTTGCGCCGGGCCGGGGCCACGGCGGAACTCCTGGCCACGCTGCGGGAGGTCGCGCCCAAGCCTCCCGCACCGCAAATAGAGATGCCCCGGCGCGTCCAGGACATGCTCCCTCCTCCCGGTCTACGGACGGACGCCTGGTTTATCACGATTCCGGACTACGAAAAAACAATCGTGGGTGACGACGACTGTTATCTTGACGACTACCCTAGTTCGCCAAAGTGCAAGCATCCCATAAGCCAGGACCTCATCATTGTCCCCAAAACCGGTGCCATCTACTTAGATCCTGTCATGTGGGTTTTTTCTGAGGCTACGTTTCCCGAGAAACCGGACCGAAACCACCCGATGCGGTACCGCACTAATTTTAAGTTTTCGGTATTCATTCGGCTGATGACGAACACTAAGGTCAAAGACGGGGATTTCAAGCGGGTTCGGATCGACGCCATTGTGCCCGGCGCGGCCACGCCGACCGATCCGGACGCCTTACGGGCCCTTTCTTCTATTGGTCAGGCAGTCGCTCTCCCCGGTGGTAGGCTGGTCTTCCCGGCCATCGCCCCTACGCCGGACCTGGAGGGCCAATGGCTCCTCGACATGATTCGGCAGATCAATCGATGCGACAAAAAGTCTGTTTACGGGATTCATTGCCCTGATGAAAACGTCGTTGCGATCGAGCGGGACTTTCTGATGAACTCCCCGGCGGTTTCTCTGGCGGGCCAGTTCTACTTGGATTTGCCTGACTTCAAACCTTATCTCAAGTAGGTTCCAAGTAGATTCTGGCTGGCGTGCTGTTAGCCTATGAACTCGCCCAGTTCTAACACCCGTCAACGGGGGAAACGGTTGGCCTCTTAACGGTCCCGCACATGAAGGACGTTATGTTGCGCTATTTGGGAAGGTGATAGACTCACTCAGATGGACAACGAAACGAAAAGCAACGCCCCTGCGAGTGAGTTCACGCCCAAGGTCATAAAAGCGCACTGTCCAGATTGCGGCGGTATGCGGAACGCATACGTTCGGGGCGAACACGTGGCCGAAGGGTCAGATGACGATGGCGTGACATCGTGGAGCGACACTGGCAGGATCCTCGAATGTTGTGGCTGTTCGCGCATCTTCTTTCGCCGAGACTTTTGGTTTTCCGAGTGGGAGACAGTTGGGGAGCATCCAGTCACGGGTGAGCCGCGATTAGACGGGGGTGTGGAGACGACCTACTGGCCGGCCCCGGCCACACGAAAACCTCCCAAATGGGTCGGCAACATCGAAGAGGCTGACAGGAACTTGGGTAAGCTGCTTTCCGAGATGTATACCGCGTTGAACGATGACCTCCGCGTCCTTGCCGCGATTGGCGCACGCACGGTGTTCGACCGCTCTTCGGAACTCCTTGGCGTTGACCCTAAGCTCTCGTTCGCGCGCAAGCTCCAGGAACTCCTCAATCAAGGCAAGGTGAGCAAGGATGAGCACGTCACTCTGGACGTTCTCGTTGACGCCGGGAGCGCGGCAGCACATCGCGGGTGGCGACCGAAACCGGAAGAACTCAACACAATGATGGACGTGGTAGACACGTTCCTCCACCGGTCATTCATCCTCGGCGACGGCATCAAGAAGCTCAAAGCAGCAATTCCACCCAAGCCTTAATCTAGCCCTTCATAAAGAGACACACGAGCGAAGGCTCGCTAGGCCAAGTTCCCAGGCCCGCACGTTTCCGCAGCCGAGTGCAGGGTCATCGAAGCGGAATGCGGCAAGTTCATCTTGGTTTTGAATTCAAAAGGGTCCTTTGTGTAGTACAATGCCGTTCTAACGGAGGGTCGCATATATGGAAATTCAGCGCGCAGCCAATTTGGGCTTGATGCACCAAAAACTTGGAATCGGCTCAGATGCCCGCATCACGTTAAGATTCACAGCGAACAGCGTTGTTATTTGGGACTTGGCGACTGGGAATCAATACACGGTTACGAATGGCAATCCAAACCCGTCTGTAGCTTGGTCCCAAGTTGCTCAAAACATCAAGGACGTCATCTCAGCCTCGGACGATCAACTGAAGAAGCGTTGGTCTGAAAGTCGGCAAGATGGCTGGAGCGGCGAGCGGGAAACCATTTTCACCGAGCTAACGTATCGTGGCATCAGTACGCTCGGGCTTTGAACCTAAGGTGGGGCGGGCTGGCGCAGAGCGCATGTCTTCGCCCCACAGACAAGGCTGAATTTACCCAGGGGCGGCGGCCGCAGGGGTGGCGCAGACATTGAAGTCAATGTCTGCGCCACCCTTGCCAATGTACACCGCTGTCAAGGATTACATGAGAAATTACACTAGCAATAAATTCTCCACCCACGAGCAAGGTCGCTTCCGGGCCGCGCCGTCCAGGGGTAGTCCGCGACCGGAGCTTTCACCAGTAAGGGCAGAGCGCAAACACTGGCTACATCAACCCTTGCATCACCTGGTCGAGAACCTCTTTCGGTGGGCGCACTTTCGACTCGGGCAAAGTCGCCAGCGGCTCGTCGACGACATTCAGCAGGGTGAGGAAATTCTCCTGCTTGGTGTTCACGTAGAAGAGGCCGGTGATGATCTCACCC
>Ga0208191_1000732_pt1 | contig 20553 bp, 22 predicted proteins | sample June2015DPH_13_5_FD_184709 | JGI IMG/M metagenome (GOLD analysis project Ga0208191, IMG submission 184709) | Peatland microbial communities from SPRUCE experiment site at the Marcell Experimental Forest, Minnesota, USA - June2015DPH_13_40... | ecosystem: Environmental > Terrestrial > Soil >... | reverse complement strand
CTTCGACCTGGTTCTTGACGCCGTCGGGGTTGATGATCTGCCCGCAATCCTGCACGACGGCAAAATGCTTGACGCGGATTTCGCCGCTCTTGCGGTTCACCTCCACGTCGGCGACCGCCCCTACATAGGTACGAGCAAGCTCATACTTGATATAGGTAAGGCCGCGGCCAGTGGCGACGTCGCCAGTCTCTCGCTTCGGCGACTTGCGGCCCTCCCACTGGGCGAAGCTCGCCAGCCGCTTCAACAGTTCGACGCCGCGCGGATCGTTCAGGTAACGCAGCCGGAACTCCAGTGGATCGGCGCCGACCGCGGCGGCCAGTTCGTCCATGAACGATTCATTACAGAAGGTGTTCTGCATGCGCCCCGGGGCGCGAATCCAGGATGGACGGAGCGGAGTTTCAGCCAGCCGGTGCGCTACCGTGCGCACGTTGGGGAACGTGTAGGGTATGGCCGTGTTTTGGATGATGTTGCCGGGAACCATTCCGGTCTCATGCGGCAGCCCGGCCAGTTCCGCTGCCACCAGCTTGACATTGACACCGCCGGTCGCGCTTTCAGGGACGTAGACCTGGGAATACCAGGCGACGACATTGCCGTTCGCGTCGAGCCCCGCCTGCAGGTCCATCAGCGTCGGCGGTCCTTTCGGATCCCAGCCATGCTCGTCGTCGCGCATCCACTGCACGCGCACCGGCCGCTCCACGGCGCGTGCGAGCAGGACGGCGTCGGCGGCCGCGTCTTCATGGCCGTTGCGGCCGTAACAGCCGGAGCCTTCGAGATAGATGGCGCGCACGTCAGTGTCCGGCATGGAGAGCATGGCCGCGAGCTGCTGGCGTAGATCGTGCGTCCCCTGGCTGGAGGACCAGCAGGTGAGTTTGCCGTCCTTGATTTCCGCAACCGCGCAGGAAGGCCCGATAGAGCCGTGTGTGTGGATGGCGAAATCATAGGTCGCGCTGAGCCGTTTAGCGGCCTGCTCGAGCGCCGGCTCGGCGCTACCGACGTTGCTGGTGACATCGTCCTTGGTGACCTTGGTGGCGCGGACATGCTCCCACAGTTTGCTCTGGTCCGGTAGGCCTTCCCAGTCGGACCAACTCGCTTTCAGTTTCTGCGCCGCCCGGATGGCGCCCCACTCGCTCTCGGCCACCACGCCCAAGAAATTGCCCTGGCGCACAACCTTGACCAGGCCGGGAACGTCCTTGACCGAGCTCTCATCGACGCTCATCAACGTGGCGCCGATGCCCGCCGGCCGCACGACACGGCCGTGCAGCATGTCCGGCACCTTGAAATCCTGCATGTAGGTGAACTGGCCCGTCATCTTTTCCGGAATGTCGAAGCGCGGCACCGGCCGCCCCACGATCTTGTACGTCGCCGGGTCCTTGAGCGGCGCCTGCTTGTCCACTTTCAGTGAAAATGTTTTGCCGCCGATCAGTTCGCCATAGGTCATCTGCTTGCCGCCGCTGCGCGATCGCACCGTGCCCTGCTCGACTATTAAATCCTCGACCGGCACACCGAGACGTTTTGCTGCTTCCTGCAGCAAGGCGCGCCGCGCAGTCGCGGCAGCCTGGCGGATCTGTACGCCGCCGTTCTGGATCGAGAGGCTGCCCCAGGTCTTGCCCTGCGCGGGCGTCAGCGCAGTGTCCCCCTCGATGACGTGGACGCGAGAGAGCGATACGTCCAGCTCCTCGGCCACGATCTGGGTCAACGCGGTGCCGATGCCGGTGCCCAGATCGACCTTGCCGGAATAAAGTGTCACACTGCCGCTGGGGTCGATCGCCAGGTAGGCATCCACATCATCAAGTGCGACGGTCTTCGGCCCAGTGTCTGCCGGAGTTCCGCTCGCGGAGACCGCCTTAGACATAGAGGGCAGAGAGAAGCTGACGATCAGAATGCCCGTGCCCTTCAGGAATTCGCGGCGGCTTGGTTTGGTGAATCGCATGGTCGGGCCTCCCTTCACACACCGGCAGCGGCGCGCTTGACGGCGCGGACGATGCGCAGATGGGTTCCGCAACGGCACAGATTGTGGGCAAGCGCCTGCTTGATCTGAGCATCGCTGGGGCTCTTGTTGGAGGCAAGAAAGGCGGCCGCCTCCATGATCATGCCGCTGATGCAGTAGCCGCACTGCGCGGCCTGCTCCTCGATGAAGGCTTTTTGGACGGGATGCAGTTTGTCGACTGTGCCCAAGCCTTCCAGGGTCACGATCTTTTTCTTGCCGACCGCCGAGAGCGGCGTCACGCAAGACCGCACCGGCCTGCCGTCAAGGTGTACGGTGCACGACCCGCACTGCCCGAGGCCACAGCCGAAGCGCGGCCCGTGCAGTCCCAGATTGTCGCGCAGAGCATAGAGCAGCGGCATGTCGGGATCATCGACCGTTACCCGTGTTGCCCGACCGTTGACGTGGAGTGGAATCGCTGTGGGCATCGCCAATCCTCCCTTCCGCTGGCGCTGTTAATGCACGACCGGACGCCGCCAGCGGCACCACCGTATCGGCGACTTTACACTCGGGTTGGGGCGATATGCAACGGGGAACTGCCCGCCCCGGTCGAACGTTCAGGAATCCGGTGAGCCTGCGATCTCGATTCCGCGCAAGGCTGTCCTGCATATAGCCTGGATCACGGACTCAGCGGAAGCTATGCGCTGTGACGGACTCCCAACGACGCGGGCCAGAAGTTAGCTGCCAGAAGTTAACTATGGATCGTGTTGCTAAATGCACGACAATGTATTGCTTCGCCGATGGTGCCCGGAGACGGAATCGAACCGTCACGTCCTGTTAGGGACCCGGGATTTTAAGGGGGCAGAGTGGCTTTCGCCGCACTGCGCGCGACCCGTATAAACATTGGCTTCCCCGTGTATTCAAAGGGTTTTCCAGAATCCCGCCGAAAAGCCCCGTGCCTACCAAGGGGTACGAAACCATCTGTAAAATTACGATGATTGCCCCATCTTTGCCCCATTTCTCCATTTAAAATAGGAGTATGTACGAGTTTACCCAGATGTTTCCGACTCCAGATGCGCTCTTGGCTCTTGAGCCCGATGTGCTCGGAGCCAAGATCCTGGCTTTACTTTGTAAGCAACCACCACACCAAAACCAAGGAATGTTCCTCCTCGCTAACTTCATTGGGGAGCTATGGCCTTTTGCGCCGCCGATGCCGGGTTACCAACCCCCTTTCCCACAGAGCAAACGGCGTGAGATTGACCTCGCAATTGGCGAAGCGTGGGCGTGGCTCGAAAGAGAAGGATTGCTCATACCTGCGCCCGACACTAACGGGCACAATGGTTGGCGCGTGTTAGGTCGCCATGCTCGCGGCTATGCAGAACGTGTCGACACCAGTCGGCGGGGGGCGCCCGTCCCGTTCCTCAAAGAATTGCTGCATCGGCGCATACTGGAGCGAGCGTGGCCAGCCTACATGCGCACCGATTTTGATAGCGCAGCGTTCGAAGCTATGAAGGCAGTCGAAATTGCAGTGCGTGAAGCCGCTGGCTACGGCTCCGAGAAGATCGGCGTTAATCTAATTCAGGACGCCTTTTCACAAGGCAAGGGTCCCCTTACTGACACCACTGCGCCCCCGGCTGAGCAAGTCGCCCGAATGAATTTATTTTTAGGTGGAATCGGTGCTTACAAGAATTCACAGTCGCACCGCGACGTGAATCTCGGTGATCCGGTGGAAGCTCTAGAGATCATTTTGCTTGCAAATCACCTCCTGCGGATAGTGGACATTCGTGCAAAGGCAGCGTCGCCCCCTTCCCTTGGGAGCAACCATCCAGCCGCATAAGAAAAGCCCCGACCGGGGCCGGGGCTTGGGCTTGGGGGTTTTTAACCTGTTTATTGGAGCTTCAGAGCGGGGCGCTCGGGCATTGGCTCCTGCTTCGCAGCAGGGGGCGCGGGTTGTTCGAGCGCGGCCACAGCCGCCAGTTGGTCGGCTTCGGAGACGATCGCATAGCGGCGGAACATGGCCGCCGTCTTCCACCCGCCGAGTTTCATGATGACGGACTCGGGTATCCCTTTGCGGCGGGCGTTCTTGGCCGCCGAGCGGCGCAGGTCGTGCGGCGTGAGCCCAACGTACTTTTTGGACTTACCCTCACCTTCCCAGCGTCCAAGCTCTGCCCGAACGCAGAGCGCATACCAGGCGTCGCGCATATCGACCACGGGCGCGTTCTTCGGGCCGCGCGTAAATACCCGGTCGTTCTCTTTCTTTCCCGCGCAGCAGGCCGCGAGCAGCTCGAACGCCCGCGCCGTGAGTGCAACTTCCCTGCCCTCTTTGTTCTTGGTTGACCCAACGTCAAGCCGCACTTTCCGCCCGAGCAGGTCAACATTCTTGACGCGAAGGCCCAGAAGCTCGCTGCGCCGCCAGCCGTAGGTGTAGCCGAGTTCGAGGAACGTTCGCAACCACAGTTCGTTCGCAAGGCCGCAGAGCTTTTCGAAATCCGCCTGCTCAACAAACCCCGTGCGGACGTTCGACTCCGTCAGCATGTGGATGCGCGGCACGCGCTCAACGAGCGGCGGCGTCGCCTCCGCGCCGAGCCGGAACATGCGCCGCAGGGCGGCGAGCTCCCGGTTGATGGTCGCCGGGGCCGCGCCCTGCTCGCGGCGCTGGGCTGTGTATGCAGCGATGTCGGCGGTCGTGACGCGGCTGGCGCGCACGAGGCCGAACACTGGGGCGATGTGCTCCCGCCACTGCCACCGAAGGCGATCAGCGGCGTCCTTTCGCCCGTCGGCCCGGAGATGCGCGTCAAGGCTCTTCCACAGCTCCTCCATAAGCGCCGCCCGCGTCTGCGCCTTTACGTACTCGCCGCGTGCAACCTTCGCTAGGCGCAGTGCGAGCAGTTTCTGCGCTTCGGCACGCGAGCGCAGGCCCGTTGCCTCGCGCACGCGGCGGCCATCGACACTAAATTGGATGGTCCACGTTTCCGTCAATCGCCCGTCCGGGTATTTGCGTTGGAAAAGGCTACCCGCGCCGTAGGACCGCAGTTTTTTCGCTTTCACTTTTTGCCTCCCTTCTTCGTGATGGCGATGAAGCCGTCCTTTACGAGCGAGTCACGGTAGTAGAGCAGAATCCGGCCCATCGTCTGTTTCGTCTTGACGGTTGTCTTCATTTTTTCTCTGAGCGCGGCGGGCTCGGCAGCGCCGCCGAGCGCTTTGAGCGCCTGCAAAATGCCGAGCGCCTGCGGAGCAAGCGGTGAGTCTTTCGCTGGCATCTTTTTGAGGGTGATCAGCTTTTCGCTTTTCGGTTCAGGTTTCGTTTTCATTTGTTGCCTCCTGAGCCAAACTCTTATCTAATTTATGAATTCCCGCAACACTTATTTTCACCTTTTGTTTGCCCACTGCAAAGGGTCGCTGCTGCTCATCTCGCGGCGCTCCCGCGCTGCTAGAGCCCATTCAATGCGCCGCGTGCGCTCTTCTTGCTGCGCTCGGAGCTCTTGAGCAAGCAGGCGCTCAACGCTCCGCTCCCGGAGTAAGGTCTTAAGAGTTTCATCATCCAAAAGGTCCATCATCGCTCCTACGGTTTGGCAATTTTTGCCATTGATCTTTGGTCCTGTACGAGTTCCTTCATCCAAACGCTGATGGTCTTCGAGTCATGCACGCTGTTGAATGTGGAATTTAAGCGCCGTGCGAGCTCTGCCGCACTAATCGGTTTTGCGCCCGACTGTTGCTGTTGTTTCAGATGGTCGTCAATCCAACGTTTCTTGTCTTCTTTTTGTGGATCGGGCGGGTGCCCTCCCTTTTTTGGAAATAACTCGCGGGCTGGAGGCGCTGCGCCGGGCTTCTGATGTACAGGAAAACGCCCTTCATCGAGCTTCGTCACGTCAATGGTGAATGCGTCAAGTCGGACACCCAAAAACGGGCGGCTTTTTTCGCGTGTAACGTACACGGAAAAAGGAACGCTCGGATGCTCCGCCGAAAGAGGAACTTTCTTTAAACAGAAGATTGCGTCGACAACGCCAACTTTTGAGTAAGTTCCCGAAACCCACTCCGTCACCTCGATTTCCGCGCCACGCGCTCCGGCCTTCGTCGGGTGCGCCAACACCAGCGCGCCGGGGGATCCGCAAGCGTCGATTAGATGGCGCACCTTGGTTGCGAAAGTATTCAACACCTGCGGGTTGTTGTCCTCGTCAATGAAATAGTTAAGTGTATCGAGCACGATGTAAGCGCCCTCGCGCGCCGCCGCCTTTATAAGAGGGTGCTCCATCCCAAGCAGCTCGCCCTGTTTCATTGTTCGAAGATGGAAGCTGACACCTTGCTGATCCAGGCCGATGTCCCGTGCGTACCGCAACGCCAACTCGAAACTCATATCCGGCACGCAGTAGATAATTTTTGACACCTGCGCGGTTACACGAAAATGTTCAAAGGCTGGCTTGCCCGTGAGCAGGGCGCGGCTTATGTGCATTGCGAAAATTGACTTATAACTCTCGATGGGGGCCGCTAAAATTGTGATGGCGCGATTGGCGATCAGGTGTGGAATGAGGAGATCCGCTTTAAGCTCTAAGTCGGCAAAGTCGGACGCCAGCGGGAAAGCCTCTTCCCACGCCGGGCGTGCCGCATGGAACAGCCGAGTGAACTCCTCATCGCCGCCGTCCAAGATAGTGACGAGGTCGTCGGGGCCGTTGACTCGAATGCCTTTGAATTGCTCTACGAGCCGCACAGTGCGCAGGCTGTTGACACCCACACTTTCGAGCAGATGAACCTGAAAGCGTTCCACATGCGTTCGCAGGTCAGGGCGGGTTGCATTCGAGTCAGGGCAGTGAACAACATCGTGCCCCGCCAACAACATTAAGTCCGGATTTGGGTAACTGGATTCTTTCTCGCTATCACGTACCAGATAGCCGGGTAAGCCGTTCGTATCGACGACTTTAATATTTTTCAGTTTTGTGCGTTCCGCCCACGCAGCAATCGCCCAGGTCGATTTTGGGCTCTCAACAACGATGACAAGGTCTTTCGGCTTGAGCGCGCCGGGTGTGGTATTGATGTAGCGCCCTGCCTTGCCTTGCTGGGACATCCACTTATTCTTTTCCTTGCCGCGTTCGATGTCAGGGTTATCGCGGCGGACCTGATAGATGCCGCGCTCCTCGCCTCTCAAGTCAAATCCTCGGAACGCGACGCCGCTCATATCCCCAGCGCGAGGGCTCAAGGCCAACAGGCGTCGCGCGTCCATATCCGAAACGTGGCCGAGCTTTAGCTGCTTCGTCAATCTTGGTGTCAGTCGCAATCTCGCCGCCATTTCTTCGCCGGTCACTAGAGCACCGCCTTTTCGAGCAGGGCTTCGAGGTCGGCGCGTTTAAATAGCACCTTGCGGCGAGCCTGCACCACGCGCCTGGGATCGCGGGATTGCGCCTTGGGGCCGACGTAATAGGCTGGGAGCAAGCCGAGAGATCGCATCTTGTCCACATACTGAACGCTCGAACAGAGGAATTCGGCGGCGAGCTTGCGGGTGAAAAGTTCGCGGTCAGAGGGCTTTGTGGTTGGCACGACGCCCTCCCTTTATCCGGTTCGCTTCATCCATCAAGTTATTCCGCACGTCGGCGAGCAGCTTTGCATGCACGAGCGGAAACACACCCGCTGTGTAGCGGCGCTGCAACTCTTCGCCTGTGCGGAGCGGGTCTTGGAAAACGTAGACCACGTCCTTGCCGTTGCGATGAAATTTGCAATGCGAATACACGAGCTGCCCAGCGGCGATGAGAGCTGCCGCGAACGCGGGGCTGATGGTTTCGTATTCGGATAAAGGAGGGGAGTTACTAATACTGGAGGCACTCATAGAGTGAAATCCCCGTTGTGGAACAGGTTTCGCTCTTACGAGTCCCTCGCGGCGGGTACTTATGACGGGGGTGCTCTTGTCGTCCCGCCGCTACTAAACTCCTCAGTGGAGCCGCGCTGGTTTTTTCAGAACTTGCTACCTTGCGCCTCTGCATCACCGCACGTTGCATCACCCATGCACGTTCCCATGCGATCAAGAGACCAGCTACAAAGTTCTTACTTTTCCAGCCCTGCCGAGTATCTAGCTCGGCTTCGATATATGCAAGACAATTGTAAAACATCCACGCAGCGGCGCGCAACAGGAGAAATGGGGCAAATTCGCGGCGCAACCTACCGGGCAGGTTGTACCCGGTTGTACCGCAAGCCAACGGTGGCGGGGTGTGTGTGCGCCCGTGAGGGCACACCACCCCCGTCGGGTACAACTCCCCGTCCTTAGGGTTGTACCTTGTACCGGTTTTTAAAAGCCTCGCCCAGCGCGGGTTTTGGCGTGGGTGCCAAAATTCCGGGTACAACCCTCCAATAGACCTACCAAAGGGTACCAAACATTCAAGACCTTTTGTTTTTCGCGGTACAACCTCCCTGCTGCAAAACGGCGCCGCCCGCAGTGTGCCAACTCCCCGCCGTCCATTGGTTAACTAAAATAGTCGACGCCCCACGCGCGGCAACCCTCGTGTCCATTGCTCCGCACGGGTTTCGAAATCCCGCGTCCTCGATCGTTCACCCGCAACCCCGAGCCCAGCACGGCATTTCGCCCAACACTAATTGTATGGGACTAAGTTGGACCTATCTTAACGTACAGTAACTTACTGACGATTCTTGTTGCGGGGGCATGTGCCGCTGCGTAACACTTCAACCATGGACTTACGCAAAGCCGCCCGCGAGTTAGGCCGTCGAGGGGGCCGTGCCACGGCGCGGAAGCTCGCGCCTTGCGAGCGTAAGATTTCGAGTTTCAAAGCCATACACTCAAAGCATCTGCGGCGCGACCGTGAGTTACAGCAAATTCTGGTTGCCGCGCTTGAGGCTTTGCGATGATTTTGACCTTCAGAGAGTTGATGGATTACAGACTTAATACTCTGGTGCCCGACCTCGAAGCCGGGCGCATCACGGCAGTCGAATTCCGTAAAACAATTCGGCGCATCGTTCGTCAGCTTAAACGCGGGTGCTCTGCACAAGAGCGGGTGACCATGACACGTGTTGGTCGCAGAATGCGGGAACAACGTGGGGAGTAAGGGCTGCACGGCAACGACGCGCGCCGGGAAGCCGTGCGGAATGCCTGCCATTTGTGGTACGAAGCGTTGTAACTCTCACACTCCGGGCCGCGCATCGGCGGCTGGCAAGGTCGGCGGCCCGCGCCGCAGGCTTCTTGACCCGAGTAAGTTATTTCCTTTCGAACCACCGCAAACGGCCCAAGAGTTTGGGCGTTTGATTTCGACGACGGCGATCGAACTGCGTGGAGCAAAGCTCGACGCCCGCACGGCGAACGCTTTATCGGCGCTCTCATCTGCTTTCCTTGGGTGTTTGAACCACGGGGCCATTGAAGACCGGTTAACCGAGCTCGAAAAGCAATTCGCGGAACGGGAGGAGCGCAAGTGACGAGCGTCGGCGCAACCCCTCGCGGCGTGGGTGTGCTAAGCCGCATCGCAGAACTTGAGCGCCGAGCCCCGCGTGGCGCGGTCTGGTATCTCGAAAACGGCTCTGTTTTTCGCAGTCACTTGACGGATGTTGAGCTCATCATGCGCGGCGAGCAGCAGATACGGCGGGGCGGGCCGCATCCAATTTACGACGCGGCGCGCAGGACGGTGCGCGCGGAGGGTGGTTCCCGGTTCCACGAGCTTCTGATTGCGGTTTGCGCTCCTATTATTCGATCGAAAAAGAGGAAACCCCGATGAAACACGCAACGCAAGCTGATCTCGACGCGGCGGTCGAGCGATTAAATCGACTCGCCGCCCAGATGGAGATTATCATTTCGCGGCGCATGCGGTTAATTAATGACGCAAAGCTCCCGGAGCCTGAGTCCTACCAGACGCAGGTTGACCGCAGACGCGATCAAATGCTCGGAGGCGACAAATAATGCTCACCGACGAAGAAGCCGTGCAGTTGGTCGTTGACGCTCACCGCATGGCGCAGGAACTCGAAAGCGCCGCTGAGCGCCCCGCGAGCCCGGCCTTTCCGCAGGCCGCGCGCTGGCTCGAGACGCTCAGGCGAATCACAGCTTACGCGGTTGAGTGCGTGAGGAGAGGGTGATGGAATTCCAAATAGCAGAGACAGTTGAAACGATGCAGGCGCGCTTGGCCGATGTTCGGCACACGCTGGGCGTGATCGCTGAAGAGATAGCCGAGGGCGACGGCAAGCGCGCGCACGAAGTGGCGCAGCTAGCCGAGGAGCAACGCAAACTCACCGCCGCGCTCACGCGGGCAGAGGAAGAGGCGGAAGCCGCGAGCGCACGGCGAGCGCAGGAAGCGCGAGTGCAGGCGCGCGTGGATCTGGATGCACTGCTCGTTCGAACGGGCGTTCACCGCGCGCAGTTCCTCGAAGCATACCGCAACGCAAACCTAGAGCTGGGCCTGTACTTCCAATCGCTAGAAGCCGCTGGCCCGCTCGTGAGGGCGTGCAGCACGTCTTTCGGCCCGATGCCGCAGGACGTGAATGCCTTGCGCGACCTGGCGCTCGGCAACTTGCCCGCCGAGTCTCTGAACGGTTTGAAGCCCGACACGGGCGCGAACTGGAAGACGAGTTTTCCCGTTGTACCGATGTATTCAAGAACAGGAGAGTGACAAATGGAGAGACCAGAGGGAAGTTTCGATCCGTACGAGGGCGAGATATCGATTCGGCAACCTTCACCGCACGGCCCGCAAGAACAGTACGGCGGTCGAGTCGAAGAGCAGCACGAGATCGCGAGACGCAGCCTGAATTACCCCGGCAGATTCGCGCCAGCGGTGCCAGAGCGCGACAGCGACGGAGGCGGCTTGTGATCGTCACGGCGCACGCGGAAGACGACTACGTCGAAAAACTCAAGAAACTGCTGACGCCAATTTCGGAAATGCCACCGGAGCTGACGTTGGAACAGCTCTTGGAGCGTGAACGCGCGCGCACCGGGCTCGCCTACGTTGTGGTGCCGGTCGCCAAGGAGGACGAGTAATGGCCTACACCTATCAAGTGCGCCTTTCTGAGCACATGGCGGAAACGCCAGAGCACTACCTCCTGTGCACGGACGCAATCTTGGCGCGGTCAGGTGTTCAGCAATATAAACTCTCGGAAATTTTTGAAGACTCCCGTTCAGACGAACTTGTGGACGTCGACCGCCCGGTGAGCGAGGTAACTAGCAAGCAATTTTTGGGAAGCATACCGGGAAAAGCCGTGGTGATCGGCCATCCCAGCTCTGGCTTTTTGAACCCGACAACCCACGCGTGGAGCGCGGTCGGCACAGTTCTCACTGCCCGCGTTGGCCCAGAGAAGGATGACGACGGCAACACGCTCGTCCTCGGCGACATCGTGCTCCATGATCCGCGCGCGATCGAGGCAGTCAAGGGCGGGCTTCGGCAACTGAGTCTCGGCTATACATACGACATCGCCGAAGGCGACGACGGTGGTTTAGAAATGCAGAATTTGAGAACGAATCACTGCGCGCTCGTCAGCGTCGGGCGTGCGGGGAACGCTGAAATTGTCGATGCTCGGCCCGTATGCCCAGAGAGTTTCGAGTCGATGATGCGGCGGTACCACCGCAGAAATCAGCCAGAGGCGCGGCGCGCGCAAGACGAAGATCAGAATCATTTAGCGGCGCTGAACGACCTGCAGAACACGGGCGAAAATTTTCACGAAAACGAGGACACAATGAAAAAAGCAAAAGATCAAGATCAACCCGACGATGCGACGGTCGTGAACTGGCGGCGCGTGCTCATCGCGGCTCTGACCCCGATCTTGGGCGGCGCGGTCGTGATGGCCTTGTTCAAGGGCGCATCAACCGAGGAGGATGCAGACCCTATCGAGGGCGCTTCCAAGGGCGAGGAAGCGGGCCGCTCGCTCGTCCATATTAACGAGGACGACGATCTCCTGCCCACCGAAGCGTTGCCGGAATCGGAGCGCGGGGAAAATCCTGTCGTGGACGCACTGAAAAAACTTCGTCCTGCAATCGAAGGGAGCGGCGACCGCAAGGCGATTGACACGTTCAATCGCTGCATGAAGGCGGCGAAGCGCGGCTTTGTAGGGCCAGCCGAGCGCTTGATCGCGGCTGATCGCCGACCGAGCGGGCCGACGTTCAACGAACTGGTTGAGAAGCGCCGCTCGGAGATGCTCGGCACACGGGCGCGCGATGCCTCTGGAGAGCGCCGCGCTGAAGACCGCGAGCCGGGGCCAGCAAGTTTCGAGCAGAGTGTGGCGAGAGTGCGCGAGCGGATGTTGAACGAGAAGCCGCGCCGTTATTAACAAGTTTCGGCGGCGTTCTTACCACCTCCTTCTCCGCCGCCGAATCGTGGGCTAGTAGCAGCGCGGTCCTGCTGGGGGCGCATCACCACGGCAGTGCGTTCTCTGGCACGGGGCTTTTGTTCGTTTTCACCCGTCTCCGGGGCCGCGCCGCTCGCCCGCGTCAATCGAATCCACGCGGCGGGGGCGGAAGCAAGCGTCCCTTCCACCCGCTGAGACGCACGCCGGTACTTTCCCTGCGGAACCACGCAGGATTTCAGCCGGGTCGCGCGAGCGCCGCGCAAAAGGGCCGGGGTGCCACGCCCCCGGCCCTTCTTCCTCTTTAGCGGCCTGTGGCGGAAAGCAACCAGCAGCAGAACACGACGACCACGAGCCACCCCGCCGTGATGATGAGCGAGAGCGCAGCGCGGATCACAGCGCGCCGCCCATGATGAAGTGAAGATACTCGACCAGTTCTGCGGGGCCTGTTTCTAAAACGTTCAGCACTTGGTCCATGGTGAGCGCGTCCAAATCCTCGTGGAAACGCTGCCAGTTGTTGATAAGCGTCTGCTCGGGGGCGAGTCGATTCTTCAGTCCGGGCAGGAGCACGGAAACGGTTGGCACATTCATGCGGCAACCTCCTTGTGACTTGCGGTCACGTTCAGAAGTATCTTCTAAAATCTGAAAATGAAAAGGGTGAAGATTGCCCCATAAAATGCCCCATTTTGAGTTTTGGTGTGTGGCATTCAGACGGACGTTGAAACGCGAAGTGCGGCAAAGCCGCATAAACATTGGCTAAAATGGTGCCCGGAGACGGAATCGAACCGTCACGTCCTGTTAGGGACCCGGGATTTTAAGTCCCGTGCGTCTGCCAGTTTCGCCATCCGGGCGCTTGCTTGACAAGCCAGTATAGGCCAATCTGATAGCAACGTATTTCACTGCCGGGTCTGGGTCGAGGTCGTCGGCTCAATTCTCGATTCGCAGGTTTCTTTGTAGGTTGCCCCAACAACCATCCTGGCGGCTTCCCTTTTTGCATGCAGAACACGCGCGGCTTCCCAATTGTCGTGCTCATCGACGATGTCACATCTATGGAGCACGGTTGAAGTCTTCCAGCCGTCGCGGGTCGAGCCCTCGTAAATCACCAGCTCGTAAGTCACCAGCTTGTAAATCACCTAAGATCAGTAAGTTCGATGTCACCGATCGGCAATCCGAATCCCGGCCTTCGGTTTGCATTCCAATTTCCATAGACTTCTATGAGAAGTTATCCAGCATATTATATTTTCTCTCGCTTGTCCCAGCGTAAGTCATTGATAAATCTAATTGATAATTAATATTCCCTTTGGCCGGAAACATGCCTCTCACTTGCCCATGCGAGCACTGGACCCCGCTTGCTTTGGAGTGTTTCCTAATCCGTCTTTCGATCTTGTCAAGGCCTCCGGGCCTGGAATGTCCCGCCGACTAAGCTGCCAGCATGTTTCGTTTGGTGAAGTGGTTGAGTTTGGAGCAAAACGATTTCTGAAGGAACAACGAGTTTATGAATATTCCGAAGGGAAGGAAGGTGGACCATGTTGAATCTCAACTCCCCCCAACGTTTGGTTGTGCGATTTAGGATTTTCGCAGCACTAGGACTGCTGGCGATCGCGGTTGTGATTGCATCCAGCGCAGCATTGTTTGCCCAAACCACTATCTCCACAGGCAGTATTCAGGGCGTCGTGACCGACCAGACCGGTGCCGTCTTAAGCGGGGCCCAGGTTCTGATCACCAATAAGGGAACTAGCCAAGTCCTCACGACGACAACTACGTCATATGGCACCTACACCTCCGGTGCGCTTACTCCTGGAGACTATACGTTGCGGGTCGAGGCGAGTGGATTTAAGACCGCCCAGCTATCGGTGGTGGTGCAGGTGAACACTACCGCTTCGGCAAACGTGAAGCTTGCGCTGGGCGCGAGCACGCAGATTGTCGAAGTGACAGGCTCCGAGGTGGTCGTGAACACCGAGCAGGCTACCGTGCAGGGGGTTCTTACGGAGAAGCAAATCGAGACCCTGCCCATCAACGGACGCAACTTCCTCGACCTCGCTCAATTGGAGCCCGGTGTCCAAATCCAGGATGGCGGTACTTTCGATCCCACCAAGAACGGTTTCTCGTCGGTATCCTTTGGCGGCCGCTTTGGACGCACTGCTCGCATCGAGGTCGATGGCGTCGACATCAGCGATGAGACCGTGGGAACGACAACCCAAAACGTTCCCTTGGGAGCGATCCAGGAATCATCTCTGCAACAGTCGTCGCTCGACCTTTCCACCGAGTTGACCTCCTCGGGTTCGGTCAACATAACCACGAAGGCGGGAACCAACGCGATACACGGCGAGGGCTTCTACTATTTCCGTGACCAGACTCTCGACGCCGCTCTCCCGGGTGGTTCCACGAATTACTTCCAGAGGAACCAGTACGGCGGCAACGTCGGCGGTCCTATTGTGAAAGACAAGCTTTTCTTCTTCATTGACGCGGAGCGTAACAAACAGGCCCTCCTTGATCCGGTTATCCCCGGAGGGGACTTCGCCGCTCTAGCAGGCAGCTTCACCTCGCCTTTCCGGGACACGGAAACGATGGCGAAGCTCGACTATCAGTTCGGCAAAGTGAGAACTTTCTATCGCTTCACGTTTGAACAGAACCGCAGTGTGCTTCCATTCATTCCCAACTCCTTTCAGCCATTCGCCAATGTGAACCACTCGCGGAACCACATTGTGGGCGCCGATTTCAATACTGGGACCTTTACGCACAGCATCCGCTTCGGGTACTCGAAATTCCAGAACGGGATTACCGACGCAGTCACCGGCACGAGCATCCGCAACCCCGGGGGCGCGATCGAACTGGCGATAGGCGCTGACCCCAACTGCCTTACTGCAGGCGCCGATGATTTCTGCTCGGGACCGAACTTCCTGGCTCCGCAGGCGACCTTCCAGTCAGACCACCAGATCAAGTATGACGGCGGCAAGCCATTCAAGAACCACATCTTTCGCTTCGGCGCCGGTTTCAACCACGTTCATGGCGGCGGCTTCGCCGAGTTCCTCGGACTGGCCCCTGCGGTTGGTTCGCCAGCGTCCACACCCACGTGTGTGAACGCTCCTCCTCCTGCTCCTGGCTGCCCGTTTTCAGGAGGCGCCGCCAATCCGCTCAACTACCCCGTGGTAAACGTAACCTTGGGCAATGGCGAAGGCTTCTCTTCCGCTAAGTCCGCCTTCGGTTCCCCCGGTGGCGGCCTGGGCCCGGACAATCGCTTCTCTTGGTACTTCGGGGACTCTTGGAAGATGAAACCAAACTTCACCTGGACTGCCGGCCTCCGCTACGTTCGCGACACGGGGCGAACCGACAGCGATCTGGGTCCGACTCCGGCGCTGAGTGCCTTCGATAATCAGTTCTATTCTGGCTTGGAAAACCGAGTGCATCAGCCCAATCTCAATTTCGCTCCTCAGCTTGGATTTGCCTGGGACCCGAGGAGCAACGGAAAGACTGTGATTCGTGGCGGGATCGGGCTTTTCTACGAGAACTCCATCTGGAACAATATTCTGTTTGACCCTGCGGGACGACTCCAGCAGGGATTCTTTTTGGGTTTAACTCCTGTCTGCTCGGGCGGGGCACCACAGACCCTGCCTTTCACGAGCACCATCAATCCGGCAACGATCTGTGGCGCGCCCATTGGAAGTGTCGATACTCAGATCGTCCAGCTTCAGCAGAAGTATCAGGCAGCCGTAAAGGCGGCGGGTCCCTCAAGCAACGGTACGTACGTCGGGAACATAGGAGCCAGTGGAATCGATATCGACAGCGTCAGCCTCCTTGCCCCGGACTACAAGTCATCAAGGTCGGTGCAGATGAACATCGGAGTCCAACGCGAGATTCGGCGCGGAATGGTCTTGACCGCGGACTATCTGCGCAACGTCTCCACTCATAACCTTCTCAGCATCGACACCAATCGTGTCGGCGATGCCCGGTACTTCAATCTTCCTGCGGCCCAAGCAGCGATTGCGGCAACGTTGGCAGCATGTGGGCAGTCAACCATCGATCTTGCTATAAGCAGCGGCGCCTGCCCGGCAGGCCCAGGCGGCACCACCGCCCCGCACACTGCGAATATTTACGACTTCGCGGCCAACGGCCTGGATTCCGGCTATTCGCTCTGTGGTGGAGGACCATGCCCGAATGCAGCCTTCGGTGGCGTAAACAACGGCGCAACTGGCGCTAACCAGATGCTCTTTCCTATCGGACGCTCTGTATATAACGGTTTGCAGATGTCACTGAAGGAGGATGCGCGGGATCCGCTGCCGGGAATCAAGTCTTTGAGCCTGCAGGTCTCGTACTCGCTCTCCCGTTATGTCTCCACGGCGCGGGACAGCGACTTCATCAACTTCCCCACAGACAATAACAACCCGCTGAAATATATGGGACCCAATGGGCTTGATCGCCTCCATCAATTTTCATTCGGCGGGACCATGGATCTGAGGGGTGGCTTCCGCCTGAGTATAATTTCCCACTTCGACAGCCCGCTCGCGGACGACGTCAGGCTGCCAACGGGTGGAGCGCCCGGCGGAATCTTCCAAAGCGACCTCACTGGCGATGGTACTGGCGATGGTACCGTCACTTCGAACGGCGGCAACGGCGATCTCTTGCCGGGTACCAAACTCGGCGGCTTCGGTCGCAGCTTTGGTGTCAACGGTTTGAACCAACTAATCACTAATTACAACAATAACTACGTCGGCAAGCCGACTCCGGCCGGCCAGGTTCTCATTGCTAACAATCTGTTCACCCAGTCGCAGTTGTACGCCCTGCAAGGTGTCATTGGCGGAAACCAGAACGGATCCGGCGTGGTCGGACCGTTGCAGCTGGCGCCCGCAGGCGCAGTTGGAGAAGGATGGTTGAAGACCTTCGACTTCGGCCTGGACTGGGGCTACAAGATCAAGGATAGGGTCGAGATTCGGCCCGGAGTTACTTTCTTCAACGTGTTCAACCTCTCTAACTTTGATGGTCCGGCCGTTCCCTTCGGCACAACTCTGAATGGGAGTCCGGGTTCCCCCAACGGTACAACTTCTCCCCAGCCTGACTCCCTCCGCCTCGGGCTTGGCTCGGGCGTGAACGCGCTCGGCTCACCCCGTGTGGTCGAGTTCGAGTTGAAACTTATCTTCTAGCCGTTTGACCGGCTCCCCTGAAGCCACCGCTCTTCGGGGCGGTGGCTTCTTGTTTTCCGGACGCCGTCCTCTCGATCCGGATCACCGGGCGATCTGCGAGCGCAGTTGCTTGGCCAGTTTCTCGATTCTCTTGAGCTTCTCGCTGAGATCCTTGGGCAGCAGGCCCTTGGTAGTCTGATCGACCTCGGACGGAACCGACCCCGCCAAAGCAGCCAGTTCGTCAGCGTCGTGCTTGAGCTTCTGCGGATCGATCACCGGGCGTTGGTTCAAGGGAGGAATCGAATTTTTATCGAGCTTATCCTGCGCCTGTTCCGCCTCCCGCACTCCGACTGGGACCGGATGTGCGCTCTGGGCAGCGAGTGTTGATGGCGAAAATAGCAGGCCTAGCAGAAGAGTCAAACCAACAAGAGTCAGAGCAGGGAGTTTCACGGCGGGCCTCCTACCGTGGGGAGCAATCTCTCAGCACATTGTACATTCAACATCAATGCCGGCGGCAGCGCCCTCGTTCTGCTCGACATACCTCGGCGGCAGCGGAATTGACGTGAGAGCGCAGTTACAGCCCCTTTACCACGTCCCCTTGCGCGTGTAGTACCCGGCGCGATAGTGCGACTGATTAAGGGCCTCCCGACGGCGGCCTGGCTTCCTCTCCCGTTGACCCTGGCAACTCGATCTTGGGAAATCCTGTCAACCCCCCGTCTTCACGATTTTCCCCGTAAGTCGCTGAATCGCCTGCCAAAATAAAGTCCGAAAAGTTGGCGCGGTGGGTGGGTCAAACTTGATATAATAGAACTATAGATAAGAGTAAGGGTGCGGTCGCTCAAGCACCCTTTTCCTATTGGCGCAGCCCAGCACCGTGTCGCCAGATTGTGACCCTGAAACTCTGAAACCGTGAAAAGTGGTTCTCCTAAGTCCTTATCCCGGAATATTTTACATATAATTCCTTTAAACTCAAAGATTTTGCGGGAATTTCTCCCTAAATCATTGATTCCAAATGGTCGAGAAATAAAAAAAATCAGGCTGCTGGTCGACTTCGATCACGAAGCCACCGCTAACTCCTTATTTTTGAATATTTTACGTTATCTCCTTTGAAATGAGGATTTTAACAAAATAGGGGGGGGGGTACCGGTTTCGGTTGCTAATGGAGCGACGGGCGTCTCGCCCGTCCGGCACAGTGGTAGCCGGGTTTCGCTATAGCCTGTCTGGCTCCAACCAATCTGGACCGGCTAACAGACCAAGCCATCGACCCCGTGGTCGGTGGCCTTTTTCTTCTGCAGTCGGAAGTCGCAGAGCCTAGTTTAGAAAGTCGTTTAGAAAGTCCCCTTGCGCGTGTAGTAACCCGCGCGAGAAGTGCGACTGATGAAGCGCGACTGATACTGATATCGACCGCCCGCCGGCGCGTTCGTCAGGCACCCGCAGATACAACTTTTCGGGGGCTTCCGGGTTCAATACTATGTAGGGGTGTGATTGTCAGGAGGAGACCTTGAAAGTATCGCGCTGGTTTCGTGAAGCAATTGGTTTGGCGGCGAGAGCCGCCCTTTTATTCTTTGTGGTTGGCGCTGCAGCGGCATTGGCTTGCGCCCAGAGTGGCGCCATGACTCCTTATCAGGGCGAATCCGACGGCGTCAGCGCCGGCGGAAATTGGCTGGAGTTCGCCTCCACGGACAAGATGACGGGTGCAAAGAGAGTGCGATTCCAACTCCAGTCGAACAACTATTTTAAAGAGGACTCGGAGTTCAAGCCCAGGGTGAACCTTATCTGCGATAACGGCAAGCTCAAGGTCGCGGACTTCAATCCTGGAATCAGACTACCTATGCCCAACCGTCCCGGCTTCTGGGGCCAGCCCCAGTTGGAAGTTATGGTCCGCGTTGACGACACGCACTACTACAAGGGCTGGAACTGGATGCGCGGCCACTTCCTCTCCATGGACAAAGGCACGGTTCGCGGAATGATCGGGGCCAACATTTTCAACATCGCGCTTCCCACCCGGAGCGGCCGGCAGGTCGCGGAGTTTTCTCCGGGCGGGCTGAATCTGGATCGAGTGAGACAAGCCTGCGACCTGACACCGAGGAAGCCGAGCAAGGACTAGCGCCGCGACCGCTTGCTGGTGGAGTGCCGGGCGTCCCCGCCCGGCCGCCATACTGCTGGACGGCGAGACGCCCGTCCCTCCATCGTATGACTTATCACGCGGTCACGGTGCCAGTGCAACCTTCCCCTGCATCTCCAGCCCTTCCCGCGAATCCAATGATGGTATCGTTGGACTCGCATCGGGAGGCGCATGAAGATTGGCATCACCTGTTATCCAACCTACGGCGGCAGCGGAGTGGTCGCCACCGAACTGGGGCTTGAGCTGGCTCGCCGAGGGCACGAGATTCATTTCATCTCCTATTCGCAACCCATTCGCCTGACCGGACCGGAACCGAACATTCATTATCATGAGGTCGAGGTCACGCGCTATCCGCTATTCGAATATCCTCCGTATGATCTGGCGCTGGCGACGCGCATGGCTGAGGTTTCGCAGCTCTACGAACTCGATCTGCTGCACGTGCACTACGCGATCCCGCACTCGGTGAGCGCGATGCTGGCCAAACAGATGCTGGCGGCAACTCCGCCGCGGAAGCATCTGCCATTTGTCACCACCCTGCACGGCACCGACATCACTCTGGTCGGGCTCGACCGCTCCTATCTTCCGATTACGCGTTTCTCCATCGAGCAGAGCGACGGCGTAACGGCCATCTCGCAATATCTGCGCAACCGCACGCTTAAAGTTTTCGACGTCAAGAACCACATCGAGGTCATCCCAAACTTTGTGAACTGCGACGAGTATCTGCGCAAACCGGAGTGGCTGGAAAAACGCAGCGAGTATGTCTCCAACGACGAGCGGCTGCTGGTGCACCTTTCCAACTTCCGGCCAGTGAAGCGCGTCCTGGATGTGGTCGAAATCTTTGACCGCGTGCGCAAGAAAATTCCTGCCAAGCTGTTGCTGATCGGCGACGGACCTGATCGCTCCCAGGCGGAGTGGCTGGCGGTGCAAAAAGGCATTCACGAGCATGTGCTGTTTCTTGGGAAGCAGGACCAGATCCGGGAAAAGCTGGCCATCTCAGACGTGTTGTTGATGCCGAGCGAACTGGAAACGTTCGGACTCGCGGCACTGGAAGGAATGGCCTGTGAGGTTGTCCCGATTGCCACGCGCACTGGAGGAGTACCGGAACTGATCGAGCACGGTGTGACCGGATTTTTGGC
>Ga0208191_1000717_pt1 | contig 20948 bp, 21 predicted proteins | sample June2015DPH_13_5_FD_184709 | JGI IMG/M metagenome (GOLD analysis project Ga0208191, IMG submission 184709) | Peatland microbial communities from SPRUCE experiment site at the Marcell Experimental Forest, Minnesota, USA - June2015DPH_13_40... | ecosystem: Environmental > Terrestrial > Soil >... | reverse complement strand
CTACGCTCCTTTGAATCGACCTGCCGCAAATTGCGCCGCTTCCTCGAACAGCAGCACAGTTAGCCCAGACAATTACCCACAGATTCCCCGGAGGAGCCAATTAAGAAGGAGTTTCCGGCTTTTGAGCCCCCTCAGGGGTCCCGCGAGGCGGGATGGCCCATAGCGGCAGGACCTCTGAAATAATCGGCGAGAGGGCTATCGGAGGTAAAGCAGCTTTACCGCCGACCGGCCAATGGCCTTGTTCACCACACGTTTGCCGACGCGCTTGGGGTTGCCGCTGGCCAGCACGCTCACGTCGTTGGCAATGCGGGCAATCTTGTAAAGGCTACTCAGGATGCCCATACGGAATAGGCGAAACTGAGACCGTGAGCAATTGCGAACAGACGTGCAATGCGTCATCTGCCATCATCTGGCTGTACTGCTCCTGGAGAGGAAGGCCTGTCCCCAGCGTTCTGACTCGGTGCGTCGGAAGGGCCTCACTCCTGGTGATGGAGAGTTTTGCAACTCTCTCCGTCTCAGCAGACGCCGAAAGAGTTCGTGAAGGCAGAACACCATTGAGGAGTAAGGCAATCATGAAAGTAGCATTAAAGCCTATTATCGAAGCACTCAAACATGATGGCAATCGACTGGAACACCACGCCCGGAAGCTGAGAACAATCTCTCCCGATCTCGAAGCGGAGGCCGAGGATGTAGATGACAGGGTGGCGTCCATCAGAAGGCAGATCGAGATTTTGGAACAGTGGGAATAGCCACGAATCCGACTGGACCGTCGATTCTCCATTCCATCTTGCGTCACTAAGCTTCGGCGGCGTAATATGACCTGGACACGCGATGGTGGCGGATCTGTGCAGAACTGAACGTCTTGCATGGCAGAAATGAGGGACCATAAAGATATGCCGGACACAGGTGAAAGACGAGAGATCACTGCGCGCGCGAATGCGAAGGAAGCGGAAACCGTTCAGGAGTCTCAGAAGCTGGTATCGAAAACAAAGCAGCTCTCCCGAGGCAGGGACGCGAAGAGCCGGGGGCGAAGCGCCAAACCACTTAAGGGCCGAGCTCGCGAACGTACAGCGTGATACCCGGTTTCGTCGGGCGATGGTGAAGGACCGCCCGAAACCGAAGAGCATCGCCGCGACTAAGAAGCCCCATGCGAATGTTGACGAAATTCATCCAATGACTAGCTACTGTTCGGCACTTGATTGTGGCGCTCTGGGGAGGTGTTCATGGTGAAACGTAAATTGCGGATTGACGAAGCTCAGATCGATGAACTTGGAGACGATCCGGAGGAACTAGCTTCTGACAGCGCCGGGCAATCGGGTGATGACCAGAGCCTTTCGCAAATTGCGGACGCTGACGAGGAGAGCGTCGGAGAACTCGCTGAGACGGATCAGGCATACGAGGCCGAGGCCGTGGAGGGTCTCGAGGATGCTGCCGACCACCCCGAAAGGCCTCTACACACCCGTGAGGACAAGGGCCGGTGAGTTGACATTCCGCTGCTGACCGTGATCTGGCGGAGCAAGCGCAGAGTCTCGTTTTTCAGAGACTCTGCGGCAACTCACCCGTAACTCATTGATTCCACGTAAGGGCCTTCGGGAGAGTTGCCCTCTCCAATCGACGCCGACGGGGTTAGTCGGCGCCGTTGCTCTCTGCGGCTTTTCCTTGAAATTTGTCCCCCTTCATCGGCCGGCAGCAGTATACGATCGCTGGGCAGAGTGCGATTCGGCCTATAGGTTGCCCTCAGGCCTCCCGTGTAATCCTGCACAGTCGACGCCTGCCACTCCGCGGCGCGCGGCCCTCACCGGGCCGAGGTCAATATACCCCGCTTTTTCGTCTGAACCCCGAAGGGGTTGAAGATGAGTAGCCGTGGGCAAGGGCGCGGGGTTCTGCGCCCGCCGCCCACGGATTGCGTGCCATCCAAGTTTCCCGACCCTGGAGGGGTCGAACCGTTCGTCCCCGCCCGGGACCAGACGTTTCTTGCGCGCCATTTCCGTGGGTTCGGCCCACGGCTTACATTGCTGGCCTGCGAGGAGCGGTTTTTGCTCGGGCAGCAAAACCCAGGCGGTGAGCAGAGAGCGCACAGCACGAAACACAGAGCAGAAAGTACGGACCAGATGCTCTTCATTCTGGCTCCTGACTTCTGATTCCTGACTTCTGATTCCTGACTTCTGCCTTTGCAATCCCAGGCGGCGCAAGCGGGACATGGAAGGGGATTATACGCCCCATTGCACATGCACGAGCCGCAGAGTCTACAAGACAGGTCCGCGCTACGCTTGCTTGAAAAGCTCCCGGTGTTGCCGCGAACAGTCCGGCGGTAGTACCATTGCGCAGGGAGGATTCAACTCTTGGCTTGGAATAGAACCGTCAGTCTTCTCCTGATGCTGGCTTGCAGTCAGGGGCTTGTTGCTCAGGTTTCGACTCAGGGTCCGGTCGCGATCCGCGTGGACGCCTCCGCCAGGCAAGGACCGTGGAAACCGATTTGGACCTATTTTGGTTACGATGAACCGAATTACACCTACACACCCAACGGCCGGAAGCTCATCTCCGAGCTCTCAGCACTTAGCTCGACTACAGTGTGGATTCGCACCCACCACCTTTTGTGCACGGGCGACGGCAGGCCTGCATTAAAGTGGGGCTCCACGAATGCCTACACTGAAGACCTGTCCGGGAGGCCGGTGTACGACTGGGCGATCGTCAACAAGATCTTCGACACCTACGAGCAGGCAAGAGCCAAGCCCTTTGTGGAGATCGGCTTTATGCCGGAGGCCCTCTCTTTGAAGCCCGAGCCTTATACCCGGCACTGGCCGGTGCCCGACGATGGAACTGGCTGGTCCTATCCGCCCAACGATTATCACAAGTGGGCTGACCTGGTCTCGCAGTGGGTGCAGCACTCAATTGATCGCTACGGCAAAAGCGAGGTCGAGTCCTGGTACTGGGAAGTATGGAACGAGCCTGACATCTCCTATTGGCGAGGAACGCCTGACGAATACGACAAGCTTTACGATTATGCCGCGCTGGCCGTTAAGCGCGTCCTTCCTGCCGCCCGTGTTGGCGGACCGGCGTCAACGGGTCCAGCGAATCCAAGGGCGGCGGCCTTTCTCCAACAGTTTCTTGAGCACTGTGACCACGGAACGAACTACGCCACGGGCAAGGCCGGTGCGCCCCTCGATTTCATCACCTATCACGCCAAGGGCGCTCCAAAGCTGATTGACGGTCATGTCCAGATGGGCCTTGGGCATAATCTACAGGATGTGGCGAAAGGATTTAAGATCGTCACGTCTTTCCCCCAGTTCCGGAACCTCCCCATTATCCTCAGCGAATCCGATCCCGAAGGCTGTGCGGCCTGCTCGGCGCGGTTTTACCCTCAGAATGTGTATCGCAACGGGACGCTCTACCCCTGCTACGCCGCGGCCGCCCTGAGCAGCATCTTGAATCTGGCGGAGCGGCACGGAATCAACATCGAAGGCATGCTGACCTGGGCGTTCGAGTTCGAGGGCCAGCCTTACTTTGATGGTTTCCGGACGCTGGCCACCAACGGCGTCGACAAGCCGGTGCTGAACCTGTTCCGGATGGCAGGCTTGATGCGGGGCGACCGCCTGAAAGTGGTGAGCAGCGGCGCCGTCGGACTGGACGCGATCCTGGAGGCCGGCGTTCGCAGCCAGCCCGACGTGGATGCGATCGCGACCCGCTCCGATCGAGAGGTCTCCGTCCTGGTGTGGAACTATCACGACGATGACTTGCCGGGCCCAGACGCACCGGTCACCCTCGCGATCAGCGGAATGCCGGGCGTCCAGCGAGTTCTGGTGCGTCACTACCGGATTGACTCCCACCACAGCAATGCATACGCAGTCTGGAAAGAGATGGGCTCCCCCCAAAATCCCTCCCCCGAACAGTACGCTCGACTTGAGGCGGCCGGAAACCTCGAGCTGCTGAACTCACCTAGCTGGGAGTGGACGGAAGCTGGCGCCGCGGCCATCGAGTTCTCTTTGCCCCGCCAGGCGGTGTCACTGGTTCAGTTAAGCTGGTAACAGGGTCACTGTGTTAACCGCCGTTCAACCCAGCGGATTGGAGCACAGCGCGGCCTTGGGCCGCAACCCAAACCCCAGATCTCAAATGCCAGAAGATGCAGTGAGAAAGACCCCTCCGCCGGAAAATCTTTGCGCGCCGCAAAGCAATTCGCCCATAGTAGTGCCTGGCGCTTTTCGACATCGGGATTCGGATTAAGTGTTGGAAAGAGGCTGAAGAAGTAAGGTATATACTTGCAGGTTTGCTGTTGGTGAGGGGCGGAACCGTTTCCGGTGATGGGGCTAGTTGACATACCCGCGAACTGCCCACAAGAAGTGGGAGGAGGCAGGCCATGAGTGCTGAGCTTTCGAGGAGACTGGTGATTCTATCCGGGCCATCCTGTGTCGGTAAGAGTCCACTCGACAGGGCGCTGGCCAAGTTCCATCCGGAGTTGCGCCATGGACTGCGGAAGCTGGTTCTTTACAACAGCCGTGCCCCCAGGCCCGGCGAGCTCGAGGGGGTCGACTACCATTTCCGCCTACGGAGTCAGATCGAGGCCTTGCGTGCGGAAAGTCGCTATGCCGTCTTGGACGTGCGCGGAGATCTGCAAGCACTGGATATCGAAGAGTTGCGCGCCTTGCTGAAAGAAAGCAATGCTCTCTTCGAGGGAAATCCTTTTGTGGGGCGAGCCTTGCAGACGCATCCCGGCCTGGCTGGCATTAATCGGCTTAGCATCTTCCTTTCGCCTCTTTCGAAGGAAGAGGTTATCTACCTCCAGGCGCCGGCGCGCAATGTTTCACTTCCGGACCTGGTCACAGAGATCATGAGGCGCAAACTGCTCCGACGTACGCGTCGCCAGAAGCTGGAGCTCTCGGCAAAAGATCTCGAGAATATTGAGAGGCGCGCCGCCAGCACGTATCGTGAACTGAGGGAAGCCTGGCATTTTGATTATGTGATCCCCAACCATGACGGAGAAGACAGCGACAACTGGGAAGCCTTTTATTATCCACTCGGAGATGCTCGAAAGGCGGTGAATGCGTTTGCGGGGCTGCTGGAGGGTATGGTCCCACCGGAGGGTATGGTCCCACCGGAGGTAGAGAAATGGGAGGAAGAACTGATTCCTTGAAGAGCTTCGTGCTTACATTGACTGAGCACAATCACGACGTCGTGGTCACAGATCTGTGCTCGCGCTTGCTAAGATCATCGGGAAGGGCCCCTTGATGGTTTGTTGGCTGGGGATTATGGTTATTGACCGTCGTCGTTGGTCTGTGCATGCTTCCAGGAGGGTAAGCCGTTATGAGCCAAACTAAACCTCTTTCCGCGCCGATCCTGCAGCTTCCGTTGCCGGAACGCAAACGACGCATGTCTCTTGAAGAGGCTCTTGCTGCTCGTCGCTCCGTTCGGGAATTCAGGCGGGAACCCATAACTGATCGCGAACTGTCTCAGCTTCTCTGGGCAGCGCAAGGCATCACGACCCCCGAGGGCCTACGAACCGCGCCCTCGGCCGGGGCGCTCTATCCACTGGACGTCTGGGTGGCGACCGCCTCCGGCTTCTATCACTACGAGCCGCACAAGCACCGGCTGACTCGACACCTCGAGCGCGACCTGCGGCCGGACATTCATCGTGCGGCCCTCATGCAGGAGGCAATCCTTCAGGCACCGGTGGTTTTCGTGATTGCCGCTGTCTACGAGCGTATGGCGGAAAAGTATGGTGAGCAGCGAACGCCACGATACGTGCATATGGAAGCGGGCCACTCTGCACAGAACCTGCTTCTTGAGGCCGTGGCGCTAGGGCTAGGCGGTGTCCTGATTGGCGCCTTCAACGACAGGGAGGTTGAAAGGGTCCTTTCGCTGCCCGCCGACCAGAAGCCGCTTTACCTGATCCCGGTGGGGCATCCAGGCTAGTGAGGTCGGCTCACGCCTTCCCCCTCCTCCGCCGGGGAGGCTGGTCTTTACCCAATATCTTGGGCTGGACACAGGGGGCAGAAGTCAGAAACTTAGCCCTCTCCCTTGGGGAGAGGCTGGAGGAGGAGAGTCATGAGTGTCACGATGGTCAGACAGGGTCGAGGCGTAAACAAACTGGTGGGCGGAATCCTCACGGTGGTGGGACTGGCCCTGCTGGGCGCCGCTTGGTGGACGGGCAGTCGTCAATACACCATCCTGAAGTCCTGGCCCACCTTGGAAGCAGAGGTTACGAACAGCCGGGTCACCCACTACCTGAGCCATAATACCAGGAGGCATACAGACACCACCATGTACGAGGCGGAAATCGAGTTCCGGTATACCGTCGATGGAAGGCAATTCACTGCGCCCTCGACTCCAGGCTACAGCACCCCGAGTTATCCGGAAATGGAACGCATGGCCGATACCTATGCTCCTGGAACTCGCCACACGATTCGTTACAATCCCGCAGACCCGAAAGACATCCGTTTCAACGCGGGTTACAGCTTTGCATTCTTCCGCCTTTCCGTAATCTTGGGAGGAGTGGGCGTAGTTTTCACAGGCGCCGGCATTGCTCATCTCGTAGCTTTCCGGTCGGGGCAAGCGTAACAGTGTCCTGCTTGCGAACAAACGGTCGAACAAGGTCAGAAGTTGTGCCCCAAGTGTGCCGCCCCACTTCAGATCAGCTAGTCCGGGGCGGAGAAGCATGGACTGCCCACGACTTCGATGCGCTCTGGGGCGGGGCAAATTCTTCTTGGCGAGGGAAATCATGTTCCGTTCTTTCCTAGTGGCGATAATTGCAGGCTGCTTGGCACCGACTGGCGTTGCGCGGGGAAGTGGCTCGCCGGCGCTGAGCGCTTGGTTTGTGGACTCGCTCGTCAAAGTCTTCCCAAGTGATGCTCGGGGGGCGCACGGTCTGCGCTCGCCCGAGTTCAGCGCCGCACGCAACCAGCACTTGAGCGTGCAGCTTGCACTTCGTTCGAGCGCGCCACTCCCCGACCTTACGGTGGAAGTGAAGCCGCTCGAGGGCGGCGACGGGCGCCGGGTATCGACTATCGAGGTCCATCGTGTCGCCTACGTAGTGGTGGGCTCGCATACGCCGGACTGTCCACCAGAGGAGCTGGTGGGGGATGCACCGGGGTGGTATCCCGATCCGCTCGAGGACTTTCCCTTCGAGCTCGAGGCCCGCCGCACCACGCCGATCTGGGTGACGATTCACATTCCAGCCGACGCAGCGGCCGGAGTCTATGAAGGCTCGATACTGGTGCGTTCTGGTGGGCGGCTGGTGGCGCGCGAGCCCTTCCGCCTGAAGGTGGTGAGCGCGTCGGTGCCGGAGGAGATGTCGCTCAAGGTCACCAACTGGTTCAGCCTGGATGACAAGACCTCGCGACAGTTTTACGGTGTGGCGGCCTTTTCACCGCAGTGGTGGACGCTGGTCTCCAACGTGGCCCGCGTGCTCGCGGCGCATCGCCAGAACGTCATCCTGACACCGCTTCTCACCCTCATCCAGCCGCGGGTCGAGGGCGGCAATCTCGAGTATGACTTCACAAACTTCGACCGTTGGGTGGAAACGTTCAGGCAGGCGGGCGCTATCGGGTACATCGAGGGCAGCCACCTGCTCGACCGCGCCGGCAGTTATGACGCGCCGCTGCTCGTGCCGACCTTCCAGATTGTCGACGGCAAGCCCCAGAAAATCTCCTTACCACCCGATGATCCGCGTGTGGAGACTTCTCTTTCCGCATTCCTGGCAGCGCTGGGGACACATCTGAAGGAAAAAGCCTGGGACACACTTTACCTCCAGCACGTACTCGACGAGGCGCACGGCAACGAGATTCCCTACTACGGAAGATTCGCCGCCCTCGTCCACCACCAGATGCCGGGCATTCCCACTATCGACGCCATTGACGCGGCAAACATGCCCGAGGCGCTCCAGAGCAACTGCGACGTCTGGGTTCCGCAACTCGGCCGTTTCGATGACCAGATGGCGCTCCTCGAGCGGCGCATCGAGAGCGGGCGTGCCGTCTGGTTCTACACCTGCCTTTATCCTCAGAAGAGGTATCTCAACCGCTTGCTGGACTTCCCCTTAATCAAGGTAAGGCTTCTCCAGTGGCTTGATTTCCGTTATGGGTTCACGGGATTCCTGCACTGGGGCGGAAATTATTGGACCCCGAAGCCATGGCTCGACACGCAACCGGTGATCGACGACAATACGGAGCTTTTGCCTCCAGGCGATGCCTTCATTGTCTATCCCGACCGGGAGCATCTTACCGTCCGAAGCTCCATCCGGTTCGAGGCGATGCGCTCGGGCATCGAGGACTATGAGATGCTTAGGGTACTCAAGGCGCGTGATCCCGCCGCAGCCGAGCAGATTGCCGCAAGTGCGGTTTCGTCCTTCACTGAATACGTCCGCGATGCCGCCAGCTTCCGCAGCATCGAACAGAGGCTGCTCGAAGCCCTATCGCGCCGTTAGAGCGGTAGGTCGCAGGTGGTAGGTGGGGGAAGAGCAGGAGTCAGGATTCGGGATTCAGGATTCAAGTGCCAGGTATTAGGAGTCAGGAGTCAGGAGTCAGGAGTCAGAATGAAGACCATCTGATTCCCGCCTTCTGCCTTCTGCTTACTACCGACTGCCTTCTGCTTGCCGCTCACTGCCCTCGAAGAGCCGCTGGTCCAGAAAGCGGGAACTGCGGATTAGGCCACGGCCGCTATTCCGTGGGTAGGACTCCCACCAGCCAAGCGGTAGGGGGCAGGGGGTGGTAGTGACCGAGGCCATCTCCTGGTCGTCGCAATAGCGGGTTGAATTCGGGCATTAAGTCAGAAGTGACCTGTTCACTGGCGTGGTTTCGGCAGGGACTTTATGTCTTACTTTGCTGGCGCTTGACTGGGTAGGATCACATTAACTCCTTCGTCTTCATATACATTGCCGTTTTCAACCGATAAGTACTTTTGTTTTCTACAACATTGCCGCTTCGTTCCAGCTTTTTCCACAGCGGTCCTTTGTTTTCATAGACATTCCCGCGCCGTTCCGTCAAAAAAAAGAATTCCTTTCCAAGGCTGGTAGGCTTTCTTGAGTCGCAGGACAAATTGAGCGAGTGATTCTGGCACGCACCGGCGGCGGGCAGGCCTTCGTCCCCCAGTCCCTTGCCCCTGTTTTTCATTTCCCCACCTCCCACATACCACCTCCCACATACCACCTCCCACATACCACCTACCACGTACCACCTCCCACATACCACCTACCACGTACCTCCCTTGTTTTCATAGACATTCCCGTGTCGTTCCCTCACTTTTTAAAGTTACTAGTTCTTTCTTTCCCTGTGGGCGGTGACATCTTGTCCTAGACTGCCGTACGGGCCAAGAGTCCCGCCAACTCGAACTCCCCTCAAATTCAGTAGGCAATCGGCAGCAAGCAGAAGGCAGTCAGCGGTGGCGAAAAGGAAGAAAGCAATTCACAATTCACTATTCACCATTCACAATTCATAATTCAGCATTGCCCAAGCCCGGGCGTCTGTCACCTGAAACCTGACACCTGGACCCTGCTCTTCGGCCTCCTGAATCCTGTTTCTTCCACAACCCCACTTACTATCCTAGCCTATCCTCCCCCATTTGTCAAGAGACATGGAGTCCGCTTCCGGCGGGCATTTCCGGCAGGAGGTGGGGTGCGGGGGTGAATGAGAATGCTGGCGTCCAAATCAAATGACAAGCGCCGCTCCGCCGCCAGGAGCCTTGACAATTCTCGCCACAGTTGCTGGCAATGCCTTATGTTCCCGTCACGATTGTTGAGGATGACTTCCGGCTTGACGCCGCAGCCTGAAGAGGAGCCGACGCAGGTGGAGATCAGATCTCGGGGAGATGCACATGTCTGGCAGCTCGCGAGTCCCCGCAGGTTGTCCCAAGCTGTTCGAGGGCCTCTCAAGTTGGCTATAGATGGGCGCCGGGCTGCTGGCCCCCGGCGGCATGTGCCCGGCCTGCAATGCAGCTCTGCCCAACTTAGTGAGAACCGCCCGAATCGCGACCTCGGGAATCCCGGAAACCTTCGCTCCCCGATAGTTGCTCAAGATCGCCTGGACCAGCTTTCGGAAGCCGCTTTGCGTCTATGGTTCCGTTAACCACCACAAATCAGTCGGCGGCTCGATTCGATCCAACGACAGGTCTTCCAGGATGTTCTCCGCGACCTCCCCCGAGGCTTCGCCGAGCCGCTGTTGCTGCTGGACAGGCTGCGGAAAAACGCCTCCAAGCTGTCATTCTGAGCGAAGCGAAGAATCTCGCCCTGAGTGTTTTCAAGACAATGCGAGATCCTTCGTCGCCTACGGCTCCTCAAGATGACAGCCTCAAGGGGTTATTCCGCAGCCTGTGGAGCCGCTGTTCACGCTTTTGCAGGAAGCCCGCGCGCGCACGCGATCCCTTCGATGCAGGCACGGTAAGAGGCCAGTTTTTCGAGGTGTCAGAGGTCGGATTCCATGGGCCATCCGAGAGAGCAAATTGTATCACGGAAGGCAACCATACGCTTCCGGTGCGAGACTGGTCTTATTCGTCATGGTGCGCCCACTCAAGCGGCGCAGGTTTCCATTCCTTGGCAATGGTCCCGCGTGAACGAGCATTGCGGCACGAGCGCGGCGTAACCAATGCGCCGCTGCGGGTTGACGATGGCCAGTTTGCCCTCGGATTCGAAAGCGCGAATCTGAGGAAGAACCGCAGACCTCCCGCCAGGGCGGGACGGAGGTCTGCGCTACGCTTGCTCTTTCAGACACACCACAGCCTTTGCGCTATGCTATCATAATGAGTGCAGTCGCCTGCATTGTCCATATTTCTTGGGGGGGGGGGGGTAAAAGATGAAAAAGGTTTCCGTCATCAATTTCAAAGGCGGCGTGGGCAAGACCACGTTATCCCTTCATCTGGCCGCGTTCCTTGCACGGGAGCACCGGGTCCTGCTAATCGACGTCGACCACCAATCCAGCCTGTCAATAGTTGTTCTTGGGGCGCCAGTTTGGGAGAAGTGCGTCCAACAGCAGAAGACGGTAAACCGCGTCTTTGAGTCCTTCTGCAATCGAAAGATTCGAATGCCTAAAGCAGAAATTGTTATAAAGAATGCGATTGCAGAAAGAAATAAAAAGTGTAAAGACTGGTATCCGAATTTGGATTTTGTGAGCGCGCAGTTCGAATTAGACGATACTGAAATTGATCTGGCGTCGACGACCTATGGCAATCCGAGTCTTTCAGACTGGGACAAGAGAACTTTGCTGGCCGGCTGGCTTGATCAAATTGATGCTGACAAACAATATGATTACGTGATTTTCGACTGTCCTCCAGCAACTAAGATCGTGAGCCAGAACGCTCTCGCTGCAAGTGATTGCTACGTTATCCCCGTCATACCAGAAGACATATCGAGTCGCGGCGTCACTCATTTCCGCAGCCTTGTCCAAAACAAAATTGATGGGAAGTTGGCGTATCTAAAGACCACTGCTCGCGTGGCTGACAATGACGTCCCAAAGAATTTTGTACCCACGACGCGCCTCGCGGGGATCGTGGCATATTTGGTCAAACACGCTGGCCGAGCAAGGTCTGGTTATACAAATATTCACACTGAGCAAATTGCGGCGTTACGTCGTCAATGGGGAAACGACATGATTCGAAGTATCGGAAAAAATAAAATTGGAGTTCCTGAAGCCGTAAACGCGGGTTGGCCAGTATGGAATCTTGACGGTCCAAATGCCACACCAGCCGTGGTAGATATGATGACCTCCATTTGCGAGGAACTGAAGGCGCGGATCGACCAATAATATGACAAGCAGAACACCGGGTAACGAAGAGAGTCGAGCCCTGCTGAAGGTACTCACGGCACATTTCCATGCGCTTGTTTCTGCGCGAAGTGACGCGACCGTTCTTAAACAATATTCAGCACTCTTGCGCTTTCTAAAATCAGGAAAAGCTGACTTCCTCGTAGGTCATTTTCACGCAGAGTCTGCCAGTCCTCCTTCTCAAGGATTGCTGACCCTTAGTGACGAGAAACTGCGCAATGCGTCGCTCGACGACATCGAGAAGGCCGTAAGTGATGAGGCGACTGGTCGGAAAGACCTAGAGTGCATTGCAATTCAGCGATTCAGCGTACCACGAGGTTCAATGCGCAGGTTCTCGAATAAACGAATGCTCGTTGATAAACTCCGCACTCTTATCAACAACGAACGCGCACACGTAACGATAAGCACCGTGGCGCGCGGCCAACCGGAAGGGACATAGGACTCCTAGGGTTTCGGGAACCTCCGCGCGATTCCCAACCCCTCGTGATCGTTAGCCCACCATTGCCGTGTAAGTGTAATCGGAGAGCGGGAAGCTACGGTCAATCGCACTCTGATTGGTTGTGAGCCTTTGCCTATGACCACAAACCCACGGTCAGCAAACCACTGTCCGTGCCGTTGGACCTACTGCGCAGATTATGTGGGACGGCCGTGGATGAACCAGCGGTGAAGAAGTTCAGTAACTTGCTCTCGCAACTTGTCGCTTCCGGCGCGCTCCTTTGCTAATTCTTCAAACCGGGCCCTGGCGCTGGAGAGGCGGTTTTCGAGGGATTGGTAAAGGGTGTGACATCCTTCCTCCGTTGTGGGAACGGAAACGGGGCCGCGTAGACCCTCGCGTGCAATGGCAGCCAGCAGTTCCGCCTCTGGTCGGCTGGCACACACGTGGCTCACCGCAGGCTTCCTCCCGAAATAAACCGTGGTTGCTTCGAACCAATTTTCCGCAGGTGGAAGTCGGACCTCTCCCTCGGGTAACTCCACCGTTTTTGCTCTTCCCGCCTCGTCGTCGAGCCACGTGGAAAGCGGTTTATGAAACTCGGGGTCAAGGTGACTCCACGCGTCGTGCGCCAATTCCATCTGGGAAACGTTGTCTTTGCCGCCGCCGTGTCTACGTTGCTCCATCTTTTGGACTTCCACGATACGAATGGAGCGGAAGTGGGAAGCCACCTCGCGGTATAGACGATCGATCAGATCCTTTCGCCGCCGGGGGTCTTGAACACCCAACAGTTCAAATACGGCTTCATCCAAGTTCCTTCGGTCTTCCTGTTGCAATTCCAGGGGCAAACCTAAGGGTAGTTTTGCGGCCTCGCGAACTTCAAGGGCGGTATGGCACTTCATGAACGCCTCTTCGAATAAGCCGGTAGCGCGGAGTTATTCAGGTCCGACCGGAATTACTCCGCGGCTTTTCTCCATCGGTAGTAATAGATGTGTGGACGGTATCATGTTTAGTAGCGCGGAGGAAGGCAAAATGCGCTACTCGCTCCAGTCAGAAGTCCAATCCCATTTGCGATGTTGTAATGAGCTCGGGGTACTCAATTGGCATGAATTGACCTTCGGCTCGCGCAAAGCAGGTTGATTCGGCAGGCGTTCTCAGGGTTGTGAGTAACTGGCCGAAGAGTACGATCTTCTGGTCGTTTCGGGATAGTTTGAATCCCGCCACATGGAGCCGGTCCATCTTCTTCCTGGCGGCTTCGATCGCTTCATCAGTGGACGCTGGCGGTGGAGATAAGTAGCTTCGCTTCCGGCAAACCAGGATAATATCCAATTGAATCGGCTCCCTCGCCTGAGCTTTGGGCGTGGCAACCGACATCTCCGCCTTAACTGGTTGAGAGTTGATGACCACGAAGCCCGCGCCAAGAATCGCCTCAGCGAGCGCCCTCCATCCTTCCTCGCGTGAGTGATGATAGGTGAACGCCAGCAAGCCGGAGTCCTTAAGAACGCGTTCGCACTCTTGCAAGACGCCCTTCAATTTCGTGGCGAAACTTTCGACGTCGCTATCTTGAACCTCCGCGTTGCTGCGAGTGGACAGGGACGGACTCGCCCCCCCAACTCGGGGCAATTGCTGCCACGCATAAAAGAAGTCGGCAAGCTCCGAGTAATAGACGTTATCGAAGAAGGGCGGATCGGTCACGACCATGTCGATGCTGCCGGCGGGTAAGGAGGAATTCGCAGAATCTCCACACGACAGGTAGATCGCACGCTCCGCAACACGGGCATCAATAGGCCACCCCACTTCAATGTGCCCGCTGAAGGCTGGTGCACACTGGCGGCCGTTGCCGCTTATCCCGTTGACCTCGGTCGGCTTCAACCGGTATTCGATTGCTTTCAAGAGGCGATTTCGAAACAGGGTTGAGAACGAACCCGAACTCTTGGATGTTCCCCACAGATTGGCTTCAATTGGTGTCCGTTCCGGCTTCAGAATGTGGTGAGAGAACATGTGCCGGACTGCACCCGTGCCTTCTCCTTTGTACGACGCAAATAAATTATTGAACTCGAGTGTGCCAGACAGCAACGTAAGCAGCGCGTCGCGCGTTGGTATGTCCCCAATTTCACGGATTGCCTTATAAAGCCATGACACGGCCAAAAGCTGCCTATCGTTGAAAAAGTCTCGCCACACTTTGAAATTGTAGCTGATGGCTTGGCGCGTGTTGTGGCCGTCGGCAAGATTCAGGGTAGGGAGAACGAGGTTACCCTGCCTGCCTTCCTCATGCAATTGAGATGTACATTCCCGGTATGCCTCGTAGTCGGCGGACGTGGCTCGCAGATATTCCTTTCTTCCGTCACGGGTCAGGACAAGCTTTCCATAGAGCCTGAATGCAGGCCGTGAATGGAGAGTTCCGACCGCATCGAGAATGGTGAACGTCTCGTGACACCAAGGACAGGTTGATTTGGAACCTTTTGCTGTGCCTTGCTCCGGGTTAAAGTTGAATCCACATGAGGCACATGTCGCGGATTCCTGTCGGCGCCTGCCAGGGAATATTTCACCACACGATGGGCAGAGAACCTGGGTGTCAGGCTTGCGGTCGGGATATGCGTTCGCCGCAATTACCCAGGATGGAAAAAGGTCAACTGCTCGTTGACAGTAGACGCATGGCACCTGCATCACCCAGAAAAAGTAAAGCACGTCGCACGCGCGACCGGCATAATCCTTGGCATTGTAAAGTTTTCGGATTCTCTCCCCTACCGTGCCCGACAACTCCTCAAATGCAGGTTCCAGAGCACAGCGATCCATCGGTCCGAGGGCGCTCCGCACAGATTCCACCGCAACAGGGTTGATATCCCGCCCTAGCGCCGTCAAGCCTAGTTTGTGAGCTTCCCCAATCGTCGTTCCAGAACCCATGAACGGATCGAAAATCCTGAGGCCGGAGAACTTGTGAATCTTATAAAACTCGGCAGCAAAGTCACAGCCCTCTGGAAGTACGGCGCCCAGGATTATGCCGCGAAATACGGAGCCCAGGCGAGTGGCCCACCATTTATGAATATGGTAGATAGGTCTGTGGACTTCCTTGCGCCAGCTTTCGCGAGCTGCGAGCCGTGAAATGAAGTCGAATGGGAAGAAATCGGTTTCGATTATGCGTTGATTATTCATCCTCTTCTTCATCGGCGGAATCTACTGCTATGCTGAGAGGATTATGGGGTGCCATGGAGACTTGGTCTGTCGATGAACCTTTGAGTCGCCAGCCTCGGAACCGGTGTTCACGACCCGCATCAGGGTTTGCCATCTTTTGGGGGACCAGGTCATTGGTCTGAAGATCGAAAGAATAACCAATGATAAGCTCATCGGCCTCGAGGCGTGAGAGTTTTCCGACCTCGATGAAGCGCGCGGCTTCTCGATTGCCCGGCTTGAATTCGTCTGGCAGGATGAGGGTTTGTACATGCGCCACGCCCTGAACTAAATGAAATGGTGTGGGCACGACGTACATTTTCCGATCTCGGATCATGATATCTCCATAGCTTCCAAAACCCTTTACGCTCTTGTTCTCGTGTTCATACTCGTGATCCGCATTTAAGAAGTCACCGTGGCAGATTACTAGGTCCAACACTGGATATGTGTCGCCGTCCGGGTTCTTGGGGTAGCGACCGAAAACGTAGAAGATTGTTCGTCCGTTGTGAAATCCAGACGGTGCTTGACTGTTGCTGTCGAAATTGGCGTCCCGGCCAGGGTACGCCAGCCCTTTCACCTCATATCCTTCCGTTGTCGTAACCATTCGGAAGTCCGGGTAACTGTTTCGCCCACCGGCCTCAAAGTTCAGCCCGATGTCTTCAAGTCTCGCTTTAAACCAGTTCTGGAAGTGGAACTCCTTGTCGGTACTGCTAACGCGCCGAATCAACGCTCCCTGACTGATCGCTTCTACGCAGTGTCGAAAGATAACGAACGGTGTCATGCCAGTTTGTTCCCGGAATGCATTCTAACTCTACCAGATCGTTCTTCTTCTGTCAGCCTACATGAACGCCATGCTGCGAGCAGCGCGGTCAATGGCCTCCCGCCACGATTTCTGATTGCTGGGATCAACATTCCATTGCCGCTCTTGAGCCATCCAGTTCCAAAGCTGCGCTCTGAACCCGGGCTTCCGGGCGGACTCAGAATCGAGATAGTCCCGAAGCTCGCGGACAGGACCGCGTGGTCCTGTCAGATGACTTTCCAGAACGGTGACGTAGAAATCCGAAGGCGGTAGACCGAAGTCTTTCTTGCGGCCCAGCCAGAGGTCCGCAAAGCCGGCGAAAAAACGGGGCAGGAATTCCTCTTCAAGCTTTACCCTTACCGCGGGTAACGTAATGTCTTCGGGCTTGTTCAGCTCCATCCCCAGCTTGCACTCCCACACGCACCGCTCGTGCATCGAAGGCGCATCCCACCTGGAGCGGTCGAACAGCGCAAGGTGCTCGACGTTCCAAGTGAAGAAGTATTGGCAATTCTCACGAGTCGCCTTGTTGTAAGCGTCTTCCATGAGGGCCGGGCCGAAAGGTGAGCGCCCCTGCTGGCTGCCGGGCAACTTCACCTCACCGCAAAGGGCCAACCTGCCCCGTCCCCCTTCTTTGCGTTCGTAGACGCGGAAGTCCTGCCGCTTCATACTTCCGCGACCGAAGCTCTCGATTTCGGAGGAGCCAAAAGGCAGCTCGGGATGAGTTTCAAAGATCTTGTCGGACCACTTCGAGACATCAGCGCAGAAACTGGTCTCGTGTTGGCGGTAGCTTAACGGCGGCATTCCGTTCCTCTTAACAACTATCGCCCATTGATTATCAACACGGCAACAGAAATTTCAATATGGGCTGGCTGGCTCTTTTTCCTAACGGCGCGCCTACTCAAGCGGCGCAGATTTCCACTTCCTGGCAATGGTCCCGCGTGAACGAGTATTGCGGCATGGGCGCGGCGCAACCCATGCGCCGCTGCGGGTTGACGATGGCCAGTTTGCTCTTGAATTCGAAAGCGTGAATCTGAGGAAGAACCGCTCGCCCGCAACACTACCCGCGCCCTCGCCTTCTGCGGCTGTAGCGCTGCTGGCGCAGACACCTTCCTGGCAAAAAAATGCGCACCTATCCATCTCTCACTGACATCTATATTGGTAGGTAGAGAAGTGCTGTAGGGGAGGCCCGTCATCATTTGGTTTCATCAGGCAGGCAAACAAAGGAGGATTCGTCATGATGCTCGACTGGAATGAATATCAGCGCCAACTTCTTGCCACGGTCGGCGAGAAGTATTCGTTACTAGCAGAAGGAGAATAGGAGATGAAGTATAGAAAACTTGGAAATACCGGACTCATCGTGAGCGAGGTGGCGCTTGGCACGATGCAGTTCGGCGGCAAGATGAACATGGGCAACCTCGGGCAGGAGGACACCACGCGGATGGTGAAGCAGGCTCTCGATAGTGGAATCAACTTCATCGATACCGCAGACGTCTACAGCCTTGGGGAGAGCGAGACACTCCTGGGCAACGCCTTGAAAGGCATCAGGGAAGAGATCGTGCTGGCTACCAAAGTCCGCCTTCCCATGGGCGGAAATTTCAACCGGAGCGGCGCGACCCGCGTAAACATCATGCGCGAAGTGGAGGCAAGTCTGCGGCGGCTCCAGACCGGCCACATCGATCTTTACCAAGTGCACGGATGGGACAGCAACACACCGCTGGAGGAGACCCTGCGGACACTCGACGACCTTGTGCGCCAGGGGAAGGTCCGCTATATCGGGCTCTCCAATCTCATGTCATGGCAGGCGGCCACCGCAGTGATGCTACAGGAGCGCCTGGGGCTGGAGAAATATGTGACGGCGCAGATGTACTACAGCCTTGTTGGCCGGGGCCTCGAATACGAGTTCCAATCGTTCGCTGAGTACCACAACATCGGTATCCTGGTCTGGAGCCCACTGGCCGGTGGATTCCTTACGGGCAAATACAGCCGTGCCAACCCTGCCCCTGGCGAGAGCCGGTTCGCGGATGCAGGTCAGTTCGTGCCCTTCGACAAGGAGATGGGCTATCGCGTTGTGGATGCGCTGAAGGAGGTGGCCGCCCAGCATGGCACAAGTCCGGCGCGTGTGGCGATTGCATGGCTGCTCGGTCGGCCGGCTGTCAGCAGCGTGATCATCGCTGCCCGGAAAGCTGAGCAACTGGAGGATAACATCCGTGCCGTAGACCTCCGGCTCTCGGACGATGACGTGCGGCTCCTGGACGCGGCATCGGATCCGGGCGTTCCGTATCCGAAGTGGATGGTTCTTCAGCTCGACACCGCGGAGGATCCACGTTCAAGGGTCCTGTATCCCGAGCGCTACAAGGATGGCGGCCCCTGGAAGGACCTGCGCGGGACGCGGTGGTCCGGTTGAGAGGGCTTTATTGTTCTGGACAGAAGCTCATAGGCCTTCATGCCTTTCCTCCGTCTTTGTGAATTCTTCCTGGCGGGGGCTACCTCGCAGATCTCAAAGGCGAAGGTCCGCGCTACGCCTGCTTTTGTTCCAGTTCGGCCCATCGAGCATAAAGCTTATCCACTTTCTTCTGGGCCTCTTCCATCTGGGCACAAATGACCTGAAGCCGCGGGGCGTCGCTCATGACCGCGGGATCTTCCAGCGCCGCACGTAAAACGCTAAGCTCCTGCTCTGCCTCGGCGATTCTCTTTTCCGTGGCCACAAACTCGCGCGCCTCCAGATACGAGAGCTTCCTTTTTGCCGCCGCTGGCGGGGCGCCGTCCGGTGAGGAAGGTGAGCGGGGGGCTACGGCCGGAACGCTCCGTGCGCCCTTGGCCTGCTGCGCGCGCTGCCAAACGTCCCATTGTGAGTAGTCGCCGAAACGTTCCGCTCCGCCCAGACCATCCAGGCCGAGGACGACGGTCGATACACGGTCCAGCATGTATCGATCGTGCGTGACCAGCACCAAGGCTCCACGATATTCCAGCAGGCTCTCTTCCAGGATTTCCAAAGTCGGGATATCCAAGTCGTTGGTGGGTTCGTCCAGCAGCAAGAGGTCCGCCGGTTGGAGCATGAGCTGCGCGATTAATACGCGCGCCCGTTCACCTCCGGAGAGCCGGCCGACCGGCTGATTCAGGTCGTCGGTGGCAAAGAGGAACCTTGCCGCCCACGAGGCGACGTGAATCACTCGCTCCTGATAAATGACCGAATCGGTATCCGGCGCCAGGGCGCGGCGTAAGGTGAGGTCAGGATCAAGCTCGCGATTTTGGTCGAAGTACACAATCCGCAACGCCTCAGCCCGGCGGATATCGCCGCCGGTGGCTTGGATGTCGCCTCGCAGCAGACGGAGCAGGGTGGTTTTGCCGCTCCCATTTTGTCCAACCAGCCCCACCCGCATTCCCGACCTAACTATGAAATTCAGATCTTCGAACAGAGTGCGATTACCGATAGCGTAGGTAACGCCATGCAGCGCGATCAGTTGTTTGGTTTGCCGGTCGGGCGCGGAAAAGTCAATCCTGGCGGTAGCGGTGCGGCTGCGGGCGTTCAGGTCCGCCAATTCACCAATCATCTCGTGAGCTTTATCGATTCGCGCCTTGGCCTTGGTCCGGCGGGCCTTGGGACCCCGGCGCAGCCATTCCAGCTCCCTATGCACTCGATTGGCGAGGGCATCCTGCCGCTTTCCCTGCGCCGCGAGGTACTCTTCTTTCTTCTCTAGAAACCTGCTGTAGTTTCCTTTGACGCGAAGTAAGCCATCCACATATACGCGATTGAGTTCCACCACCTCGTTCGCAATGTTTTCGAGAAAGTAACGATCGTGGCTGACTACCACGCACGCGAACGCCGCATTCTGAAGGAGGGATTCGAGCCACTGAATCCCAGCAAAATCCAAATGGTTGGTCGGCTCATCGAGAAGCAGAATGTCTGCCCGCTGGACCAGCCCCTCGGTAATCATGAGGCGTTTGCGCCAGCCACCCGACAAGGCTGTGGTGGGGGTTTCAAAGTCCCTAAAACCGGCGCGGCCAAGCGCCTCGGCAGTCCGGGCCGGCCGCTCCACCGGGGGTATTGCCGCTCGTTCTAATGCTTTCTCCACTACGGATCTGACCGTCTCCCCAGGCGCAAATTCGGACACTTGCGCGACATAGCTGAGCCTGCTGCGTCTACGCGTCGCAACATCGCCGCTGTCCGGTTTTATGCGACCGTAGAGAATCTCCAGCAGAGTCGTCTTGCCCGAACCGTTCGGCCCGATGAGGCCGATCCGGTCGCCTTCCGACACTGTGAAGGAGACATTCTGGAATAGCGGGGTGATCCCGTACCGCTTCGATAGTCCTTGGGCATTGATGATGGGGGCCAAGTTACTCGATGTTCTCCTGGATTGAATTTGGAGGACTACCGCGACAGAACTTCGTCCTCTTTCGCTGGTCTACTTCGATTGCACCTCTAGCTGCCTTCAATGGCTTTGTGTTCATTCTTCCAAAGATCGTTTCCGCTTGTCATCGGAGATAGAGCGAAGTCGCTCTACCCCTGCATTGTCGCACACTCAGAAGTTATCTCGCGCAGTCGCTCAATTGCCATTGCGCCTGCACAGCGTGCAGAGTTGCTGGGTACGAATCGGGTCTTGTCATTAGTTGTGGCAGGTTTTCTCAAAAAGTGCGGCAGCCAACTTCACTAATTCTGACATTGTACACAGCGCCGCCCGGTGGCCGCAACCAAAACGGGCTTCTCCGTAGGGTCGCGTCAAAGTCGGTCTTGTGGGGATGGGAGGGGATGGCGGAGTGGAGGCGATGGCGGGCGGAGGGTCTTCAGCCGGGATTCCGGGCCTGACCCTCAAGG
>Ga0208191_1000711_pt1 | contig 21116 bp, 17 predicted proteins | sample June2015DPH_13_5_FD_184709 | JGI IMG/M metagenome (GOLD analysis project Ga0208191, IMG submission 184709) | Peatland microbial communities from SPRUCE experiment site at the Marcell Experimental Forest, Minnesota, USA - June2015DPH_13_40... | ecosystem: Environmental > Terrestrial > Soil >... | reverse complement strand
CGCCGTTCAACACGTTGAGGGCAGCGAACAAGGTCGTAGTCCCGTGGCGAGTGTAATCGTGGGTTTGCCGCTCCGGGATTCCCGGACGCAGCGGCAGAACCGGCTGCGTACGATCCAAGGCTTGAATTCTGAACAAGAGATTTGGGGACGTGCAAGTGTCCCGCTTCAACACTGAAACCGTCCTTGCCCACGTGCGCGAGCGAAAGGCTAACGGCATCGCAAATGACACGATCAATCGTGAACTGGACATCATTCGCGGAGTGCTCAAAAAAGCAAAACGCTGGCACCTGTTCGCGGATGAAATCAAACCCCTGCCCTTGCGCCAGAGCGTTGGCCGCGCCCTCAGCTATGAGGGAAAGCTAAAACTGCTCAAGACGGCGGCCCTCCGTCCCGAGTGGCAGAATGCGGCCTGGGCCGCAACGCTCGCTCTCAATACCACCATGCGCGGCTGCGAGATCAAGCAACTACGCTGGCAGGACATTGATCTCATGGAGAAAGCACTGACGATCCGCAAGAGCAAGACCGAAGCGGGCGAAAGAGTAATTCCGCTTAACGCCGATGCGTGGAATGCCATCCTGTTGCTTTACAGACGTGCCCAGTGCTTCGGAGAGGTTCGGCCCGAGCATTATGTCTTCCCCGCCTGCGAAGCCTCGCACCTCGACCCTACGCGCCCACAGACAAGTTGGCGGACTGCATGGCGTAATCTGACGCGGCTCATTCAGTGCTCGGCTTGCGGACGGCAGCAAGGGCCGTCTGAGACGTGCGGGAACCCGCAATGCAAGGCTGACCTCAAGAAAGTAAAGAGTCCCTTGGCTGGGCTGCGCTTCCACGATCTGCGGCACCATGCGATCACCGAGCTTGCCGAATCACAAGCGAGCGACAGCACGGTCATGGCAATTGCCGGACACGTCTCTCCAAAGATGCTGGCGCACTACTCGCACGTGAGGATTCAAGCGAAGCGCACCGCTCTGGACTCGCTCTCGACTAAGCAGGCAGAAAGGGCCAATTCAGGGGGTGAAACGGAGGGTTACGACACAAAGCACGACACAAAACCCGGCGATGTTGAAACCCTGCCTCCGCAAGTGCTTGAAAATATGGTGGAGCTAGTCGGGCTCGAACCGACGACCTCATCGTTGCGAACGATGCGCTCTCCCAGCTGAGCTATAGCCCCACACGGGGTTTTTTTTACCTTTTTTGATTTTACCAGCCGTCGCTCGATTTCGCCTACACACGTGATTTTGCAATCGTGTCCGCCGCGCGCAGTGCAAAACTCAAAGCATTGAACCATCGAAGCATTGAAGCCTCGCAGCGGTGAGTAACTTGAAATCGAAGGCTATAATTTAGGGGTGAGTTCTTTAAAGATAAAACAAGTGGCGTCCGCGGACTTCCCTTCGCGCTGGGGACATTTTCTCATTCACGGGTTTGCGACCAGGGCGTCTGCATCGCGCGATGGCGCCAAGACCGAAGAGGCCGTGGCGCTGGTGATGGGCGAGGTGCACTCCGGGTCGCCGCTGGTGCGCATCCACTCCCAGTGTCTGACCGGCGACGTATTTGGCTCGCTGCGCTGCGATTGCCGCCAGCAACTGGAAATGGCGCTCTCGATGATCGCCGAGGTGGGGGCGGGCGTCCTTATCTATGAGCAGCAGGAGGGCCGCGGCATTGGGCTGATGGCGAAACTGCAGGCTTACGCGCTCCAGGACAGCGGGCTCGACACGGTGGAAGCCAACGAACGCCTCGGTTTCAGAGCTGACCACCGCGAGTTCCTGATGCCGGTCGAGATCCTGAAAGCGCTCGACATTCGGCGGGTCCGCCTGCTCTCGAACAATCCTGACAAAGTCGCCGCGCTCGAACGCGCCGGTATCCAGGTGACCGAGCGCGTGCCCTGCGAAGTCGCGCCCACCGAACATACGGAAGAATATTTGAAGACGAAGCAAGAGAAGCTGGGCCACCTCTTCACCAATCGCAGGGGGAAGCATTAAAGGGCCTGCAGCAACCGCTGCAGTCCTTCCCGATTCTTTACCGGCAGCCCGCGCACGGCGGCTCGCGCCAGCGCTACATAAACCTCGCGCGCTCCGGGATGCTTCTTCAGCACCGCCAGGTGTTTCGCCACCGTCTCCGCGTCGCCACGAACCAGCGGCCCGCTAAAAGACTGCGCCGTACCGAGGCGCGAGTAGTTTGCCAAAGTCTGCCTGATGATGGGTAGGCTCTTGCGGCGCGCATCCTGCGGTGTGAACCCGGCGGCACGAGCGGCTTCTTCGAGCGTCACCAGGAACGCCAGCAACAGCGGCGAAGTCAGAGTGGCCCACGCGTGGTACGCCGCTTTGCGCGCCGCGGGCAATCGAAAACTCTCGCCTCCCAGCTCGCGGACGATCCGCCGTGCAACTCGCGTAGCCGCGTCATCGCCTTCGATAGCAAAAGGCACACCCTTCAAAGAAGGACGCGCTCCGGCAACGAACGTCATCAGTGGATGCACCGACGCGACCGCGGCGCCTGCCTTACGCAGAGGATCGAGTTCGCGGCTGAGCAGCGCTCCGCTGGAGTGGAAAGCGAAGCGGACTTTGTTCTGAGATCTGCCTTTTTTGTTATCAGCCGCGCGAGCAGCCAGATGAACCGCCAGAGCTGAAGCTGCGCCGCGAATCTCACGGTCGGGAACACAGAACCACAGCAAGGTGGCGTCGAGCGCGGCGGAATGTGCGGTGACTGTCTGCGCGCCCACCTTCGCGGCGAGCGCGCGCGCGCGCCGGCGCGACCGAGGCGAATCGTGCGCGACGATCTCGCTAATCGTGAAGCCGGCGTCGTTGAGCGCCACGGCTAGAAAAGTTGCCAGGCTGCCGGCTCCGACGATGGCCACGCTGGGTTTTCTGGTCAACTTTTCGGTCATTGGTTTTCGGCTCACGGTTTTCGGCTCAACGGCGCAGCATACCTTATATTGTTGTCATGGCGAAATCGGCAGGAACGAAATCAAGGCAAGCTCGCGTTCTCTCTTCGCGGGTCAGTTACCGGGGTCCGGTGTTCAGCGTCACCACCGATGAAGTGGAAGAGCCTGGGGGCGTGCGCGCCCGCCGCGATGTCATCCGGCATTCCGGGTCCATCGTTGTTCTGGCCGTCGATGACCAGGCTAAAGCAGCCCGCAAAGCCGAGCCGCGCGTCCTCCTCGAGCGCCAGTATCGCCACGCCGCGAAGTCGATGATGTGGGAGCTGCCCGCCGGACGCATCGACGATGGCGAAACGTCGCTCACCGCCGCCAAGCGCGAGTTGCTCGAAGAGACTGGCTACACCGCCCGCCAGTGGAAGAGAATCCTGCATTTCTACGTAAGCCCCGGTTTTCTCGACGAAACCATGACTATCTACCTGGCTCGCGGCCTCCAGGCCGGCAAAGCCCGGCCCGAGGCGGACGAGATGATCGCAACCAGATTTTTCACTTTATCGGAGGCGAAACGGATGGCGCTCAATGGGCGCATCCGCGACGCCAAGACTATCTCCGGTATCCTGTGGCTGGCTCAGATGCCGCGACCAGCGCGCTAGAGAGAGGCTGCGGAAAAAGTCGATTTTTGATGCCCAGCGCTAAAGGGCGTCTGATTTGGAGGAACTTACGGTATCGCTAAAGCGATACCCTGACACGAAACCCTAGTTTATCCGCAGCCTGAGAAAGCCGCCCGGTAACCATCTCGTCACTCCCAGGCCCTTCCCGTTGCCGCAGCTATGTGACGCCTAGCCTTGACAGTGCCCCCGGTGAGCAGCACAATGCCTACACATTTTTTGCGGGCCCCTGGAATCGCGCCTTTTCGGGGGAAATGCGCAAAAGAAAAAAGGGGGGCGCACGTGGAACGTTTGAAAGGCACCGTCAAGTGGTTCAACAACGCCAAGGGATACGGCTTCCTCGGCCGCGACGATGGACCGGATGTATTCATTCACTACAGCTCAATCACCACCGAGGGCTACAAGAGCCTGCAGGAGGGCGATAAGGTGGAGTTTGAGATCGTCCAGGGACAGAAAGGGCCGCAAGCGGCCAATGTAACCAAGGTCCCCTGATCGGATTTTCCTGACTAGGTTTTCCGGACCAAGCTGTGTGCACCACGACGCCCGCGCTGGCTGTGTCCTCCGGCGTCTGCGAGCTGCCTGCTGCGCCACTTTCTTCAGCGTTACAATCGTTCTCTCAGGTTAACGACTCTGGATGGACAACAAGGCCATCGCCGGAATTCTCTACGAGACTGCCGATCTGCTGGAGATCGACGGTCAGGACTCGTTTCGCGTGCGTTCCTATCGCAACGCTGCGCAGGCCATTGAAGCGCTGCCGCAACAGGTGGCCAACTTGATCCAGGAGCCGAAAAAGCTTCTCGAAGTGCCGGGTATTGGCAAAGGCATGCTGGCCAATCTGCAGATGCTTTTCAAAGATGGCAGCATCGAAGCGCACGCCGAGCTCCTGAAAAAATACCGCCCTTCGATGCTCGAACTGCTCAAGATTCAGGGGCTCGGGCCGAAGACGATTGCCTTGATTTGGAGCGCTTATCAGGTCAGCGACCTCGAGGGCGTGGAGAAGTTGGCGCGCGAAGGCAAGATCCGCACGCTGCCGCGCATGGGCGAAAAGCACGAACTCAAGCTGCTCAAGGCGATCGAAGACTATCGCCGCATTGCGGGACGATTCCTGCTCGACACCGCCGAAGAGCTGGCGGAAAAACTGGTGGAGCATCTGCTGGCTGCTCCGGGCATCGAGAAAGTTACGCCCGCCGGATCGTTGCGCCGCGGACGCGAAACCGTCGGCGACCTCGACATCCTCGTCACCGGCAAGGCCTGCATCGAGGCAGAACCGCGGCAGAAAATCATCGAACATCTGCTCCGCTTCCCCGGCCTGATGGACATCATCGCGCAAGGAGACAACAAGGTCAGCTTCCGCCACCGCAATGGCATGCAGGTGGACGTGCGCCTGCTGCCTCCCGAGTCGTTCGGAGCGGCCATGCAATATTTCACCGGCTCCAAGGCGCACAACGTAGCCTTGCGCCAGCGCGCGCTCAAAATGGGATTCACGCTCAACGAATATAGCCTCGCTAAGGTCGAAGACGAGAAACCTGTCGCCCGCAAGACCGAAGAAGAAATTTACGCCAAGCTCAAGCTCGACTTCATCCCTCCCGAACTGCGCGAGAATCTGGGAGAGATCGAGGCCGCTGCCGGACACACGCTGCCCGTGCTGCTCGAACTATCCGACATCCGCGGCGACGTGCACATGCACACCGTCGAAACCGACGGCCGCAACACCATTGAAGAGATGGCCGAAGCCGCGCGGGAACGCGGCTACGAGTACATGGCCATCACCGATCACTCGAAAAATCTCGCCTTCGCCAACGGCCTCACCGACGAACGCGCGCTCGCGCACATCGAAAGAATCCGGGCGGTCGAAAAAAAGATGAAAGGCATCCGCATTTTCGCAGGGATCGAAGTTGACATTCTGGGCGATGGCTCGCTCGATCTCTCCGACTCGGTGCTCGAACAGATGGACATCGTCATCGCCAGCGTGCACTCGCAGTTCAACCAGGATCGCGCCACCATGACCGATCGACTGCTGAAGGCCATCGCCAATCCCAATACCTCGCTGATCGGGCATCCCACCGGACGCCTGCTGCTGCGCCGCGACGCCTACCAGTTCGATCTCGACGCGGTTCTCAAAGCGGCGGCCAAACACAAAGTGGCGATGGAGCTGAACTCCTATCCCGATCGGCTCGACCTCAGCGACGTTCATCTGCGTCTGGCCAAACAACATGGCGTGAAAATCGTCATCAACACCGATTCCCACCACACTTCGCACATGGAGAAAATGCGCTACGGAATTCTGCAGGCGCGGCGGGCCTGGCTCAAGAAGGAAGATGTGCTGAATACCTTGCCTGTTGCGAAGTTTGCCCGGGCCATGAAGAATGCCGGGTAGCGAGGGGGGATGGCAGGGCAGTAGTGGGAAAAAGTTTACCCACGCCGCAGGCGAGTCCCTTCCTCATTTTTGGTAACCAACTTGGGCGTTCCCCCCTGAGCTCAAGTGCAGTCAATGGGATACAGACATTGAGACCCTCCGACTTTGGACTCCATGTTGCTCCTTTTAAGCCGCGCTGGACCGTCGCCCGGGGACTCCAGCGATTCGTCCGGATCGACGACCGGTGTGAGGTTGTGTCAATATTTAGTCAGCGGCATCACGAGTTGTAATTCCCCTGCAACAAGACGTATTTAGGCTGGTGTGGCAGCCGGAAAACGCATGGTTAACAAGAAAGTGGTCATCATTGGAGGCGGGCCGACGGGGCTTGGAGCGGCCCATCGTCTCCACGAACTCGGATACGACAACTGGGTGCTTTACGAAAAGTCCGACGACGTCGGCGGACACTCTAGCTCGCATGTGGATCCCCAGGGATTTGTCTGGGATGAGGGCGGACACGTGATCTTTTCGCATTATCCCTATTTCGACAAACTGATCGACGACATGCTGGGGAAGGAAGTGCACGAGCGGATACGCGAGAGCTGGGTGTACTTGAAAGATGTCTGCGTGCCTTATCCGTTTCAGAACAACCTGCGGTACTTGCCGAAGCCGCTCCAAGTAAGTTGCCTGATGGGCGCGGCCAAGGCTGCGGCCAGCCGGAACGGTGACGCGGCGAATTTCCGTGAGTGGACGCTGTACACGTTCGGCGAGGGCATCGCCGAAGCTTTCATGTTCCCTTACAACTCCAAAGTCTGGACCACACCGCCGGAGCGCATGTCGAAGAGATGGATTGCCGAGCGCGTGTCAGTGGTGGACTTCAAGCGCCTGCTCGAAAATGTCCTCTACGAAAAGGACGACGTGGCCTGGGGCGCGAACAATAAGTTCCGCTTTCCGCTGCACGGCGGCACGGGGGAAATCTACCGGCGCATGGCGCGGCGATTTGCGGACAAGGTGCGGACCGGGAAAGAGCTGGTCGAGGTCGACACGGCGCAGCGCAAAGTTTCATTTCGCGACGGCACCGGCGACAGTTACGACGCGCTGATCTCAACCGCGCCGCTCGATTTGCTGGCTGGCATGCTGAAGCCCGCCGACACGAGACTGCGCGAGGCCGCGGCGTTGCTCGAACACAATGATCTGCTCGTCCTGGGGATCGGATTGAGAAGGAAGATCGACACCGGCAAATGCTGGGTATATTTTGCGGACCCGGAAATGCCGTGCTATCGGGCCACGTTTTTCTCGCACTACTCGCCCTTTAACGTCCCCAACGGCGACACCGAGCAGTACAGTTCGCTGATGTGCGAGATGTCGGTTCCGCTGGGACAAACGGTGGATGTCGAGCGTACGTATGAACAGATGCTCGCCGGGCTAATCCGTTCGAAAATACTCGACGAATCAGACCGTTCGCGCATCATTTCGCGCTACCACCGCCTGGTGAGGTATTCCTATCCGATTCCGACGATCGATCGCGATCGGGCGCTCGTCATTCTGCAGCCAGCGCTGATGCAACAGGGGATTTACTCCCGCGGACGCTTCGGCGCGTGGCGCTACGAAATCGGAAACATGGATCATTCGGTTATGATGGGCGTGGAAGCTGCCAATCACGTCGTGAGTGGAGAGAAGGAACTGGTTTTTTACAGTTCTTAATGGAACCAACTATGGGAAGCCAGCAGCCACAACCAGCGCCGCGGGTAAGCATCATCATCCCGTCGTACAACACCGCTCATCTGATCGCGGCGTGTCTGGATTCGGTATTTGCCCAGAGCTTTCAGGATTTCGAAGCCATCGTGGTCAACGACGGTTCGCCGGATACCGCCGAACTGGAGAAGGTGCTGCAGCCCTACCGGGATCGCATGGTGTACATCAAGCAGTCGAATAAGCGGGCGGCGGGAGCGAGAAACACGGCGATCGGGAGAGCGCGGGGCGAATTTCTGGCGTTTCTCGATAGTGACGACACGTGGTTGCCCAACCATCTGGAATCGCAGATGAAGCAATTCGAGGTGGACCCGGCGCTGGGGCTGGTATATGCGAACGCCGTCCTCATTGGAGACCCTGCACGGCAGATTGAATTCATGGAGAAGTGCCCTTCCGCGGGCGAAGCTGGATTTGAAGCGCTGGTGGTGGAACGGTGCCAGATCCCGGTTTCGACGGTGGTGGCGCGCAAGGCAGCGATCGTGAAGGCGGGAGGGTTCGACGAAAGCCTGGCGCGCTGCGACGACTACGACATGTGGCTGCGCACCGTGTTTTATGGCGGCCGAGCCGGCTACAACCGGCAGGTACAGGCGCGCCTGGCGGACGGACGCCCGGGGTCGCTGGGCGTGTCGCGCGCCAGGATGGCGGAGGCGTACTGGTTGATCCTGGAGAAAGCCGACCAGAAGCTGCCTTTGAGCGCGGCGCAGCGGAAACTAGTACGGGAGCGAGCCGCCAAGATTCGCGCACAGTACTTGCTCGAAGAGGGAAAGAACCATCTTTCCGCGCGAGATTTTGCCAAGGCTCGTGAACGATTCTCGGAAGCGAACCACTACCTCCGCCGAGCGAAATTGAGTCTCGTGCTATTCGGGCTGAAGGTGGCGCCGAATGCGACGAGCCGGCTGTTTGCATTCTGGACCGAGCGGCATAACGGGGCGCCGGCTGGAGGCCGTTAAGGCGGTTTCAAGGAAAGTGTAGTCCGGCGTGCTTCAGAGTGGGTTGCGGTAGAAGGGAAAAGCTCGAACCACCGAGGACACAGAGGAGCATAGGGGAAACCTTAGCGGCGCGAAGGGCTGGTTCTGGAATCGGCACGCCGCTCTCTGGTGCGGATGGCAGCCCACGATATCTGTGAAACGGGCATAGCATGAAGAGGTTCGACTTATGATACAGAGGCTGATCCGCGGAACGCGGCTGGTGCTGGGCCTGCACCACCCAGGACGCAATCTGGCGGTGTGGCCGGATGACGTATTCATTGTTTCTTTTCCGAAGTCGGGCAATACCTGGACCCGGTTTCTGATCGCCAACCTGGTGTATCCCGAGACGCCGGCGGATTTTTCCAACATCAACCGGCTGACGCCGGATCCGGAGGCGTCCTCCAAGCGGGAACTGGCGCGGATGCCGCGGCCGCGGATCATCAAGAGCCACCAGTATTTCGATCCCCGCTACCCACGGATCATTTACATAGTGCGGGACCCGCGGGATGTGCTCCTGTCGCTTTACCACTTTGACCGCAAGTGCCGCGTGATCGACGACCAGTATCCGCTGGAAAAATACGCCGCCGGTTTCATAGCGGGAGAAGGCGGCCCGTACGGCTCGTGGGGAGAGAATGTAGCATCCTGGCTGGCGACCCGGCACCGCCGCCCGGGGTTTCTTTTGCTGCGCTACGAGGACATGCTTGCCAATACCGCGCAGGAATTGACGAAGACGGCAGTTTTCCTGGGCATCGATCCCGATCCGGAGCGGATCGCAAGCGCAGTACGCCGGAGCGAAGCCAGCGCCATGCGCAAGCTGGAAAAATCGCAAGCCATGCAGTGGAGTTCGACGCGGGAGACGCGCCAGGACATTCCTTTTGTGCGGGCCGCCAAATCCGGAGGCTGGCGCACCGAGTTGCCGGAAGCGGCCACCGCGCAACTGGAAGCGCAATGGGGACAGCTAATGGTTTATCTGGGGTATGAGCTGCTGTTTCCCGAAAAAGAGGCGAACTTCGATTTGCGGTTTACCGAAACCGTGTTGAACGGACCGAGGTGAACTCCATGTTTCGGGCGTTCAAAGAGAAGATGAAGCGTCGCGTCCGGTATCACCTGAACCGACAGCTCTCCGAAGCGGCGAAGGACATCGAACTTGCGCGCCAGTTCCGGGCAGCACAGGAATCCGCCGAGTTCGCCGACCAGCACATGACGATGGCGAAGAGCTATGCGGACAAGTTCGCTTTGCTGAAAGCCGCCATGGGGCAGGTGGAGATTCAGGGATTATATTGCGAGTTTGGCGTCTATCGCGGGGAGACAATCAACTTCATAGCATCTCTGGTTAGCGGAGAAGTTCACGGCTTCGATTCGTTTGAGGGCCTGCCCGAGGATTGGAAGCAAGGCCATGAGAAGGGAACGTTTGCATTGGCGTCGTTGCCTGAGGTGCAGCCCAACGTGCGGCTGCACAAGGGGTGGTTTGAAGACACGATACCGACCTTTCGCGAACAGCATCCGGAGCCGATAGCTTTCCTGCACCTGGATGCCGACCTCTACAGTTCGACACGGACAGTGTTTGAGCTGCTGGGAGACGGGATAGTTGCCGGCACCGTAATTGCGTTCGACGAATTCTTCAATTATCCAGGCTGGAGCGAAGGGGAAATACCATGTTCCGCATTCTTGTTTCGAATCACAGCGCTGCCGCCGTTGAAGCAGACCGTGATCGGAGAGGTAGGCTTTTCCCGACCGCCAGTCCAGGGGTGACCTTGGCCGGCGCTTTCGTGGTTTTGTCGTTCTGCATTGTGTTCATGCGGCCATGGTGGAACCGCTACCTCGGCCTGACCAATGAAGGCTGGCTCCAGTTCTTCGGCTTGCGGATCCTGCAAGGTCTGGTGCCTTACCGCGATTTTTATTTCCATGTGCCACCCGGTCAAGCGCTAACCATGGCCGCTCTCACTTCGGTATTTGGCGACCGAATCGTGGTTGGGGAGATGTTTGGCCTGATCGCAGCACTGATTCTTTTTTTGGTTCTGTATCTCTGGCTGGCTCGCATCTTTCCCGCATTCTGGTCGGTTGTCGCCGTCATTAGCGCCGCGGCTATTTATCTCGGTAGTTCAGGTGAGCCGCTGGGTGGCGTGCACATAGCGTCCATCTTGTATCCAGTTTTGGCGTTTCTGGCGGCCACTTTTGCCCTTGATCAAGACGGCGGCGGCCTGCTGTCGCTCTCCCTCGCCGGTTTCCTGGCCGGAGTGTCCCTTGCAACAAAGCAAACCGCCGGCGTCGCCACAACCCTTTCGTTGGGGATGGTAGTTCCGGCAATCATCGCAATGCGGGGTCGTTGGTGGCATGGCGTGCGTGCGGCGATCGTGCTTGCGATCGGTTGGGTGGTGCCGGTCGCGTCGACCTGCGCATGGCTTGCGGCGCATGGCGCTCTGCGCGACTTCTTGTCGGACGCGTTTCTGCATGGCGCGTCCAGCAAAGGCTCACTGGCATCGTTGCTGGAGCGCCAGGTAGTCGGCATTGCAGGCAGCCACAACTTGAGGATCTGTGCTGCGCTGGCACTCGCCGCCACACTATTGCTGGCCTCCGTATATCAGCGCGGCGGTACCGCAAGCCGGGCGTGGCCGCAACGGACTACCTTGCTACTCATTTTGGCCTTTGGGGCAATAGCAACGGGCGTGGTCGTTGCCGTTGAACACCTGAATGCTCTTCCCTACGGGCTTCAGCGGCCCGGCATCGTGTTGCGCAACGCACCGCTTTTTTTTGGTGAACTGGGGAGTCTGATTCTGCTCCTTCACTATGGATGGCTGTTCCTTCGCCGCCGGTTGAGCTGGCTTGAGGAACAATACCTGCTGGCAAGCGCAGCGGCATTCGTCTACGCGTTTGTTTCCTCGTTCTCGTGGGCGACTGCGGAGAGCATGCTCGTGCCCGCCTTTCCCTTTGTATTTGCGTTTGCGCTTTCGAATGTGCGCAGTGACAGAGCAGGACGCCTCGTGCAGGCAGCGACCATCGTTCTGGTGTTGTTTTGTGTGGCCACGGCGGCCGGCCTGAAACTGCAATCGCCCTTTACCTGGGCGGACTGGCAGGAAGGCAATGTGCGAAGGGCAACCGTGGAGCCCAACTTCCCGGAGCTTCGCGGAATCAGGGTCACGCCTGAGACGGATCGTTTTCTCGAACGCGTGGTTGCGGATATCCAACACAACTCCCGGCCCGATGAACCGGTGGCTGAGTTTTGTTGCATGCCGATCCTTTATTTGTTGGCACACCGTGCACCGGCAACGTTTGCATATGTCCACTATATTGACGTGACTCCGGATGACGTGTACCGGGCCGATGCGGAAAGACTTGAAACAAATCCGCCAGCAGTGGTGGTCACCTTGGAACGATCCGAAGAAGAGGTGCGGGAAGGAGAGATCAACTTCCGCGGCGGTAAGCCGAGCGGCGAAAGAACGTTATGGACAGTGTTGCGGAACCTCGGCCCGGGGTATCGCTTGGCAGATATTCTCACCACGCCCAACACTAATAAGCGCGTGGAGGTGTGGGTCAGGCAAGACCGCTGAAGCGCCTTCCAGCGTTGCGATGGTGCGGTGTGAGCAAGAAAAACAGCCCTTCATGGAGTTCTGTGGAGAGCGCCATGCGGAGGTGCGCTATCTGGGATTCGCGCGACGGGATGAACAGGTGGTGGCGAAGATCGCCAGGATTGCTCCAGTTTCCGAGAGGGGTGTTGCGAGGAAGTGTAAGGATGCGTAGCCTATGACGGTGGAGAGTCGCTAACCGATTTGCGGTTTACCGAAACCATGTTGAACGGACCCTTACAATGATCTACGGCATCAAGAAGCTATTGACAAACGCGCTAGGGCGGGACATCGCGGGAGGCACGCTGGCAGTCCGTCCCGACGATACATTCGTCGTTTCGTATCCGAGGTCGGGCAACACCTGGACGCGCTTCCTAATCGCGAACCTGTTGCATCCGCAAGAGCCTGCGACTTTCGTCAATATCGGGCGACTGGTGCCCGACGCCGAGGTACAGTCAAGCCGCTATATGCGCGGCATCCCAAGTCCGCGGACGATCAAGAGCCATTCCTATTTCGATCCGCGCTATCCGCGAGTGATTTATATCGTGCGCGATCCGCGGGACGTGGCTCTTTCCGAATACGATTTGTTGCGCAAGTACCGGCGCATCGAAGACAGTTATGCGCTGGAGCGCTTCATCGGGGATTTCGTGGCCGGGACCGGACCTTTGACTTCGGCGGGCTGGGGCACATGGGGAGAAAACGTGGCCAGTTGGGCCTTCGCCCGCGGTGCGCGGCCGGGATTTCTGCTGCTGCAGTACGAAGAGCTGAAAGCGCGTCCGGAGCAGGAACTAAGGCGCATCGCCGAGTTCCTGGGGATCGATGCATCCCCCGAACTGCTGCAAACCGCTCTCGATCGCAGTTCGGCCGACCGCATGCGGGAGATGGAAAAGACGCAGACCAAAGACTGGGGTTCGACCAAGTACAAGAAAAAGCGCAGCGATATCCCATTCGTCCGCACGGCGTCGGTGGGCGGATGGAAGACGAACCTGCGAACGGAATTGGTGGCGAAGATCGAAGCGGCGTGGGGTCACATCATGGCGCAGCTGGGATATGAGCTGGTCACCAACGCGGCGGCAGCGGGCGGCGCGGAAACCATACCGGCAGCATTCCCCATCTCGCGTTGAGCCCGGTCTGAGTCGAGGCCCGCACCAGCCACGCACAAGAACGGAACCCAATGCACGCTCAGAAGCTGCAAATCATCCGGAACGTCGGATCGAGCTGGTCGGCGCTCGCGGTCAACGTTGCGGTCGGGATTTTTCTCTCTCCGTTCATTCTGCACCGTCTGGGGGACGCGGCTTTCGGGGTTTGGGTGCTGATCTTCTCCGTCACCGGCTACTACGGTCTGTTTGACCTAGGAATCCGTTCCTCGATCATCCGCTACGTTTCCAAGTACACCGCCACTGACGATCGCGAAAAGCTCACTCAGTTCGTCAACACCGCGCTCTTTAGCTACACCGGCATTGGCGTGGTGAGCATGGGGTTGACCGCGCTGCTGAGTTCGTCGGTAGAACACCTGTTTAAAATTCCGCCCGAAATGCATTCGCAGGCGCGCCTGCTGCTGTTGATGGTCGGCGCCTCGGTCAGCCTCGGCTTTCCGCTGGGCGTCTTCGGAGGCATGCTCGAAGGTTTGCAGCGCTTCTACATTCTGAACTGGACCAGCATCGGCGCCACCCTCGCGCGCGCCGCTTTGATCGTTTATTTTCTGAACCGCGGATACGGTCTGCTCACCGTCGCCCTACTCACGGTTGGCCTGCCGCTTTTTTCCTCGATTCTCCGCGGCATCGTCGTGTTCCGCTTATGTCCCGTGCCGCTTGGTCTCAAGCATGTGGATCGCGCCTCGTTCCGCCACATGGCCAATTACGGCGGCACCACCTTCCTGGTGCTGGTCGCCTCGCGCCTGCGCTTCCGCACCGACGAACTCGTGCTCGGCACCATGATGTCCACAGTTGCTGTCGCCTGGTTCAACATTGGCGCCCGCATCGTCGACTACGCTCAGGAATTCGTCTCCAGCCTGGCCCAGGTCTTCGTGCCCATGTCGAGCGAGTCGGAGGCCAAGGGCAACCTCGATCGCGTGCGCAAGATTTATGTTGCCGGCAATCGCGCGTGCGCGTTCCTGATTTTGCCCATCACCGCCATCCTGATCATCATGGGCAAGCACATCATCCGCATCTGGGTGGGCGCCCGCTACATTCCGCACAGCTACCCGGTGCTGGTGGTGATGATCATTCCTTTCACGCTCATGTTGTCGCAGGCGGCTTCCGCGCGCGTTTTGTTCGGCCTCGGCAAACATCAGATCTTGGCGGCCATCACCGTGATCGAGGGTATCGCCAACCTTATGCTCAGCATCGCGCTTGTCCCGCCGCTCGGAATTGTCGGCGATGCCCTCGGCACCGCCATCCCGCTCAGCTTTACTTGTCTTGTGTTTCTGCCGCGCCACATGAAGAAGCAGATCGGCGTTCCCGTCCGAACCTTCCTGCACGAGGCCTATACGCTGCCCATTCTCTTGACCCTTCCGTTGGTCGCAGTGCTCTGGCTTGCCAACCAATTCTTTTATCCCCGCAACCTGATCCAGTTGGCTCTCGAAATCCTGGCGGTGAGTCCGATCTACGGGGTCGGCCTGCTCTGGGCCTATCGCACCAACCGCGCGTTTCATGTCGCCAAGATTGCGGGCTTGACTCGGCCGTCGCCTCCCGAGCAACTGCCGCAGGCAGTGGTTTCGGTGGAATATCAGAATGAGCAATGACCAAAGAGTGTCGCACTGGACGTAGCAGTGCACTTTCATTCCCACGCTTGGGCGCAAGGCTGCAATCTGCTTCACACCCCAGCAACAGGTTGCGTCGTTTTGAGGTAAAATCGTGCTTGGCTATTGTTTTTAGTGGTTTACAAGTGGGCCATCGGCTGGCTTTCGGAAGCAGAATTGCTCCTTCTCATGGTTCCATTGGTTTTAGGCCGGATTGCAAAACCGGCGTAGCGCTTCATTCGTCGCTCCGCTCATGTTCCGGCGGTTACCTGTAGCCCCAGCGGGTAGCTTGACGAGCCACGGCAAACAGGGCGAGCTTAGATAGAGACCCCCCTAGTGATTTTGATTTCAGCATAAATTTTGGTTAGAACATCCGGGAGGAATACTGCTTTGAACGCAACGACCAGTCACCTTATCGCCCCCCACGGGGGAGAACTTGTTCAGCTGCAAGTGCCGGCCGCGCGCGCCGCGGAGCTAAAAGCGCACTCGAAGGATTGGCCCTCATGGGACCTGACCGCCCGGCAGCTTTGCGATCTGGAACTGCTGATGAGCGGCGGCTTCTCGCCGCTGCGTGGGTTCATGAACCGCGCCGATTACGAGGGCGTCTGCCACAACATGCGGCTGGCGAATGGCACCCTGTGGCCCATGCCGATCACGCTCGACGTCAGCGAGGAATTCGCCAAGAAACTAACACCGGGCAGCAGCAAGATCGCACTGCGCGATCCCGAAGGCGTGATGCTCGCCGTGCTCAGCGTTGAAGATGTGTGGCAGCCTGACCGCAAAGCCGAGGCCCAGTCCGTTTTCAATTCCACCAGCGCCGCGCATCCGGGCGCCGACTATGCCATCAACAAATCGAATCCCTGGTACGTGGGTGGAAGAATCGAAGAATTCCAGCCCCCGTCCCACTATGATTTCCGCTCGCTGCGCCTGACCCCCGCCGACCTGCGCGCCGAATTCGGCCGCTTGGGCTGGACCACCGTGGTGGCATTCCAGACGCGCAATCCCATGCATCGCGCTCACGTCGAACTGACCATGCGCGCCGCCAAGCAAGTCGAGGCGAATCTGCTGATCCATCCCTCGGTCGGTATGACCAAGCCGGGCGACGTCGATTATTTCGTCCGCACCCGCTGCTACCAGTTGCTGCTCTCGAAGTACCCCCACGGCACGGTCAAGCTATCGATGCTGCCGCTGGCCATGCGATTGGGCGGACCCCGGGAAGCGATCTGGCACGGCCTGATCCGAAAAAATCATGGCTGCACGCACTTCATCGTCGGCCGCGATCATGCCGGCCCCGGAAAAGATACCGATGGCAAGAACTTCTACGGTCCCTACGATGCCCAGGAACTGTTCAAGAAGCATGAGAAGGAAATGGGCGTCACCATGGTTCCGTTCCAGATGATGGTGTATCTGCAGAACGAGGACCGCTACGTTCCGTCCGATGAAGTGCCAAAAGGCGCTAAGGTACTCGACATCTCCGGCACGGAATTGCGCCAGCGTCTCAACGAAGGCCGCGACATCCCGGCGTGGTTCACGTATCCCGAAGTCGTGCAGGAATTGCGCCGCAGCTATCCGCCACGGCACAAGCAGGGCGTCACCATTTTCTTCACCGGGCTTTCGGGATCGGGCAAATCCACCATCGCCAACGCGCTGATCACCAAGTTCCTCGAGATGGGCGGGCGTCCGGTCACTCTGCTCGATGGCGATCTGGTGCGCAAGAACCTGTCGAGCGAACTGGGATTCTCCAAGGAGCATCGCGATATCAACATCCGCCGCATCGGCTATGTCGCCTCCGAAATCACCAAGAACGGCGGCATCGCCATTTGCGCTCCGATTGCGCCCTATGAAGCGACGCGCAGAGCGGTTCGGCAGATGATTGAGCCGTTCGGCGGGTTTGTCCTGGTTCACGCATCCACTTTGATCGAAGTGTGCGAACAGCGCGACCGCAAAGGGCTCTACGCGAAGGCTCGCGCCGGTATCGTCAAGGAATTCACCGGCATCTCCGATCCGTACGAGGCGCCGACCGACGCCGAAGTCGTGATTGACACCGCCAAGCTGAGCCCCGAAGAAGCGGCGCAGACCATCCTTCTGCACCTCGAGCGCGAGGGCTTCGTCGGCGCCAACGGCAACAGCTAGGGCAGTTCTCAGTTCTCTGACTCAGTGTTGCTCCACTGAGAACCGGGGACTGGGAACTGAGAACTAATTTGATCGAAAGACGGCATGGAATTCTTGCTACTAAAAGTGCTGATCGGCTTCATCGTTGGAACGCTGATCGGGTTGACGGGTCTGGGCGGCGGCGTATTGCTGCTGCCCATGCTCATCTTCGGCCTGCACATACCCGCCATTGTTGCCGTCGGCAGCGATGCGCTGTTCAACTTCTTCACCAAGATTCCGGCCAGCATCATGCACTTGATCAAAGGCACGGTGCGGAGAAAAGTCGTTCTGGCGATGGCCGTCGGCAGTGTTCCCGGCTCTTACCTGGGCGTGACTTTTCTGCAGCACCTGCGCCACGTCTATGGCAATGGCGTGAACGACTTCATCAAGTCCGCCGTGGGACTGCTGCTGGTCTTGATTCCCAGCCTGCTTCTGTTCCAGGGACGGATTGAAGAACATCTCGCCAAGCGCGAGCCCACCATGCAATCGTTTGCCGGCATGAGTCTCATCGGATTAGTCGGCGGATTTCTGGTCGGCATCACTTCGGTCGGGTCGGGCAGCATCATCATGATGATGCTTCTTTTGTTTTATTCGTTCGCGCCCAAAATCATGGTCGGCACCGACATTGCCCATGCCGTGATTCTGACCGGCGTCGCCAGCCTGTTGCACTGGCGGGCGGGCAACGTCAACGCCCCGCTGGTCGTTTCCCTGCTGATCGGCTCGATCCCCGGCGGAATGCTGGGCTCGCATCTGAGCACACGCGTTCCCGTACTCTGGCTGCGCCGAATCCTGTGCACGGTTTTACTGATGACTGGAGCGCGCATGCTGTGGGCTTGAAAGGCAGTACCCGGTTGCCAGTACCCAGTACCCAGTGAGCGCCGGGTCAACTAATCGCGGAGAACTTGGGTACTGGGTACTAGGTACTGGGTACTTATTCACGGAGCACAAATGACCTCATACTCGTCTAAAGAAACTCTCGAACGCATTCACGCCGCCCTTGAAGCGGCGCGGGCTGTGCTCAACCGCTTCACTCCCGGCGCCATTGAAACCGAGTACAAAGTTGGGCACGATCCCGTCACCGAGGCCGACCGCGCTGTCGACGACATTCTGCGCAAGACCCTTCTCCGCGCCGGCGAAGGCTGGCTCTCGGAAGAGACCGTGGACGACTTCACTCGCCTCGACAAACCGCGCGTCTGGGTCGTCGATCCGCTCGACGGCACTCGCGAGTTCGTGCAAGGCATCCCCGAGTTCTGCGTTTCGATCGCCATGGTGGAGAATGGAATTCCGGTCGCTAGCGGAATCTGCAATCCCGCAACCGACGAACTCATCCTCGGATCGCGCGAAACCGGCGTGACCTACAACGGCAAGCCCGCACAACCGAGCCAGCGCAAGGATCTGCGCGGCGCGCTCGTGCTCGCCAGCCGCAGCGAAGTGAAGCGCGGCGAGTGGAAGCAGTTCGAGTCCGCCGGGTTCAACATTCGTCCCATGGGCTCGGTCGCCTACAAACTCGGACTGGTCGCCGCCGGTCGCGCCGATCTCACCTTCACGCTGGTTCCGAAAAATGAGTGGGACGTTGCCGCCGGGGCGGCGCTGGTCGAAAGCGCCGGAGGCTGGGTGCTGAAGCTCGACGCCTCTCCGCTGCGCTGCAACCAGAAAAATCCGCTGATCTCCGGCCTGCTGGCGGGGGGGCCTTTTCTACGCGATCCCTTGCTCCTCCTGCTCGACCGGCACGCGCAGACGATCGGCAGCGACAAGAAATCCTAACCTCAGAGACGTCATGGCTGCCTCGCACATTGTGTTCCTGATGTACCACGAGCTAGAGCTCGCTGGCCGTAAGCTCTGCCAGTCCGAGCCCGGCTACGTGCGCTACATTCTGCCGCTCGAAACTTTCCGCAGCCAAATGGCGTGGATGAAAAAATCCGGCTGGCGCGGCCTGAACGTCGGCGAAGCTCTTCGCTATCCTGCCGAGCCGAGCGTTTGTATCACCTTTGACGACGGCTGCGAGACCGACCTTATCGGCGCCGCGCCCGTGCTCCGCGAGTTCGGCTTCAACGCAACCTTCTACCTCACCGCTGGATTCCTGGGCACGCCCGGTTACCTCAATGCCAGCCAGGTGCGCGATCTCGACGCGCAGGGCCTCCAGATCGGCTGCCATTCGATGACGCACCCTTATCTCTCCGATCTCCCGGAACCGGAACTGAAGCGCGAAATCGTGGATGCGAAGCTGCAGATCGAAAAAATTGTCAGACATCCAATCGAACACTTCTCCTGTCCCGGAGGACGCTACGACCAGCGCACGCTTCAGATGGCGCGCCACGCCGGATTCGCAACCGTTAGCAACAGCCAATTTCATGCAAACTCGTCCAGCACCAGCCGCTACGAACTCGGCCGCGTAGCCATGCTGCGTGACCTCACCATCGAGGATTTCAGCGCCACTTGCCACGGCCGCGGGTTGTGGAAGAAACGCCTTCAGCATCAGGCCCGCCGCAGCGTGCAGCGCGCGCTCGGAAACCGCGCTTACGATCACCTGCGCGCGGTCTTGCTGGGGGAATCCCGCCAGTAACCCTGCCGTTGGTTATTTTCGTTTCCCCTGCTCTCCGCATCATTTTGCAGGCCGTGCCGCAATCGCCGCAGCACCGTCCCCGCCCACACCGCTCGTCCCGCGCCTGTTTTCATCGACCTCGCACTAAAAACACCGATGGACACTGGCGCAATGCGAATCTGTACATGCCGCGCCCGCATGTACTAACGGGTCCCAGATACGTACTACTGGTATCTGGGAACCCTTGTCCCATCTCGATAGATTCAGCGTAAGGACTCATATCGACTAGTCCCCCATTCTTACAGTCGAGGGCTCGCAATGTTTGAAACAGTGGCAATGTTTGAACCACAAGATGCTCTTTTAAAATGTCATTCCAGATTTTCCCGAGCGCTCGCACAGCGCCTGAGCGTCTTGCTACTCCTGCTCATGGTCGCGCTGATCACCACTTCTTGCGGCACGGTGGCACAAGCCGCCGGCACACAGAACAATGGGACCCCGAACAACCTGAACGTGTACGGAAATCTTCCCGCAGGCACGGTCAATGAGTCTTACAACGCTGTGCTCGCAGTTGGTGGTGGAAGCTCGCCCTACCATTTTTCGGTGAAGACCGGCGCTCTGCCCCCGGGCATCAGTTTGAACCCAGCCACAGGGGCGTTCTCGGGGAAGCCTACAACCGCGGGCAACTTCTCGTTCGAGGTCATTGTGACCGACTCGCCGCGCCTCGATGAGGGAAGCCAGACCTTCGTCGTTGTCGTCGGTGGCGGCGGCGTCGGCGGGATTGTCAAGGTCAGTGTGTCTCTGGCCAGCGTAGCTTTGCTCTCGAATCAGAAACAGCAGTTCACCGCCACCGTCAGCGGAACTTCCAATACCAGGGTGATATGGTCAGCGACCGCAGGCTCGGTCGATGCCAACGGTCTTTTCACCGCCCCAACAGTAAACGCGCAAACGAACGCGACCGTCACCGCAACCAGCAATGCCGACTCCTCGAAGTCGGCCAGCGCTGCTGTCACCGTGAACCCGGCGAATAACCAGGCACTGAAAATCACAAACGGGAATCTTCCCCAGAGCCAGCAGGGGGACACTTATAGCGAAGTCTTCACCGCGACTGGCGGAACTACGCCTTACAGTTGGAGCATTTCCGCAGGCACTCCTCCTGCAGGAATCGCGATGAATGCGAACGGGGATTTTGCCGGCATGCCTACGGCAGTTGGTACATTCAACTTCATGGTCACGGTTACGGACGCCACCGGCAAAACTGCAACCGGCAATTTCAGTGTCACCGTCATTGCCGGTAGCAAATTCGATGGCCCGGCGGAACTGCCGAGAGTGACCGTTCCCAGTGCGATGACCGACACGCCCGCGCCGGGAGCAATCATCACGGTCAACGCTGGCGGCGATCTGCAAGCGGCCTTGAACAACGCTAGCTGCGGCGACGTGATCGAACTTCAGGCAGGCGCAACCTTTACCGGCCATTTCACTGTGCCAGCCAAGAACTGCGATATCAACC
>Ga0208191_1000710_pt1 | contig 21125 bp, 20 predicted proteins | sample June2015DPH_13_5_FD_184709 | JGI IMG/M metagenome (GOLD analysis project Ga0208191, IMG submission 184709) | Peatland microbial communities from SPRUCE experiment site at the Marcell Experimental Forest, Minnesota, USA - June2015DPH_13_40... | ecosystem: Environmental > Terrestrial > Soil >... | reverse complement strand
CAGTCTTCGAGCGCGGGTGGAAAAAGAAATTGTTGGCCGTAGTCGGGAGCGATGGGTTGTGCCATGCCTCTCAGACGCCAACCGCCGCAATTCATTCAAAAATTTGCCGGAGTTTTGAGACAGTCTCTTCAAGCGCTGTCCTCTGGTCGAAATTCCTAGGTTTCGTTGTGGACAGCAGCCGAAGCTGCGCGAAATGATTTTGGTTAAATTTTGGTTCTGGTCGTTTTGGTTTTCTGGACGCAGCGAGTGTGCGCCAAAGGCGGGAATTTGAAAAGCCAGAGTTTACCCGGGTTTAACAGAAGGAAACTCCGACACGTCGCGAGCAGGTGAAGATAACGAAGGCCGGAAAAAATTACTGCAAATCCAGATTCAGACGTTGCCGGTATCCGAGATTGATCATTCGGCGCTTCGCCGCCTGAAAATTCACGTCATACTCACCGGCCAGGGCCGATACCACTTGATCCACCAGAATGTGCCCTTCGCCGTCCACCAGTTTGCCCGCCAGCGACTCCACCAGCGGCTCAACCGTGGTCTTGGGCATCAGAATGGCGGACGCCAGCGCCTTCGCGTTGCTTTCCATGTATGCCCGCGTCCGCTCGTCCAGCAGATCTTCAATCTTCATCCGGCCCTCGATGGTCTGGCAATCGGCGAACAAATGCCGGTGAATGAGAAAATGCGCCAGTTCTTCCGCCAGTGTGAACCGGTATTTTTTCTCCAGCCGCGCCTCGTTCATCAAGTCGGCGTCCATGAAAATCACCGCGCCCGTCGTGTCAATGAAAGCATACGTGTCCCAACGCCGCCGCAAATCAACAAAAGTTTCAATCTTGAGTCTGAACTTTTCCAGAATCAGCCGCTCGATGTCCACGCGCCGGCCTTTGACACAACGCTCCGCGCCCCGGAGCGCGTCTGCCGCGATCCGTTCCAGTTCATAGAGCCGGTAATCCCAGACTTTAACGGCTGGTTTTTTTGTATCGCCCACTTTTGAGGTCCTCGATGATGCCGCGCAACTGTTCCTTTGTCACCTTCTCATACTCCACCGTGCGCAACATCGCCGGCAGGAGTTCGTTCTCCTTCACAATCCGCTCCACGTCCGCCGGAATCTCGTCCCGGCCTCGCGCCGACAGGTCGTGGAACTTCATGTAGTCCGGCGTGCCTTTTTTCAGACCGAGGACTTTGCTGATGCGTTCCAATCCTTCGGCGGGCGGCGGGGGCAGCACGTCGCTCTCGATGTTGCAGTAGTTGGATGGCTGCATCCCGACTCTGCGCGCGAACTCGCGCAGGCTCAAATCGAGCGCCAGCCGCTTCGTCTTCAAAAACTGTCCAAATGTCTGTTTCATAGTCTTGCGCCTTGCGGCAGGTTGAAGTTTGTTATTGTTCTAATCAAATATAACAGAATACTAAATCAAGGCAAGCCCAAACCCCTGCCGAGCGAACCCCGTGGACGACAAGATGCGGTTGGTGTGGTCAGCCAGCTTTTCCTGACGGTTACATCCGCGTATAGCGGCATGGCCGCCACGCGGCTTTACGCCGTGTTCATTGTGGCTGATTTTCCGCTTTCCCGCGTTCCGCTTTTGGGCTTTCATTTGATTCAATGATCATCGCGCGTTCACCACTTCGTGTCACGCTGGGCGGCGGCGGGACGGATTTGCCGTCTTACTACGAACAGTTCGGCGGATTTCTCATCGCCGCGGCAATTGACAAATATGTTTACATCACGGTGCATGAAACGTTCGTGCCCGACCTCATCGTCAAATATTCCGAACTGGAGCGTGTGCCGGACGCGGCGCAATTGAGGCACCCGATCTTCCGCGAATCTTTTGCCCTGCTGGGCATGGATGGACACGGACTTGAATTGGCCTCCATGGCCGATATTCCGGCCGGTACGGGCCTGGGTTCGTCCGGCAGTTTCACCACCGCGCTGCTCAAAGCCTTGCACGCGCACAATAAAAATCTCGTCCATCCTGCCGAACTCGCTGCGCAGGCGTGTGAAATCGAACTGGGACGACTCAAGGAGCCCATCGGCAAACAGGATCAATACATCGCCGCTTACGGCGGAATCACCTGTTTCAAATTTCTGCCGGACGGCAAGGTCGAGGCGTGGCCGCTGAAACTTTCCGCTGAAACGCGGGACAACCTCGATGACAATTTGCTCCTCTTTTTCACCGGTTATTCGCGCTCGGCATCGGCGATCCTGAAGGAACAGGACCAAAAATCGAAACAAGCCGACGCAGGGATGATTGAAAATCTGCACTTTGTCAAAGACCTCGGCCTGCAAAGCCGGCGGGCGTTGGAAGCCGGGGATTTGCGCGAGTTTGCGCGGCTCATGGATGTGCATTGGCAACGCAAAAAGCAGCGCAGCGGTGGCATGAGCAATCCAAAAATCAACGAGTGGTATGCCCGCGCAATGGCCAACGGCGCGCTCGGCGGCAAACTCATCGGTGCTGGCGGCGGCGGGTTCCTGATGTTTTACGCCGAGGACAAGTCCAAACTGCGTCACGCGATGCGCACGGCGGGACTCAAGGAAGTCCGCTTCCGTTTCGATTTCGAAGGCACGAAACTGGTTATCTCGTAAATAATCAATTAAACAATGTATTCAAAAAAAATCATTGTTTTCATTGCCATTTGCTTTGGTGGTGCCGCGTTTCTTTTGGGACGATTCATACAACCCACGCATCAAAGCAAAGGAAACTTAATTTTTTATGACTCAATTTCTGAAATTGAAAATTCGATCGCCGAAAGATCGGGAGCAAGTCCTTTCGAAAAGCAAGAGCTGAAAACAAACGATGCACACTATTTAATGTATTCGACTGATCCGGTTCGTGGAACAGCCTTCTATTGCATCTATTGCTTTGAACAGGCCGATCCACATGACCAGAGCGCTTCAGAAAAACAGCGTTGGCTTCTTCGAGGAATTTTTTCAATAAACGCTCTGACTTATACCAACGGTGGCTATCGGTTTGCCAAGCCCCAATACGAAATCAATGACAGCAGCATAAGCGTCAGTGTGGCTGGGCATGCGATGTATGACATCAATAGCTATGCGGTCTGGTCTAAAGCTATAGTTGCACTTGGCCAGACAAATGCACCGTAATGTTTAGTTTTGAAAGATTTAATTTTGATGGCCAAAACACTTTCCCAAATTCCTATTGCCATACTCGCGGGCGGACTCGCCACGCGGCTGCGGCCCATCACGGAAAAAATCCCCAAATCGCTCGTGCCTATCGCGGGCAAACCGTTTCTGGCGCACCAGCTCGAATTGCTTCAATCCCGCGGACTCCGCCGCGCAGTGCTGTGCATCGGTTATCTCGGCGAAATGATTCAACACGATTTTGGCGATGGCCGCGCGTTCGGGGTGCGGCTTGATTATTCGTTCGACGGCCCGAAACTGCTGGGCACGGGGGGTGCCATCAAACGTGCGCTGCCGTTGCTGGGCGATGAATTCTTTGTGCTCTACGGTGATTCGTATCTGCCGGTGGAATACCGGCCCATCGCGGAATTTTTCCGGCAGAGCGGCAAGCTCGGCTGCATGACCGTCTATCGCAACGAGGGGCGTTACGACACCAGCAACGTTGTTTTTCGCGACGGCGAAATCGCGGTTTACGACAAAAAAAACCGCCCGGCGGAAATGCGGCACATTGATTACGGATTGAGCCTGTTCAAAGCACCGGTGTTTGAATCCTATTCCGCCGACCGGTCGTTCGACCTGGCCGAAGTCATGGGCAAACTGGTCCGCGAAAAACAACTCGCCGGTTACGAAGTGCGCGAACGCTTTTACGAAATCGGCTCACCTGCAGGCTTGGCTGAATTGGAAACGTTGCTACAATCAAAATCAACATGAGCTTTACCAAACAATTCCTCGACGAAGTCCAAAAACTTGTTTCCGAACTCAATCCGGACGCCATCGAAAAATCCGTGGCCGAACTGGCGCGCGTGCGCGAGCGCGGCGGACGGCTGTTCATCCTCGGCGTCGGCGGCAGCGCGGCCAATGCCAGCCACGCCGTCAACGACTTCCGCAAAATCTGCGGCTTTGAGGCTTACGCGCCGACGGACAACGTTTCCGAACTCACCGCCCGTACCAACGACGAAGGCTGGGCCACGATTTTCGCCGAGTGGCTCAAAGGCAGCCGTATCAATGCAAAGGATGGCCTGCTGATTTTTTCCGTTGGTGGCGGCAATCTGGAGAAAAACGTCAGCCCCAACCTCGTCAGCGCAATTCAACTCGCCAAACAGGTTGGCGCCTCGGTTGTCGGCATCGTTGGACGCGACGGTGGTTACACGGCCAAGGAAGCGACAGCGTGCGTCATCGTGCCGACGGTCAACCCCAACCATGTGACTCCGCACTCCGAGGCGTTTCAGGCGGTGATCTGGCATTTGTTTGTCTCCCATCCCGTGCTCAAGGTCGGCAAAACCAAGTGGGAAAGCACGCGGTGAAGTCCGAAGTCCGAAATCCGAAGTCCGGGGCCCGGCACGCCGTTTTTCTCGACCGCGATGGCGTTATCAACCGCGCGTTGGAGCGTGACTGCAAACCGTATCCCCCCCGGAACTTGGACGAATTTGAAATTCTTCCCCAGGTTTCCGCCGCCTGTGCAAAGTTGAAGCAGGCCGGTTTTTTGCTTGTGGTGGTGACCAACCAGCCGGACGTGGGCCGTGGAACGCTCAAAAAAGAAATTGTCGAGGCGATCCATGCGGAAATGTGCCGGCGGTTGCCGATTGACCGCGTTGAAGTTTGTTATCATCCTGGCAAGGGCCAATCAGATTGCGATTGCCGCAAACCCAAGCCGGGCATGCTGCTGCGCGCTGCGCGCGAACTGGGCATTGACCTGGTGCAAAGCTGGATGGTCGGTGACCGCTGGCGGGACATTGACTGCGGCCATGCCGCCGGGTGTCGCACGATTTTCATTGATCACGGTTACGCGGAGGAACTCCGGCAAAAACCACACTTTTCGGCTGGCAATTTGGCCCAAGCTGCGGACATTATCTTGCGCGAATCGTAGAATTACTGAAGTTGGCGGAACATTTTGAATTATGAATACGTTGAAAGATTTGAAGGTGAAACTTTTTGCCGACGGTGCGGACAAGGCGGGAATGCTGCAACTGAACGCCAATCCGCTCATCAAAGGCATGACCACCAACCCCACACTCATGCGCAAGGCCGGCCTCACCGATTTTGAAGCCTTCGCGCGCGACATTTTGCAGCACATCACGGAGAAACCGATTTCGCTCGAAGTGTTTTCCGATGAGTTTCCAGAAATGCGGCGGCAGGCGCTCAAGATCAACGGCTGGGCAAAGAACGTTTACGTCAAAATCCCCATTACCAACACGCGCGATGAATCTTCACTGCCGCTCATCCGCGAACTTGCACGCGAAGGTGTAAAACTCAACGTTACCGCGATACTCACCCTGGAGCAGGTCGCCGGTGTTGCCAAAGTGCTGAACGCCAAAGTGCCGGCAGTCGTGTCCGTGTTTGCCGGCCGCATTGCGGACACGGGCGTTGACCCGATGCCGCAGATGCGCGAGAGCAAAAAACTCCTGGCTGGTTTGCCCCAGGCGGAATTGCTCTGGGCGAGCGTCCGGGAAGTGTTGAACATTTTTCAGGCGGACGATTGCGGCTGTGCCATCGTGACGGTGCCGCACGACATTCTGGCCAAGGCCATGAAGATGATCGGAATGGACTTGAAGGAGTTGTCGCTGGACACCGTGAAAATGTTTGCAGTGGACGCGAAGGCGGCAGGCTTTTCGTTGTAGGCCAGCGCCGCTCAAAAAAAATTGTTGATCACGTCGAAAACACTTTCGACCGTCACCAGCGCCATGCAACGCTGCAGGGCCTCGTCGCTTCCCCGGATGCCCCGTCCGTCGTAACGATAAAATTCCAGGTTGCGCCCGGCGACGGCCGGGTTTTTCACCAGCACAAACGGATGGTCGTAAGGTTCGATGGGCTTGTTCCAGGTCGGGGTTTCAATGACGACCTGGCTGCGCACGTTCATGGCGGCCGCCAGGTGCATCAATACCGTGTCCACACTTAAAAACGCATCGCATTTTTTTAGCAACGCCGCCGCCTGCCGGAGATTTTGGGTTTTCGGGAAAAACAAATTCTCTCCCCCGGCCGCTGCCGAAATTTTTTCATGGTCGGCTTGTTCCTCCGATCCGCCAAAAAATAAGATGGCCAGTTTGGGATGGCGTTCCCGGAGACGGCGTACCAGTTCCAGGTAATTTTCCAAGGGCCAGCGCCGGAGTGCGAGATTTTTCGTGCCGCCCGAACCAACGTGGACGCCCAACAGCGGCCGCCCGGAAAGATTTTGTCCGGCGATGAAATCCGCCGCCCAGGCGTTTTCGGCGTCCGTTAAAAAAATTTCATAGCGATGCTGCGGTCGCAGCGCTTTTACCTTGAGCAGTGAAAGCAGGGACAAATTGTTTTCGACGCTGTGCCGTGTGTAATCCTGGGGGATGGTCCGGTTCGTCAGCCAGCGGTCAAACGTGCTGGAACATTCATATTCATGGCTGAGCCGCACCGGTGCATTGATGAATTTCGCCACCAAACGGTAATGGCGCCGGCTTTGCGGATGGGGGTTGATGGAAATATCGTACCGTTTCCACCGCAATTTCGCCAAAAAGGCGAGCGATCCGATTTTGGAATCGGAAACCAGATTTCTTTGGTGGATGGCGTTGAGATGCGGGTTGCCTTCGAGCAAATCCTTCGCGCTGCGCCACCGCACCAGCGCATCAATGGTCGCGTCCGGAAAATTTGCGCGCAGCTCGTGGATCAGCGGTGTGGCGAACAGCGCGTCGCCGTTGCCCGCGAGCAAAATGACCAGAATTTTCATTTGTTTCAATTTTTGGCAGGGCTGGCCTGCTGGTCAGCTTGGACGCGCGGCAGCGCGTCCCTGCCATTTTCACAACCGGGAAATCTTTTCCAGCAACGCCGTCGTGGACTTGCCCGGCACAAATGGAATGATCACAATTTTCCCGCCCGCCTGTTCAATAGCGCGCCGCTCGTCCTGGTTCAACGTGGCCCGGGTGTAATCGCCGCCTTTGACGTAAATATCAGGCTTCGCCGCCGAAAGGAATTTTGTCGCCGTTGTTTCCGCAAAAACGCAAACGCCGTCCACGCTCGCCAGCGCGGCGAGCACAGCGGCGCGGTCGGCCCCGACATTTACCGGCCGGCCCGGACCCTTCAGCTGCCGCGTGGCTTCGTCGCCGTTGACGCCGACCAGCAGCGCATCGCCAAAGTTGCGCGCCGATTCGAGGTAGGTCACATGACCCAGATGCAGGATGTCGAAACAGCCGTTGGTGACGACCAGTTTCCTGCCACTGGTGCGCATGGCCGCCCGCCACTCTGGTAATTTGTCCCACGCAATGATTTTTTCACGGAAGTTCACGCCGCTATTTTGCCGACGCGCCGCCGCTTGGCAATGATTTCCCGCCGGAGCAGCCGACGTAAGTCGGCTCTGACTTTTCTTTTGAGAAGAATGAGCAGGCTCATGTCCGCTGCTGCAATTTCGACAACAATTTCCACACGCGCAACGCCTCGGTCACGCCCCAGGCCTGTGCGTCACAACCGCGTTGGGCGTGTGGCGCGTCGCCGTCGAGAATTTCCGGAATTTGACCGAGACAACCTTCGTTCATCAATTGTTCCATGCTGCCGAGATATGCATTTGCCGCCGCCACCGCTTCCGGTGAAAAATCCCACGCGAGCGCGAGCGCTTCGCAAAAAACCGGAAATGTCCAGGTCCACGCCGTGCCGTTGTGATAAGCCGGTTTGCGGCGCGTTTCCTCGTCACCTTCGTAATGCGGCCAATATGGCTCGACGGGGTTGTTGAGCAGCTGGCCATCGCGCCAGATCGGCAGCGGGACCGAAACCGGCAAGGGCGCGAGTGACCGCAACGCGCCGGGCACCACCAGATATTTTTGAGCGGCCTCGACGCAGCGTTTGGCGCGTTCGCCGGTCACCAGCCCGAGGCTCACGGCGAACAAACCGTTGCTGCGTAGCGCGTCGTCGGGAGTGGCTTCGCGCGCGGCGACACCGGGTTTGGCCAGCAGCACGTCGACCGGCCAGCCCTTGTCTTTGAGCCAGAAAAATTTTTCAAGCGAAGTGGTCGCCCGTTCGGCCAGCCCGCCCCATTTCTTCCGGTCGTCACCACAACTGATTTTTTCAAGCTGATGCAGGAGGCGGATCCACAGAGCTTGAATTTCCACCGGATACCCTTCGCGCGGCGTGGAGGCGGGATGGTTCGTGTCCATCCACGTGAAATGACTCGGACTCCAAATCAGCGCCGAATCGGGGTCCATGCGGATGCCGTTCGGTGTGCCGCGTGCGTAATTTTCTGCGATACTGCAAAGCACATCACGAATTGTGCGGCCAGAATCGTCAACGGGCGTGGCATAGAGTGGGTCGGGCATCTTGCCTGACCGGGACGGGCTGGAAGCCTGTTCCACTTCTGCCAGTTCCTCGCACACCAGCGCAAACCACAACGGCGCGTCGGAGGTGTCGCGGTTGGAGGCGTCTTCACCGTGAATTAAATTTGGCAACGTGCCGTCTTTTTCAAATTTTGAGAACGTGAGCAAAACTTGTTTCACATCATCCGCCATGCCTGCCGCCAGCAGTCCGCGGGCGCAAATCAGAGAATCACGGCCCCAATTCAGGAACCAGGGATAACCGGCGATGACCGTTTTGCCTTGGTCTCGCCGGACGATAAATTGCTTCGCGGCGTGTTCAAGTTGAGCGGCGAACGGAACGCCGGCCTCTGGCACGGCGGTTTTGGTTGTTTGTGTTTCGTGCCGTGCCAGAGGCCGGCGCTCCGATTTTTGCGCGATGGATATTTCATTTTCCGCCGTCACGATGAGCGCCACTTCCCCGCCTTTGGGCAGCGGCAATTCAAACCAGCCGGGGCTGTAGGCGTCGCCGCTGCCGGTTTGTCCGCGGCTTTGCTCGACCGGGTGGGGAATGTTTTCGCACCACTCCGGCTGCGGATGGTACTCGCCGCTGTTCGCAAACACTCGCAATTGCCGGTCCGGCGCAGGCGTAAAGGCGAAGCCGGTTTTCGGAAGTTCGGAGTTCGGAGTTCGGAGTTCGGATAAAGAGTGCGTGTTTGTGGAAAAATGATAATCCGCGCCGCCGTTGCGTTTGGTTTCCCAGTGGAAATTACGATCTTCAATGTCGAACCTCACGGTCAGGCGCACGTCGGCTTCGACGGGCAATTGTTTGCCGCAGGCGCGTTCGGCCGTCGGTCGGGCAAAATGAAACACCGTTGTATTTTTCCCTTCGGACATTTCGGCGCGCAACTCGATTTCGACCGTCCGCCCGTCGCCGGCATTGGCGACAAACTGCCAGACGGCTGGCGGTCCGGCGGCAAACGACGCGAGATTTTTCACGTTGAGCGGTGAAAGGAAGCCATTGGCATTGACCCATGCCCGGAGGCGTTTAACAAAGATATGACGATCCACCGGGACGCTGGGGTTCAGGTTTGCGCCGAGCACGCAGTCGTATTTCGAATTCACGCGGCCCAGGTCCACGCAGAGCCGCGCCATGCCGCCGATGCCGTTGGTCAATAAGACGAGATCCGAGGACGAGAACGAGGACGAGGACGACGGAGTGGGCGACAGAAAACGGATTGCAGCGGCAATGTGCTGCGATGCGGCGGCATAACGTTCCAAAATCAATTCAGCGTCGGTCGCGGTTTCGCGCGGCTGAAAAAAGGCGATCTGATCGTCACCAACGGCGATGGATTGGACATGTTCGGCTCGCGTTTCGCCCTTCTCACCTCGCCCTTCCAACGTGGCCCGGAAGGGAGCGCTGTCCTGGATGAGCAGCCAATGGCCGGGCGGTACTGGCGTTACACGGCGGCGGTCAAGCAAGGTCCAGATGATGACACGCGGGAAAATTTTTTGTTGTTCCGCGTCATGGAACAGTTCGGCCAGGGAAGATTTTGACCCATGGGCGGCAAATTCGCTGGCGGCGGCAAGAAAATTGGCCGGCGAACGCCCGACTTGCTCCGCGAGCCAGCGCCAGTCGAAGCCGTCAATCGTTTCGACCGGCACGATGTCACCCAGGGCTTTGAGCGCCCAGGCAGCCTGTGCGCGGGCGCGACGGTAAGCGTCACCGTTTAAACCTTGCGGCTCTGCCGCGGGTGCAAGGCAATGGCACGCGCCGGGTGCGAGCTTGAAAACGATTTTGTCCTTCTCGATGGAAAATTTCGGCAACGGCTGGCCCAGCAGTTCGGATTTGAAATTTGAGATTTGAAATTTCAAATCGGAAGGCGCCAGGGTCAGCGAATTTCCCTTTTCAGCATCCGTGTTAACAAGCACTAGGACAGAATCTTTGCCTTCGGCGGATTCGCGAAGCAGCGCATAAACCGGCGAGTCGGGCGGGCTGAGTCGCGTAAGTTTTGCGCCGTCGAAAAAGCACGGGTGGCCGGCGAGCAGGCGGTTGAGTTGCGCGAGTTCGGAAATGATGTTGTCCGGGTTTTCCCACGCGAGGCCTGCACAGCCGTGGACTTTGATTTTTTCGGTGGCAAGCCATTCGACACCCCCGGTGAAACCAAAACCGCCGCTCGCGCTGGTCAGCGCGCAAAGACGGTTTCGCAACAGCGACCACGCGCGCCCGCGGGCAGCCAGGCGGTCGTTGTCGTGGGTTTCGCTGTAATGAACGTAGGTGCCGACGCGCGAACTCTGGCGATTGGCGTAGTCGAGGTAGTCGGCGATCTGGCGACCGGAGTAATTTTGGAAAAGTTCGGAGTAAGCCCATTGCATTTCGCCGTCAGTGAGCAAATTTTCGGTGGCTGCCCACGAGCCACCGAGTCCTTCGAGCAGGAAGATGGTTTCGGGAAATTCATCCCGCACCCGGGCGATGATGTATTGCCAGGCGGTCACGGGAATTTTGTAGCCGGCGTCACAACGAAAACCATCCACGCCGCGACGGCACCAGATTAAAAGCGCGTCGGCGATTTTGTCCCACAGCGCGACATCATCCTGTTTCAATTCGACGAGGTCTTCCCAGGTTGTTCCCCACGCGCCGGGGCTTTTGAATGTGCCATCGGAGTTTCGCAGAAAAAATTCGGGATGATTTTCCTGCAAGGCCGCGCCCCAACCGGTGTGGTTGATGACGATGTCAAGGAACACCCGTGCGCCGAGCGAGTGCGCGGCATGGGTGAATTCGCAAAATTGATCCACCCCGGTGGTGCGTTTGTCGAATTCGACGAGTGCCGGATCAATCGCGGTCAGGTCCAGCGCGGCATACGGGCTGCCAAAACGCCCAAAGCGCGCGAAAGTTGTGGGCGTGGGATGAATCGGCAGCAAATGAATGATACGGCAACCAAGTGTTTGGACGATGTGCGGCAACTGGCGGGCCAGATCGCGGAGCTTGCCGGAGGGTGGAATGACGGTGAAGTTTTTTTCATCGAGCTGCTGGAGTTGAACTTCTAGTTTTTTGTCGCGCGGGCACGACAAATTTTTCGTTGCGCCAAAAAGCCGGGTGAAGGCGCAATAAATTGTATTGGCGGTGCGGGCAAAATTGGGATGAACACTGATGCCGACGTCCTGGCCATCGGGCCAATGCTGCCAGCCTTTCGGGTCGAGCAGATACGCCTTGGCTTTGAAGAAGCCGGTTTCAGCGAGCGGCAATTCGATCTGCCAGGCCTCACCGTTTTGTTGCATCGGCACGTCGCGCCAGGATTCGCCGGCGTGAACCGGGCTGCCGGCGTGCGCGGCGATGATTTCGCGCCGGAGCGCTGCGGCGCGACCGAGATTGGTGCGGAGCAAGGCGCGCCAGCCGTTGCGCTCGCTGCCGTCGTGGAGCGTGAAACGGATGCGGTCGCCGACGAAACGCACGAGGCGTTCGCCGGTCGCGGGTTCCATGAGGGGAACGGGTTGCGGCATTTCTCGGTTCCGGTGGTTTGCCGGATGACGTTACGATTCCGCAGATGGTGGCGGAAAGCAATGCCGCAGGTGCCGCTGGCGGCGGGTCAAGCGGAGGTTGCGTTGTTGCATTTCGGCCTAGAATTGGGTCATGGTGCCACAGCTTGTGAAGCCTTTTGGGGCGTTTTGGCGCGGATTGTTGCTAATTTAACGGGTCGGTTTAATTGAGTTAGTATCTGGGATTCTGTTTTTTGTCACAACGGGCACAAAATTCGTGGATTGCACGCCGCAATCAAACGCGCCGATGGATTCACCATTTTTTAAAACGTAATTATCAACTGCCATTGCTTTGCATCCCGGCATGTTTTCTCCAGTCTTTAGAATTTTTTGTTTCGGATGGTGATATACCATGATGTAATTTTTAAAATTTCTGCCACCCGAATTGTCGGCGGCATAGATTCCAACCACCATTCCACCGCCTTCCAACCATTCAACTTGATAATCCCACCACGGATTCGGCGGCCCAACATACACCCATAATTTGGAAAACGCCGTGTTGTAAAGTTGTCCATTGACTACGCGCAGAGATTCGCCTGGCTTAACCCAATTCGTTTCGAGGACAGTTTTGAACTGGGGCGGGGCGGGGTGAGAGTTTGTTTGAGCCTCACAAATCGGGGCGGACTGCAAAACGAATGCTGACACAACAAAAATGAAGCGGGCTGCTTTCATGCTTTAAATCCAATGCCCTTTCCCACGTTTGGTCAAGCCTCGAAAACCGCTGGCGCGGTCAACTGAATAAAGGGCTTGAAATTAGACCGCAGACTTGACAAAGAAACTTTCCGTGGTTTATTATTGCAAATCGTTTGCGATAATAATGCAAACAATTTGCGATTAAAACTATCAATATAAGCCGCCGCACCTATCAGAATGCCGCGTTTCTGTTGGCGTTCGTGGGAATATTTTGTCTTTCGGTGGCGGTCACTCACCTTACACTCAGGGTGAATGCTTTAGAAAAAACTCAAGCAGAACAGCGGCAACGCCAGCAACCGCAGCAATCCAGCCAGCCGCCAAAATCCACCACTCAATTCGGCGCGTGCGGGCAAGCTGGTCAACTGAAGTCTTTAGACCGTCAACTGACGTTTTCAATTTTCCCATTTCACCCATCGTTTCTTTGTGATGGTCTTTGCCTTGTCCCATTACCGCTTCGTGCTGGTTCCTTGCCTCTGCTTGGTCTCGCTCATTTGCGCGGCGTGCAATTTCGTCACGCAATGCAATCATGGTTGGGTCAAAAGTGTGGCCATGTGGATTTGAGGCACAGTATTGCCGACAGGCTGACAAAAGCGCGTTTAGTTCCTCGTCACTTTTTGGGGCAAGCCTGCCTTGACTGGCAGCGGCCATTGCTTCGTTTATAAGCTCGTTAAAAGTCATGCTCGATTCAAACGCTTTAACATGAAAACACCAACACCCAAAGGCGAAAACCAAGTCCCAAAGTCGCCAAAATATACAATCACACTGGACTCAAAAGAATGGCGCGCGATGGTTTCAGAGTTGAATGTTTATCTTAATATCCCCAATTTGCCGAAGCGCATCCTCGATCTCGCGCTCCACGTTTTCCGTGTCCCGGCGAAAGTTTGTCGTATCGAATACTGTGCCACACGACGGACACGTGTAATTGCCAAGATTAAGCCGTCCGACGGTTTCCGAAATCTTTTGGTGGCATGTCGGGCAGTTGAAGTCTAATGTTTGGTCGTCGAGTATTGTACTCATAGTTTGTCAGTCAGTTAATAGTTCAGTCGGTTACTTGGCCGGGTTTGGATTGCAGTCCAGCCCGGCCAACCTGTTTCACAATAGCACCAAACAAAGTTAATTCAATTAGAAATGGGCTGAAATGTTATTTAAAAAATTCTGCCATTTTAGCACATTTCAGGCTTGACCAAACCCCAAAACCCTGATAATCTCTTAAACATGAACGACGAAATCCAAAATATAGATACGGAAACAGCCGAATTGGTTGAAGAATCTTTGGATGCCTCTATCGCTTCATTGACTAAGCAAAGGGACGAAATAGAACAAAAGATTTTGAAGGCAACCACCACTTTGAAAAAGTGGCGGGCGAAATTCTGCCCCAAAGATGCCAACACTAAGGGCAGACTTAAAAAGGGAGAGGCCGACAGGCTGATTGCGTCTCACTTCAACAACTTTCCCGCAAAGGGATTTACCATTGCAGAGATTGCAACAGCGACAGGGGTAAATTTTAGTTCGGTTCGCAATGTTCTTTCGAGGGACAAGGCCAAGTATGAAATTGGCTCTGACAATTTGTGGAGGTTAAAGAAACAGCCATGAAAAATTTCGGGCAGCGGTCGGGATTGGCAGGTTGCGAGCCGACTAAATACAGTCAACGTGTTCCATTAGTACGAGACACCAATCACCAAAGGCCGCTGCCCATTTAACAAACAACTGAAATCAAGCCCTGCCGGTGTTTGTAGCACCAACAGGGCGCAACCAAAAGGCCAGAGACCTAACGGCTGCGAATCCTCTCAGATTCACGCACACGTTAAGTCTTGGCCGATAGAAAGTCGAGCCAAAAATGACAACGTGTCTGTGTTGTAACGGTGAAGCCAAGCATTTCGCCAATTTCCAAAACAAGAATCGTGTTGTGCGCCGTTTTCGCTGCGTTCGTTGTGGCAAGACATTTTCAGAGCCTCAACCGCTGGACGGCCTGAGAATCGAAACCAGCAAGGTCAATGAAGTTGTCCGGCTGCTTTGCGAAGGGGTTGGCGTTCGCGCCACCAGCCGCTTGACCGGACTTGAAAAGAAAACCGTTTTGAGCATCGTCGAAACTGTTGGCGAGAAATGCGCCAGATTCCATGACGCCACTGTCCGCAATGTTCCATCGGTCAACGTGGAGACCGACGAGCTTTATAGCTACGTCTTTTGTAAACAGGAACGGAATAAATACGCAGACCCGGAGCGCGGCGAGCAATACACGTTCCTAAGCTTTTGCCGTGATTCAAAACTGGTCATTTCGTTTTACACTGGCAAACGTTCATGGGAGAACACGCACACCCACATTCACGATCTGAAAGACCGCTTGGCTGGCCGCGTGCAGATTTCAACCGACAATTACAAGGGCTATAAGGGCAAGACTGGCGCGATTTACGAGGCGTTTGGGCCGGACGGAATCAATTACGGTATGCTGACAAAGGTGTACACCAAAAGCGCACTACCTCAAAACCGATTTTGTCAGCCGGTTTGCATCCTTGCCAAGAAAACGCCGGTCTTGGGAAACCCGGACATTGATTTGATTTGCACCAGCCACATTGAGCGTCAAAATTTGAATGTTCGGCTTTTCAATCGCAGATTCACGCGGCTGACCTTGGGTTACAGCAAAAAGCTGTCAAATTTGCGCCATTCGGTTGCCTTGTTCGTGTGCTATTGGAATTGGTGCTGGAAGCACAACACAACGAAACAGACGCCGGCACAGGCCAGCGGATTAACAGACCACGCATGGACAGTGCAGGAATTGATTGACGCCGTTTCAAAGCCTGAGGTTTGCACAATCTAAGGCACCGTTACCTAGAATTGGCGCGCAGATTGCTGTTTTAAGCGGGTAGTTGTTGGAAGATCATGACCACAGTGGCCCAAAATCAAGGCGAAGAAGCTCAATTGTTGCAGACAATTGAGATGTTCGAAGTTATTGCCCAATCGCAGCCCAATGATTGCCAGTCACTGGAAATTCTCAAGGAAGCCTATACCAAGATGGGTCGCGAACAGGACGTCATCAACACATCCAAACGCATCGCGCAAGCTTATATGCAGTCGGGGCAGCTTTCCTCGGCAATTTTGGAATACGAAACGGTTTTACAACGGCGGCCGGACGATGCCGACGTGCAGGCGGCGCTCAAGCAAATTGAGGACAAGGCGAACAACGTGGCGGTGCAATCCGCAGGCGTGGAATCGGCGGCAGCGGTGTCGGGGTCTCAGTCCGACACGGCGGGATTTCGCAAAAAGGCGCATGCGGCGACAACGGAAATTGACGATGGCCGCAAGACGATGCGCAAAATTTTCGTCGAGAGCAAAATCATCGCCGCGAATGATTTTGATTTGTGCTGGCGCACGGTGGACCTGACGGCGGCGACATCGGATGTGGTCGAACCGTTCATCCACGCCCTCGCGGAGAAAAAGATTTTTGCCGTGGAAAAATCCCTCAAGTTGCTGGCCGACAGGTCGCGCGCGGCGTTTTTGCCGCTGGAAAAGTATGATGTGGACATTGACTTGACGCGCGGCTTTCCGGCGGAAGTTTGCCGCCGCTGGTGCGTGCTGCCGTTCGACCGGATGAGCAAATCCATTTTGGTGGCAACCGCCAATCCGTTTAATCAGCAGGCAGTAAAGGATCTGGCTGAAGCCACCACGCACCGGCTGCTGTGGTATTTGGCGCCGCCCACCGACCTGATCTCCAACCTCCGCATCGCGTTTCGCTAAAGCCATGGCCAAAGTCAAATCATTCGGAGAACGCATCGCTGACGCACTCGTCGAGGATGGCTTGTTGTCGGCGGGGCAGATCGGGGAACTGCTGGAACAGCAAAAAAGGGAGGGATCCCGCCTCATCAAACTCATTGTCGACAAATCCTACGTCAGCGAGCAGGACCTGGCTGTTTCCATGGGGCGCGTGCTGAACGTCCCGCCCATCAATCTTGCGCGTGTGAGTATTCCGCCAGAAATCGTCGAATTACTGCCGCGCGACACGGCGCACAATTACAAGATTGTTCCCATTTCACGGTTGGAAAACAGGCTGTTCATCGCGATGGCCGACCCGCTGAACGTCCTGGCCATTGACGACGTCAAGCGCATCACCAAACTCGAAATATCTCCGCTCATCGCGTCTGAAAAAGCCATCGTTGACAAGTTGAATGCCTTCGATGCCGCCAAGGGCGGTTCGATGGAAGATATCATTCAGGACGCCCAAAAGCAGAATGAAGCCGACGCGGACGCCGAAACCATCGAAGCAGTCAAGGAAGGAATGGAAGAGGTCAACCTTGACCAGCTCGCCTCTTCCAGCGGAGAAGCGCCGGTCATCAAACTTGCCAATCTCATCATCGTTCAGGCCATCAAGGACCGCGCCAGCGATATTCACCTGGAGCCTTTTGAGAAAAGCATGCGTCTGCGTTACCGGGTGGACGGTGTGCTCATGGACGCAACCCCGCCGCCCAAGCAAATGCAACTGGCGCTGACCTCGCGCTTCAAAATCATGAGCAGCCTGGACATTGCCGAACGCCGCCTGCCGCAGGATGGTCGCATGCGCGTGCGCGTCAGCGGCAAGGACTTTGACCTGCGCGTGTCCGTGATGCCCACCGTTCACGGCGAAAAAATCGTGCTGCGCGTCCTCGATAAATCGAACCTCACCGCCAGCATAGACAAGCTCGGTTTGGATCCCGACACCTTCAAACAAGTCAAGGCCGCCATTGACGCGCCACACGGATTGATTCTCGTCACCGGCCCGACGGGTTCGGGTAAAACCACGACCCTTTACTCGGCGCTCAACGAGCTGAACAGTCCCATTTATAACATCGTCACCGTCGAAGATCCGGTGGAGTTTCAGGTTCCTGGCATCAACCAGGTGCCGACCAAAAAGGAAATCGGCCTCACTTTTGCCAACGCCCTGCGTTCCATTCTGCGCCAGGACCCGGACATCATCATGATCGGTGAAATTCGCGACACCGAAACCGCCGAAATCGCCATCGAAGCCGCGCTCACCGGACACCAGGTCTTAAGCACCATGCACTGCAACGACGCGCCCGGCGCCATCGCGCGACTCGATGACATGGGCATTGCGCCGTTTTTGATTTCCTCGTCCGTCATTCTTTCCTGCGCGCAACGCCTCATGCGCCGCATTTGTTCGCATTGCCGCGAGCCGGTGACTTATCCGCCCAAAATGTTTGAAGACCTCGGTATTGACCCCGCCATTTTCAGCGGGGTGCAACTTTACCGCGGTCGCGGTTGCGACCGTTGCAAAAATTCCGGTTACGCTGGCCGTATGGCCATCATTGAAGCCATGACCATTACCGACCAAATCCGCAAACTCATCATTGCCCGCGCCAACACGCGCGAGCTGGGCAAGGTGGCCATCAGCCAGGGAATGCGCACGCTCCGCATGGTCGGACTCGACCGCGCGCGCGAGGGCGTCTCAACACTGGAACAAGTGCTCCTGATCACCTCGGCGCATTGACCCGTCGTCCGCTCAAAATTTCCGTTGCGGAAAAGCGAATGACTGCGGTGTGGGCGACAACCAAGGCGGCGGCTGCGGCGCCCAGGCGGCGGCCGATGGAGGCGACGTTAAACTTAGACTCCAGATACTGGGTAACTTCGGCAGCTCGGCGGGTTTGCCAATCCCGCTGTTCAATGGAGTGAATGACGCGCCGACCGGAGTCAGTGCCGACTGGCCAAGGCCGGAACTCAGCGCCGTTTGCGGCAGGGAGATTTTTATGCCGCTCAATAAAGGGGTTGCTGCCGCGGCGGTGGATGACGGGCTTGGCTGAAGCAATTGTCTGAACCGGTCCATGTCCGTCTGTTGCGCCAGGGTGACAACCGGTGACGGCGACGGTGAGCTCAACAATTTTGACCAGTTGTTGTTTCCATTTTGCCCGGCAAATATTTGATTGTCCGGTGCGGGATTGAACAGCGAGCCGGCCAGGTTGTTCGGACTTCCCAATCCGCCGGGGATGGAGTTCGACGTATCGGGCTGTTGATCGGAAAAATTCCAGGTTGGAAACGCATTGGCATTGGTGTTGACCGGCGGCGTTTGATTCTGCCTTTCAGTGTAGCGTTCCAGCGCCGTTAAATTTTTTGGCCGGCCGGCCGCGTCACGTTCCTGGATTCCCATGATCTTTTCCGGCGTGGTCGCGCCGATGATTTCCGCGGGCGTCAACAGCATCCAATTCTTGCGCCGGTCCAGCAGTTCCTGCATCCGCAACGCCTCGGCGGGTGAAAACACCGGCACGCCCACCGGCAACGGTGTGTCAACGGACGGACCGCTGAAGTTGAAGGATGGCGGAGCCTGCAAAGTGTTGCCAAAATCCGGCGATTCCGGCGGTTTGGGCGAAAGCGACGGCAGGTTGGAGAAAACAGTGTCGCTCTCCGGCGAGGAAAACAAAATGGATTGTCCCGGGCGAAAGGCTGCGTGCTGGGCCTGGACGGAAAATACCGCAACCAATGCGGCGGCCAAAGGCAACCCGCGCTTCAAATATGCAAGGCTGAAACCCATCTCAAACTATCAGGCTAGTGGATTAGACACCCGGCGTCAAAAATGAATTCAAAACCCGTGAATTCTTTTGAATTGAATGACGATTCAGGCAGCAAAACCGCCTTGCGGTGATTCAAACCCTCAACTCTCAACCTTCAGCCCTCAACCAGCTTCACTGCCGCTCGTATTCGCCCTTGCTGATTTTTTTGAGCACGGTGAATCCGGCCTTTTTCGCGTCGGAGATGGACAACGGCTTGAGCTTGTGCGGCGAATTGAAGGTGGAAATGATTTTGCGCACCGGCTTTTTGCACGCCGGACAATGCGTCAGCGGCTTGGCCGATAGCGGCCGGCGCAACGTGAATTTCCCGCCGCAAACCTTGCAGTCGCCTTCGCACAGCTCGTATTCGTAAAGGGGCATGATTAAATGTCGAATTCCAATTGCAGAATGTCGAATTGGAAACCCGCTTCGTCAATCAAACAAATTGTCCAACCGGGGTGGGGTTTAATTGCGAAGCGGCCGGGCTTTCCGCCATTCTCCGAGTTTGATTTTTGCATGCTGAATTTGTTCCGGATTGAAGCCGGGGTGGGCTTCAATCTTTTGCACGATTTTCACGGCTTGATGAATGTTGCCGCAATGCAAGGCGTGGACCTCGGCCAGTTTGATTCTTAAATCAAAATCCCCGGGTTGTTCCTTGATTTTTTGTTCCAGGATTTCAATGATCGTGCCGAGATACCCTTGAGCCAGGAGTTCATCAATGGAATCCGGCGGGGCATCAACCTTTTCCGGCTTGGGTTTCGCGCGGCTCCATTCGCCGATCGAACGGCGGGCAAATTCGACGTGGGCGGGTGAAACATGAGGTTGCTTTTCAAGCGCCTGAAGGATTTTCACGGCTTGGTGCGGGTGGTGCAGATCCTGTGCGTAAACCCGCATTAGCATCAAGGCCGCATCCACATTGCGCGAATCTTCGGCCAGCAACAGCTTTAAAATGGATTCCGCTTCCTGGAACCGTCCCTGCATGCGCAGGTGATAGGCTTCGGTCAAAGGTTTGGGTTTCTGGACACCTTCTTGTTTGATGCCAAGGTGTTCCAGCATGGTTTCCAAGACCAGCACGCTGACATCTCCGGATTCTCTGAGCTTCTGGCTCAATTGAACGGCCTCCTCCCGCCGGCCGTTTTTAACCAGGCTGGCAATCATGTCCAGATCGCGCAGACCCTTGTTGGGATCAAACTCCTGCTCATCCGCGGGATCAACCAGATGATGAAACCACCGCGCGAACAATTCAGCAATACAACTTGCCCATATCAGGGCAAGCATCCCCCCTATCAGGAGCAACATCGGTATGATCTGTAGTGCCCCGGGCAACCCAAATAACATTCCCACCAGAAGCAAGGTTATGCCGCAGCGCATGGCTCGGCGGATGAAGTCCTGCCTTTTATTCCCGCCCGTTACTTTTGCGTCATACCCGCTCAACCACCAGCAGGCCAGACCGGCGACCGCCAATGCGGCAAGATGGGTAATCATGACGGAACCGGTTGAAAAATTAAATTTACTACGCCCATAACTAACTTTCAAAAACATCAAACCGTATTGGCTTGCATATAAATGGTGCTGCGTGCTAACCGCCACAACAGGCTCACAACCGGCGCTCTGGATCTTCTGGATCAAAGGTTGTAGGCGGCTCGCCAGGCGGGAGATATGTGGTTTTGTCGTTAGGGACTGAAATACGGTGATTGTTCAATCCATATTTTACTGCCAAGTCTTCAGGGGAGAGAATGGAATGGTAGAGTTGTAATAATAAATCTACCACCAAAACATGAAAAGTGGATCCAACGACTTCAGATCGCGAAAATACCGGGATTAAAGGTTCAGCGTAATCCGAGTGAAATATAGCGGAATCTGCTTGTTTTCCCGCCGTTTCTGAATTCGTGACCTCAAAGTAGGTTTCAATTACACTACAAGGTAGAGGGGCAGGTCCTGGCGAAGGGAGCCCGTAGGGCGACCGGAGCCAGGACCTGCCCTTGGCGGTCCAAAACC
>Ga0208191_1000678_pt1 | contig 22150 bp, 16 predicted proteins | sample June2015DPH_13_5_FD_184709 | JGI IMG/M metagenome (GOLD analysis project Ga0208191, IMG submission 184709) | Peatland microbial communities from SPRUCE experiment site at the Marcell Experimental Forest, Minnesota, USA - June2015DPH_13_40... | ecosystem: Environmental > Terrestrial > Soil >... | reverse complement strand
CGTTGGCGAACCACAAGCGGCCGTCAGCCGATCGGGCCCCGGCGACGAACGAAGCATAATTGGGTCGCACGCCGTCGAGTGCGTCGAAGGTTCGTACCGGAACCGTGATATCAGGATTCTGCTTCCAGGCCTGAAAGTCGACGCTCGTCACCAGGCCCAGTGCGCAGTTCATGTACAGCCACAAGTCATTGCTGCGGTCGAAGGCGATGGCATAGACCTGCTCGCACGGAAGGCCGTTCTTTCGGGTCAGCGTCAATTTCTTGTCGTTCTGCCAACCGAGCAGACCATAGTTGGTGGCGGCGAAAACAGAGCCGTCAGCATCCGGCAGAAGCTGCTGGATCACAGTGCCTTGGGGATGCTTGAACGAATGGATGACAGTCTGCCCATCGCGAATGTGTGCCAGGTCGCCATTAAAAAGTCCGAGCCATAATCCGCCGGTTGAGTCTGGCGCGACGCGACGCGGCATTGGCGGCGACAGCACATCTTCGCGTACCATCAGACCCTCGACGCGCATGAGTATGCGCGGCGGCCCTGCCGCCGCGATCCAGATGCGTTGCTCGGTGTCTTCGGCGATTCCGGTGACGAGGCCGATCGGACGAGCGTCGGGCCGAGTGATCTGCCGGAATCGATCGCCCTCGTACACCCAGAGGCCCTGGTCGAGACCGACCCAAAGCCGCCCGGCATGATCTTCGAATAGCGATGTGACTTGCGAGCCCGGCAGTTCGCGTCCACTGCGAAAGCACTTTACTCCTCCGTCGCGGATGCGGGTCAGGCCGCCGTCCCCGCCCGTCCAGATATTTCCGTCTGGAGAGGCGGCCACCGAACCCGCCTCCGCTGAGCACAGACCCTCGGCGACCGTCACGGTGGCAACTGGCGCCTCGGCGAAGCGGTCCACTCCTTGCGTCGTGACCACCCAAAGGTCGCCTTCGCGATCGCCCGCGATCCCAAGTATCCAGTCGCCAGAGAGTCCGTTGGTCCGGTCGAAGTGTTCGACGAGATCGCCGTCAATGCGGTAGATACCGCGATCATAGGTGCCTACCCACAGCGCACCTTTGCGATCCGAATAGAGCGACGTGACCACCAACGAGCTGCCGTGGAATAGGGGAGTATCGAACGATTGCAACCGTCCGCGGATCAGTCGCTCCAGCCCGAGACCGGGTCCCGCCTTCTGAATGCCCACCCATACCACGCCGTCCGGCGACTGTGCCAGTGCTGAAATCCCTTCAATTCCTCTGTTCCCCACTAGGCCTGGCAGTGGATAGATCGTCGGTGATCCATTTGCCCAGCGCAGAAGCAGGGTGTCGCCGCCGATATAGAGCGTCCCATCGCGATCCGCCAGCAACGCCGTGACATTGAAGGACGGTACGCCGTCGCTGGGACCGAGGCATCGCAGGTCCGCTGATCGTACCTGGCATAGCGAGCCGGTTCCCTGAGGCGCATAGGCCTGTCCGAGCCAGACCGTCCCCTTGTTGTCGTCGGCCAGCGAGCCGGGGCCGCCCCTGGTGCCGGTGGCGTAGTTCGTCAGCGTGTTCCCCTTCCACCGGCTAAGAAAACCAACCGCGCTCATCCACACACTGCCATCGCGCGTCGTCCAGAGGCGAATCACCTCGGGGTTCGGCAGCTGTTGTCCGTGGCCGGGCGTCCACCGTTCGAAGCGGACACCATCGAATTGCAGGATCCCATCGGCAGTGCCGATCCAGATGTAGCCGTCCGGGGTCTGCACGATCGTTGCCGGCGCACTGTTGAACGCGCCGTCCTCCATCCGCCAGGCGGTATGGGTGTAGTAAAGGATGCGCATAGCGGGATCCGCAGCCCAGGCTGGCGCCGCCTGCAACCACACAAGCACGAACACCTGCAAGAAACGTCGCAACATGATGGCGCTTCGATGACGTTATACATTAGACCGCTGAAGCTCCTCACTGCCCCGTCGAGGTCTTCAGGCGTCGACCTGTGGTTTTCTACAGGGGGATCCGATCACTCTACCTCCAACAGCCCGCGCCGGACGGCGATAGTGACCGCGTGCGTGCGGTCGTTGGCGCTCAGCTTGCCGACCAGATTCTTGATGTGGAAGTTGACGGTCGTTTCGGCGATCGATAACTGGTCTGCGATCTGCTTGTTGCGGAAACCATCACGAATCAGCCTTAGCACCTCCAGTTCTCGATCCGTAAGATTTTCGTCGCCGAGGTGCTCGGCGATGCGAGCCGCCACTGCAGACGGGACGTGCCGCTTGCCGGCGTGAACCGACCGAATCACTCCAAGCATTTCGTCTTTCGGTGCGCTCTTGAAGATGTAGGCAGAGGCGCCTGCCCGCATTGCGCGCTGGATTTCGCCGTCCGTATCGGCTGTGGACAGAATGATGACCCTCGCCTGAGGTGATTCCCCACGAATGGAGATCAATGCATCAACTCCATTCGCGCCGGGAAGGCGCAGATCCATCAGTGTCACATCCGGGCGATGTCGGCGGAATTCCGCAACGGCTTCCACCGCATTTGTGGCCTGCGCCACGAGAAGCATATCTGGCTGCGAACTGATGATCGACCGCAGACCCTCACGGAAAACCGGATGGTCCTCAACGCTTAAAATGCGAATCGGCTTCGGAGTAGCCAACGCAATTCCCCCACTCACGGCGACAATTGTACTGGATTTACTCATCGACGTAGATCGGTTTGGCACACACTTGGCGCACTGAAAGGACAGGAATTCCGGCAAATGCGCAATTTTTGGGTGAGTAATAGTCAGTCGCCCCACGGGCGCGGAAATTACGGAATCGAACAATCCCACAAAAGATGCGCACACTCGCGGCACACCGAATGCATCGCGAAAGGGTAGGCGGCTGAAATCTCGGCTTGCCGACAGTCAGTCGGCCGATGCCATCACCTGCGCGAGCGAAAGCCGGTCACCGCGGTAGGCATCCATGATGGCGGGGCTGACGCGCGCCAGCCGCAGGCGCCTGCTCACGACGGCTTCGGTGAAGCCGAAACGCCCCGCGACATCCGCTTCAGCCATGCCGCCGTCAACGAGGGCGCGGAACGCCTCGAACTCGTCGGCAGGATGCATCGGCTCGCGCAGCACGTTTTCGTCGAGGCTGAGTTCCGTCGCGTCGTCGCCATCTCGCACCTGGCACGGCACGGCGAAGGACGCGTCGATCCTGCCCTGTTCGGCGAGTAGCTGCAGCGCCGCCAGACGCCGCCCGCCGGCGACGACCACGAATTTACCTTTGCAGTGATTGCGCGCGACGAGCGATTGCAGCAATCCGTGCGCCGCGATCGAGGCGGCGAGTTCCTGCAGGCTCGCGTCCGTCACGGCCGTCCTTCGGACGTTGTCCTCCGAGGCGACGAGCTTGTTGAGAGGTATCGATGTGATGTCAGTCATGAAGTTCTCCTTTGGTTGACGTTTTCAGACGCGGCTTCCCGGGCTGCGCGGACAAGCGCGCTGTGACCGCCAGGGCAACGGCCAACACGGACCCTCGGAGCGGGCCGGCCGTTGACGGCGCGCGCAGCCCATGCTGCGTCGGGCTGAAAACGCGAAGGAGAACAGTGAACGGAATGGCGAATTATGAAGCCGGCGTGACGGTCGTCGTGGTCGTAGTGGTGGCTGTGATTGTCGTCGTCGTTGCGATCGCCGCCATGGCGACGATCATGGTGATGGCTGACGTGATGATGATGATGATGGGCATCATGATCGGCAGCGACAACACCAGCAGCGCCGACAGCAGCAGGAGCAACAAGGTCATTGCAAGCAGGCTGGGCTTCGAAAGTAGTAATCGTCGAGGGTAGTAAGAGAGGGTAGTAATAAAGGAGGGGAGATTCTCCGGCGCCCTTGCCCCGCTATGGGCCTGTGCAGCCTTGACAAGGCGCAATTATGGAGACCTAGACGCAGCTATCTTATTAAGGCGCAACTATAATGTTGCGCCTACAGTTGAATATTGCGTCTATTTATGTTTTAATTGCGCCTATGGATGTTTAATTGCGTCTATATCGATAGACGCAACCAACAGGGAGAAATTAACCTTGCCCAAGCGAATACCGGAAGATGCCCTGACTGCAATCGAAGACGCTGTCCGGCTGCGCCCGGAGGGCGCTGATCTGCCCGAGATCGCGACCGCTTTGAAACCGGCTGCACCGAAAAGGACGCTGCAATACAGGCTCAGGTACCTCGTGGATGCCGGACGGCTCGTGAAGGTGGGAGATGATCGCTGGGCGAAATACCGCTTGCCAGCGGCGGAGGAGGCAAAGGCATTGGCGTCCGAAAAGCCTGCGGCTGTTCCCGCTGCAGCCGAGAAGACGGAGGAGGAGGCTGTGCCCCTGTCTCCGGCCAGCAAGGAAATGCGCCCCTACCTGAGCCAGAGCGTCAACGCGCGAAAGCCGGTTGGCTACAACCGTGAATTCCTCGACTCGTACCGGCCCAACGAGACGTTTTATCTTTCGGAGGAGCAGCGCGCGCATCTCGCGCAGGTGGGCAAACCGAATTTCGCGGATCAGGCGGCTGGCACTTATGCAAAACAGATTTTGAACCGGCTGCTCATCGATCTGTCGTGGAACTCAAGCCGCCTTGAGGGGAACACTTACTCGCTCCTGGATACGACGCGGCTGATCGAACTCGGCGAAGCCGCCGAAGGCCGTGACCGGCTGGAAGCGCAGATGATCGTCAACCACAAGGATGCGATCGAATTCCTCGTCAACGAGGCGGAGGGAATCGGCTTTAACCGGTACACGATCCTCAATCTTCACGGGATTCTGGCGCAGAACCTCCTGCCCGACCCGGGCGCGCCCGGCAGGCTGCGCCGTATGGGCGTCGGTATCGGGAAGTCCACTTTCCATCCTCTGGAACTGCCGCAGCTGATCGAGGAGTGCTTCAACCACCTGCTGGAGACCGCCGCCGCGATTCAGGACCCGTTCGAGCAGGCGTTGTTTGCGATGGTGCAATTGCCGTACCTCCAGCCGTTCGACGACGTGAACAAGCGCGTGTCGCGCCTGTCGGCGAACATCCCGTTCATCAAGCGCAATCTGTCTCCACTGTCGTTCATCGACGTGCCGCGCGCGCTCTATACCGACGCGCTCCTGGGCGTTTATGAACTGAACAAGGTCGATCTGCTGAGGGATGTATTCATCTGGGCGTATGAGCGGTCGGCGGCACGCTATGCCGCCGTCCGACAGTCCCTGGGGGAGCCCGATCCGTTCAGGTTCAAGCACAAGGCCGCGTTGCGGCAGATCGTCGGCGAGGTGGTGCGCGGGCGGATGGACAGGAAGGCAGCCGCGGCTTATGTCGCGGCCTGGGTGGAGAAGAACGACATCCCGGAGGCCGAACGCGAAAAATTCAGGGACATGGCCGAGGCGGAACTCGTGAGCCTTCACGAAGGAAACTTCGCTCGCTACCAGATCCGGCCGAGCGAATTCGAGGCGTGGCAGCAGGTCTGGAAAGAAAGCATGTAAGCCATGAGCGACAAACGGCTGCAAGACCTCGTCACCTTCTATTCGCTTCTGGACGAGCTGGGAAAAAGGTTGGCGGCGCGCGAACGCTCGCCGGTCGCCGCGGCCGCATGCAATGGCCCGCCCGCGGCGTCTACTTCTTCCACGAAACCGGCGAGAACCGCTCCGACACGGGCGAGGGGCCGCGCGTGGTGCGGGTCGGTACCCATGCGCTGAAGGAGGGCGGAAGCACGACGCTCTGGGGCCGTCTGTCCGCGCACAGGGGCCAGCTTCGAAGCGGTGGCGGCAATCACCGCGGCTCGATATTCCGGCTGATCGTCGGAACGGCATTGATCGGACGCGATGGGCACAAATTCCCGACATGGGGCGAGGGCGGTTCGGCCGCGAAGGATATCCGAGCGGCGGAAGTCGAACCTGAGCGCGCGTCGGAAACCCTATAAGGGCTTCGATCCCTATCTTTTCCGCAGAGTGTACCCTCTTGGAGACTTGACCGCCCCAACCTTATCCCTGTCAAAATCGTAAGTAATCTTGAGCAGATGGGCCGGAACCACCATCTCGTCCGAGAGCTTCTCCTCGAACTTACCCACCTGGATGGAGCGGTATTCGGTCTTTCCGGGATCTTCCGCGAAAAACTCGTCCTCCATCCAGAGAATGTCCGTGCCAGCGATATGAACAGCCTTTATTGTCGGGGTGTCGGTCTTCTTGGAGGAACTCACCACATCCACCGCGACGTGATGCTTCTTCCCAGGTATCGAGTAAAAACGATTTGCGTTCAGGAGCAAGCATTCCGAAATAAAGTCAAAGCTGCCAGACAGCTCATCGAACTGTTGCAGGCGGAAGACCTCTGCGAATCGCTCGGTCTTGAACATCCTGCGCAGCTCTCCCTTGGAATCGAAGAAGACCTCGAACAACATCCCGTCGAGCAGTGCCTTCCTTTTGTCCTCCGCGAGGCCATTCGTTTTGGCGAGGAAGTTCTTGATGTAAGCATTCGCGCTGTTGGCGCATCCACACGCCGACTGATAAATGTTCCGCCCGATGACAAACAGCGAATCAGCTGAATACTTGCCCGCCTGCGCCACATCGAAGGAATCAATCGCGGGATTCTGCCTGGGCCAGGTGAGCGTTTTGAGGCTGGCTATAAGGCTATGCGAGCTTTTTGTTGTATCAAGCACGAAGAGGCCATCAGCGAGGGCTGCGCGCGAGTAGGAGTCAATGCGCGCACCGAGGCTGAGATTGAAATAAAACTCGCCAGATAATGACGTATGTTCCCATGAGGTTTGCTTCTGCTTGGTTATGGTGCTTAGCGTATTGCGCACCCGCTTGAACATTTCCTCGATGGATGAGTCGGGCGTATCGATGTGCCGCAGGAGAGCTTCAGTGTACGCTCCATTCTTCCCCCGGCCATCACTTGCCACTTCCCCTGGACTTCCCCTGGAGATGTAGCAAAAGCGATCAGCGTTCCTTTTGGAGCGTAGTCCGCGGAGCGCAGAAGAGCGATTCCAAGCTCTTTCAAAAGGATTGTTACGGCAGGCGTCGAGAATGATGATGTTCGTGGACGCCCCCGACTTCTCCATCAGCTCGATGACTTTGTTGAGTGCGAGCGAGGAATATTTCGCATCCGTTTCGTCCGAAAAATCCGTGTCAATGGCATTCAGGTAGTTGTCGCCATCGATCTGCATCCCGTGGCCGGCAAAGAAAAAGAGACCGACATCATTTCCCTTGAGGTTCTTCTTGAATGCCTTCAGCCCAAGGTCCAGCTCTTTGTTTGTACAATCAATTTTCTTGATGACGGAGAATCCGCAACGCTCAAGGCGCTCCGACAGGTCATCGGAGTCGTTTTTCGGATTCTTGAGTTTCGCACCAGCCGGGTAATTTCCGTTGCCGATCACCAGCGCGGTGAGTTTTCTATCCATCTAAATCTCTCCCTCCGCCTCATCATAAGGAAAACAAGAAAGAACCCGTCAATACTTTACGTGAAAAGTTGGGCTATCCTCAGGTTTGCTGTCACGCCGGTCGTAGAGGCGGGTAGTGGAGACGTTGGCGTGACCCAGCCAATCCTGAACTTTGGCAATATTTGCCTCGTTCGATAAAGCCGTCGCGCGCAGTGAATGCACGCACAGCCCGACGACCTCCGCATTAATACCCGTTTCCCGTCCGTATTTTCGGACGATGCTTGCGCCAGCAATCACATGGGCACGCGTGACGGTGCGCAGGGCGGAGGGCGCGCGCAATCCGGTGAAGGCAGAAAACTCCTCGACATCCCTCTTGTAAGCACGGCGGGTCTTGAGATTGGTGATGTTGGCAAGCCATTCGAGCTCAGGGGGCACATCGGCCAGGTCACTGTATTGAGCCGGAGTCAGGGAAGAAAAAGGAACCAGCTCACTTGCCATCTTTGGCTACCGCAGATTTTGGAGGGGTTTCGGCAGGTGCTTCATCAGCGATGGCCCGTTCCACAATGCCGATCGCTCTGGCGAAGAGTTTATCGGAACCAATGGATGCGCTTGTTCTATCTTTTTGACTTCCGCCAGAAGATCCTGGCACCATACCGGATCGATGTCGTGCAAGCGGCGGATGACGACTGTCACCAGATAGGAAAGAGCTCTTACATCAATTTCAAGCTCGGGTGAAACCACATCCCCTCGCCGGTTGTTTCTAACGCGATAAGGTATTTTATCGTTCACGATCCAGACGGACCTGAGTGCCGCCTTGCGAATGCCTGAGTCTGAAATCCGGCACACAAGTAGCGCACAGCTAACTCGAATAGTCAGTGTTCCCGCGCGGACGAGAGAGCGTCCGACTAATCGGCCGTTATCCGGCCTAAAGAGGTTCTCGACTACAATCGCCAAACACCTCAATGACTTGCCGATAACCAGCCCGCACGGAAGTGACTTTTACGCCACTCGCAAATTGCTGAAGTTGCATCAATTCGAACGGAGCATGCGGCACAGCGACGGCACACCACGACAAGTGTTACGTCATCCCCAGCGACTTTCGGGTTATTTGGTGAAGCGAAAAACGCCAACACCGAACTTCGGAAAGCAATGAAAGATCATCCGCTACCTTCCTAAAACAGGATCCGCGCTTTCAGCTGGATCATCCGTGGGGAAACGTCGCCTCCAAGGCCGGATCCCAAAATGCCAGTCGGTGGCATCTCCATCGTCGATATCTGTCCGAACCCTGAGTCCGAGCTGTAGTTGTCAGGCGGGCCGAAGTTTGGGTGATTGAAAAAATTAAAGAATTGGACACCAATACCCAGCACCACTTTTTCTCGACCGACAAGGCTCGTTTTCTTCATGACCGTGAAGTCAGTATTGAAATAGCTCGGATAGAGAAAACGGTTGCGTCCTTGAGCAAAGGAAACGGCACGGCCTGAACAAGGTCCCTGTAGATCTGGCACGCTCCCCACATTGAACGAGGTCTCGCAACCCGTCTGTACAAACAGTGCGTATGGATTTGGCGTTTCTGAACCGTTGGGCTGAGTAACCAACTGCGGAGGCCAACAAGGATGCGGGAATGGTGGGACTACGGCTCCCGCTCCACAGGAATGGGACCCGCCGATTGGGGCAACTGGCACAGCGTAGATTGTTCCATAGAAATTCTTACGGTCCAGGTTACCGGATTCTGCGAGATCGATCACCGTGTAGGGAAATCCGGTTCGGGCGAAAATCGTTCCCGAAATCTGCCATCCCTTCACCAGGGAATCGTAGCCGCGGCCGTGGAGCATGGTCTTTACCGGGAGTTGCCATACATAGTTCGCATTCAGGGAGTGCCGAACATCGTAATCTGCCGCTCCGTAGCTGCCTCGCAGATGAAAGGGGTCCTGTGGGAACTCGGAACTGCCTGCAGTGAATTCGGCTAGGCCACCATTGGAAACTTCATCCAGAGCATGGCCGTAGGTGTAGTGTGCCTGGAATAAACCATTGCCGAAACCAGCAAATTTTCGTCGAAAGGAAACAACCACGCCATTGTAGTTCGAGATTCCGGGTGTCGCGTATTCAGTGACACCAGCGAAACGAGGGTCGGCACATGGGGGAACGGGCGGGCTCGCACAGACTGTGGCCGGGAATGGACCCCATCCGAAAGCATTGGCTGAGGGATTTTGCACGAACTCATGAATTCCGTGATTGCCGTAGTATCCGAGAGTCACCGAAGTGTTGGTACCAAGCGTCTGCTGCACTTCCAGGCTCCACTTCTGATACTGGGGTAAACGGGGATTGCTAGTCGCAACGATAATGCTCGGAGGGAAGAAGTGAGGATCCGACGCTTCGATCTGAGCAAGGTTGTCGCCGGCTGCAAACCCCTCGACAAAGGCCGCATTTGAGGCCGCGGCTACTTTAAAAAGGCTGTTGGTTTCTGCCGGAGCGAGATTGTAGGCGCCAAATACTGACACATGGTTAACGAGTGGTGGATTCTGAGAGAAATAGGTTGCGAACCCGCCGGTTAGCTCGTAAAACAAACCGAAACCGCCGCGTACCACCGTATTATGCGAAACTCCCAGCGGTTGCCAGGCGAAACTGAATCGCGGCGCCCATTCAACGGCCTCTTTGTGAAAAAAAGCTTGCTGACGTTTCGAGATCGCCTGATTGTAAGGCTGTGCGGGGTCGTGACTGATCGATTCAAACGGTCCAGATAATTCAGCAAAGCAATCGTGGGCACAGACCGGATTTGATTCATGTTCCACCCGCAGGGAAAGAGCAAGGGTGAGGTTGGATTTTAAGTGCCACTCATCCTGCCCATAGCCCGCAAGAGTGTAGGAAGCGAAGCGCTGTGCCAGCTGCGTGGGAAAGGATTGACTCAAGCGTGTGGAGTCACTCTGTGGAGATGCCGGGTCCACGCCTCCGGAATAAAATGCATCGATGGTTTGTGGAACGACATCTCCGACGGCGCTCTGCGCATAAGCTGAGTTGCTCAAATATGCTCGCAGGAAATCTCCACCGAATCCGAACTTGTGCTTGCCCCACGTCTTCAGGAAATCATCGGCGATCTCGTACTGCGTGAGCCCTCGGCCCATGGGATAGCCATAGAGATAGTCAAATCCTCCCAGCGACGCGAACGGCTGACCCGCGATGGACCAATCCAGTGTGGTCGGAAAAGCAGCCAGGGTTTGCGCCGGGTTGACGAGGCTCGACACCCCATCTTGGTAAATACCCGCCAATAAGAACTGGTTCGCGGCGGTTGTTCCAAATGTGTGAGTTTCGTTCAACTGGGCTTGCCACCATGGCCCGGTGTAATAGACGTTAAAAAGTGAGCTTATGGGGTCGACGACGATGGGTTGACGGCCATTGTCGTATTGGAGGAGGAAGAAAGCACGGTCGTTGGTCCGGACGTTCCAATCCACACGGCCAGACACAAGAGATTCACTCGTCGGCTGCCCAAGTGTTTCCTGAAAATGGATTGCGCACGGAAGATTCACGCCAAGTTGCCCTTGGGGAGTCTGCGGACCGATGAACACACCACTCGGGTCGAGACAGCCAAGAGGATCGGCGAAGCTCCCCGGAGTAGCTGCTGCTATTCCAGGGGTTTGGTTATACAGACTGAACATTTTCTTGTAGAAAGCATCGGAAGCAGACGCCGAGCCAAAGATAGAATCGATATTGGCGATAGTTGCCGCCTCGAACTGCGGGCTCGGGAGAACCACCTGAACCGGAGAGGGGAGCAAGACTCGTAAGCCTTCGGCATCAAAAAAGAAGAACAGCCTATTTTTCTGGATGGGCCCTCCCACCGAACCCGCCCACTGATTGGCGATATCGAACGGCCGAGGATTGCCGAATGCCTTCGTGATCCAGTCGGTAGCGTTCAACACGCTACCATTCCAAAAGTACTCGGCGTTTCCGTGGAAGTCATTCCCTCCGGACTTTGTGACATAGTTCACATACGAGCCTGGGGCATCTCCAAAATGTCCCGAGTAGCCATCACTCACCACAGTGGCTTCCTGAATTTGATTCTGACCCAGAAGCATACCCGTCGCGCCAGTAAAACTAAGGTGCCCCAAGTTGTCGTTCATCCCATTCAGGGTGAAAAGATTTGAGGTCCCCGGCATGCCCAAGATTGAAAAGTTCCCGCCCCCGCCCCCAGTGCGCGCATTATCGGTGGCCATGATTGCACCGGGAGCGGTCTGGGCGATGTAGGTGAGGTCGTTACCGGGATTGGGTAATTCCGAGATCTGCTCCTGGCTCATGGTTATCGAAACGTCGCCGTTGTCTGCCTGAACGAGCGGAGCTTCAGCGGTCACAAAGAGTTGCGTGTTTGTTTTTGCAATCTCCAGCGTGATGTTGACTGTGACTGGCGTCTCCAGCAATACAGTGATGCTCCGGCTTTCCTTGCGAAAGCGGTCGTGTACTACGGTCAGCGTGTATTGGCTGGGAGAAAGAAAGAAGAAGCGGTACACGCCATCGCGGTCTGTTTTGGTGGATTCTGTCGTTCCCTTGTTGACGTCCCTGATCTCGACATCCGCATTCGGAACAACCGCACCGCTCTGATCCGTAATGACGCCGGTCACGGCGCCCGAAGTCGTGGTCTGCGCACTCAGTTCATTTGCGAAGCAAATCGCCAGGAGAAAGGCTGAAAAGCAGCGGCGGGGTCGCAATCTCATCGAAACACCCCAAGCAGATTCGATCGAAGCGGACCTGCGATCTGTAGTACTGCATCATATCCGAAAATCGGCCAGGTTGTGCACAGCTAGAGATTGCCTGTGCGTCGTACATTGGCGAGAAAGAACGTGTAGCCCACCGAGTATTTATGAGATGACTTCTAGATAGTCAAAAGGAGCGTCTAAGGAACAAGGCTAAATTTGCGAGCAACGACTCTCCGAACGAAGAAAGGTGGCTATCGAGGCTGGTCAAGCCCGACGCGATGGACCAGATCCACAAAACGCGGGTCGCCGCGCAAGGGATCAAAGTAGGGAAAGACCTTGATCAATTGCAGGACGTTTGATTGTTCCTCGTAAGCCCGCTCAAGCCAGCCCATCGCCTGCTCGTTGTCACCGAGGCCCAAATAAGCGTTCACAAATGCGGCAGTAGGAACGTAGGTGGTTCGCTGCCGTCGCTTCAATTCGTCGAGCAAACGAAGCGCTTCCTCGCGGCGCCCAGCATGCGCATAGGCTCTGACAAGCACGCCCATATCAGCCGGATTCCGGTCGGTGCCCATCGCCTTCTCCAGCACCGTAATCGCTTCGTCCGGTTGGCCGTTGGCAATCAGGGCCATCCCCAGATACCTATGGTCCGGGTCGTCGCTTCGCAACTCCCGGATGGCCTCGTCGTAACGTCTCGCATGAAACAATATCCAACCCTTAGTAATGCCAGGGAATCCAAGCAGGTCACCTGCGGCTCCAAGCGGATCAAGGTCGCGGGCACGCTGGGCCCACGCCAGGGCCTCGTCCATCCGCCCCTGGCACAGCAGCCACTTAGCGTATCCGACGTAAGCACCAGCATCGTTCGAGTTCAACTCCAGAGCCCGCTTGAATTCCGCTTCGGCGTCGCTCCACTGCCACTGTTTCTGATATACCGCTGCAAGCAAGACGTGTGGTGCCGCAAGGTCCGGATCCAGTTCAATTGCTTTTCGGGCTGCACTCATCATTTTTGGATGCGTTTCCTTCGGGGGGCCACCGACAGGAACTGATCCGAGCCTCTCGTATGCTTTCGCGAGGCCGACGTAAGCCGGTGCAAAGTTAGCGTCCTTGCCGATCGTTTCCTCAAAATAGGCAATACTCTGTTCAAACCCAGCCCTGCTGCTGCTGTTGCTGAACTCTTCTTCGGCTTTAAGATAGCTCTCGTAAACCTCAGGCGAGACATGATGCGCCGTGACCAGCCTGGCACGCTCCTCTCCGGTAACCTTGACTTCCACTGTGCGCGCGATGGATTGCGCCACCTCGCTCTCGAGAGCAAGTACGTCCCCCAACTCGCCATCGTACTCATCCGACCAAAGGTGCTCGTCGGTTGAGGCACGAATCAACTGGGCGTGCACACGAATCCGGTTGCCCTGCCGTATCACCGAACCTTCAACGAGGGCGTCCACCCCAAGCGTCCTGGCGATCTCTGGCACAGAGAGCTTCGTACCTTTGAAGCGCATGACCGAGGTACGGGAAATGACGCGCAGATCATGGATTCTGGCCAGGCGCCCGCACAGCTCTTCGGTCATCTCGTCGGCCAGGTATTCCTGAGTTGAGTCGCCCGACAGGTTGCTCAAGGGCAGGACTGCCAGCGACTTGATTTTGGTTTGGGTCGTACGCCCGGTGTAGCCCCGAAGCATAACGTAGGTGACGGCAATGAGCGCGAGTCCAGCCACACCGCCTAGAACCAGCCAGAGACGCGCCCGCGAAGCCCAGGTCGGTCGAACGTCGACTTCTCCATCCGCCGGCCGTTCCGCCCTAAGCCCCTCCTCACTTGGACTTGGCCGCAAAGGGATAACAGCGGGCGAGTCGATCGGCGCTACTCCGGTAGACAAATCGCCATTTTCCACCTGAGCAATGAAACGGTATCCCCGACGTGGCAGAGTCTCGATGTAGCGGGGTTCCTCGGCTGAATCGCACAGCGCGTCGCGCAGCTTCTTGACGGCGCTGTTCAGACCGGTATCGAAGTCAACAAAAGTGTCGCCGGGCCAGAGTTTCTGGCGAAGCTCCTCGCGCGTAACCAGGTCGCCGGGATGCTCGAGCAAGAGCGAGAGTACCTCGAAGGGTTGGCGATGAAGCTTTAGCCGGATGCCGTGCTTACGCACTTCACCCGAACGCATGTCCACGTCGAAGGCGTCGAATCGCACCCTGCGGGTTCGGTCGGTAGCCTCCATAGCCGGCTCCCCAGATGGCCAGTAGTCTACCACCATCTGCTTATCACCTACGGAATATCCGGGTGTGTGCCTACAAGCCACCTGCGTTCAGAGAGTTGCACGATCAGAAGAAAAACACCCGCAGACCATCCGCCGACCATTGTGTCTCAAGCGACTTTCGGCCAATGTCGCGCGGAGTTGGCATTTTTGCACAACGACCGGGCGTGACGGAGGTAGCAATGCAAAATTCGCGGACCCTTGGGCGATCCAATTCATTTATGAAGCCGGGATTTCATCGGACCGCCATGGCGCTGACTTTAGCCGCGACATTCGGCGCGTGGGGATGCGGCGGAAGTTCAACTTCTTCGTCGGCCCCGCCACCTGCTCCACTCATAAATGTTACGGTTACGCCCAGTTCCATCACGGTGTTACGCGATGCTACACAAGCCTTTACAGCCAAGGTCACCGGAACGACCAACACTGCGGTCACCTGGAGCGTGGAAGAAAGCTCTGGCGGTACGATCGACAGTGCAGGCCTCTACACGCCTCCACAAAATGGGGCGGGCACCTTTTATGTCGTAGCGACGAGCCAGGCCAATTCAGCCGCCTCTGGCGTGGCCGCGGTGACCGTTCCGATGCCCCAGGTAACGATCGATCCTGTGACGGTTACACTGCGTCCTGATGGGACGCGGATGTTCTCGGCAACTGTCTCAGGGCTGACCAATACGGCGGTAAATTTCACAGTTCAGGAGAGCGCTGGAGGGTTGATAAACAGCGCCGGACTCTATACCGCGCCGACTGCCGCCGGTTTCTATCATGTCGTCGCCACCAGTGCCGATGAAACGACGGTCAGCGCGAGTGCTACCGTCACCGTCACGACCTCTCCCAGTGTATTTACGCCTACCGGGAATCTCAACGAGGCGCGTGGCCTGCACACAGCCACCTTGCTACCGAATAACAAGGTGCTGGTGGCGTACGGCTCAAACAGTAGCTCCTACACCGAGGCAGCCGGTTACGTGGGCCTGACATCGGTCGAAGTGTACGACGTTGGCACGGGCATGTTTACTGAAATCCTTGGAGACGATGGCTTAGGGATTTTCGGCCACACCGCGACACTATTGCAGAACGGAACGGTGTTGCTGACCGGGGGCTTCATAAACGATGTTTGGGACTACGGAGGTAGTGCCTCATCCAACGGGGCAGGACTCTATGACTCGGCCACCGGTGTCTTAGGCGGGACAGGCAACATGACAGCCAACCGCGGGGGTCATACAGCGACTTTGCTGGCGGATGGCAAAGTCCTGATTGCGGGAGGGGCCGATACAGATCCAACTGAAACGGGCTTGGCCACCGCCGAACTCTATGATCCAGGCACAGGCACTTTCACACAAACCGGAAGCATGACCGTGGGGCGCTACCTGCACACCGCTACGCTGCTGCAAAACGGAAAAGTGCTCATTGTGGGTGGTGTCCTGACGTCTACATCAGCCCCGGTTGCCACGGCGGAAGTCTACGACCCGGCCACTGGCACCTTCACTATGACCGGCGCAATGGCGACCGCTCGCGAACAACACACGGCAACGCTTCTCGCCGACGGCAGGGTGCTGATCGTCGGCGGCACAACCTCCCCACCGGCATCTCTGTCTTCGGCTTGGCTGGCGACGGGCACCGTTGATTTGCAAGGGACCGCAACTGCGGAAATTTACGACCCATCTACCGGATCGTTTTCGGGTACCGGATCAATGGCCGCGGCCCGAACTTTCCATACAGCGACGTTGTTACCGAACGGGACGGTGCTGATAGCAGGCGGAGGTGGGGAAAATTCCACCGCGGAAGTCTACGATCCGGCGACTGGCTCTTTCAGCACTACCGGTGGGATGGAGATCGGACGCTCAGGGCACACCGCAACGCTGCTCCCGAATGGGAGCGTATTGGTTGCGGGCGGCGGTATTTTTGCCGGCCTGGCATCCGCGGAGTTGTATCACTGAGACAGAAAAAATCGATCGAAGCTACAAGTGCCCGCTATTGCGCGGCAGGAACTACGCGTGATCAATGACGCACTAATTCCGCACAGCAGTACAGAAATAACTTGCGTTGTACGCACAACGACGAGTGATTGGCTGTCGCGACAAAGCCTAATTACGCTCAAATTCCCGGCGACCGCCGCTTGAGTGAAATCGCCGGGTGTACTTACGCTCCCAATGTTTCGACACGAACCCGAATTTAGGACTGAAAAAGAAAGGGGAATCAAAAATGAACAAGTTCGGAAAGTATCTGCTTCTCGTCACAGGTTTCGCGCTGCTTGCGACTCTTGCCCGCATTCCAGGGGTCACCAACAACGTTCATGCCCACGATCGAAGCTGTAGCGTTGCCAGCCTTAAAGGGAAGTATGCCTTCCGCAGGATGGGTGTGAACAATCTTGGGGGCGGTTCCAATTGCACAGGCTTTAACGACTGTGGCCCCATTGCCGAGATGGGCGTCGCCGTCTACGGCGGAGACGGAAAGCGCGGCAACATTCGCAACACCAGAAGCACCGCCGGTGAAATCCGACCCTGGACCGATCAGCCCGCACCGAACGGAACCTACACGGTCGATCCGGATTGTACGGGGGAGTTCTTCGATGAGGACGGCACACACAGCAACAACGTCGTCGTAGTTGACGGAGGCAAGAGATTCTTCGTCCTCAGCGAGGCGCCGGGCACGACTGTCATGGAAGAGGGCATAAGGCTGGAGGAGGACAAGGACTAACAATGCGCTGACTGAGTTGGATGCACTCTTCTCCGTTTATGCGGTTGTGCATCTTGCCGACGGTCAGTGATGCGGGTAACTGGAACGGGAGGGTGCCGTGAAAAGCGAACCAGTGCTAGTGAGAAAGCTCGCAGTTGGGGGGATTGTGAGCCTTTTGCTCCTTGCCGGATGCGGAGGCGGCACCAATCCTCCCGTATCCAGGGGATCTAATCCCACTCCTACGATGACCGCGATCTCGCCCAACAGTACCGTAGCTGGCGGTGCGGCTTTCACGCTCACAATCAATGGGACGAATTTCGTCGCAGGTTCTACGGTTAACTTCGGCGGGTCGGCGCCTGCCACTACCTTCGTCAGCTCCACGCAATTGACTGCGGCCATCCCTGCTGCCAGCATCGCCTCAACCGGCACGACGGCCGTGACAGTGACCAACCCCGCTCCCGGCGGTGGCACCTCCAAGGCGATTAACTTCACCATTACCAATGGCGATAACCCCGTCCCGACGATCACTGGTCTCAATCCAAGCTGTGGTGCCCCAGAAGTGCCCGTTCAGCTGACAGTCGTTGGGCAAAATTTTGTGGCCAGTTCAGTCGTACGCTGGAACGGCAGCGATCTGTCGACCGCTAGTAATGGCGCAAGTAACATACTCACTGCTCAGACCTCGGCGAGTGACGTTGCCTCAGCCGCAACAGCCGCGGTCACAGTCTTCAACCCTGGACCCGGCGGGGGGAGCTCGAACGCGGTGACTTTCAGCGTAACGACAGGAGCTGTTGATCCGCAATCAATCGCTGTGGACCCTACCGGAAAGTTTGCCTATGTGGCGAGTCAGGGCTGCGGTGCTAATGGATACGTCTCCATGTACACGATCAACCCCAACACTGGGGCCCTGGCGTCCATAGGACCGCCGGTGTCTTCAAATGACGAACTTACCGACTCGGTGACCGTGGATCCTTCTGGCAACTTCGCCTACGTGGCGAGTTCGGGGGATCTGTGGGATATCGATTTTGGCAGTGTCGCGACGTACGCCATCAATCCCACGACCGGGGCCTTAACGCCGACCGGAGGAGGGATAACCGGAACAGGGGTAAACGGAACGCCGGAGTTTTTCAGTTCGGTGGCGGTGGATCCATCCGGCAAGTTCGCTTATGCGGCGCAGGCGGGAGCATTTCCGGCAGGCACCTACGGCAGTTCACCCAGTGTCTCGATGTATACGGTCAACGGCGCTACCGGAGCCCTGACGTCCATTGGTTTGATAGCCGCAGGAACAAGCCCCGACTCCGTGGCCGTCGATCCCGCGGGAAAGTTCGCCTACGTAACGAATTTCGGCTCGAACGACGTCTCTATGTACACCATCAACGCCACGACTGGGGCCTTAGCGTCCATCGGGAGGATTGCCGCAGGAACAGCTCCTGCCTCCGTGGCCGTTGATCCCGCGGGTGAGTTCGCCTACGTAGCGAATTTCGGTTCGAATAACGTCTCCATGTACTCGATCGACGCCACGACTGGGGCCTTGGCGTCCATCGGGACAATTGTTGCGGGAACATGCCCTCTCTCCGTGGCCGTGGATCCTGCGGGCAAGTTCGCCTATGTCGCAAATTGGACCGGGTATGACGCTGAGGGCAGCGTTTCGATATACACCATCGACGCTACGACCGGGGTCTTGATGCCCACAGGAACGATAGCTACGGAGCTGTCTCCTATCTCGATAGCCATCCATCCGTCCGGAAAGTTCACCTATGTGACGAATTCCGGCTCGAACAGCGTCTCGATGTACAGCATTGATAGTGCCACCGGGACCTTGACGCTCATAGGGACAATAAGCACATGAAGGGGCCGGCTCTAAAGCAAGCAAAAAACAGGGAAGAGGAGAGCACCATGATTTCCAAAATGTTTCGCATCGCTTTAACGATTGTTCTTGCCAGCTTTGCGCTCAGTTCCGCTGTCTGGGCGGCGACTTGTTCAAACGCCTCTCTGAGTGGCACCTATGGGTTTCTGCACGATGGCACAGATAGCAACGGCGCCCCTGCCACCGCCGCCGTGACCCAGATCACGTTTGACTCAACCACAGGCACATTTACTGGAGAGCAGACAGCATCCCATGATGGTGTAATTGCCACTGAGTCTGTCACCGGAATGTACACAGTCGCCTCGAACTGCACTGGCACGGGTACACCGGCGGGAGGCAGCCCCTTCTCCATTGTGGTTACGTCAACAGGGTTCTTGGCCGTTCACCCTTTTTCGGAGGGATTCGCCGTGAAGCAGGGCCCCCCGACCTGCACCAATGCCGGAGTTAAGGGTAGTTTTGGGTTTGAAACAACCGGTCTCTTCCTCGCAGGGGCGCCCGCCACAGGATGGGTGGCTTTCATCGGTGAGTTGAAGTTAACGGTCAACCCTTCTGGAGAAGGAGTGATACGCGGACATATAGCGGGTGCCGAGGATAGCACGACGTTCGCAGAGGAGCCCGTCACCGGTTCTTACAGGGTCGGCACGGACTGCAGGGGCACGGCCACCATAACGCCGAAGGGGCAACCCGAAATGCACTTCAGCTTCGTGGTTGTGGACTGCGGGAAGGAACTGCTAGCCATTGAGACGGACGCGGACACGGTTGTCAGCGGTACTCTAGTGAAGGGCAATTAATAACAAAGGCGGGAGCATAAGCGTTGATCCTGTGGCGCAGCAATAGGCACTCTTTTCGTTCGATGTTGCGGTACTAGTAGCGGTTCAAAATGCATCAGTTCGATGAGCCAGTGAGCTATCATGTAGTCGTTCTCACGATTGCATCGTGTAGAGCGTGCGAGTTACTTCCGTGCGGGCAGCAAGGAGGAAACTCGTGAAGTTGTTTAAGAAACCGAAGTCAAAGTTCTATTGGTGTGACTTTACGGTGCGAGGCCATCGCTACCGAGCGTCAACCCAGGAGACGAAGTCAGTTAGGGCACTGCAAGTCGCGAGCCTGAAACTGGCTTCGGTAATGGAGAGGACCGATCGTCTTCCAACCAAACCGGCCGTTTTCCAAGAGTTTGCTAACCGCTTTCTCGAATGGGTGAACGATAGCAGACTCGAAGATAAAACCAGGAAGTTCTACCGCAACGGCTGGCGGTTGCTAAAGTCAACATCTGTTGCAATGTTGAGGGTCGATCAGATCACAGGTGATTGCGCTGAGCAGTTGAAGTTTCCTGGCTCCGCTGCAAATGCCAACTGCGCTTTGCGGACATTGCGACGAATGCTGCACAAAGCAGAGGAGTGGAAGATGATAGGCCACGCTCCGAAAATCAAAATGATGAAAGAGCATGGACGACACCTTCGTCTTGACGATGAAGCGGAAAGAAGACTGGTGACCGGGGCTTTGGCTTGCAGCTGGCGCCCGCGAACTCGTGAACTTTTTCGCGACATCATCATCTTGATGCGCGACACAGGAATGAGGAACGAAAGAGAACTCTTCCGGATGCGTATCGAGAACCTGGATTGGCAAAACCGCGTGATCTTTGTGCCAGACAGCAAGACGGCAGAAGGGCGACGGCTTGTTCCGATGAGCGGCCGAGTCTTCGAAATTCTGCGGATCAGGTGCAATGCGAGACCGGAGGGCTGGGTATTTCCATCGAAGCGCTCCGCGTCAGGGCATCTCAAGTCAATTTGCAATCTCTTCCGAAAAGCGCGCAACAAAGCGGGCCTTCCGAAAGAGCTGGTGCTCTACTGTGCGCGACATGACTACGGTACGCGAGTTCTGATGCGAACCGGCAACCTCGCAGCCGTGATGAGAACGATGGGGCACCGCGACGTAAAGACCGCGATGCACTATCAGCACCCGGAACTGGAAACCGTGCGCGCCGCGCTCGATTACCGTCCGCCAACAACTGAAGCAGCTGCGTAGCAAATAGGGTTACGACACCTTTTGCGACACAGCTAAAAACCACAATCTCGGCAAGTCATTGAACACTTGGCAAATCGGAGAACACGAGACCTCTCGTCCGGATAATCGGCCGTCAATCAAACACACTTCCAATTTGAGACAACATGGTGCGTCACAAGCTCTCGCCAATGCCAAGGCTATTATCAGACATGGGCGTGATTGCCGATCGGGAAAAGTTAACGGCCGACGTCTTGGCGACATCGTGCTCGAGTTTCTGACCCAGACCGGAAAAATCACCTGTAAAGATCTGAGCATCGATACCTGCGACAGGTGACGCTGATCGCCCCAAACCACAGTAACTTTCCGACATACGTGCGCTCACGTAAAAAGGAAAGCGGAGGGTTTCACGATGGCAAAGAAGCCCGAGCATCCCCGTCTCGACAGTATGGAAGTACCGTTGTTCGAGACGCAGCTTTCACAACTGCCTGACCGCTATCTCTACGTCCCCGATTTCCTGTCCCGAGTGGAGGCGGACGATCTTTTCAATCGGCTCGCCAGTGCAACGTTCTTCATACCAGAGCACACTGGACACAATGATGATGGTTCCGGTCACGACATTGCAGTGTTCGGTCGACCGTTGGCTGCGGCAAAAGGACACATACGACCGCGCCCGATCCCAGCGCCACAATATCTGCGTGATTTGAAAGCTCGGCTAGAGGCGCACCTACAAACTCCGTTCACGGCCTTACAAATCAACAAGCACTACGACGGGCGCAGTAAAGTACATCCGCACACTGACGCATCGCCGGGCCACATCGCACAGGTCACGGGTCGGTGCAGAGCGCCGTTTCATCTTGAAAGACCGTAATTCAGGTGCTGTGGTTTTCGATGAAGTCCTCAGGCACGGTGCGCTAGTTTCAATGCTGCCGTTCAAGCAATGGGCGGTAACTCACGAAATGCCAGCGCATTACGAACCGTGCGGGCCGCGCTTTGCGCTCGTCTTCCGTTACGTGACGAAGGGTCAGCAAACCGCTCTCAAGTGCGATGCTGAGGGACGTGCCGAATGGGCAGCAGCGAACCTAAACGCGACGGGCGCTCACGCCGGAAAGTGAACCGTGCACGCCGGGTAGTGCCAAATTGCGCTCCGTCTGCCTGTGTCACAAATTGGGTCACAAAACTCTGACAAGTGTGGCCATTTGTGGTCTTTCGAGGCCTTGCCAGACTTGCTATCTCATTGAATATTATCGGAGACCAGTTAAGAAGAGTGTTTTACGAATCGGCTGCTCTACCAACTGAGCTACGTCGGCGTCTGGTTGGACGTTTTCAGTTTACCAAATCGCCGCCGAAGCAAACCACCGGCCGAGTCAGG